>Ga0316628_100003063_pt1 | contig 12724 bp, 8 predicted proteins | sample OWC_Aug_M2_C1_D5_FD_207648 | JGI IMG/M metagenome (GOLD analysis project Ga0316628, IMG submission 207648) | Wetland soil microbial communities from Old Woman Creek delta, Ohio, United States - OWC_Aug_M2_C1_D5_C | ecosystem: Environmental > Terrestrial > Soil > Wetlands | place: USA: Ohio...
TCGGCCCGGTTGCGGAGCGCGGCCGCGACGTCGTTGCCGGCGCCGGCGCCGAGGACCAGCACCGTCTGCGGCGGGCGCTCGGCGAGTGCCAGGTAGGGGAGGTCGTAGGTCAGCCTCCAGGCGCGCAGGGCCGGCACCTCGAGCAACCACCGGTCGGAGAGGTCGAGGGCGAGCTGGTGGTAGTCGGAGTTGACGATGATGCGGTGGCCGCCGGCCGCGGCCGGTGGCAACGGTTCGACCTCGATCCGGTAGTAGGGTGACCAGAGGACGCCGCGCTGGTGGCGACCGACCAGGCCGAGAGCTACCGCGAAGAGGACGAGAGCGGCCGCCAGCCACGCCTTCCGGGCCAGCGGCCGGCGGCCAGGTTCGCCGCCGGGGGACGACCACAGAAGCCTGGCCGCGATGGCGAAGGAGGCGGCGAACCACCACAGCGGCGCGAGCTCGAAGAAGGAGAGCGCGGCGAAGGCGACGGTCCCGACCAGGCTGCCGGCGATGTTCACGGTGTAGCCGGGTATCGGTCGAAAGCAGTCGAGGTGGCGCGCCATGCGCTGCCCGATGGCGACAAAGGGCAAAGCGTTGACGATGAAGATCAGGGGCAGGGCGACCAGCCACTGGTAGCGGCCGCCGCCGCCGAAGACGTACTCGTCGCCGTGCTGCGGGTTGGCGACCCCGGCCGCGCCCAGCTGTTGGCAGGCCACGAGCACGAGCAGCACCAGGAGCGGGAAGTAGCGGAACAGGTCGTGCCGCCGGCGGAGGATGCAGCCGAGACCGAAGCCGAGGAAGCAGCTCACCAGCACCAGGTTGGAGTAGTAGGCCACGATGCGAATGGTGGCAGGGATCCAGCGGATCACCGTCAGCTCGAGGAACAGCAAGAGCACGCTGACCAGGAAGAGATCGACGGCGTGCCGGTTGCGAGGTGTGTCCGGGGTTGCGGGCGAGCTCGGCGCAGGGGCCGCCGGAGCCGTACCGGTGGGCTCGGTCATGCGCCCTTGATACCGAGGTCGGTGCGGCGAGTCAAGCCGCTTCGAGACAGGGGCGGAATCGCGCTCTGCGACACGGTTGCTCGGCCCGGAGCTGGATGTCGGGCCCAACCCGCCTGCCGGCCAGCTGCACCCCGGCGCGGGTTCCTCCTCACGCCGAGGCTCGTCGCCATCGCTCAGGCACTGGGCAGCGCGACCACGGTCGCGCCGGCCTCCTGGGCGAAGCGCTCGGCCAGGGCCGGGTGGCAGGTCAGGATGAAGACCTGTCGCCGACCTCCGATCGAGCGCAGGATGCGGATGCCGCCGCGGGTCCGGGCGGGGTCCCAGTTCACGAGCAGCTCGTCGAGGACCAGGGGCAGCGGCTCCTCGTCGTCCACCTGGTCGGCCAGGGCGAGCCGCAGCGCGAGGTAGATCTGCTCGCGGATGCCGCGGCTCAAGGGGTGGTCGGCCACCCTCGGGAAGGGCTCGTTGGGGCGGGCCACGGCGATCCGCGGCGAGCCGTCCTCGGCCTCGTCCGGGACGATGCGGTCGTAGCGGCCGCCGGTGATGATGCGCAGGTACTCGGAGGCCTGACGCAGCACCGGGGGCTGGTGCCGATCGCGGTAGCGGCGGTCGGCCTCGCGGATGACCGACGCCAACAGCGCCAGGCGATCGCGCTCGCGGCGGAAGCGGGCGCGTTCCTCATCCAGGGCTTCGATCTCGCCGTCGATCTCGTCCACGCCCGGCAGGTGGGCGAGGTTGGCCAATTCCTGAGACAGCTTGACGCGCAGCTCGCGTCTGTCCTGGAGCTGCGCGCGCACCTCCTCCGCCCGCTGCTCGAGCTCCACCCGCTCGCCCGTGGCGAGGTCGAGGGGCTGGCCCTCGGCCAACAGGCGCTGCGCCTCGGCGACGCGCTCGGGCCAGTCCGGGTGCTCTCTGGCCAGGCTCTGCTCGAGGGCGTCGGCGCGGTCGCCGAGACGGAGGCCCTCCTCGATGCGACGGAGGCCCTCTGCCGGGTCGTTGCGCTGGGGGTCGAGCGCACCGAGCAGGGTTGTGAGCTCGGTGAGCCGGGCCTCGGCCTCGGCCAGCGAGCGCTCCCGCTCCTCGAGCTCGAGGCGCAGCGACGGCAGGGCCTCCCTGGCTTCCTCGGCCCGCCGGCGCAGAGCCGTGGCCTCCTCGAGCATGACGGTCCACTCGGGGACCAGGTCCATGGGGTCTCCGTCGGGAGGCGTCCCCAGGTCGAGGGCGAGCCGCCGCGCCCGCTCGCGGCGCACGTGAATGCGCTCCTCTATTGCCTCCCGCTCGCGTCGCGACTCCTCCACCCCGCGCAGGGCCAAACGCAACGACTCCAGATCCGAGGCCAGATCCGGGCCGGGCTGCTTGAGCCGCCAGGCGGCCACCGGGAGATCGGCGAGGGCGGTCATGACTTCCTGGTGGGCCGCGAGCAGGCTGTCGTGGATCTGCTCCGCCTCGGCGCGCGCTCCGCTGAGCTGGGCCTCGGCCGCGGCCAGTCGGGCCTCCAGCTCGGAGCGACGCTGCGCGCGTGCGAGACCGGCCTCGACCTCGGCAGAGATCGCGGACAACGAGGCGTCGGGCTCCAGGCCGAGCTCGAGGCGAGCCGCGTGGTAGGAAGCCGCGACCGACTCGATGCGCCCGTCGAGGTTCGACGGCCCGCTTCTCCAGGCGCGCAGCAGGATGGCCACGCCGGCGCCGCCGACCAGCGCGGCCAGCGCCGCGGCGAGCCACTGGAGCGGAGTGCGCTCGAGAACGGTCCAGGCCAGCAGGCCGGCCGCCGCCGCGATCATGGCGCTGCCCGCCAGCCACCTGCCCACGGTCTTCGGGCCGCTGCTGCCCCGCTCGCCGGCCGTGGCCTGCAGAGCCTTGAGGAGCTCCTCCTGGTCGTGCGCCTTGCGGACCAGGAGGTGACGATTCCTCAGCTCCTCCTCGGCGGCCATGGACGGCAGCTCGACCAGCTCCTGGCGCAGGATCTCGGCAGCCTCCCCGGCCCGCCGTGACTCCGCCGCCGCCGTCTCATCGCGGTGACGGAGCTCGCTCCACCTGGCCATGCGCGCCCGCAGCTCGACGCTCGACAGGGACGCCAGCGCCGCGCGCTCGGCCGCGCTGAGGTCGCCGTCCAGCACCAGTCCTGCGCGCTCGAGGAGCACAGCCTCGGCCTGCTCCTGCTTGTGCCTGCGGTCGTCGAAGGCTGCCAGGTCCTGGCGATGGACGCCCGCGTCGCCGAGCATAACCCGTAGCTCGGCCTCGCGGTCGAAGATCGACTGCTGGTTCTGCTCGAGCTGAGAGTGTTGCTCGAGGCTGGTGATATGGTGCCGGACCCGCTCCGCCTCGGAGCGCTGCTCGGCCACCTCGCGCTGCAGCCGGTCCAGGCCGAGGCGGGGGTTGGCGCTCCCTGACCAGCCCTGGAGGAGCTCGGCCGCGCTGGCCCGCGTCGCCGCGATCTCCTGGGAGCGGCGGAGCACCGGGAGAAGGGTGTGAGCGAGCTCGAGCCGGGTCGCCAGCTCGCGCTCCTGGACCAGGACGGCTGCGATCTCCTGCTCGATCTTGGCCAGCTCGGCACGGATCTCGAGCGTGCGCCGGGTGCGGGCCAGGGCCTCGGCCCGCCGGGACTTGAGCTGCTTGAGCTCATCCCGGACCTCCTTGTCCCGCGGCCGACCCCGGCGGTCCGTCCGCCACAGGGCATTGGCGCGCTTCTCGATCCCGGACAGCACCTCGCGTGCGGGCCTGAGCAGGCTGACCGCGGCCCCGCCTAGGAGCCGTTCCTCGACCTGGTGCCAAGTCCGGGTCTCGAGCTCGCGGGCGTCGTCGAGGGTGAGGGCGTGAAGGCTGCGGAACATCTCACGGCTCAAGTCCCGGACCTGGGGCAGCGGGTGATTGCCGATTTCGGTGTCGCCGACCTTGCCGCGGGGCGTGGTGCGCAGCTGGCGGTGGACGCGGATCGTCTGGCCGCCGGTGAGCACGAGGGTGGCGCTCCCCGCGAGAATGCCTCCGGACCACGGGGTGTAGGGGTGGGCGTCGGCGGTGGCGGGCGCGAACCCGAACAGAATCGTGGTCAGGAACTCGAAGAAGGTGGACTTGCCACTCTCGTTCTCCCCCAGCAGCACGATCAGCGGGCACCCGGCGAGATCGCTGGCCGAGAACTCGGCCAGGGGGCCGAAGGCGGAAACCTCCCAGCCGTCGAGCCTCATCCCACGTTCTCCCGTAGCAGAGCCTGGGCGGCCTCGAGCTCGAGCCCGTCGAGCAGCTCGCGGAGGTACCGTCGCCGGCCCGCCGGGTCTTCACCCTCGAGGCCGGCGAGGTGTGGAGGCGCGACCTGGTCGAGCAGCTCGTCGTCCGAACCGAGCTCGGCGATCAGCGCCAACGTCGTGCCCAGGAGGTGCGGCTGGTCGCGGTGGGCCTCGATGTCCAGGGGACGGCAGATGTGGTCGATGCGGACCTCCACGGACAGTACCCCGAGGGTGGCCGCCAGGCGGTCGGCGAGGTCGTCGGTTTCCTCCGCGCTCTCGAGCTGGGGCGCGAGCGGACACTGCCCGCCGAGGACGACCCGCAGCATCCACTCCTGGCCGGGCAGCACGTCCGCATCCGAGCGCAGGCTCGCGAACCTGGCCGCAACCGACTCCTCGAGCCCGGCCAAGGTGCGGGCACCGATCAGACCGTCGGGGACGATCTGCTCCCAGCGCACCGGGGCCAGCGCCCGGAACTCCACCTTGGCCGCCTCACCGCGGGCCACCGAGACGAGCAGGGCGCCCTTGGCCCCGCACTCGCCGAAGTGGCGTCCTTGGAGGTTGCCGGGGTACCAGGCAGGCGGAACGTCGAGCACTTTCTGACGCTGGTGCACGTGACCGAGCGCCCAGTAGTCGTAGCCCTTCCCGGTCAGGTCCTCGCGCGAGCACGGGGCATAGGGCTCGTGGCGGTCGGCGCCGACCGTGTCCAGGACCTGGGAGTGGAGAAGCCCGACCACGGGATCGAAGCCCGGGATCGCGGGCAGCGAGACGGCCAGGTTGGTGGTGTCGGCCGCGGTCAGGTGGCCGGCGCCCGTGACCCGCCCGGCCAGCGACCCATCGCGGCGGTGGATCTCGACCGTCTCCGGCTTGCGCGAGCGCAGGAGGTGGAAGCGTTCCTGGGGCCAGTCGATGGCGTGCGCCCTCTGATCGGCCCGGCCAGGGTCGTGATTGCCGGTCACGGCCACGACGTGGACGCCGGCCCGGGCCAGCCGCGCCACTTGGTCGACCAGGAAGCCCTCGCTGGCCAGGGTCAGGCGGTCGTTGTCGAACAGGTCCCCGGCGATGAGCAGGGCATCGACCCTCTCCTCCAGGCACAGGCCGACCAGGCCTTCAAAGGCCTGACGCCCGGCCTCGGTGAGCCGGTGACGGAGGTCGCGGGAGCGACTGCGAAACGGCGTGTCCAGGTGGACGTCGGCGCAGTGAACGAAACGGAAGGGTGCCGGCATGCGGTGCTCGATGTCGCAGGAAGCATGTTACCCCTTCCCCGATCCCGGACGCTCCCAGGCGCTTCCCTCCCCGAGCGACCTCGGCCGGCTGGAAGCCGGCGCTACAGACCTGCGCGGAGGGCTCCCAGCGCCGGGCGGATCGTCGAGCTCCCTGCTCCCGTTCCAGTGCCCGATCCGGATGCTGCCTGGCGCGTACCTCGCCCGGTGCGGCACGGCCGCCGCCCCCGGGGGCCGCAGCGGATCGCCCGTCGCGGCTCGACCTGTGGCACAATCACAACGGGCGGGAAACCAATCGCGACGGGCAGCGTTCTCTGGACTTGGGGACGCGACCGCGTGCGCGGTGCTCGGTACCCCCGGGAGGACTGGTCATGTTTGCCATGTTCGATCCGCTGTACCTGATCATCGTCGGGCCGGCCATGCTGCTCGCGTTGTGGGCCCAGTTCCAGGTCAAGCACGCATTCTCGAAGTACTCACGGGTGGGGGTGAGCTCACGGGTGTCGGGCGCCCAGGCGGCCGCGACCATGCTCCGCGAAGCCGGGCTCCACGACGTCGGCATCGAGGAGGCGCGAGGCTTCCTGTCCGACCACTACGACCCGCGGAAGCGGGTCCTGCGGCTGTCTCCCGAGGTCTACCGCGGGACCAGCGTGGCCTCGGTCGGCGTCGCCTGCCACGAGGCCGGGCACGCGGTGCAGCACGCGGCGCACTACGCCCCCCTGGCCCTGCGCAACGCCGTCGTCCCGGTGGCCAGCATCGGCTCCTGGCTGGCCTGGCCGATGATCTTCGGCGGCATGATCCTGGGCCTGGCCGGCCTGGCCAAGCTCGGCGTGCTGCTCTTCGCCGGCCTGGTGGTCTTTCAGCTCATCACCCTGCCGGTGGAGTTCGACGCCTCGCGCCGCGCCAAGGACCGCCTCGCCGGCCTCGGTATCGTCGGCTCGAGCGGCGAGAGCAAAGGCGTGGCGGCAGTGCTCAACGCCGCCGCCATGACCTACGTCGCCGCCACCATCGCGGCCCTCGCCCAGCTGCTCTACTTCGCGTTGCGCCTCGGCCTCTTCGGCAGGGACGACTAGCTCGAGGCCCGTCCCGCAGCTAGTCCGCCTCGTGGGCCGACTCCACGGTCATGATGTCGCGACGGATGCGCTCGGTGCGCAGGTCCTCGCCCCGCAGCTCGCGGTAGATCTGGCTGTTGTTGGTCAGGAAAACGTGGGTGGCGTAGCGGTTGTTCTGCGGCTTGTACCAGTCGTGGTAATCCTGTTTGAACTTTTCCAGGACCTCGCCGCCCTGCTCGCGGGCGTCGAGGTAGCGGTTGCGGCGCTCGATGAAGGCGTCCAGCGCCCTCTGGTTCGCCTGGTCGACGATCCCCGGCGTGCGCGGCGTGATGAAGACGATGGTCGAGAGCACGTCGTTGACCTTGGTCTGATTGGAGAAGAAGTACTTGATGAACGGGATCGAGCGCAGCAGCGGTACCCCGCTCGTCTGCTCCCGCTCTTCCTTGACGTAGATGCCGCTCAAGACCAGCGTCTCGTCCATGGGCAGCAGCGCCTTGGACTTGACCTGGGTCTTGTCGAAGATGGCGTCGTCTAGGCCGGCGGCGGTCATGAGCTGGACCCCGAGCACGCTCAGCCGTTGCGCGTCCACGTCGAGCAGGACCTGGGGCCGGCCGTCGGGTCCCAGGGTTCTGAGGATGGTCGGCGTGACGGCGAGCTGGATTCCGAATGGGTAGGGCTGGATGCGGCCGCTGTTGAGACCGCTGACCTTGAACACGATCTCGCCGCCGGCCAGAAACTCGGCCTTTTCGCCGTTGAGCGTGGTCAGGTGGGGCCGGGCGACGATGTTGACCAGCTGGTCGGTCGCGTTGGCGATGTTGACGTTGTAGTCCACAGCGGCGTTGAAGAGGTAGCCATGGTGCGTTCCGACCGACATTTCGCTCGAGGTGAAGTCGTTCGGCCCCTCCAGCCCGGGCTTGGCGAGGAGGTCGTGGTAGGCGGTGAAGTGGTTGAACTGGAGGGTGACGAGCTGCAGGAAGTCGAAGCCGACGCTGGTCGACACCTGGTCGGAGACGACCACGATGGCGACGTCGATCTCCACCATCTGGTCGTGGTCGGCGATGTCCTCCCCGGTCATGTCGAGGACGTCCTCCACCTCCTTGAGGACGTCCTCGACGATGTTCTCCTCGTCCTTGTTGCGCGTCCATCCGGTGAGCACGGCCTGGTCGGCCCTGCGCTCGGCGACCACGGTCGGGATGTCCTTGAGCAGCTCGTTGACGCGGGCGATGCGGTCGTCGACCTCGTCCGCCTGGACGGTGGTGGCGCCGAGCCCGAGGGCCAGGCACAGGCCACCGAGGATGAGGACGGTGGGGCCGAAAAGCCTGGTCGTGACATGCCGTGTGGTGTTCATCGCTGCACTCTCCCGGGTGGTTGTGTCATCGCGACTCTGCCAGCCGCGCGCGGTACTCTTGTTCGGCCGTGGTGTCGCCGGCGGCGCGTGCCAGGAGCATCAGGCTCTCCAGGGCGACCTGGTCGCGCGGGTCGCGCGCCAATGCCTCCTCATAGGCCGCGCCGGCCATTTCCGCCAGCCCGGCCATGAAGTACGCCTTGCCGAGATTGTTGTAGGTCGGGACGTGGTCGGGACGAAGCTCGATCGCCCTCTCCAGTGATTCGATCGCTTCCGTCAGCTCCCGCCGCTGGAGGTGGATCGTCCCCATGTTGAAGAACGCCTCCGGCAGGTTGGGCTCGAGGTCGATGGCGCGTTGGAAGGCCACGATCGCCAGCTCGAGCTGGCCGGTCTCGCTGTACACCACGCCGAGGTAGAAGTGGGGATAGGGATGGCGGGGGTTGCGCTGCACCGCCTGCTCGAGCAGCGTGCGTGCCTTGTCCATCTGTCCCTTCTCGAGCGCCGCTTTGCCGCCCTGGAAGCAGTCCTCGAACGGCTTCGCCCCAGGTCCGGACATCGACGTGCAAGCCGAGGTGCAAACGAGACTTGTCGCGAGCACGGCGACCGCCATCGCGAGTCCCAGGGAACGCCGGTCGGAGGGCTGTTGCGGCACGGCGAGGAGGTTCCTGCCCGACATTGCGTCGGCGATTATTCCAGAGTCAGAGCGTCATTTCCACTAGGAATGCCGGCGGCGATGGTACCATTTGTAAAGACTAGGACTGGCGTTGGTTTGGAGGGCTCTCTTTTCGCCTGAGGGAAGCTTCGCAGGTGCTCAATTGGACGGCCTGAAGCGAGGATCCACGTGCTCCAGATCACCCTGGTAGGGACAGGCACGGCCTTCACCAGAAGATACGGTCATACCAACTCGCTGATCGAAGCGGGGGCCGTCCGCCTGATGGTCGATTTCGGCTTCACGTCCCCCTTGCGCCTCGACGGGCTCAGCCGGAGCCTCAAGGAGATCACCCACGTCGCCGTGAGCCACATTCATGCCGACCATGTGGGCGGGCTCGAGGAGCTCGCCTTCATGTCGCGGTTCGTGTTCCGGCGCAAGCCCACCCTGCTCCTCCCGGAGGGACTGGCCGACGACCTCTGGAGCACGGCGCTGCGCGGCGGCCTCGAGCTGACGGCGGACGAGCGGGGCGAGCCCTTGTACTGCACCATCGACACCTACTTCGACGTGATCCGGCTGGGCGCGGACTGGGTCGACCTGGGCGCCGTGCGGATCAAGGCCTTCCCCAACGACCACGTGCCGGGAAAGCTGTCTTCCGGGTTCATCGTCCGTGACGCGGACAGCGGCGAACAGGCGATCTTCGGCTGCGACGTGAGGAAACGGCTGCAGCAGCTGGAGAGGGAGCCGATTGCTGAGGACTTTGCCGTCGGGCCCGTGTTCCACGACTGCCAGCTCTTCGACGATGGACCCTCGGGGGTCCACATCCCCTACGCAAAGCTGCTCAAGTACCCGCAGTCGGTGCTGCGCCGCCTCATCCTCGTTCACTACAACGACTCGATCCTCGACCACCTGCCAACCATCTACAAGGACGGATTCTCCATCGCTTGGCCCGGCGACGTGATCCGGGTTCCGGGCTGGGAGGAATCTGTGCGCCGCAACCGCGAGGCCAACTCGCGCAACGGTCATTGACCAGGAGGAGGCTGACCGGGCCTCTGGCCCGGGTTCGGGTATAACCTGCACTCAGCTTGGGCTCGGTCTTGGCAAGGTCAGATGGAACCGCAAGGGCGCCGAGGGCGCGAAGACCAGTCACAAGGCATTTCGACTCAGCACCTGCGTTCCCAGCGGCTTTGCGGTTCAGATGCAACTTAAACGCATGGGAGGTTGGAGGGGCGCTCGACCTGACGCGGCGGGCCGGGGTCGCGTCCCAAGCCTCGTCACGCCCGGGTCGCCATCGCCATCGCTGCGGTCAGCCGGCGCCTGACCGCGGCCGGCATCGAGGTGAAGCGGAGGAGGTGACAGTCCTCGCTCCGCGCCGGTGCAGCCAGACATTTGGCGTAGAAGTCCGGATCGTCCTGTGCCGCCGGGTCGGCGAAGCGCAGGCGGATGTTGTTCATCTGCTCGATGGGCTCCGTGCCGCGCAGCTCCGCCTTCTGCAGGGAGACCCGCACGATCGTGCCCGAGGCGTGCTCGTACAGGGCGTGCTTGCCTTCCAGGATCGTGTACTCGACCTCGATTCCGTCCGCAAGCTCGACCCAGTGCTCGGCCTGCTCTGGGACCGCGAGGTCGAATGGGACGCCGATCCCGCCGACCTCGTAGATCGTGATCGGCTCTCGCACGCCCTTCGGCTCCACGGTCAGCTGCCCGTCGATGCGTAACTCGGCCTCGACCGCGTGGCGCGTGGACTCGGAGACCAGGATCTGGCCGCCAACCGAGTACGACTCGATCCGTCCGGTGAGGTTGACCTGGCTGCCCACGATGCCGTACTTGGTGCGCTTCTTGGAGCCGACGTTGCCGACGACGACCTCGCCGGTGTTGACGCCGATGCCCATCTCCACCGCCGGCAGGTCGTGCTCGGCGTTCCAGGCGTTGACGCCGACGATCGCCTGCTGCATGGCCACGGCGCAGGCCATGGCGCGGTCGGCGTCGTCGGCTCTCGTCACCGGCGCCCCGAACACGACCAGGATGGCATCGCCGATGAACTCGAGGATGGTTCCGTTGTACGCGAGGATGACGTCGGTCATGGCCTCCAGATAGTGGTTGATCATGGAAACCACGTGCTCCGCCGGCAGGTTCTCGGCCACCGACGTGAACCCCCTCAGGTCCGACATGAGAATGGTGACCGCCCGCTTGTCGCCCCCGAGCTTCGCCGCCTCCGTGCTCTCGAGCAGGCTGGCCACCACCTCGTCTGACAGGTAGCGCCCGAACATCTCCTGGATGAACCGGTTGCGCACCTCGAGCTGTTTCTGGCTCTCGACCAGCGCCGCGTAGGCCTCGTTGCGCTCGAGCAGGCTGATGTAGCCGCGCGAGTGGTAGCGGATGCGCGCCACCAGCTCGAGCCGGTCCGGGAACTTGACCATGTAGTCGTTGGCGCCGCGGGCAAAGGCGTCGGCCTTGACGGCGGGGTCCTCCTTGGTGGAGAGGACGATGAGGGGGATCTCCCGGGTGGCGGCCAGGGCACGGAACTCCTGGACCAGAGTCAAGCCGTCGATCTCGGGCATCACCAGGTCCTGCAGGATCACGGTCGGTCTGATCTCGGTGGCCAGCGCGACGGCCGCGGTGGGGTCGGAGCAGTAGTGGAAGGCGATGTCGTGCTCGGGGGCGAGCATGCGGCGAACGTGCTCGCCGATCATGCGCTGGTCGTCGACGAGCAGGACCGTGACCGAGTGCTGGACGAGATCGATGCCAAGCGGGCCGGGCTCGTCGTCAGTGCTCACGAAGCCTAGCCTAGCACAGCAGTTACCCGGCTTTCGGGAAGACCGAGAGCCGCGTGCCGATGTTCCGGAGAGAGAGGATCTCCGAGGCCGCGCCGGCCTCGGCGCAGGCCCTGGGCATGCCCCAGATGAGACTCGATACCCGGTCCTGAGCGATGGTCCGCCACCCCCGGCGGCGCAGGGCGAGCATGCCTTCCGCTCCGTCTCGGCCCATGCCGGTCAGGACCACCGCGATGCCCGAGTCGGGCCAGTGCGCGGCCAGGGTGTGGAAGAGCACGTCCACCGACGGTCGGTAGGGGTTGGAGACCGGGTCGCTCGTGTACTCCAGGGTCATGGCATCGGTCAGCACCATGTGGTCGTTCGAGGCGGCGACGAGCACGGACCCACCCTCCGGCCGGTCGCCCGGCGCCGCGACCCGGACCGGGACTTCGGTCTGCTCGTCGAGCCAGCGGGCGAGACCGTCCGCGAACGTGACGTCCAGGTGCTGGACCACGATCACGGCCCCTGGATAGCCGGCCGGGACCTGCGCCAGCACGGTGGCCAGCGCGGCAGGTCCGCCGGTGGAGCAGCCGATGGCGACCAGGGGCGGCCGGGTGCTGTGAGGCGGACTGGGCGGCGGGGCGGCGCTCTCGATCGGCGCCGACCAGCCCGACGGCCGGTCGATCAGCTTGCGGATGTTGGAGATCTTGGTCAGCAGCCCGGGGGCCCCGCCGGGCCCGCCCCGGCCTCCGAGCACGGGTGTGTCGACCGCGTCGAGGGCGCCATGCCCGAGGGCGTCGAAGACGCGCGAGGTATTGCCCTCCACCGTGGCCGTGACGACCAGGATCGCGCACGGGCTGGAGGTCATGATCCGTCGCGTGGCCTCGACCCCGTCCATGACCGGCATGATGAGGTCCATCAGCACCAGGTCCGGAATGTCGGCGGCGCACTTGGCGACCGCCTCGGCGCCGTCGCGGGCGACCCAGGCGACCTCGAGCGAGGGGTCCCCGGCCAGCGCGCGCCGCAGCGCCTCCACCGCCATGCCCATGTCGTTGACGATGGCGACTCTCACTCGTCCGCCCGACCGACGAGGTCGACCACCGCCTCGAGGATGGTCTGGTCGTGGAGGTCGCTCTTGGTGACGTAGTACGAGGCGCCGGCCTCGAGCCCCTTGAGGCGGTCTTCCTCGCGGTCCTTGTAGGACACGATGATCACCGGGATCGCCGCCAAGCGGGGGTCGGCCTTGATCAGGGTGACGAGCTCGATGCCGGTCATGCGCGGCATGTCGATGTCGGTGATGATGAGGTCGTACTCGGCGCTGCGCGCAGCATTCCACCCGTCCATGCCGTCGATGCTGGTGTCCACCGCGTAGCCTGCATTCTCGAAGCGCTGGCGCAGCACCTCGCGCACGGTAAGTGAGTCGTCCACCACCAGCAGGCGTTTGCGCTGTGCCGCGGCGGCGGCCTCGGCGCCCGTGGCCACTCGCCGCAAGCGACCGCCCGAGAGC
>Ga0316628_100003064_pt1 | contig 12719 bp, 12 predicted proteins | sample OWC_Aug_M2_C1_D5_FD_207648 | JGI IMG/M metagenome (GOLD analysis project Ga0316628, IMG submission 207648) | Wetland soil microbial communities from Old Woman Creek delta, Ohio, United States - OWC_Aug_M2_C1_D5_C | ecosystem: Environmental > Terrestrial > Soil > Wetlands | place: USA: Ohio...
TCGCGTGAAGCGGCTCGCTCGCTCGCAAACACCGAGGCCTATCGAGCCTCGCGCAAGAAACGAAAGAAGGTCGAGATGCTCTTTGCGCACCTCAAACGCATCCTCAAGCTGGATCGATTACGGCTACGCGGTCGCACCGGTGCACAGGACGAATTCCTGCTTGCCGCAACCGCGCAAAATCTACGACGAATGGCGAAGTGGCTCGTGCCGAAGACACCGCTTGGGGGACTCGTGCCTGCCTAAGCGCACAGCTCGAGCGTGGCAGGACAACTATTAGCTCGGAGGCAGGCCTTCTGTTATGGACTTGTCCCAGCACGCTTTCAGGCGTAAAAACCTGCCACAAAGGCGCTGGCGGGCGCCGCGCCGGATGGGCCCGCAAGTGAGCGGTCTGACAGGGAGCCAACCATGCCCGCGAACCCAAAAGCCAGACGCAAACGCTCCGCGCTCAAAACGCTGCACCCCGAGCGCTTTCCGGGCGAAGGCAGAGCGTACCGCGCCGCACGAGACAAGCTACTGCGCGCGGAGATCGACCTGCGGCGAAGGACCGAGGCCGTGGCGGCGATGCGACGCAAGCTGCCGCCCGGCGGCGCCGTGCCGGAAGACTATGAGTTCGAGGAATTCAGCGACTCCAACGCGCGCCGGGTGAGGCTCTCGGAGCTTTTCGCGCCCGGCAAGGACACTCTCGTGGTGTACAGCTTCATGTACGGGCCGAACATGGCAAAAGCCTGCCCGATGTGCACCTGCATGCTCGACAGCCTCGACGGCGCCGCACCGCACGCCGGCCAACGGATCAACCTCGCGATCGTGGCGAAATCGCCCATCGCGCGTATCCGGGAATTCGGTCGCGAGCGCGGCTGGCGAAACCTGCGGCTGCTGTCCTCGGCGAACAACAGCTATAGCCGCGACTACCGCGGAGAAACTGCGGACGGCGCGCAACTGCCTTCACTGAATGTGTTCGTGAAGCGCGGCGGCAAGATCCATCACGTCTACAACAGCGAGCTGCTCTTCGCCTCCACAGAAGAAGGTCAGTCTCCCCGTCACGTCGATGCTATCTGGCCGCTTTGGAACCTGTTCGATTTCACGCCCGAGGGGCGCGGGACGAACTGGCATCCGAAGTTGAGTTACGAGGCCTGAGATCCGCCGCCGCGGCGATATACGCCTATTCGGCGCGCAGGCTCCCCATCGTGAAGGCAGGCTGGACGTCGGGCGGCTGCGGCGCGATCCAGCTCACTCCAAGTTCTTCCGCCCATTTCGCGAGCTCGCCGCTCGCGAGCGCACGCTCGATTTCCCTGTTCGCAACCGCGAGCGTATCCGCGCTGTTTTCCAACGCCACGAAACCGAGGTTGATGCGCAGCGGATGGACGAACTTCGCGCGCACCAGGTGCGTGCCGGGATTGCGCAGGCGGTAGGCGTCGAATCGGGCGAGCGGAGTTAGTGTGGCGTCGAAGCGCCCCGCATCGAGGGCCGCGAGGAGGTCCTCCTGCTGCGAGAGCGTGACGATGCCCTTTTGCAGCAGGCCGTTGCGATAGAGCTCGAGCGCCGAGCCAGCCATCGTGCCGGTCACGGCGCCGACCCGGTAGCCCTGCAGGTCGGCGAGGAACTCGACTTTCATCGCCGGGTCGCGCGTGATCACGCCCATGGCCGCTGCGTAATAGGGGCGCGTGGCGGCGAGCCGGCCGAGGGTCACGAAAGCACGCTTCGGCGGAGGCGGCGCGCCGGGATAGTCGGGCGGGCGCGCCGTCGCCCGCCCTGGGGCGCCGAGGTCGGACTCGAAGAGCGGAAAGCCGCTCGCGAGCTCGCACACGCCCATCGATAGGAGCGCGTTGACCTCGTGCGCGAGGGTCTTGTCCATCTCGTACTTGGATTCGAAGAGCACGAGCTCGAGCGGACGTCCGGCGGCCTCGGCGATCGCCTTCGCAACTGCGGTGTCGAACCCGCGTGCTGCGCCGTTCTCCTTGTAAGAGAGCGGCGGATTGCCCTCGGCGAGGCACACCTTGAGCGGCGAAGGCGGCACGCCGCGCGCCCGGACATAGGCCCAAAGCACGTGAATCTGTTCGCCGTCGAGCGCGTTTCCGAACGCCGGCATGTTGCCCTTGCCACCGGCGACCGAGCGGTAGAAGCGCTCCGGCTGGTCGAGCGGGAACTTGCGCAGGTCGTAGACCGTCGTTCCCGAATTGACCATGTTCTGCCCGTGACACGGGGCACAGGTGCGTTGGAACTGCAGGCGCCCGCTCTCGAAATCCGAGGCGGGCGCCCGGGCTGCGAAGAGCGTCGCCGCGACGAAGGCGGCGGCGAGCCTCACTTATGCAGCGCGAAGGTCCAGACGGAGCCGCCGGCCGGGACCGACGAATAGCGCGCGTCGCCGAGCAGGGCCCAGACGCCGCCTGCGCCCGAGACTACGGAGACGTACTGCTTGCCCCCCTTCTCCCAGGTCACCGGCAGGCCGATGATTCCCGAGCCGGTCTGGAACTGCCAGAGCTTCTTGCCGTTGTTCGCGTCGAAGGCGAGGAACTCCCCGGTCGCCGCGCCGGTGAAGACGAGCCCGCCCGCGGTGGAGAGCGTGCCCGCCATACTCGGCAGCCCGGGCCACGCCGCCTGCCATTTCGCCTTTCCGGTCATCGGGTCGATCGCCGACAGGTAACCAGTGGGTTCGTCCTTCGGCATCGTCACTCCACGGAAGTCGATGCCGAGGTACCACTCGCCCTGCTTGTATTCGGGCTTGGCGAGCTTGTAGGGCCAGCTCATGTTGAAGGTGTTGCCGTACGCCAGGCCCGTTGCCGGATTCCAGGACATCGGATTCCAGTTCTTGCCGCCGATGATCGACGGGTAGATCTGCTCGTCGCTGCCGGCACGGATCCGCTGCGTCGCCGCCGACTCGACCGGCCGTCCGGTCTTCAGGTCGACGCGGTCCGCCCACGTGACCTTGGTGTACGCATTCGCTGCGAGCAGCTTGCCGTTGGTGCGATCGAGCACGTAGAAGAAGCCGTTGCGGTTCGCCTGCATCAGCACCTTGCGGTTCGCGCCACCGACTTTCATGTCGACCAGCATGCCGACGTCGGTGGAGTCGTAGTCGTAGGGATCGTTGGGCGAGAACTGGTAGTACCAAACGATCTCGCCGGTCTTGGGCCGGAAGGCGAGTACCGAGCAGATGTAGAGGTTGTCGCCCTTCCGCACCTCGGCGTTCCACGGCCCGCCGTTGCCGGTGCCCCAGTAGACGAGATCGAGATCCGGGTCGTAGGCGCCGGTGAGCCAGGTCGGCGCGCCGCCCTTCTGCGCCGTGTCGCCCGGCCAGGTGTCGGCGCCCTTGTCCGTGCCCGCCGCGGTGGTGTAGGTGCGCCACAGGTGCTTTCCGGTTTCCGGGTCCCAGCCGTCGATGAAGCCGCGCGTGCCGTATTCGCCACCGGCGATGCCGGTCATGAGCACGCCGTTGGCGATGAGCGGCGCGCCGGTCATCGCGTGGCCGAGCTTGTAGTCGATGACCTCTACCTTCCAGAGCAGCTTGCCGGTCTTCGCGTCGAGCGCAAGGACGTGGGAGTCGAGCGTCGTGCGGTAAAGCTTGCCGTTGAGGATCGCCGCGCCGCGGTTAAGGAGCCCGCAGCAGGCCATCTTGAACACGTCGGGCGCGTACTCGATCTCGTGCTTCCAGAGCTGCTTGCCGGTGAGCGCGTCGATCGCGACGGTCGAGGTGTGCGTGGTGACGTACATCACTCCGTCGTAGATGATCGGCTGCGATTCCTGGCCCTGCGGGTTGTTCAGGCTGTAGTTCCACACCGGGACCAGGTTTGCAACGTTCTTCTTGTTGATGGACTTCAGCGCGCTGTAGCGCTGGTTGTTGTAGCCCATCCCGTACGTGAGGATGTTGCCGCCGCTGCGGTAGTCGTTCTTCAGGTCGTCGAAGCTCTGGGCCTGAACGGAACCGGCGAGCATCGCCGGAGTTGTCGCGAGCAGGAACGCGATAGCCTTGGAGCGCATGCCACCCTCCTCAGAGTTTGAAGTCTCCCGAATCAGATTTTTAGCGCCCGTGAGCTAAAAAGTAAACAGCAATGTTGAAATAGGCGTCGATGGTGCACCGCAACCCGAATTCAACCTGGCAAGCCACGCGTCGCTCGGTGCAGCGACAAATGGGCCACCTCCGAATTGAATGTCCTTAGGCGATGGGCGTCAGTCCCGCTGTCGTCAGCCGATAGCGCCGGTCGCAGCCGGCGGCCGCGGCCTCTGAGTGGGTGACGAGGATCGCCGCGGCGCCGCGCTCCATCACCTGGGCCCTGAACAGGGCGAGCACCTGGCGCGCGTTTTCGGGATCGAGGTTGCCGGTGGGCTCGTCGGCGAGCACGAGCTGCGGGTCGCCGACCAGCGCGCGGGCGATCGCGACGCGCTGCAGCTCGCCGCCCGAGAGCTCGCGCGGCATGCTCGCCTCGCGCCCTGCGAGGCCGACCGCGGCGATGAGCAGCCGCGCCCGGCCCTCGATCTCGATCGATTCGACGCCACGCAGCAGCAGCGGCAGGCCGACGTTCTGCACCACGGTGAGGTGCGGCAGGACGTGGAACGCCTGGAACACGAAGCCGAAGTGCTCGCGCCGCAGGCGCGTCGCCGCGTCGTCGTCGAGCGCCGAGACGCGCGCCTCGCCGAAGTACACGGCTCCGCCGTCGAGCGGCTCGAGCCCGGCGACGACGTTGAGCAGCGTCGACTTGCCGATGCCCGACTCGCCGATCACCGCGACGTACTCGCCCGCCGCGACCTCGAGCGACACCGCGTTCAGCACGATCCGGGCGCCGAAGCGCTTGGTGACGCCATCGAGCCTGAGCATCAGACGCCCAGGTAGCGGCGGCGCAGGTCGGGCTGCGCCTTGAGGTCGGCGCTCCAGCCCTCGTACACCACCTCGCCCTTCACCAGGATCACGCTGCGGTCGGTGGTCGCGCTCACCGCGGCGAAGTTCTTGTCGACAATCACGGTGGCGATGCCCGACGCGCGCACGCGCCGCACGATGTCCCAGATCTCGCGCGCGATCTTCGGCGCCAGGCCCTCGGTCGCCTCGTCCAGGATCAGCAGCTCCGGGTTGGTCATCAGCGCGCGGCCGATGGTGAGCATCTGCTGCTCGCCGCCCGAGAGCTGAGCGCCGCCGTGCCCGAGCCGCTCGGCGAGGCGCGGAAAGGTCGCCAGCACGCGCTCGTAGGTCCAGTCGTTGCGCCCCTCGACGCCGCGCCGCGCCGCCATCACCAGGTTCTCGCGCACGCTCAGGTTGGGGAAGATGCCGCGCCCCTCGGGCACGTAGGCGACGCCCAGGCGCGCCACGCGGTAGGTCGGCGCGCGCGTCACGTCCTCGCCGCGCACGCGCACGCTGCCGCCGCGCGCGCGCACGATGCCGAGCACGGTCTTGAGCAGCGTCGTCTTGCCCATCCCGTTCCTGCCCATCAGCCCGAGCGACTCGCCGCGCCGGATCGACAGGTCGACGCCGTGCAGGATGTGGCTCGCGCCGTAGTAGGCGTGCAGGCCGCGCGCCTCGACCAGCAGCTCACTCATGCTGCGCCTCCTCGCCGAGATAGGCCTGCTGCACCTCGGGATTGGCGCGGATCTGCGCCGGCGCCCCGCTCGCCAGCACGTTGCCGTTGACCATCACCGTGAGCACGTCGGCGACCGCGAACACCGCGTCCATGTCGTGCTCGACCAGCAGGATGGCATGGCGCTCGCGCAGCGCCCGGATCAGCGCGACCATGCGCGCCGATTCCTCCGCGCCCATGCCGGCGAGCGGCTCGTCGAGCAGCAGCACCTTCGGCCGCGTGGCGAGCGTCATCGCGACCTCGAGCTGGCGCTGCTCGCCGTGCGACAGCGCCGCGGCGACCACCGCGCCGCGCGCGCCCAGCCCCGCCGCCTCGAGCGCGCGCTCGGCGGCGCGGTTCACCTCCTCGTAGCGCTCGACGCGGCGGAAGAAGCGCATCGAGGTCGGCAGGCGCGACTGAGCCGCCAGGCGGCAGTTCTCGAAGGCGCTGAAGCCGAGGAACACGTTGGTCTTCTGGTAGCTGCGTCCCACGCCGCGCTGCGACACCTGCTCCGGCCGCAGCCCGGTCACGTCCTCGCCGAACAGCTCGATGCGCCCGCCGCTCGGCGCGAGATCGCCCGAGAGCATGTTGATCAGCGTGCTCTTGCCGGCGCCGTTCGGGCCGATCACCGCGTGCACCGCGCCGGTGGCGCAGGCGAGCGACACGTCCGAGACCGCGGCCAAACCGCCGAAAAAGCGGCTCAGGCCCTCGGTGCGCAGCGCGACGTCAGCCATGGCCGTCTCGTGCGGCGCGCCGGCGCGCGAACAGGCTGCCCAGCCCGCGCGGCAGGAACAGCACCACCGCGATGACGAAGGCGCCGAGCAACAGCTGCCAGTACTTGGTCCAGATCGAGAACAGCAGCTCGAGCACCATCAGCGCGCCGGCGCCGAGCGCCGGACCGGCGAGCGTCCCCATGCCGCCCAGGATCACCATCACCAGCGCCTCGCCCGAGCGGTTCCAGCCGAGCTGCTCGGGGTTCATGATGCCGTCCTGCACCGCGGTCAGGTAGCCCGCGAGGCCTGCCAACGCGCCGGCGAGCACGAAGGCCGCGAGCTTGTAGCGGAAGGTGGCGAATCCCAACGAGCGCATGCGCGGCTCGTTGTCGCGGATGCCGACCAGCACGCGCCCGAACGGCGAGCCGAGCACCCGGCGCAGCAGCAGGTACACCGCCACCGTCAGAACGAGCGTCAGATAGTAGCGGTGCAGCGTGTTCTCCAGGTCGACCGGCTGCCAGCCGAGCAGCGACAGGGTCGGCTTCGCGTTCAGGTACTTGCCGTCCGAGCCGCCGAAGTAGGCCGAGTCGCGCACGAAGAAGTACGTCATCTGCGCGAACGCGAGCGTCACCATGATGAAGTAGACACCCGAGGTGCGCAGCACCAGCGCGCCGACCGCGAGCGCCGCGAGCGCGGCGACCGCCATCGACGCGGGCAGCGTCCACCACAGGCTCACCTCGCCCCGCTCCCCCATCAGCACCAGCGCGTAGCCGGCGAGGCCGTAGAACAGCGCGTGCCCCAGGCTCACCAGGCCGGTGTAGCCGACCAGCAGGTCGAGGCTCATGGCGAAGATCGCCATGATCATGATCTTGGTCGCGTACTGCAGGTAGAACTTCTCTCCGACCAGCGGAAAGAGGAGCAGCGCGAGCAGCGTGGCCGCGAGCAGCACAGGCAGCAGCCGGGAGCGGTCCATCAGGCGCTGCCGAACAGGCCGCGCGGGCGCCACACCAGCACCGCCGCCATCACCAGGTACACGGTCATGCCCGAGATCTGCGGCAGCAGCACCTGGCCGAAGACGTCGGCCAGGCCGATCAGCAGCGCCGCCACCAGCGCCCCCTTGATCGAGCCCAGGCCGCCGATCACGATCACCACGAAGGAGATGATCAGCACCTGGTTGCCCATCCCGGGGAACACCGAGGACGCCGGCGCCGCGAGCATGCCGGCGAAGGCCGCGAGCGCCACGCCGAGCGCGAACACCAGCCGGTACAGCAGGCCGATGTTGATGCCGAGCGCCTGCACCATGTCGCGGTTGACGCTGCCCGCGCGGATCATCATTCCCAGGCGCGTGCGCGCGATGAGCAGGTACATGCCGGCGGCGAGCGCGAGGCAGATCGCCGACATCGCCAGCCGGTACACCGGGTAGCTCAGCGTGTCGGTGAGCCGGATCGAGAAGTTGAGCGGATCGGGCACCGTGACGCCATGCACGTCGTCGCCGAACAGCAGCGACCTCAGCTCCTCGAACACCAGGATCAGGCCGTAGGTGAGCAGCACCTGGTAGAGGTGGTCGCGCTGGTACAGGTGCCTGATCAGCAGCCATTCGAGCGCGATGCCGAGCACGACCGCGAGCGCGATGCCCGCGGGCAGCGCGACCCAGAAGTTGCCCAGCGCCCCTGTGAGCCAGAACGCCAGGTAGGCGCCGATCATGTAGAAGCTGCCGTGGGCGAGGTTGATCACGCCCATGATGCCGAAGATCAGCGTGAGGCCGCTGGCGATGAGGAACAGCAGCAGCCCGTACTGCAGCCCGTTCAGGACCTGGATCAGCAGCGTCGCGGCATCCATCGGCACACTATAACCGGACAAAATCAGAGCCGGCAGCCCTGCGGCTGCCGGCTCCGTGGACTTGCGTCCGCGTCCCGGGCCGTAATCAGGCCATCTTGCAGCCGCGCGCCGGGTCGGCAAGCGCCTTGTACGCCACGCTCTCGACTTTGTTCTCCATGCCGACCACCTTGCGCAGGTAGATGTCCTGCACCGGGTTGTGGGACTTGGACAGGGTGAACTTGCCGCGCGGGCTGTCGATGACCGCGGACCCCATGGCGGCGATCATGTGCTTCTTCGCCTTCATGTCGCCGCGCACCGCCTCCAGGCCGATGCGCAACAGCTGGGCGGCGTCGTAGCCCTGCACCGCATACACGTCCGCGTCGCGGTTGGTGCGCTTGCGATACTCCTCGCGGAAGGCGAGGTTCTTCGGCAGGATCAGGCCGTCGCCGTAGTGCAGCGTCGTCTCGAGCCCCTGCGCGGCCTCGCCCTGCGCTTGCAGCGTGCCGTCGGTGAGGAAGCCCGAGCCGAACAGCGGCACCGTCCTGCGCAGCCCGGACGCTGCATAGTCCTTGACGAACTTCACCGCGCCGCCGCCGGCGAAGAAAACGAACACCGCGTCCGGCTTGAGCGACGCGATTTCGGTGAGCAACGCCTGGAACTCGACCTGCGGGAACGGGAGCGTCAACTCCTTCGTCACCTTGCCGCCCGCCTGGGTGAAACCCTCCTTGAAGCCGTTGATCGCCTCCTCGCCCGCGGCGTACTTCCAGGTGAGCGTCACCACGTTCTTGATGCCGCGGTCTGCGAGCACCTTGCCCATCGGGAACGCGGGCTGCCAGTTGGAGAACGAGGTGCGGAAGATGTTGGGCGCGCAGGCCGCGCCCGTCAGCGCGTCCGCGCCGGCGTTCGGGCAAATGGTGAGCACGCCCGCTTCGCGCGCGACCTTGGCCATCGCCATCGCCACCCCCGAATGCACCGTCCCGACCAGCACGTCGACCTTCTCGCGCTCGACCAGGCGATTGGCGTTGTCGGTCGCCTTCGCCGGTTCGGACTCATCGTCCACCTGCGCATACTCGATGCCGCGGCCGCCGAGCGCGCCGCCGCTCTCGTCCACGTGCAACTTGAACGCGTCGGTAATCGCGATCCCGAGCTGCGCATAAGTGCCGGTGTAAGGCAGCATCAGTCCGACCTTGATCTTCGAGCGCTGCGCGATTACGAACGGCGCGTGCAGCGTAGCGGCGGTCAGCGCCGCGGCGCCGGTGGCGGTCTTGAGGAACTTGCGGCGCGAGGGCGCCCGTTTCGCATCGATGTCGGTCATTTTTCCCCTCCTGGAATGGGCTGGCGCGGGCTAGTGTAGCCGAGATTTGAGGCCGCGCCGGCGCTTGGCGCTATGATGCATATTAAGCTTTGCGCGCCGCAGCGACGCGCGCCATGAACTTCGGCGCCGTCTCGGCCAGCCGCGCGTCGGTCATGCGGCCGCTGCGCATCATGTAGTCGTAGGCCAGCTCCCAGGGCGCGAGCGCCATCTTCGACGGAAAGTCCTCGTACCAGAACGAGCTGAGGTCGGCCGCCCGCAGCAGCTTCTCGACCACCGGCCGGCGCTCGCGCTCGAAGGCCGCGAGCGCCGCGGGCACGTTCTCGCCCGCCTCGCCGAAGGCGCGGTCGAGCGCGATCGCGTCCTCGAAGGCGAGGCGCGTCCCGGAGCCGATCGAGAAATGCACCGTGCGCAGCGCGTCGCCGATCAGCACCGCGTTGCCCGCCGTCCAGTTCCGGTTGCCGAGCAGCGGGAACTGGCGCCAGATCGACTTGTTCGACACCAGCGGATGGCCGCCGAGGTCCGCCGCGAACACCCGTTCGCAGTACGCGCGCGACTCGGCGTCGGTCATGCGGTCCAGGCCGGCGCGCCGCCAGGTGTCCAGGTCGCACTCGACGATGAAGGTGCTCATCTGCGGGCTGTAGCGGTAATGATGCGCGACGAACGCGCCGTCGGCGCTTTCGCGGAACGTGAGCGTCAGACAATCGAAGCGCTGCGCGGTGCCGTACCAGGCGAACCTGTTGGTCAGCCAGCGCACCTGCGGCGCGAACTGCGGCTCGAGCGCGCGCCGCACCAGCGAGTTCAGGCCGTCGGCGCCGACCACCAGGTCCGCCTCGCCCAGCTCCCCGAGCGCGCCGAGCGCGCGTCCCCACGCGATCTCGACGCCCGCCTCGGCGCACAACGCCTGCAGGAACCGGTTGAGCTCGAGCCGCGCGATCGCCGAGAAGCCGTTGCCGTCGATGTCGATCCGCTCGCCGCGATGCACGATGCGCTGCATCGGCCAGTTCTCCATGCGCTCGGCGAGCTGGCGGTGCAGCGCGGGCGCGTCGCGCTCGAGGAACGCGAGCGCGCCCTGCGAGAACACGACGCCGAAGCCGAAGGTCGCGTCGGGGGGATTCTGCTCGCACACCTCGACGCGCCAGCCGGGGAAGCGGCGCTTGACGAGCAGCGAGAACAGCAGCCCCGCGGGCCCGGCTCCGACGACGACGATGCGCATGGGCGTAATGTAGAGTAAAGGCGTGCGATCGAGGAAATCCCGACGTTGAGCCCATCCCTACAGATCGGCCCGGTCAGCGTCTATCTGGGCGAGAAATCCGGCAAGTACCCCGACGGCAACCAGGTGCTGGTGCGCGGGCGCGACACGCTCGTGGCCTTCGACACGCCGCTGGTCGCCAACCGGCTCGGCGCCGAGCTGACCGATGCGGAGCTGGTGATCCTCGGCCACGTGCACGAGGATCACATCGCCGGGCTGCACCGCCTGCCGCGCGCGCGCGTGCTCGCCCCGCAGGGCGACCTCGAGGCGCTGCGCAGCTGGGAAGGCCTCGCGCGCCACTACGGCTACGCGCCGAACGTGCTCGGGCCGATGAAGGCGAAGATCGAACGCCAGTTTCACTACGTCGCGCGTCCCGACGCCGAAGGCTATGCCGACAGTGCGGTCTGGGAGCTGGGCGGCGGCGTGCGCGTGCGCGCGCTGCACATGCCCGGCCACACCTCGGGGCACAGCGTGCTGCTGGTGGAGCCCGACGGCATCGCCTTCATCGGCGACATCGACCTGTCGTCCTTCGGGCCGTACTACGGGGACGCGACCTCCAGCCTGGAGGCGTTCCGGCGAACGCTGCGCGCGGTGGCGCAGGTGCCGGCGCGCGTCTGGATCACCTCGCACCACAAGGGCGTGATCACCGAGCGCGCGACCTTCCTCGCGCTGCTCGCGGCCTTCGCCGCGAAGCTCGAGGCGCGCGAGCAGGCCATCGCGGACCACCTCGCCGGCGCGGGCCCGAGCACGCTCGAGGCGCTCGTGGCGCACCGCTTCGTGTACCCGCGCGGCTACCAGGACGTGTTCATCGAGGACGCGGAGCGGCGCACGATCGCGCAGCACCTCGCCTCGCTCGCCGCCGCCGGGCGCGCGCGCGAGGAAGCGGGCCGCTACCGACTGGTCTCCTGAACCGCGCACAGGCGCGGCAGGATGTCGCCGATATTTCCCTGCAGCACCGCGTCGGCCAGATCGTCGAACGGCGTGGGCTCGGCGTTGACGATCACGATCCTCGCGCCGGCGGACTTGGCGGCCGGCACGGCGCCTGCGACCGGATAGACCTGCAGGCTCGAGCCCACCGCGAGCAGCAGGTCGGCCTCGCCGGCCACCTGCATGGCGCGCGCGATCACCTCGGGCACCAGCTGCTGGCCGAAGGAGATGGTGGCGCTCTTCAGGATGCCGCCGCACAGCCCGCAGGGCGGGTCCTCCTCGCCGGCGCGCACGCGCTCGAGAACCGGCTGCATCGGCCCCTTCCAGCCGCAGCCCCAGCAGGTGACGAAGTGGATCGTGCCGTGCACCTCGATCACGCGCTCGGGCGAATTGCCCGCTTTCTGGTGCAGGCCGTCGATGTTCTGCGTCACCAGCGCGTGCAGCTTGCCGCGCCGCTCGAGCTCGGCGAGCGCCGCGTGACCCGCGTTCGGACGCGCCTGCCAGGCCGGCGACTCCAGGCGGCCGCGCCACGATGCCTTGCGTACTTCGCGGTCCGCCAAGTAGTGCTGCAGCGTCGAGAGCTTCTCGGCGGCGGGGTTCCTGGTCCACACGCCGTTCGGCCCGCGGAAGTCGGGGATTCCCGAATCGGTCGAGATGCCGGCGCCGGTCAGCGCCACCACGCGCTCGGCGGCGCCGATCCAGTTACGTGCCGCCTCGATTGCGTCGTGCATCGCTGTCGGGCTTCGGGGGCTCATTTTGAGATTATCCCATCGGCCTGCGACTCGTTGACGGGGCGCGGCGCCGGGTCTAGCCTCCCTGCAGCGCGGCCCACAGGAGACCCCGGGATGCAATGTCCGCGATGCCGACACGAGAATCCCGCAGGACAGAAGTTCTGCGGCGAGTGCGGCGAGGCCTTGGCGGCGCTGTGCGCGGCCTGCGGCGCGTCCAATGCGCCGGGGCAGAAGTTCTGCGGCGAATGCGGCACGGCGCTCGGCGCCACCGCGCCTTACACCCCCAAGCACCTGGCCGACAGGATCCTCGGCTCGAAGAGCGCGCTCGAAGGCGAGCGCAAGCAGGTCACGGTGCTGTTCGCCGACTGCGCCGGCTTCACGGCGCTGTCGTCGCGGCTCGATCCGGAGGAGCTGCACGGCGTCATGGAC
>Ga0316628_100003065_pt1 | contig 12719 bp, 11 predicted proteins | sample OWC_Aug_M2_C1_D5_FD_207648 | JGI IMG/M metagenome (GOLD analysis project Ga0316628, IMG submission 207648) | Wetland soil microbial communities from Old Woman Creek delta, Ohio, United States - OWC_Aug_M2_C1_D5_C | ecosystem: Environmental > Terrestrial > Soil > Wetlands | place: USA: Ohio...
AGCCGTGGAAATGGAAAGTTACACGATTTTGGCGGAAGCGGCGCGCTATGGCGTGCCGGCGCTGGCCGTACGCGCGATCAGCGACACCGCCGAGTTCGATATGCCCTACGATTTTGAGAGCGTTCGTGATGCGCGCGGCCAGATTCGCATGGGCGGCGTGGTCGCGCAGGTGCTCCGCCGGCCGTTTGGTTTGCCGTCGCTGCTCGCTCTGGCGCGCGATTGCCGCGCGGCCTCCAAACAGCTTTCCAATTTCCTGGACGTGTTCACGGGAACGCTTGCGGATCGTCTCATTCCTATCGAGCAGGATACGGTGGCCGCGCGATGAGCCAGTCGGGAACCATACTCGAAACTTCGTTTACTCCGCCACTGGTGCCCGCCAACATGCGCGCGGCCGTGTACCGCGGCAAGGGAAACGTGGTCGTCGAAACTGTTCCCGTGCCGGTGATCACGGATGGAGAAGTGCTCATCCGCGTGGCGGCCTGCGGAATTTGCGGCACCGACATCAAGAAGATCGAGCATGGATTTGTGGCCGCTCCGCAAATTTTCGGCCACGAAGTTTCGGGAACAGTCGTTGCCGTCGGCGCCGGAGTCACAAAATGGAAGCTGGGCGACCGCGTCATGAGTTTCCATCACATTCCTTGCGGGGCCTGTTTTTATTGCGCGCGGCGCTTGTATTCGCAATGCCCCGGCTATAAGAAGGTGGGATTGACGGCGGGCTTTGATCCCAATGGCGGCGGGTTTGCCCAGTTTGTGCGGGCCATGCCGTGGGTGGCCGAGCGCGGGATGGTGGCCATTCCGGAAGATATAAGTTTCGATGAAGCCACATTTATCGAGCCGGTCAACACGTGCATTAAGGCCGTGGAAAAGGCGCGCGTCGAGGCGGGAGAAACAGTTCTGGTGATGGGGCTGGGGCCGATCGGCCTGCTCCTGATGATGCTTTCCAAACTCCGCGGCGCTTCCGTCATCGGCAGCGATCCCATGCCGGAGCGCCGCTTGAAGGCCGAGTCCCTGGGCGCCGATCTGGCGTTGAGTCCGCGCGACGGCCTCCTCGCGGAAGAAATTCGCGCACGCACGGGCGAGCGCGGCGCGGACGTCGTGCTGGTGGCCGTGCCGATTCCATCCGTGCTCACGGACGCCTTGGCTCTGGCCCGGCCCGGAGGACGCGTCCTGCTCTTCGCCCAGAACGATCCGCAGATGAAGATCGAGTTTCCGGCGGCCGCGGTGGGCGTCGAGGAAAAAGAAATCCTGGGAAGCTATAGCGCCGCGGTGGACCGCCAGGAAGAAGCCGCGCGGCTGATCTTTTCGCGACAGTTGCCCGTGCGCGAATTGATCTCGCACCGTTTTTCGTTGGAAGATATGGCCCGGGCGCTGCAACTCGCGGCCCGGCCGGTAGGAGATTCCTTGAAAGTGGTGATGCATCCTTGATGCGAACCGAAGAGTTACGAAGCGAGAATAAGAGCCGGCGCAACGGTCACATGACCGCTGCGGTTCTCTATGGAAGCGAGAATCTGAAAATAGAGAGCGTGGACATCCCAAAACTCGCGGCGGATGAAGCGTTACTCCGCGTCAAGGTGGCCTTGACGTGCGGTACCGACCTGAAAGTCTGGAAACGCGGATACCACGCCCGCATGATTACGCCGCCCGCCGTCTTCGGGCACGAACTCTCCGGTGTCGTCGAACTACTGGGTTCGGACGTGAACGGCGGCTTGGCTGTTGGCACTCGTGTGGTGCCTTCCAATTCCGCGCCTTGCAACGTCTGCCTGTTTTGCCGCAAGGGGCAGAGCAATCTGTGCGAGGATCTGCTCTTCAACAACGGCGCTTACGCCCAGTACATGCGCATTCCGGGCCGCATCGTCCGTCAGAATATGCTGGTGATCCCGGAGCACGTCTCCTTTCAGGATGCGGCCATGGTGGAGCCGCTGGCCTGCGTGCTGCGCGGAATTCATGAGACCGGCATACAGCCGGGCGACACCACGATTGTGATCGGCTGCGGGCCCATCGGCCTGAAATTCATTCGCGTGTTGTCCGCGCGCGGTGTCAAAGTAATCGCGCTCGGCAAGAGAACCAATCAGGTTCGCGCCGCAGAAAAGGCCGGCGCGCACGCAGCCTTCATCGCGCCCGATCTGTCCGACCCGATCAAAACCGTTCGCGAACTGACCGAGCACGGGCGCGGCGCCGATTCGGTGATTGAAGCGGTGGGCACCTCGCAAACCTGGGAATGGGCGCTGCAAATGGTGCGCCGCGGCGGCACCGTCAATCTGTTTGGCGGCTGCCCGCGGGGCACGGTTGTGCCGGTGGATCCGAACACGCTGCACTATTCGGAAATCACCATCAAGTCCACGTTCCATCACACGCCCGAATTCATCCGGGAAGCGCTGGAATCGGTGTCGCGCGGCGAAATTCGCTCCAGTGACTTCGTGAACGCCGAAATTCCGCTCACCGAACTTCCCAAGATGTTCGAGCACATGAAGCATCGCAACGGCGAAATGAAAGTCGCGGTGATCCCGTAGCACTCCGCGCCCGCACGGAGTTTTTCGGGCCGCGCCGGGCTCTCCGGCGGCCGGTCACGCAACATGCAAAATCCTGCTGAACTCGAAATTGCGCGCCATGCGCCCGCGTCCGGCTGCACCGCCGCCGAGGCCGAGCGCTACACGCGCTGGCTGGCCACCCACCACTACGAAAATTTCAACGTGGTTTCCTGGCTGCTTCCCAAACGCCTGCACCAGCATTTTTATAATCTCTATGCCTATTGCCGCTGGGCGGACGATCTGGGAGACGAAATTTCCGATCCCGCGAGGGCGCTCGAATTGCTCGATGAGTGGGAACACGAGCTTCGCGAATGTTACGCCGGACGCGCTTCGCATCCCGTTTTCATCGCGCTGCGCGGCACCATCGCCGCCTGCGATATTCCCATCGAACCGTTTGCCAATTTGCTCGTCGCGTTTCGCCAGGATCAGACCGTGCACCGCTACTCCACGTGGAATGAGGTGCTCGACTATTGCCGCTACTCCGCGAATCCCGTCGGGCGCCTGGTCCTGTATTTGTGCGGCTATCGCGACGCCGAACGGCAGAAACTTTCCGACGCCACCTGCACGGCGCTGCAACTGGCGAATTTCTGGCAGGATGTGTCCCGCGATCTCGAGAAGGGCCGCATTTATATTCCCCTGGACGCGCTCGCGGCGCACGGCCTCACGGAAGAAGGCATCGTCGCGCGCCGTTTCGATGCGCGGTACGTTTCGCTGATGAAGGATTTAATTTCACACACGCGCAAATTGTTCGCCGAGGGCCTGCCTCTGGCCCGCAGCATCGATTCCGCGATGCGCGTGGATATCGAAATGTTCAGCCGCGGCGGCCTTGCCGTGCTGGACGCCATCGAGGCCTCCGGATACAACACGCTGCAGCGCCGCCCGTCGATTCCGAAATCCAAGCAGGCCATGTTGCTCGCGCGCGCTCTCGTTCAGCGCGTATTCGTTCGCGACCCCGCGCCAGCGCGGATCTCCCCATCCGCTGCCCCGCGCCCCGCGATTGTGGAAGGCGATCGCCTCCCGTCAAATGTAACCGCGGGTCTACTTGGCATGAGCGACGAGATCGCGCGGTCCTACGAACACTGCCACCAGATCGCTCGCGCCGCCCGCAGCAATTTTTATTACGCCTTCTATCTCCTCCCGAAGTCCAAGCGCGATGGCCTCGCCGCGCTCTACGCCTTCATGCGCCTCGTCGATGATGTCGCCGACGAAGGCGAAGATGTGGAAACCAGGCAGCGGGGTCTCGCCAAGTGGCGCGCGGCCTTTGATGGAGCGGTCACCGGGCGTACGCAAGTCCTTGACGACTCTGCAACGAAACCGTCGTCCGGAGAATTTCTTTACGGCGAAAGAGAAGTCCTTCCGGCGCTCGTCGATACCATGCGCCGCTACCGCATGCCCGCGCGCTATCTGCATGACTTGATCTCCGGCGCGGAAATGGACCTTACCGTGAAGTCCTACGCGACCTTCGACCGCCTACGCGAGTATTGTTACCGCGTTGCCGGAACTGTCGGCCTCACCTGCACGCACGTTTTTGGATTTAGCGATCCCCGCGCGCTTGACCTCGCCGAGAAACTTGGCCTGGCGTTTCAGCTCACCAACATCATTCGCGATGTCCGTGAAGACGCCGCTCTCGGCCGCATTTACATCCCTGACGAAGACCTCGCGCGCTACGGCGTCTCTCCGGAGGATTTCTTGCGCAACGAAGCCACGCTCGGCGTTCGCGAGTTGCTCCGCTTCGAAGCCGATCGCGCCTGGCGCATCTACGAAGAGTGCGCCGAGTTTCTCGACCTCATCGATGCGGATAGCCGCGGCGCGCTCTGGCTTCTCGTGCACACCTACAGCGCGCTGCTGGCCCGCATGGAATCGCTCGATTTCGCGGTCTTCGGCGAGCGCGTCCGCCTCAGCAAAGCGGAAAAAATGATGTTTATCGCCCGCGCGCGTTTCGCGCGGCTGACCCGGGATAATGTCCTTGAAAAGCGTAATCGTGATCGGCGGCGGCCTGGCGGGACTTTCCTCGGGCGTCGCGCTGGCTGAAGCTGGTTTCCAGGTGCGTTTGCTCGAACAGCGGCCCCACTTGGGCGGCCGCGCCGCGTCGTACGTGTTGCCCGGCGGCGAGCATGTGGACAATTGCCAGCACGTCACGCTGGGATGCTGCACGAACCTCGCCGATTTTTACACAAGAGCCGGCGCGGCGGACAAGATTCACTTTTACGACCGGCTATACTTTGCCGCGCCGGACGGACGCCGCGGCTCGATGCAGGCGGCGTTGCTGCCCGCGCCCTTGCACATGGCGCTTTCCTTCGCGGTATTTCCGCTGCTCGGCTGGGCCGATAAGCGCGCCATCGCCGGGGCGCTCCTCGCGATTGCGCGCAGCGGCGGCCGTCCCGCGGACGCTGCAAGTGCCGGCGCCGGCATCTCCATGCTGGCCTGGCTTCACAAGCGCCGTCAGACCGATCGCGCGATCCGCCGTTTCTGGGAAGTCATCCTGGTCAGCGCGCTCGATGAAGAACTCGACCGCATCGACGCGCAGTACGGTATCGACGTCTTCTGGAAAGCGTTTCTTTCGACGCGCCGCGGATATCGCATCGGCATCCCGCGCGTTCCACTCGGCAATTTGTACGACGGCTGTAAGGAAGCCATAACGAAGCGCGGCGGCGAAGTGATTTTGCGCGCGGGCGTGCGCGGATTACTGGTGGCAAACGGCAGGGTCGAAGGCGTGCGGAGGGAAGACGGCTCGGTGGAAACGGCGGACTATTACCTGGCGGCCGTACCGCAGGATGTTTTGCCGGAATTGCTGCCCGCGGACGTGGTGGAGCGCGAGCCGGCTTTCTCGAACCTGAAAAATTTGCGGGTTTCTCCGATCACCGGCGTGCATCTGTGGTTTGACCGCGCCGTGATGCGCGAGCCGTTTCTCACGCTAGTCGACGCGACGACGCAGTGGGTGTTCAATAAGACGCAGCTGTATGGCGCGGGCGGGGAAAACAGCGGACAATATCTGCAGCTGGTAATTAGCGCGTCCTACCAATTGACGCAGCGTTCCCGCCAGGAAATCATCGCGCTGTGCCTGGAAGAACTCCGCGGAGTGCTTCCGGCAACGCGCGAGGCCACCCTCGTGAAAGGAACCGTAGTCAAGGAAATGAGCGCGACGTTTTCACCCGCGCCCGGATCGGACCAGTGGCGCCCCGCGCAGAAGAGTCCCTTGCCGGGATTATTTCTTGCGGGAGACTGGACGGCCACCGGCTGGCCATCGACCATGGAAGGCGCCGTGCGCAGCGGATACCTGGCTGCCGAAGCGATTCTTTCCGATGCCGGCGCGCCGCGAAAATTTTTGCAGCCCGATCTGCCGCCGGAAGGCCTGGCGCGCCTCTGGGCCAGCAAATCCTGACCGGCAAGCCATCGGCGCGGGAACAGGAATGCCGGGAGGGACCCGGTTTTGACGCGCCCAGCAGGAATATTCACAAGGTTGCGTTATTTACGTGTTGTGTACCGAGTTTCGGAGTATGATCTAAGCATCCCACCGGAGGTTTTCTTTGGAGCGGAAGTATAAGCAGCAGGGGTATATGAGTGCGGACAAGCCCCAGAAAAAAGAAAGACGTCCGCCGGAAGGGCACCCGCGACAAGATCAAATCGGGCCGCGCACGCCGCGTATGGTTGGCACCATCACGCGCGCGCGTTGCTCGAATTGCGGAGCCGTTCTGCAGCCGGGCTTTGACCCGAAAGGGAAGTGCCCGAAATGCGCCTACGAATTGCACTCCTGCAAACAGTGCGCCTATTTTGATACCGCCGCGCGCTTTGAGTGCATGAAGCCCGTGCCCGAACGCATTCCCAGAAAAGACCAGCGGAACGATTGCACCTTCTACGAATTTCGCACCACCATCGAGAAGGATACGGCGCCCTCGGCGCCCGCAGCCGGTCCGTCGGCCTCGCCGGAACGCGTTTCGCGTCCCCTCGATGCCCGCCAGGCATTTGAAAATCTCTTCAAGAAGTAATACTGGCCAGCAGGTGTTGGCGCGCATTCATTCCGGCTCTGGAAAATTCATCGCAACTGCCGTTTGCAACCTCTTTCCGGAATTGCTATCCTGAAATTGCTGATGAGTCCGCGGAATTTGCCGCCCATTCGAAGCTGCTATGAATTTTTCCCCGGAAAGGTCATCCCATGAAAGTTGCGATTCGCCATGGTAATGAGGAATGGCGCGAGCCGATCGAAAAGGAAACCGATCAGCACGTCCTGAAACTGAAGAAGCTCTTGCAGCGGTATGATCCCGACCTGGTGCAGTTGCACGGAAACATCGAAAAGCATCCGCGAAAGGAAAGCTATTCCTTCACGCTGAATCTTTCGCTTCCGACCGGAACGTTGCACTCCACCGGGGAAGGGACCGATGTGCGCAAGTGCGTCAAAGCCGCCTTCGCCGAAATCGAAAAGCAGACCAAGAAACACATGTCCCTGCTCCGCAAGGATTACGAATGGAAACGCAAGCGGCCGCGTGCGAAAGTGCTGGCCTTAAGCTCTCGAGCAACCCCGGGCGAATAACTCGGTTCGGGGTCGCCCGTTGCTTGCGTAGCTTATAGAACCGCGGAAATGCTGTGTCGAGGTGTCGCAGATCGCCGCGGCACACTCCTCCTGTCTTGTGTCCTGCACGGCCCGCCCGCACGATTTGCAGTGCCTCCCTGGCATGAATTTCCCGCTCCGATCCTGACTTCCGAAATATCGATCCCGCGATCCCCTCAAATCTTTTTCCAGCGCCGGGCCCCACCAGCATGTCTAAATTTCTCGGGACGAGCAGAAAACGTGGTACAACGCTCGGGGCAGCCCAAGGAGAATGGATTGACCGAAAAGCGCGAGTTCTACGGCTGGAAACTCGTAGGCGTACTTTTTTCGCTGGATTTTCTGAACATGGGCTTTCCTTATTTCGGCGGCGCGGTGATCAATACCTACATGCTGAAGGAAATCACCATGAGCCGCAGCACGTTCGGTCTGGGCTTCACCCTGGCGAACTTGTGCATCGGCCTGCCTTCCGTGATGGTGGCCTCCTCGATTGTCAGGCTGGGGATCAAGAAAACGTTCGGCATCGGGTCCGCATTTCTCCTGATGGGCACGCTGTGGCTGGCCTTTTTCACGGCCAAGCCCTGGCAATACCTTGTGGGCTTCGGCGTGATCATCGGAACCGGCATCTGCTTCTGCACGATCGTGCCGGTGACCACCTGCATTACCCGCTGGTTCCGGCGCTACCGCGGACGTGCCATGGCCATCCCCTTGAGCGCCTCGGGCTTCGCCGGATTTATCGGTTCACCCTTAATCAACAAAATTCTCACCGCGAACGGCGGCAACTGGCGCCAGGCCTGGTTGACGGTCGCTGGAATCGCCGTCCTTTCCGGAATCATCGCTTTTTTATTTGTGAAGGAACGTCCCGAAGACCTGGGGCAAGTAGTGGACGGAATCGAGGAAGACGCTCAGGCCGTTCGCCCGGCCGCAACCGAATCACTGATCACGCGGCACGTCTGGGCGCCCGCCGACGCCTTGAAGACGCCTTCTTACTGGATGATTGTCATCGGCGGAATCGCTTGTCAGTTCCCTTATTTCTTTTTCGTGGCTCATGGAATTCTGCATATGAAGGAATCCGGTTTGAGCGCGGCGACCGCCGCCTGGGCCATGGGGCTTTTCACCATGGGCGCGATCCTCGGCAGGCAAATCGGCGGATGGCTGATGGACAAAATTTCCGCGCGCTACGCGTTCATGTCCGGATTGTGCTGCTATTTCGCCGGCTCGTTTCTGGCGCTGCGCATCCATGCGGATACCTTCGCGATCGCCTTCGCCGCCGCGATTTTCTACGGAACGGCTTTCGGCTGGACGTTCATCTGCATGAATACAGCGACGGCCCACTTCTTCGGACCCGCGGCCTTTCCCAAATTAAATGGATTGAACCTGCTGATCGGCGGTTTGCTCAGTTCGCCGGCGGGATTTGTCGGCGGAAAATTATTCGATATCTACCGCAGCTACGCGTTCGGCTTTGAACTCAACTCCGCCATCGTCGCGATAGGCATCCTAGCGCTGGCCTTTGCCACGGTGCCGCAGCCGAAAAGCGGAATCACCGCCGCAGGCACGGCAACCTAGGAAACATTTCCCTGAATGTGGAATCCGCTGCGTGGGCTGTAGGGGCACGACATGTCGTGCCCCTACTTCGCGAGCGATTGGCAATAGCGCGCAAATTGAAAACGATTTTCGAGCAGCCCAAGGTCGGTCAGCCAGTCCGATGGCCCCGATGTATCGACATGCGCGACCAGCACGGTCAGCTTGTCCGAATCCAGCGCGGAAGCGAACGCGGTTTGAAATTCCTCGACGCTGCGCGCGGAACTGGTGCGCGCAATGCCCGAAGCGCGCGCCACTCCTTCGAGATCGGCCCTCTCGGACGTCGCGGTCGGAGAGCCCCCCGCGGATAAATAGCTCTGATTGTCGAACACCACGTGCACGATGTTGCCGGCGCCGGAAAGCGCCATCGTCGAAAGCGTGCCCAGGTTCATCAGCAGGGAACCGTCTCCATCGAGCACGACGATTGTTTCCTCCGGCAAGCTCACCGCCAGTCCCAGCCCGATCGAGCTGGCCAGTCCCATGGCGTGCTGCAAATAGAAAAAGTTTTCCCGGTGCCCGATCGATTGCAACTCGATCGCCACCGCTCCCATGATCGTCACCACCACGCGTTTCTCCATCTGCGGATACACCGCGCGAAGACATTCGATGCGCTTCATCACGCCTCCATCATCAGTTCGTGCTTGAGCAGCAGCGCCACCGGCAACAGGCTGGCCGCGGCCAGTTCCTGCGCGTCTCGCACGCGCCGCTCCAGGCTCCCCGGCGAATCCAGAAACGTGTAGGGAACACGCAGAGCCTGCAGCAGCGGCTCGGTCACCGTCCCGCCGGGCGTGTGCCACGGATAGGTATCTCCAAACGTGCCGCGGTACGCGATGAACATCATCAGCGGCACCTTGTACAAATGTGCCAGCGAAACGATGGGATTTACCGCGGCCAGTAAACCATGATTGGGAATCACCATCGCCGATTTCTTCCCCGCGAAATGCGCTCCGGCGGAAATGCCCACGCCTTCCTCTTCCTTGGCCACCCGAATGAGCTTCATCTCCGGGTCCTCTCCAATCATTCGGATCACGGGCACCAGCCAGGACTCCGGCAAAGCCGATACCACTTGAATGCCGCAGGCTTTCATCGTCTGGTACAGCAGCCGGGAGTTGGTTTCTGACACGCGCATTGTGCCGCTCCTTCCAGAACTTCGTCCGGCCGGAGTGCGCCGGATGCGGAGAAGTATTTCTTGATTCCCGTTAAAAGTGCATGCAAGCCAGCCGGAAATTTTATTGTCACGGCCGACCAGCAACATACAACCGACCGGCTGAAATTACAATGCGGCCTGGTTTCCGGAAATCCTCGTACATTTGAGTTCCACATTCCGCTGTGTTACCGTTCGCGCACGCAGCCGCATTTTCAAAGTGGGAGAACGCAGGAGGAGGCACGGCGATGCTGCACGGATCATCTCCCGCAAGTTCCGAACAAAGGACGGAGCGTTTTCATGACCCAGGCAAAATCCATCCGCGCCGACAACATCGTCGCGTTCGACGTCCACGTGCACATCGAACACGAAGGTCGTGAAACACCCACGGACCAGGCGACAAAAAAATATTTTGGCGACAGCGGCGCGGACCGCAGCCCCGAGGCCCTCGCCGAATACTACCGTTCGCGCAAGATGGCTTGTGTCGTCTTCTCTGTGGACGAAAGTTTGACAGGCCGGCCGGTCGTCTCGAACGATCGCGTCGCGGAATTTGCCGCGCGTAATTCGGATGTGGCCATCGCTTTTGCCAGCCTCAATCCGCATCGCGGAAAAGCCGCCGTGGATGAGGCGCGCCGCCTGGTGGCCTCCGGAGCGGTTCGCGGATTAAAATTGCACCCGCCACTGCAGGAATTTTTTCCCAATGACAAAATGGCCTACCCGCTGTATGAAGTCTTCGCGGAAGCCCGCCTGCCCGTATTATTCCACACGGGGCACAGCGGCATCGGCACGGGCATGCCCGGGGGCGGCGGCGTCCGGCTGAAGTACGGCCAGCCCATGCCGATTGATGACGTGGCCGTGGATTTTCCGGACATGCCCATCATCCTCGCCCATCCTTCATTTCCCTGGCAGGAGGAGGCCATTTCGATCTGCCTGCACAAGCCCGAGGTCTACATCGATCTTTCCGGATGGTCCCCTAAATATTTCCCGCCGATCCTGGTGCAATATGCGAACACGCTGTTGAAGGAAAAAATCCTGTTTGGCTCCGATTATCCGCTGATCACTCCGGATCGCTGGATGGCCGATTTGGAAAAGACCGGCATCCGCGAGGAAGTGCGTCCGCTGATCCTGAAAGAGAATGCGGTGAAGCTGTTCGGCCTGGCCTGAAGATCGCGGCAAACCGTCCGCGGCGCCCGGCGGGGCGGGGCTCCGTGCGGCGCGTTTCATATTGTGAAATATAAATTCACATTGACAGGACGGCAAATCCATTTACAATGCGACCGCAAAGGGTGCATGGTCCCAGATTCAGTCTGACGGGACGATGACTGCGGGGCGGCGGAGCCGGTGACCAGGATAACCAAGAAAGCGCGCGGCAGCGCGAAATCAAATGTTCGCGCGGGATCCAGCAAGTCGCTGCAAAAGGCGATGCACATTCTGTTTCATCTGGGCCAGCACGGCCCGGAAATGCGCATTGCAGAGATCGCTTCGGGCCTGCACCTGAATAAGACCACGGTCTACCGCTTGCTCAGCGCGCTGGAGCGGCTGGACCTCGTGCAGCGGGATCCGGAAAAGGAGCAATACCGCCTGGGCTTGAAGCTGCACGAACTGGGCACGAAGGCGCTACGCGCCCGGACCCTGCAGAATGAAGCGCGGCGCTACCTGATGGAGATGTCGCGGGCCTGCCATGAGGCCGTGAGCCTGGCTGTTCCCGGCGCGGGAGGCATCGTTTGCGTGGCGCGATTTGATTCTCCCCGGACGATGATCAGCGTGCGCACTCCGGTCGGCGCTCTTTTTCCGGCGCATTGCTCAGCCGCGGGAAAGGCCGTGCTGGCCTACCTGAGCGATGAGGATGTGGACGCCATCTTGTTGAACAATGGACTGGCGCGCTACACGGATCGCACGCATACGCAGGTCGCCGACTTGAAGAACGATTTGCGGCGCGTGCGGCAGCGCGGCTATGCCCTGGACGAGCAGGAGCTGGAGTGCGGGCTCAACGGTGTCGCGGCCCCCGTGTTTCTCTCCGGAGCGCGTGTGCTGGGCGCCGTGGGAATCGCCGGGCCTACACAGCGCTTTCAGGGAAGAGATCTGGTGGAGAAAATCGAGCTTGTAAAAATGACGGCTCAAAAAATCGCGGCGAATCTCGGCGACTGCAGCGCCTTGGCCTGAATTGTAGCCCGCCTCTGAAGGGGCGGGCTACAACAACTGTTCTCCAAGTTGAGAGGAAGAAAAAATGCCCACACCTTACCGAGCCGACCACGTCGGCAGCTTTTTGAGACCCGCCGAAGTGCTGGAGGCGCGCCGCAACCCTTCGGTGACCGCGGAAGATTTGCGCGCCATTGAGGACCGCCACATCCTGCGCGTCCTGGCGAAGCAGAAAGAGCTGGGATTCGACATTTTCACCGACGGCGAACTCCGCCGCCGCAATTTCATGAGCGATCTGACCGACGCGGTCGAGGGTTTCGACCTGGGCGACGCCATCTCGCGGACCTGGAAAGCCGGTGATAAGGAAGAGCCCGCGGCCCTCCGCGTCGCCGGGATCGTGACGTCCAAGCTGCGCCAGGTGCGTCCCCTGACCGGGCACGAACTTCCATTTCTGGTGAAAAACAGCCCAGGCGCGATCAAGATGACGCTGCCGAGCGCCACGCAGTTTCCCGCGATTTCTTTCAAAAGCGGCGTGACCGACAAAGTGTACAAGGATCACTCCGCGCTGCTATGGGACATCGTCGGCATCATGAAAGCGGATATCGCCAAGTTGGCCGCCGATGGCGTGAGCTACATTCAGATTGACGCCCCGCGCTATAGCTATTTTATGGACCCCAAGTGGCGCGATTGGATTGTCAAGGAAATGAAGGTCGAGCCGGATGCCATGCTCGACGAATCGCTGCGCGCCGACAACGCCTGTTTTGAAGCGGCGCGCCGCCCGGGC
>Ga0316628_100003066_pt1 | contig 12717 bp, 6 predicted proteins | sample OWC_Aug_M2_C1_D5_FD_207648 | JGI IMG/M metagenome (GOLD analysis project Ga0316628, IMG submission 207648) | Wetland soil microbial communities from Old Woman Creek delta, Ohio, United States - OWC_Aug_M2_C1_D5_C | ecosystem: Environmental > Terrestrial > Soil > Wetlands | place: USA: Ohio...
CGGAGGAGGATCATCAAGGCCAGTACTGTGCCGGTTGGCACCGTGCCTATCTACGAGGCCGTCTGCAGGACCGCCGGCAAGGGGGGACCGACGGCCATGGGCGCGGACGACCTTTTCAAGACCATCGAGAGCCACGCCAAGGACGGGGTTGATTTCATGACGGTCCACTGCGGGGTCACGAAGAGGACCGCCGCCACCCTGAAGAAGCACAGACGCGTAACAGGGGTCGTCTCCAGGGGCGGAGCGCTCCTGGTCGCCTGGATGCACGAGAACGGTCAGGAGAACCCGCTTTACGAGGACTACGACCACCTGCTAGACATGGCCAAGGATCACGGATTCACGCTGAGCCTGGGAGACGGGCTCAGGCCTGGGTCCATCGCCGACGCGACCGACGTCCCTCAGCTGCACGAACTGCTAGTCCTAGGCAAGCTCGTCGAGAGGGCCAGAGACGCAGGCGTGCAGGCCATGGTCGAGGGCCCCGGCCATGTACCGTTGAACCAGATAGAGGCGAATGTCAGGGTCGAGAAGGCGGTCTGCAAGGGAGCACCGTTCTACGTACTCGGGCCGCTCGTGAGCGATGTCGGGGCAGGGTACGACCACATCACGGGTGCCATCGGAGGGGCGCTGGCTGCATATTTTGGCGCTGATTTCCTATGCTATGTGACTCCTTCGGAACACCTTTCGCTGCCGACCGTGGACGATGTGAGAGAAGGCGTTGTGGCCAGCCGGATCGCAGCCCATGCAGCCGACATCGCCCGAGGCCGGGACGCTTCTTGGGACAGGCGCATGTCCACCGCGAGGAAGGCGTTCGACTGGGAGACGATGTTCGAGCTCTCGGTCGACCCTGAAAAGGCGAGGGTGTACCATGACCGCCGTAAATCCAAGAGCGACAATGTATGCTCGATGTGCGGCGAGCTCTGTGCGATGAAGATGGTGGACAAGATCCTGAAAGACTAGCCTACAAGAAGAGGCCCATGGGCAACCGCATGAGCATGCCTGCGAGCACGTAGACAATCCCAGCAGCTATCGCGGACAGCACGGTTGACAGGGCCGCTTCCCCCATCGAGATGTCGTTCGCTACGCTTATCGCCCTACTGACGACCCAGAGCAGCCACAGGAGGCCGAACAGCGCCACAAGGAGCAGCATAGTCCCCCAGAATATCGCCTGGTTGAGCTCAGAGCCGGTCCAGGCCTGCACGTCCGTCAGGTCCAGGGTGCCGAAGCCAACCGTGAATATCAAGAGCAGAAGCACGCCGAGAACGACATATGCCGGGTAAGAGTAACCGATGAGCATGATTGTGGAGCTCTTCTCGCCGCGCCCCCCGAACACCCCTTTCGCGACGGACGCAGCGGTGAACGCGAACACCAGGAAAGCTAGTATCGAAACCGCCCAGCTCACGAAGCCCTGCATGGCCACCGCGAGCGCATCTCCAGTCGAGTATCCCAGCACCTCGCCGACATCGGCCGTCACCAGAGAGCTCACGAGTGCCGAAAACACAGAGAACACGACGACGATTGCGAGGGCGCGGTGCAGGTTGGTCGAGAGATAGAGAGATGGAAAGGCGATCCGCGGAGCGTAGCCTACCCTGAACAGATCGGCAAGATCCAGTCTCGGCGCGTGCTTGGGCTGAGTGTAGAGGCCAGGGTAGTGCCTGACGTGGACATGCGGATGGACAGGAGAGACGAAGGCCGCTGGCGGCAGCTGCTGGACCGAACGGTCAGGTAGAGGTTGTGTGACCGTCGCGCCGCACTTCTCGCACGTCGCTGCCAGCTTGCCGTCGCCCATGACCTGCATATACCCTGGTGACCTGTGGCCACATGCAGGGCACACGATGCTGGACACGTAGACGACTGACTCGTCGGCCATTTAGAGGTCGATGGAATCAGGAGGATATGAGAATTGCCCAATGCTTAGCCTCAGGAGAATGATGGAGCCACTGGAGGGTATTGAACCCCCGGCCTGCGGTTTACGAAACCGCCGCTCTTTCGCGGCACGGGCGACAGCGCACGTGCGACCGCTGAGCTACAGTGGCGCGCGGATTGTTGGGAAGATTGTCTTGATAGTTAAGGCTTTTCTCATCAATCATTCGGCCGCAGCGTAATCCAGACGCAGGTGCCCATCGAGAGGGTTTTTAAGCCGACGACATCATTTATCCAAAGGGACGCCCAATGGTCACCGACCTCCGAATACCCGAAGGCATCATCGTCCGAACCGCCAAAGGCGGGCAGGACTCCTTGAAGGTGATCTTGGCCGACCTCCGACAGTACAGTTTTACAGGCTATGTCAGGGTGACCCTCCAGAAGGAGATCATGAGCTCGATGGGGTACCTAGTCGTCGAGCAGGGCGTGCCCGTGATGGCCGTATACGAGTTCGAGAAGTCCAAACCGAGGGAGCTCAGGAGGATATACACGGGCGAGAAGTCGCTCAGATTCATCCTCGAAGATTCACAGGACAAGGGCTCGACCATAGAGCTTCACAGCAGAGTCCCCAGGGAGGAGTTCGAGAGGCGGTTCCCGGATGCCGGCATATCTGAGGATCAGGCCCCCGCCCCGGCGAGGCCCCAGAGGGAGCCTGCGAAGAGCGAGGTGGAGGAGGAGGCGCAGGAGGGCGTCGACGCGCAGAAGGAGATAATCGAGCTCTGGCGCAGGAAGGGGTTCAAGGTCGACACGCTCGAAACGGCCATGAACAGAGGCGAGGATGCGCTCGCCAAGGAGCTCGCCGCCTTCGAGTTGGACGCGCAGAAGCTCAAGCAGTTCGAGGTGGTCCTGAACAACTTCCCCGTCATGGGACACGAGAACGAGATTGGGGAGATCCGGGTGAAGTTGGACGACAGGACCAGGATCGCCGAGATCGAATCCGACATCGAGTTCCTACAGGAGAAGATCAGGCACAGGATACAGAAGCGCAAGGCCGATGAGGAATCCATCAAGGAGGAGATGGAGAAGAAGAAGCGGGAGGAGAGGACCGCGGACGTCTACGACCTCATCCTGCGCTACCAGGCCTCTCCGGAGGAGGGCGTGGAGCGCAAGTGCCCGAGGTGCGGCGGACCCGTGGGACCGGATGGCAAGTGCCCCAAGTGTAGCGCTGAGGAGGCCGTGTCCACCCCGAGCATCATGAAACCGCTTCCAGAAGGAATGAGTTTCGACAACTTCGTCGTTGGGCCAGGGTCCAAGTTCCCGGTGGCGTCTGCGGTTGCGGTCGCGGACTCGCCGAGCAAGGCGTACAACCCGTTGCTGATATTCGGCGGCTCCGGGCTGGGCAAGACGCATCTGTTGTCAGCCATCGGCAACCACATGAAGACGAGGAACAAGGGGGCCAGGATTGCCTATGTCCCGGCCGACAGGTTCGTCGAGGCCGTGGGCCACGCTCAGGACGGGCAGCTCAAGCGCAACATCCGGGAAGACCTGAAGAGGGTAGACCTGCTGCTCGTCGACGACATGCAGTTCCTCGCGGCCAGCGAGGCCGCGCAGCTCGAGATGGCCCAGATAATCGACTATCTCATCGATTCGAGGAAGCAGGTCGTGTTCGCGAGCGACAGGCTCCCCGCGCAGATACCTGGTCTAAGCGACCGGCTGAACTCGAGGATACTCATGGGGCTGACCACGGACCTCCAGCCTCCGGACATGGACACGAGGATCAAGATACTGAGACTGAAGGCCCATGAGAAGAACCTGAAGCTGAGCGACGAGGTCATAGGCTACATCGCCGAACGAGTCACGCAGAACGTGAGGGAGCTGGAGAGCACTCTGACCAAGATAATAGCGTTCTCATCGATCATGAAGCTCGATATCGACCTCAACCTCATCTCCGACATCCTGAAGCCCCTCGCGCCGGTCCAGGAGACCAGGAAGGAGATAATGAAGGAGGTCAAGGCCGTCCCCGGCCACTGTTACCTGATCGAGGAAGAGCGGCCGATGTACAGCAACGTCCTGCTCTCGAGGAAGATGGACGAGGGCTTCTCCGGGATGGTCGTCACCAGGATGAACCCGAAGCGGATCAGGGACGAGTTCAAGGTGCCCCCTGAGATACTCTGGCTGACCGACAAGGACAGTTCCCAGGAGAAGACGGTCCCGCCATCGCTGGAAATGCTCATTCACGTCATCCAGGAGTTCATGTCCAACGAGGAGAAATCGATGATCGTGCTCGACGGGATCCAGTACCTTGTCAGCAACACCAATTTCGAGGCCGTGCTCAGGTTCCTCAGGAGCCTTATCGACGAGATTTCTGAGTCGAGTGCCATACTCGCGATCTCGATAAGCCCGGACACGATGAAGCAGCAGGAAGTGTCAATACTGGAACGAGAGATGGAAGTGCTCAACCTCACCTGACGGCCGCATCTGCAACCTCAGGCGGGCTTCTTCATCATCCTCTTGAACTCGCGCATCTCCCTGATGGCCTGGGCGTAGTCGCCAGACTTCATGAGGCTCGTGGCCGACTTGAGGACCGTCAGCACCGGAGTGATGTTCACGCCGTTCGCCTTCGCCTCTATCAGCTCGTCCTTCGCCCTCTGGAGCTCTTCGTTCATCCGAGCGGGGATTGCCTTGTAGAGAGAGTCGTTGGCGCTCTTCACGATCCCGTCCAGCTTGTCGAAGTCCTTCGACTCTAGGGCCTTGTTCGCCTCGACCAGGAGCCTCCTGGCTTCCTTTGTGTCGACGATGAAGACTTCGCAGTCGGCAATCAGCAGCTTCATCCCCGCCACCTTCTTCCTGGCCTCGTTGTACCTGCCGGTTATCGGGAGCAGCTCCTTGTCCACTTTGTCTGCGTAGACGAATGCGGCCTCGACGTCCCTCGTAGAACGCGCGCGCGCGAGCTCCTGCATATACGTCGTCGCGCGGGATATGTCCCCGCCGAACTCCCTTGCCACCTTGGTATCGTCGTTGAGCTTGATGATGAGCTGGGCCAGGTGCGCGTCGATCCTTCCCATCAGGACAGTCTTCGATTTCTGGACGAGCTCGATCGCCTTGTCCAGTTGCCTCTCCCTGCCCGCGACAGCGGCTTCGTCGATGAGTTCCTTGCCCTCGCCGATATCGACCTCTCGCTCCCTCGCCAAGGCGAGAAGCGGTTTCATCTCCGCGACCATACGAGCCAGCTCTCTTCCTTTGTCCTTCGCGGGCGGTGCCTGTGAAGGAGCTGGCCTCTCCTCAACTACCCGCACCTCGGCGGGCCTCACGGTCGCGGGGGCCGGCGCAGGCTTCGCGGGTATCCTCTCGACCGCAGGAGCGCGCTGGGGCTGAGGTGCCGGCTTGGGCGCAGGTCTCTCCTCGACTGGCTCCTCCTTCTTCCCGAACTTCAACCTGCCGAACAGGCCCTTGACGGGCCCTGCCTTCTCGGCCTTCGGTTCGGGCTCTTCGACCTCGGCAGGGGGCTTCACCTTGGGCGCCGGAATGGCAGTGGGTGTCGGCGCCTCCTCCAAGGGTTCTGGCTTCACAATTTCTGGCTCAGGGGCAGCACCCGCCTCTGCAGACTGCTCCGCTTCTGGCTCCACGAACATCGCCCCGCAACCGGGGCATAACTTCGCATCGACATTGACAAGTGTGTTGCACGCGGGACATTGGAACATCTCAGCGCCCTCTTCCGCGAAGAGCACGCCACACTTCTGGCACGAGCCCGCAGTCATTGGCACACGGGCGCCGCACTGAGGGCACTCGAAGAACTCAGCCACTTTTTCTTGCACGACCGCGGCTGGCTCCTCCTTGACGGGCTCCTCGACGGGAACTTCCACGACCGGCGTTTCAGGCTCAGCAGGCGCAGAGGCGACCACTGGCTCTGGCATCTCAGGAGCGGGTTCTCTGGTCGGTCTGTCGATCATCGGGGTCTGTGCTGACTGAGGCCTTGACATGACCTCGTCGACCCTGTTCTGTATCGACGGTTTCGGGGCAGATGCGGGAGGTGACTCAGATACCTTCGCGGGAGCCTCGAAGTCCATGTCGAATATGGACAGGTCGGTGCCGCAGAACCCGCATTTCTTGGACCCGGGCTGCAGCGGAGAATCGCAGATCGGGCAGAGCTTCGCCCCGCTGGAATCTGGCACTTAGAAGGGCCTCCTTGATATCGTACGTCCAGCCTACGATATGCCTGGATAAATAGTTAATCGTTGTGATTTTACTTCTTGATAACGAAGCCTTCCCAACTTGCTGGACATGACGGCTGGCAGCACGGAGAAACTTATTTCCACCTGAGTGCAGTTGCTAGCTGACGGGGGAGACGATGGAGCTGAAATCGGTAAGAGTGAAACTGCCTGAGAAGGCGAACGTGATCATAGGTCAGACTCATTTCATCAAGTCGGCGGAGGACATCTACGAAGCGATCGTCGGGACCGTGCCACAGGCGAAGTTCGGTGTGGCCTTCTGCGAGGCCTCGGGACCGTGTCTTGTAAGAGTAGAAGGCAACGACGAAAGACTCAAAAGCGCAGCGGCCGAGAACGCCATGAAGATCGGGGCGGGACACACTTTCATCGTCATGCTCGAGGACGCCTACCCAATCAATGTCCTCAACAGGATCAAGGACGTGCAGGAAGTGTGCGCGATCTTCTGCGCGACCGCGAACACTGTCGATGTGATCATCACAGAGAACGAGATGGGCAGGGGCATTGTCGGCGTCATCGACGGAGAGAAGCCAAAGGGGATCGAGGGGCCGAAGGACATCGAGGACCGGAAGGCGTTCCTTAGGATGATAGGATACAAACGGTAGCCGTCCGGGAGTTGCGCTGTCAGATGAGATTCGAGACTGTCATTTCTCCATTGGACCTCGACCTGACGCTTGCGTGCGGCCAGACATTCAGATGGCGAAGGCTCGAGGGCTCATGGTTCGGTGTGCTTGGCCGCGAGGTGATTGAACTTCGGCAAGACGGGCGCACGCTCGCAATAGGAGCCGAGCCCGGAAAGCGCGACATCGTAGCCCTTGTCGAGGAACACCTCAGAGCTCGTGACGACATCAGAGACATACAGCGCAAGCTGTCCTCGGACCCGGTTCTATCCCGTGGGATGCGCGGCCTGAGCGGTCTGAGAATCGTCAAGCTGGACGAGTGGGAATCCGTCGTCAGCTTCGCCCTTGCGACCTATGCGAACATCCCGAGGATAAGCAAGATGATCGAGACCCTCTGCAACAAGTACGGGAGCCCTCTTCCGGCAGGTTTCAGAGCATTCCCAAGCCAACGGCAGTTGCGCAAGGCGTCCGTCAAGGACCTCGTCGATTGCGGACTGGGATACAGGGCGGAGTACCTGCACAAACTGTGCAGAGTTCTCGACCAGGATGAGATCGCTCACCTGAGAGGACTCCCTTACGGTGAGCTCAGGGAACGTCTGGTCGAGCTGCCTGGAGTCGGGGAGAAGGTCGCCGACTGCGTGTCCTTGTTCGGCTTCGGGAAGCTGGAGGCGTTCCCGATAGACGTCTGGATGGAGAGGGCGATGGAGAGGCTGTACGGCGTGAAGGGGAACTACAGGAAGCTGCGATGCTTCGCCTCGGAAAGATTCGGACCTTATGCGGGATACGCGCAGGAGTATCTCTACTACAACGAGAGGACCAGGGCCGCGAGGGGCGGCTGCAGGTTCTCAGAACAATGAGATGATGCTGCTGTCGAGGAAGAGCAGCACGCCCTCGGCGATCGCCACGAGCCCGACTATGATCATTGTCGGCTTCCAGTCGAGAACCATCCGCGCGATCGTGAGCACATCCTCCAGGAAATGGAAGACGACGTGCACGATCGTGCCCACGATGAGGAAAATCACAACGAGCACAATCCACTCGTCAATCCCGAACACCTCGGACGGGAGCACGAAGGATGCGGCAGCAGCGGCAGCTCCACCAACGAGGGCCCCCACGACTCCCGCCCACGGGATCCCCCTGAGGGGCTTCAGGAACAGCGTCAGGGCGAGTATCACTATGACGACCAGCGTGAACCAGCCGACGGCGCTCTCAACAGCGAGCACATAGGTCATCAGGAACATCACAACGCCCAGTATGAAGGCGAAGAACGTGCCGACCTCGTCCCAATAGCTGTCCTCACGGTGCCCGTACAGAGCTATCGCAATCGAAAGGAGCCCGCCTACGACCAGGGCCAGCTCAGGGACCGGGTCCTCTGCCAGAAATGCTAGATCGACCACGGAAGGAGTTAGGTCCGTGCATGTACTTTAGGCTCTCGGCGGACTACTTCAAGTTCATCCCTGGGTGGCTCTTGTGGTAGAAGTCCACTATCTCCCAATCAGGGACTCTTTCGTCATCCTTCTCGGAGGTGGCGATGCCTACGTTGCGCGCGTATTCCTCCATGATCTGCTCACAGACCTTCTCGCCCCGAAGGTCTGTGAACTCAGTCTGATTCCCTTTGGTCCTCTTCTCGAAAGACCCGATGAGCAAGGTCCCCCGGAAAATCGCATACCTACCAGTCTCAGGGAGCATCTCCCTGAACGATGCCCTCAGATAAGTGACGAGGTTGTCCGAAGGGGCAAGCACGACCGTCGCCTCGAACTTGATCCTCCCAAACGCTTCGAACGCATCCTTCGTCGCCCAATGGAGTATGCCTGAACCCCGCATCAGGTAGCCCTTGACGAGATAGCCCTCGTCCTCGAGCCTCCTGAGGGTTCTCCTGACCTCGCGCATCGGGATCTCGTGCCCAAGCATCATCGAGAGGTTCTCCGCGGTGATCACGCCGTACACTCCGAACAACTGCCGGAAGACTTCCGCCCACGCCTTCTCACGCGCTGTCTTGATCCGCCTCGAGCCGACAGAGCTCATGGTCGAGTCCAGGTAGATCCTTGAGCATGAGTACATGGACCTCCAGGCGTTGAGCGTATCCTCTGTCCCCAGAGGCGAGAGGTCGCACAGCCGCTCCCGCTTTATCGGCTCTTGGTCCCTGACTATCCTCATCACCAGCTTCTCATCGGGCGTGAGGTTCCTGGCCCTTGCTGCGCGATACAGCGCGGCCGAGTCGGGCGTACAGAACCCTACCCTGTCGGGGATGAGATGACCCCGCAAGACCTCGCCCTTCTTCTGCAGCTTCTGGAGCGGCTCGAACTTCTTCACCCGGATGAGCCCCTCGCTGTTGGACCTGAGGCCGCCGTACCTGTCAAGAGCCTCCGCCATGTCCTTCAGCCTGGAGCGTTCCTCGAGGTTCTGGAGCGAGAAGACCACGCTGAGTATCTCCGACCGCTCGAAACAGGGCGTGACCAGCCTTCCCTTGACGAGCATGCCGTTGGATTCCGCGAACCCCGCTCGGAAGAACTCGCCTTTGACATCCTCCGAGAGCTCGGACACATCGATTCCTTGGAGGCTCCGGACCCGGAGGACCTCGACCCCGAGCGAGTTATAGTACGGCATCATCCTGTCGAGCGCGGCAACCAACATCCCGAGCAGCTCTGGCTCGTCAAGGTGTATCTCCCTGACCTCGACGGACCCTGCCAGAAGCCACTTCTCGATCATGCCGACGATGCGGCCTCGCAGCACGAGCGGAAAGATCCAGCCCTCCCCGTAGCGCGATGTGATCTCGGTCCACTTGTCGCTCAGGAAGGAGTCGTACAGGGACAGGATGTGGAGCGAGTCGTCGTGAGCATGCGTGGAGTCCAGGTCCGGCATCTCCTCCGGCATGACGAACATCTCTGTCTGCTCGAGCCCGACCTTGATGCTCTTGGCACCCACCGTCTGCAGCAGCGGCCTGGCCTCCTCAGGCTCGATGTTGAGGTACGAGGCGACCTGCAACAAAGTCACCGGCCCGAAACCTTTCAGGTAGTGTCTCAGGACCCGCTCGTGAGGCGATGCCGTCTCCGGCTCGATGTCGCAGACCGTATAGACGTTCCTGGAACTCCAAGACTCGGCCTCGTCGTACTGGCGGAGCAGAAAACCCTTCCGGTCGAGTGAATCGAAATGCTCCCTCATGATGTCGGCGGGGAAGCCGACGGCCTCCTGGACCTGCATATAGGTCCCGCCGCCCAAGCGCTCGACGGCCTTGAGGATCTCGGCCTCGTACTTGTCCAGCCTCCCGCGCCTGTATGTGCCCAGGTAGTATGGTGCGTCCTCTGCGAGGATGTACCTGAGCCTCCCCCTCAGGAACCTGCCCAACAGGATCTCGCCCTTCGCACGCAGTTCGCCGAACTCGGCCATCTCGAAGCCGTCGACCCGCTGGTATATGTCGAAGATCATCCCCGCTTCGCCGAACTTGTCGAAGAACTCGCGGATGGAGCTCACCTTCGCGAACTGCTTCCTCTCGCTGTAGGCCCGGATGGTCTCCCTGTCGTAGACAGGAACGCCCTTGGACCTCAGGTTCAGGTAGTCCCTCGCGAGCATGTACTGCTGCTGCTCGCCGACGACGAACCTTCCGGAGACCGCGGCCTCCTGGCCCACGAGTGCCCTCAGCGCCTCCTCGACCTCCTGTTCTGGGACTCCCACCTCGTAAGCCATGTCTTCGACCGTGATCGGGGCGTGGTACGCGAGGTGCCTCTCCACAGCCTCCTGAACGCAATCCTTGCGGGGACCTGACTCGTCCTCGGCGATGGAGTAGTGGAACGCCTCACCCTTCAGCTCGGACCTGTAAATCTCGTTCGCTGATTCGAGGCGGCGGACTGACTCCCTGACTGCCTCCCGTTCCAACGACGATCCCTGGACGATTTCGGAGACGCTTGCCCGGCCGGCCGCGACAGACTCCAGAACTGCGCTCTCGACTGGACCGTGCTCGATCCTCCGGCGGTGCATGCCGAGGTACATCGGGTGGTCCTCCGAGGCGACGTACACGTCCTCGCCTATCCAGATTGACCTGACCTTGCCCTCTCTCAGGAGCTCAGAGCACCAGAGCCGGAGCCTTTCGAATGGTTCATGAGAATGCGAGAATACGCTTTCTCCCTTCTCCCGGAAGAGGTTCATCGGTCCGACAACCCTCAGGGCACCCACGACGTCCTGCTTCGTCCTTATCCGAGGGAACTTGGCTGCGAAGTAGTCCTCTACCTCCTCGGCCTCGAACTGGTACTCGCTGACGGCCTCCTCCCCCAACGCCCTCGCGAGGACCTTCCGGTGAAGCTCTCTCAGGAGCATGCTCCTGTCCTCCATGAGAACGATGTCCGAAACCCCGACGAGGATCACATTGTGTGCGAAGGGCGATGGCACTCCCGAAAACGGCAGGTACTCGATTCGTCTCTGCCCGCTCTCGAGGCTCTCCAGGACCTCCCTCGCGTGCTCGAGATCCATCACGTCCGTGAGGATCTCGTCGTAGGTCTCCGCGATGACGGGAAAGTCCTCCAGCTCATGCAGGGCGTCCAGGAGCCTGCTCGACCTCAACTGCTGGCGGGCCACGGACAGCTCCTTCCCCTTGTAGTTCCTGAGCACCATGAAGCTCCTGGTAGCGACATGCCTGAACCTCTGCTGGAACAGCTCGGAGCCTCGAATCGCGGACCTGAGCACTGCCTCCAAGGTGCTCGACCCGAGCATTGTCCCGAGGTCCTCGATCCTGAAACTTCTCGGAGCGGTCAGCATGAAGCTGTCATCGGTCACGGACACGGTCACGTTCGACCGGAGCTTCTCGGAAAGGGTGGAGGCGTAGGCTCTGCTCAGCGCGTCGTTCACACGCCTGCCAAACGGGAAATGGAAGATCGCGCTCTTGTTCCCCGAAGCATCGACATATCCCTCGATTATCAGCCTCGAATCCGTGGGGACCGAGGCCACGACCTTCTGTTCCTTGAAGTAGTTCACGATCGTCGTCGCGGACCCTTCGTCGACGTCGAACTCGTCCATCAGCCATGAGATGATCTCGGGCTCGGGCATCTTGCCGATGCGGTCGTCCATCTCCCCCCTGAACCTCGCGATGAGAACAGAGAGGTCGAAGCTTCTCGGCAACATCTCCCCCGTCCAGGACGGGACGGTCGGCTTCCGGCCACTGGCACTCTTGACGAAGGCCTTCGTACCCTTGGATTTGATGAACTCGTAGCTGCGGCCTCCGAGGACGAAGATATCCCCCTGGGAGAGACGCTCCACGAATTTCTCTGACAGGGACCCTACGGGCGAGCCGCGCTCGGAGAATACGGTGTAGTCGCTCTCCTCTGGGATTGTGCCCTGGTTCAGGTAGTAGATCATCCTCGAACCGTGCTTCCTCCCGAACATGCCTTCCTTCTCATCGTACCAGAGCTTCGAATACACCCCTTCGAACTCGTCCTTGGCGCCGAGGTAGTTCAAGACCTTCTCGAAGGCCTCCTTCGTCAGGTCTCTGTAGCAGTACGAGCGCTTGACCAGCTCGTAGGCATCATCTTTGCGCCACTTCTTCTCTATGGACATGCCAACGAGCGTCTGGGAGAGGACATCGAGCGAGTTCATCGGAATGGTCACGCGGTCGATGACCTTCCTGTGAGCCGCGCGACATAAGACCGCGCACTCCACGAGGTCGTCGCTCTCGAAGACGACAATCCTGCCCTTGGATGTCCCGCCATACTGGTGCCCGGACCTGCCGATCCTCTGGAGCCCTTTCGCCACGGACTTCGGTGACCCGATCTGCACGACGAGGTCGATTGAACCGATGTCGATGCCGAGCTCCAGGGACGTCGAGGACACGACTGCCTTGAGCAAGCCGTTCCTGAGACTGCCCTCCACCTCCATCCTCGTCTCCCTGCTGAGGCTTCCGTGGTGGGTCCCGACATCCTCCAGGCCGCGCTCCTTGAGCTTGTACACGACGCTCTCGGCGCCGCTGCGAGTGTTCGTGAAGACCAGCGTCGTCCTCTGGGCCTGTATCATCTCGCGCAGGAGGT
>Ga0316628_100003067_pt1 | contig 12708 bp, 7 predicted proteins | sample OWC_Aug_M2_C1_D5_FD_207648 | JGI IMG/M metagenome (GOLD analysis project Ga0316628, IMG submission 207648) | Wetland soil microbial communities from Old Woman Creek delta, Ohio, United States - OWC_Aug_M2_C1_D5_C | ecosystem: Environmental > Terrestrial > Soil > Wetlands | place: USA: Ohio...
TCAACAACGACATGGTCGAGGTCCAGGGGATTCTCGTGGACGTCCCGATGGCGTTCGTCACCAGCTCCGTCCGGCTCCTCGTCGCCTCCGCCATCCTCGTCGCCATGTCCTGGCCGCTCTTCCTCATCAGCAACGTCCTCGTCCCGCTGGGCGTGCTCGGCCTCTGGCTGACCCGCAATGTCATCACGGGCATGAGCCGCGAGCTGCGGGAGAAGAACGCCGCGGTGGGGACCCGCATCATCGACACCTTCACGGGGATACGCCTGGTGCGATCCAGCGCGACGGAAAACCAGGAGCTCCGAAGGTTCGAGCGGGAGAACCTGTCGCTGGTGCGCTCCGTCCTCCGGTTCCAGGCGATCTTCTCCCTGTCCCGCGGGATCCCCTCGTTCGTGCTGGGCTGTTCGGCGACGCTCGCCTTCCTCTACGGCGGCTCGTTGGTCCGGGACGGCGTGATCACCGTGGGGACCCTCGTGGCGTTCACCGCCTTCCAGGTACAGGTGATCGCGCCGATCCAGAACCTCCTGGGCCAGTACGCGGCGTTGCGGAAGGGGAGGGCGTCCCTGGAGCGCGTGTTCGAGTTTTTCGACGTCCCGACGGAGGAGGATCCCGAAGGCGCGGAAGCGTTCGTCTCCCTGAAGGAGGGCATCGTTTTCGACGACGTGGTCTTCGCCTACGGCGGCGAGGCCCGGGTCCTGGACGGCCTGTCGCTGCACCTCCCGGCGGGCAGGACGATCGCGCTCGTCGGGGAGAGCGGCGCCGGGAAATCGACCCTCGTCGACCTGCTCCTCCACTACTACGATCCGCAGGGGGGGGAGATCCGGCTCGACGGGGTCCCTCTCCGGCGGCTTCGCCGCGCGACGCTTCGGCAACGGATCGCCCTGGTCACCACCGAACCGTACCTCTTTCACGGCACTCTCGAGGAGAACATCCGGTACGGGACGCCCGTAGCCGATCCCGAAGGCCAGGGATGGCCAAGTGCCGAGGCGGGCAGGGATGCCACGGATTCTATTGCCTCGGCCGCGCAGGTCGCCGATGCCCTCGCCAACGCGGACCTGGCGGAGTTCGTCCGCTCCCTGCCTCTCGGTCTTTCGACCGTCGTCGGTGAGCGGGGGGTGTCCCTTTCCGCCGGGCAGCGGCAGCGTGTGGCCCTTGCCCGGGCGTTCCTCCGCGGTCCGGAGATTCTCGTCCTCGACGAGGCGACATCCTCCCTCGACCTCCTCTCGGAAGATCGCGTCCGGCGTGCGATCGCCGGGTTGATGGAGGGGAAGACGACCCTGATCGTCACCCACCGGATCCACGCCGTTCGGGATGCGGACCTGATCGTGGTCCTCTCGGACGGGCGGATCAGCCATCGGGGGACCCACGAGGAGCTGACGCAACAACGGGGTGCGTACAATTCCTTCCTTCGCGTCTGCGCCGACGGCGCGCGGGAACGGGAGGAGATCGGCCGTGCGTAGGCGCGCGATCCCCTGGGGTCCTCGCCCCGCCGGTGTGCCCGCGGGGAACGGGGTCCGCGTCGTCGTCGTCGATTCGGGCGTCAATCCGCGCCACTCCCATGTCGGGGGGAGGGTCGACGGGGCCAGCATCTACCGCGGCGAGGACGGCGCGATCCATCGGGGACCGGACTATCGGGACACGACCGGCCACGGAACGGCCATCGCCGCGGTGATCCGCCACGTGGCGCCGGAGGCCGACCTCTTCGTCCTCAAGATCTTCAACGGCGCGCTCGCCACGACGCCGGACGTGCTCGAGGGGGCGTTGACGTACGCCCTCCAGGCGAGGGCCCGGGTGGTGAACCTCAGCTTGGGGATGGAGGCGGCTCCGAAGTCCTCTTCCCTGCGTGCCCTCTGCCGCGACGCGGCACGGGCCGGGATCATCCTGGTGGCTTCCGCGCGGAACGGGTCGAAGAGGGAAAGCGCACCGGCCGGGTACGAAGAGGTCATCGGCGTGAAGGGGGACGGCCGCCTGCGGGAAGACACGCTCCTGTACCGCCAGGGCGACCCATGCGAGTGTCTCGCCTCTCCGTGGCCCCGCTCCCTTCCGGGACTGTCCCGACACAGAAACTTCCGCGGGAACAGCTTTGCCGCCGCAAGGGTCTCGGGCGCGATCGCTTGCCTGCTCGAAGCGTCCCCCGACGCCGACCTGGAGACCCTGAGGGAAATGTTGCGGGAACAGTACGGGTGAGCGGCGGGACGGCCCAATCGGAAATGAGACAGCGTTACAGCGCTCGTCTCATTTTAGGGAATCCATCCGGGGGAAAGGGATCGTCGGGTGTAGGTAAAATCGTTTTATAACAGGGCGTTTCCCTTAATATACGTATCGTTACTAACATGTGTTCCAGCGGGAGGCATCTTGCGTACAACCTTGGAACGAAGTTTGCTGACTGCTTCACATATTCTAATACGGAATACCGGCTTCCAGATGTTGATCGGCGGCCTTTAGTTTTTTGCAGCGGGAAGCAATCCTGACAGGAGGGGGAGGAGAGGATGAAAAGGGTTCTGGTTGCAATCACGATCATCGCGGTAGCAGCGGTCACGGCATGGGGGGCCTCGCCCCAGGATGTAGCACGGCTTGGGAAGGACCTGAATTACGCAGGAGCCGAGAAGGCGGCGAGCAAGGACGGGTTGATCCCCGCGTGGGAGGGGAAGGACGTTCCCCTGCCGGGGTGGACCGTGGGGAAATACCGCGGCGATTACTGGAAGTACAAGAATGAGAAGCCCCTATTCACCATCGACGCCTCCAACGTCGACAAGTACAAGGACAAATTGAGCCCGGGGCAGGTCCAGTGGGTCAAGCAGACCAAGGGATACAAGATGAACGTGTACCCGACCCACCGCAATGCCGGCTTCCCGGACTGGATCGAGGCGAACATCCGGAAGAACGCAGCCGGCGCCGCCAAACTCGCCAAAGGCGGGGGGGCCCTTGCGGATGGCGTTCTTCCCGGGATCCTGTTTCCGTTCCCGAAGGACGGGGAAGAGATCCTGTGGAATTTCCTGGAGCGCTATAAAGGCGTCGGAGTCCTGTTCCCCAGGACCACCACGGCGGTCTCGCCCCGTCCGGGCAGCACTGAGTGGCTGGATCCCTCGGGTCCGCAGCATACGTTCTACCCCTGGGGGAAAAAAGGATCGATGCATCCTTCGCAGGTGAACAACGTGCTGTACTGCATCGACTTCGGGTACGACACGCCGCCGGCCCTCGCCGGCCAGCGGATCTTCATCTGCGACTACACCAACCCCCGGGATCGCGAGTCGTTCTTCTACTTCCCCGGGCAGCGCCGGGTCCGCCGGCTGCCGGCGTACGCCAACGACGCTCCGCAGATCGGCTTCGAGAACCAGTACCCGATCGACACCGCGTGGATCTATATGGGGAAGGGCGACCGGTACAACTGGAAGATCGTCGGCAAGAAGGAGATGTACGTCCCGTACAACAGCTTCGGGATGTACGACTTCCGGAAGAAGCTTCACGACGTGCTCGAGCTGAAGCACCTGGCCAACGAGAGCCGCCGGTATGAGCTGCACCGCGTATGGGTGGTGGAGGCGACGGTGAAGAAGGGTGTCCGCCACACGATGCCGAAGCGGGTCTTCTTCTTCGACGAAGATACCTACCTGGCGCTGGTGGGGGACCAGTACGACGCCAGGGGCGGACTGTGGAAAGTGGAGGAAAATTTCCCGATTCCCGTCTGGGAGCTCGGGGGAACGTTCGCCGACTTCCCGTTCGTAATGTACGACCTGACCACCGGGCGATACGTGTGTGACCAAAGCTCCATCGGAACCGGAAAAGACGTGCATTACTATGCCGAATCCAACGATCCACGGTTCAAGGCGGATTGGTTCACGGCTGAAAACCTTCGCTCGGTCAGCGAACGGTAGGGGGGAAGCCAACAAATGAAGACCATGTCGAGAAATGCATTCCTTATCGCCGCGATCGCGTTGATGTGCGCCGGCACGGCGCACGCGTTCCAATTCCAGGCAGGTGACGACATCAAGGGCAGCCTGGACATGCAACTGACCCTCGGGGCCGGGATGCGGTTGGTCAAGCAGAACCCCAACCTGATCGGCGACCCGAGGGTGAACGGCGGTGCGAACACCGCCGTTTCCTCCAACAGCGACGACGGCGACCTGAACTACAACAAGGGCGACTTCTTCACCACGTATCTGAAGTTCACGCCGGAGCTTCTCCTGAAGTTCCCCGACGACTACAAGTTCATGGCCCGGGGGACCGCGCTGTACGACTTCAAGGCGACGGACACCCGGCGGACGGAGCTCGCGGACGACGCCAAGGACCAGGCCGCGAGGGACATCCAGCTCCTGGACCTCTGGGTCAGCAAGGACCTGAACATCGGGGGCGAGCGGGCCCGCGTGCGCGTAGGTAACCAGGTCATCAGCTGGGGGGAAAGCATCTTCGCGATCGGCGGGATCAACTCCACCAACGCGCTCGACTTCCAGAAGTTCTCGGTTCCGGGGACGCAGATCAAGGAAGCCGTGATCCCCGCGCCGATCATCAGCATCGCGTCGGGATTGACCCACGGCGTCAACATGGAGGCGTACTACCAGTTCCGCTGGAACAGGAACCGGTTGCCTCCCGTGGGCACCTATTTTTCCGTGGCGGACATTTTAGGGAAGGGGCGGCAGCCGTTTTTCGTCGACGTCAGCGGCGGCCCCGATACGGGCAACTTCGGCGGCCTGGACCCGACGGCCGATCCGTCGCAGGCCAACACCTTTGCGGCTGTTTTCCGGGACGACAAGACCCCGAGCAACAGCGGGCAGTACGGCGTCGCGATGCACTACAAGCCGGAGGGGATCTCGCTGGACCTCGGGTTCTACTTCATGAACTACCACGACAAGATGCCGGTCCTGAGCTTGATGTCCGACTTCACGACCCAGTGGACCTACCTGGAGAACCGGAAGATGTACGGGGTGAGCGCGAACTTCCCCGTCGGGAACTGGGCGGTGGGCTGGGAACTCTCCTACCGTCCGAAGGATGCCGTCGCCCTGACGAGCTGCTTCGGCCCGGGAACGGTACTGGACTCGAACAATAACCCGACCGCCGCGGCGGTGGATTGCCCGATGTATATCGACGAGAAGAAGTTCCAGATGCACCTGACGGGGATCCTGAGCCTGACTCCGGGAGACTACGGATGGCTCCTGGACATTCTGAAGGCGGACACGGCGACGTTCACCGGCGAGGCCGTCGGAATCCGATACCCCGGGGTCAGCCCCGACAAGCGATACACCCGGAACATCAACGGGGTCCAGGTGACGCAGGTGGCCGATGCCGGCTACGGGTTCTGGAAAGGCGGACCGACTACCGGTGAAGCCGGGACGTTCAATACCGTCTCCCCGGTGGGGGATGCGAACTCCTTCGGCTATACGGTCGATTTCAACTGGGCGTACGACAGCAGGATCATCAGGGGATGGACGGTGCTTCCCGGGGTGACGTATTTCCAGGCCGTGCATGGGAACACGCCGACGCTCACCGCGAACTACCTGCGTGGCGCCAAGTCGGCGAACATCTACGTTCTGTTCAACCAGAACGCGCCGACCCGTTGGCAGGCGGGGCTCAACTATACTAACTACTGGGGAGACAACCAGTTGTTGGGCGACCGGGACTTCATCGGCGGGTTCCTCACCCGAAACTTCTGACGCAGGGCCGGGCCGGCGCCCACGTCCGGGTGCCGGCCCGGGAATCCTCCCCGGCAGGCAGGATATCGGGGATCAAATGAAACAAAATAGTTTCTGGGGGCGGGAATCGTGTTGTTGAACAGGATTGTCGAGAAAGCGGAAAATTTCTTCTTCGGCCATCGCTGGCAGACCTTCGCGGTGATCGGTGTCTTCACCGCCGTCATGGCGTTTTTCGCCCTAAAGCTTCACATGTCGGCGGGTTTCGAGAAGCAGATGCCGATCGGGCACGAGTATATCGAGACGTTCAACAAGTACCGCGGCGACCTGTTCGGGGCGAACCGCCTGAACTTCGTCGTGAAGGCCAGGAAGGGGACGATCTGGAACCAGGAAGCGCTCACGCGCCTGTACGACGTGACGCAGGCCGTCATGTACCTGCCAAGCGTCGACCGCGTTGGAGTCCAGTCCCTGTGGACCCCGAACGCCTACGTGAACGAGATCACGGAGGAGGGATTCCGGGCCGACCAGATCATCGACGGGACGATCACACCGGAAGCGCTCACGCCGGAGACCATCGCCCGCATCCGCAAGCTCACCGGCGAGGGAGGATTCATCGGGACGCTCGTGTCGCACGATCAGACCAGCGCGATGGTGACCGCGGAGATCAACGAGACCGACCGCGAGGGGAAGAAGCTGGACTACGTCGCGTACAACCGGGTGCTGGAGGACACGATCCGGAAGAAGTTCGAGGACGGCAAGTACGAGATCCAGATCATCGGGTTCGCCAAGCAGATCGGCGAAATCGCGAACGGCGCCTCGGGGGTGCTCGAGTTCTGCGGCATCGCGCTCCTGCTCACGGCGTTCGCCGTCTACTGGTACTGCCGCTCCATCCGGTTCACGATCCTGCCGATCGTCTGCTCCCTGACGTCGCTGGTGTGGCAGTTCGGCACCCTGCGCATCCTCGGGTTCGGCCTGGACCCGCTCGCCGTGCTCGTGCCGTTCCTGGTGTTCGCGATCGGCGTTTCCCACGGAATCCAGCAGATCAATTTCATCGTCCGCGGGCTGGCCCACGGAAAGTCCACGGAACAGGCGGCCCGGGAAAGCTTCACCGGCCTCCTCATCCCCGGCACCCTCGCCCTCATCACGGCGATCGTTTCCTTCATCACCCTGGTTCTGATCCCCATTCCGATGGTGCGCGAGCTGGCCATCACCGCGTCCATCGGCGTGATGTACAAGATCGTCACGAACCTGCTCATGCTCCCGCTGGCGGCGTCCTGCCTCACGTTCACGAAGGAGTACGCGGAAGGCGCGATGCTCAAGCGGGAGGAGCGCTCCCGCTGGCTGCATGCGCTGGCCCGGGTGGCGGAGCCGAAGACAGCCGTCGTCGTGGTGATGATCACGGCGGCGATCTTCGGCCTGTCCGTGTGGAAGAGCCGGGGAAGGGTGATCGGGACCCTGCAGCCGGGAGCCCCGGAGCTGCGGCCCGAAGCCCGCTTCAACCGCGACGCCGTCGACATCTCGAAAGGGTACGACATGGGGCTCGACTGGCTGACGGTGGTCTTCGAGGCGCCCCCCGATTCGGACCGCAACCCGGCGATCGGGGCGTTCGTGGACGACTTCGCCTGGAAGATGTCGAACGTGCCGGGGGTGATGTCGGTCGACTCCTATTCGAACCAGCTGCGTCTCTACAACGAGGGGTACAACGAAGGAAACCCCAAGATGTCGGTGGTCCCGATCGATCCCATGAACACCGCCGGCCTCAACGCGGAGATCGCGCGCCTGCGCGGGTACATGAGCAAGGACGCCAGCATGACGGCGGCGCACATGTACCTGACCGACCACAAGGCGGTGACGATCAACAGGGTGATCGAGGCCGCCAAGGAGTTCCGGAGCACCCACCACCTGGAGAACGTGAAGGTCCGGCTCGCCGCGGGCAACGCGGGGGTGCAGGCGGCGATCAACGACGAGGTCGAGAAGAGCGAGCTGCCGATGATGCTGTACGTGTACGCCGCCATCCTCATCCTCGTCGCCCTCGCCTACCGGGACCTGCGCGCCATGCTGGCCTGCTGCATGCCCCTGGCGGTCGGGACCTTCATCGGGTACTGGTTCATGAAGGAGCTCGAGATCGGGCTCACGGTGGCCACGCTCCCCGTGATGGTGCTGGCGGTGGGGATCGGGGTGGACTACGCCTTCTACATCTACAATCGTCTCCAGCTTCACCTGGGCCAGGGGGCGACGATCTACCAGGCGATGGAGAAGGCGCTTGCCTTCGAGGCGATGGCGACCATCTTCACGGCGATCACCCTGGCGGTCGGCGTGGTCACCTGGTCGTTTTCGCCGCTGAAATTCCAGGCGGACATGGGAAAGCTGCTGGCGTTCATGTTCATCGTGAATTTGATCATGGCGATGACCGCGCTTCCGGCGGTGGCCGTGGTGCTGGAGATGATTCTCCCCCGGAAAAAACGGGTCCACGTGTCCGAAATCATGAGCCATCCCGCCGAGGAAGTACGCGCGGACCACCAGGGAGGATGAGGATGGAAAGGTCTACGTTCCGCGGCGGGCGCATCGGTGCGCTGCCGGTCATTGTGTTGTCCGTTCTGCTGGCATGCCCGGCCTTCGCCGGCGAGGGAGCCGCTCCGGCCGTCCCGGAAGGAGGCGCCCCCCCGGTCGCCCTGAAGCTGCAACCGGCCGAAATCACCACGGCGGCGACCAACGCGATGATGCTCTCCTCGACCCGGGCGGGGAAACGGATCGTCGCCGTGGGCGACCACGGCATCGTGCTGCTGTCCGATACCGACGGCGCGGATTTCCGGCAGGCCAAATCGGTCCCGGTCCGCTCGACGCTGACCGCGGTCTGCTTCGTCGACGAGAAGACCGGCTGGGCGGTGGGACAATGGGGGGTCGTGCTCCGGACGGACGATGCGGGGGAAACCTGGACCGTGCAGCGCTCCGACACCACGACGGATCGGCCGTTGTTCTCGGTCTATTTCAAGGACAGGAACCGCGGATGGGCGGTCGGGCTGTGGTCGCTGGTGCTGGAGACGAAGGACGGCGGCAAGACGTGGAACACCGTGCAGATTCCGCCTCCTCCCGGGAGGAAGAGGGCCGACCGCAACCTCGAGAAGATCTTCGCGAACCGGATGGGGACGCTGTTCATCGCGGCGGAACAGGGGCTCGTGCTGTGGTCCTATGACGGGGAGAAGTGGAACTACGTCAACACGGGATACAAGGGCTCCTTCTGGACGGGGATTTCGTTGAACAACGGCACCCTGCTGGTGGGCGGCCTCCGGGGGACCATCTATCGGAGCAACGACGACGGGCGTTCCTGGAAGGAATCGAAGACGACCCTTACGTCGTCGATCACGGATTTCGCGGAAGCCGGCGGAAAGGTGTTCGCCGTTGGGCTCGATGGCGTCACTCTCGAAAGCGACAACGGCGGGGTGTCCTTCCAGGGGACCCAGCGCCCGAATCGCACCCCGTTCACGACCCTTTGCGTGAACAGCGTCGGGAAGATCGTGAAGTTCTCGAAACAGGGCGTGGTGAAGGATATGCCGGACGAACCGTCGAAGTGACCGGATTCCCGCGGGCACGCGTCGTTTCCCCCATTCGCTCCAGGAGGTTTCGCCTTGAACGGCATCGACCATTACCGGGAGATCCGGAAAGATTTCCAGTGGAACGTCCCCGAAGACTTCAATTTCGGGCGTGACGTCGTCGACCGGTACGCCGCCGACCGGTCCAAGGTGGCTTTCTTCTACGAAGGCGCCGGGGGCGTCGCCGCCAAATACACGTTCTGGGAAGTGAGCCGGATCTCCAACCGGTTCGGGAATGTCCTTCAAGGCCTTGGCGTGAAGGCGGGGGACCCGGTCCTTCTCCTGCTGCAGAACGTGCCGGAGTGGTATTTCTGCATGGCGGCGGGGACAAAGATCGGGGCGATCATGATCCCCTGCTCCGACCAGTTGCGGCCGAAGGACCTCATCTACCGGGCGCTGCACTCCGGTGCCCGGACGATCATCAGTTGGGACGCGAAAACCGGCGAGGTGGACCAAATCCGGAAGGAGTGCCCCGGCCTGGTCAATTTCCTGTGCGTCGGCGAGCGGAAACCGGGTTGGCTCTCCTTCGGGGACGAATCGGCGAAGGCGTCGCCGGTGCTGGCGTTCCGGGAAGGAAAGGCCTCGGATCCCGCGCTGGTGTACTACACTTCCGGGACGACCGGGAACCCGAAGGCGGTGATGCACAATCATTTCTACACGGGCGCCCACTGGGTCACCGGCAAGTTCTGGATCGACCTGAAGCCGACCGACCTGTTCTGGTGCATCGCGGGGACCGGCTGGGCGAAAGCCGCCTGGAGCGTCCTGTTCGGGCCGTGGAATTGCGGCACCGCAACCATCCTGTACAACGCGCCGTTCGACGCGAAGAAGGGGCTCGAGCTGCTGGAGCGGTACCAGATCACGGTGCTTTGCGCCCCCCCGACGGCGTACCGGGCGTTCGTCAAGGAAGACCTTTCCCGCTACGACCTCTCCGAGCTTCGTCACTGCGTCGGCGCCGGGGAGCCCCTCAACCCGGAGGTCATCAAGACCTGGAAGGAAGCCTACGGCCTTACGATCCACGACGGGTACGGCCAGACGGAGACGATCAACCTGGTGGCGAACTACACCGGGATCCCCGTGAAGCCCGGTTCGATGGGGCTCCCCACCCCCGGCCACGACGTGGGGGTGATCGACGACGAGGGGAACGAACTCCCGCCGGGGGAAATCGGGGAGATCGCGGTGAAGGGGCGGCCGCCCTCGATTTTCATGGGGTACTGGAAGGACGAGGAAAAGACCAGGGAATGCTTCCGCGGGGATTGGTACATGACCGGGGACCGCGCCTACCGGGACCAGGACGGCTACTTCTTCTTCGTCGGCCGCGGGGACGACGTCATCATTTCCTCAGGGTACCGGATCGGCCCGTTCGAGGTGGAAAGCGCCCTCCTCGAGCATCCGGCGGTCGTCGAATCCGCGGTGGTTTCCTCCCCCGACGAGCTGCGCGGCGAGATCGTGAAGGCGTACGTCGTCCTGCGGAAAGGATACGAGGCCTCGGACGCCTTGAAGAAGGAGCTGCAGAACCACGTGAAGAACGTCACGGCCCCGTACAAATATCCGAGGGATATCGTGTTCGCGAAGGAGCTGCCCAAGACGTCCTCGGGGAAGATCCGGCGCATCGAGTTGCGCAACGCCGAGTGGAAGCGGACCTGACATGGACCGGGAGAAACCGCACCCGGACTTTCCGGGAAACCTGTTCGACAAGAGCGCGCTGTTCGACAAGCCGGAGCCGCTGAAAGGCGTGCGCGTGCTGGAGGTCTGCTCCGTGGTCCTGGGGCCCGCCGCATGCGATTACCTGGCGGAATTCGGAGCGGAGGTGATCAAGTTCGAAGGGCAGAAAGGGGACCAGATGCGCTTCGTCACCCCGTATGCCTGGTTCTGGAAGGGGATGTCGCCGGGCCTGGAGATCGAAAACCACAACAAATATTGGATGGGGATGCACGTCGGGAATCCCAAGGCCAGGGAGCTGTTCCTCGACCTGGTGAAAAAGGCGGACGTGGTCGTCGACAACCTGACCCCCGGGAGAATGGCGAAGTGGGGGCTCGATTACAGGAAGCTCAAGGAGATCAATCCGGGGATCATCCACCTGCACGTATCCGGCTACGGAAGCTGGGGGCCGTGGACGGGCAGGACGTCCTACGACGCCGTGGCCCAGAGCATGGGGGCCCTGGCGCCCATCACGGGATTCGAGGACCGGGGTCCGATCAAGTCGGGCGTATGGATCGCCGACTGGCTCACGGGCCTCATGTGCGCCAATGCGATCCTGTCCGCCCTGAACTACCGGGAACGGTCCGGGGAGGGGCAGTTCATCGATTATCTCCAGGTGGAGAACGTCATCCGGTTCCTCGACTGGACCTGGCTCTACGCGTTCAAGACGGGGGAGGACAGGAAACGGTCCGGCAACCGGGACCTGGCGATCTGCCCGTCGGATCTGTTCGATTGCCGCGACGGGCGGGTGGCCCTGGCGGCATTCAGCGAGGAGGAGTTCCGCGGCCTGTGCACGGCCATGGACCGGATGGACCTGATGGAGAAATTCGCCGACCCGTTGCAGCGGTTGAAGGACGAAAACGCCAGGGAGCTGCTGGTCCGGATCGCCGCCTGGGCCCGGACCCGCTCCGTGGAGGAGGTGGTGGCGCTCGCGGACGAGCACGGGTTCGGCGCCTCCCCGGTCCTGGAGGCGAAGGACGTCTACCACGGGGAACATTTCCGGGAGCGCGGCGCCGTCCAGGAATACGACGACCCCCTCTACGGCCCCATGACGCAGCAGTGCTACCCCCCGGTGATGAGCGAAACCCCGGGCCGGTTGAAATGGAGTTGCCGTCCGCTCGGGTTCGACAACCGCTACGTGCTGAAAAAATTACTTGGGCTGCCCGACGAGGAGATAAGGCGGCTCGAGGACGAGGCCGTGATCTTCCGATGGAACCCGAACGTTCCCTCGCAGTGTCCGCCGCCGGGCTGGGACGGGAAGAGCGGAGTCAAGCTGGCCTGACGCCGCGTCGCGGTTCCCCGGATCCCGGAGGGAGAGAGGCGAAATGGAAGACGCGAAAATCGTCGGGATGTCGAACAACCCGGAGTACGCGCGGTGGGCGCACCGGGAAACCGACCCCGAAAACGTTTGCCGGAAACCGGAAGCCCTGGACGACATGCTCGTGCTGGATGCGAGCCACGGAAGCTTCGCGGGGCTGTTTGCCTCTTCCCTGCTGGCGGAGATGGGGGCGGAAGTCATCCGCGTCGAGCCGCCCGGCGGGGACCTCGCCCGGAAGATGACCCCGTACGGGATGATGCTCGGGGACGCCGGCCTGGGGTACATCACGGAGGGCCGGAACAAGTTCCACGTGACCCTCGACATCGCCGCCGGGGAGGGGAAGGAACTTTTCCGGAAGCTCGCCAAGAAAGCCGACGTGCTGATCCATACCTTCAAGCCGGGGTACCTGGAGGCCCTGGGGCTGGGCTACGGTCCGCTTCGGGAGGACAATCCCGGGCTGATCTTCACCGCCATCCACACGTAC
>Ga0316628_100003068_pt1 | contig 12708 bp, 9 predicted proteins | sample OWC_Aug_M2_C1_D5_FD_207648 | JGI IMG/M metagenome (GOLD analysis project Ga0316628, IMG submission 207648) | Wetland soil microbial communities from Old Woman Creek delta, Ohio, United States - OWC_Aug_M2_C1_D5_C | ecosystem: Environmental > Terrestrial > Soil > Wetlands | place: USA: Ohio...
TGTTTTCCTTTATTCCCGGAAGGAGGGCTAAGGATGGATCGAAAAACGAGTACGAAAAAAGCGAGACAGGCCGAGACGGCCGGCGAGCCCGCCAGCCGGAAGACGGGAAAGATGAAACCCGAGCCGCTGCGGGCCGAAATCGGCATCCTCGGCGGAACGGGCTTGTATGAAATCGAAGGCATCCATGACCTGAAAGAAGTCTCCATAACGACGCCCTGGGGGAAGCCTTCGGATGAATTCATCCTGGGGACGCTGGAAGGCCGCCGGGTCGCGTTCCTCAGCCGGCACGGCCGGGGCCATCGATTCAGCCCGTCCGAAATCAATTATCGGGCCAATGTCTACGGCTTTAAAATGCTCGGCGTCGACCGCCTGATCTCGGTCAACTCGGTCGGGTCTCTCCGGGAGCACATCCGGCCGCGGGACATCGTCTTCGCCGACCAGTTCATCGACAAAACCAAGCGCGCCTGCACCTTCTTCGGTGAAGGCTGCGTCGCCCATATCTCCTTCGGCGATCCCGTCTGCCCGCAGCTGTCCAGGCACTGCCACAAGGTCGCGGGCGAGCTGGGGATCCGCTCGCACCTGGGGGCGACGTATGTCTGCATGGAAGGGCCGGCCTTCTCGACCCGGGCGGAATCGAAGATGCACCAAATCTGGGGCGGCGACTTGATCGGGATGACCGCGGCGACCGAAGCCAAGCTCTTCCGCGAGGCCGAGATCTGCTACACGACCATGAACCTGGCCACCGACTATGACTCCTGGCGTCCGCAGGATGAGGGCGTCACCGTCGGCATGATCTTCGAAAACCTTCGGGAAAACATCTCCAAGGCCAAAGCCATTATCCGGAAAGCCCTGGCCACGCTACCCGACCATGATGACGCGGCCTGCCATTGCCGGCACGTCCTGGCGGCCGCGGTCGTCACCGCGGCCAAGCATGTCCCCGCGGCCACCCGGAAAAAACTGGCCTTGTTCGTTCCCGAATACCGGGTCCGCTGAATGACCCCGGCCACGGAATCCTAAGGAATGCGCACGCCTCTGTTTTGGGCCTTTCTGGCCAATGGCATCCTCCTGATCCTGCATGAGATGGATTCCGCCTATTGGCGGGAATGGGAGATGTTCAAGCTCCCCGGGAAGATCGGATTTTTCCTGGCGCTTCATGTCCCGATCCTGGCCGTTTTGATGCTCGGACTTGTTTTTCTGGCCCTGGAAGCCCCGGCGGGCCTCTGGATTTCAGTGGCCGCGGCGGCTGGCGGCCTGGCCGCTTTCACGATCCACATGACGTTTCTCAAAAAGGGGCGGCCCGAGTTTTCGACGGCGCCGTCCCGTGTTATCCTATATGCCCTCCTGGCCGGATCGGTCCTTCAGGCCGGCCTGACGCTCCGCGAGCTGTTTCGCTGAGCCGGCCGGAGGGGCGGAGGTTGGAATGAGCCTGGTCATCGTCGGTTCGGTCGCCTTCGATACGATCGAGACGCCCGCGGCCCGCCGGGAGCGCATCGTTGGCGGATCCTGCACCTACAGCGCCTTGGCCGCGAGCTTTTTCACGAAACCGAAGATCGTGGCCGTCGTCGGGGAGGATTTTCCCAAGGCAACGGCGGCCTTCATGAAAAAAAGGGGTGTGGACCTCAAGGGGCTGACCGTCGTCCCCGGGGGGAAAACCTTCTTTTGGGAAGGCCGGTACGGCGACGATCCCAACCAGCGAGACACGACGCAGCTCGAGCTGAACGTCTTCGGCGACTTCAAACCGGTCTTGCCCCCGTCCTACCGGTCGCCCGATATCCTGTTCCTGGCCAATATCGGCCCCGGCCTGCAGGAACACGTCCTGGCCCAGGTCAAGCGGCCCCGTCTCGTGGCCATGGACACCATCCGGCATTATATCGAAACCGAGCCGGAAGCCCTCGGCCGGGTCCTTCGGAACACGGACATCTATTTCGCCAACGACGAGGAGGCGCGGCTTTTGACGGGGGAGCGGAACCTCATCCGGGCCGGCCGCCTTCTCCTCGAACGCGGCCCCCGGCTGATCGTCCTGAAAAAAGGCGAACACGGGGCCCTGGTTTTCGGACGGGATTCGTTGTTCGCCATCACCGCCCACCCGTGCGAATGGGTCGTCGATCCGACGGGGGCCGGCGACAGCTTCGCCGGCGCGTTCCTCGGTTACCTCGACCGGGCCGGCGATTTTCGGGCTTCGTCGATCCGTCGGGCCGCCGCCTACGGAAGCGTTCTCGCTTCGTTCACCATCGAGGATTTCGGCATCGAGCGGCTCAAGACCTTGAAGCCCGCCGAAATCGAAAGCCGATTCGCGTTTCTTAAAAAGCTTGGGGCCGTTTAATTCCGTATTCCTGCATCTGGAGGTTGACATGCGAATGATTCCCCCGCCCGTCGAGCCGTTCCGGATCAAAATGGTCGAGCCGCTGGGGCGGACCACGCGGCGCGAGCGCGACAAGCTCCTGCGGGATGCCGGGTTCAACGTCTTCGGCCTGCCTGCTGAAAAAGTCATGATCGACCTTCTGACCGATTCCGGGACCTCGGCCATGAGCGACCGGCAGTGGGCCGGAATCATGATGGGCGACGAATCCTACGCCGGGGCCCGGAGCTTCTACCGGTTCGAAAAAGCGGTCCGGGACGTCTTCGGATTCGATATCGTCATCCCGACTCACCAGGGCCGGGCCGCCGAGAGGGTGCTCTTCGAGACGATCCTCGACAAAAACAGCCTGGTCCCGAGCAACATCCATTTCGACACGACCCGGGCCAACATCGAATTCCGCAAGGCCAAGGCCGTCGACCTGGCCGGCGCTGCCGCCTATGACCCGGAGGCCGACCTGCCGTTCAAGGGCAACATGGATACCGGCAAGCTCGAGGCGTTTCTCGATAAATACGGCCGCCGCGTCCCTATCGTCATGCTGACCGTGACCAACAACAGCGGGGGAGGCCAGCCCGTCTCCATGGCCAATATCGAGCGCGTCTCGGCGATCTGCCGCCGTCGCAAGATCCCCTTCTTTTTCGACGCCTGCCGGTTCGCCGAAAATGCCTGGTTCGTCAAATGCCGGGAAAAGGGCTATGAGCGATGGTCGGTCCGGGACATCGCCAAAAAGATGTTTTCTTTCGCTGATGGGGCGACGATGAGCGCTAAGAAAGACGCCCTGGTCAACATGGGCGGGTTCCTCACCCTTAATGATCCGGCTCTGGCCGCCCGGCTCAAGAACAGCCTCATTATCGGCGAGGGGTTTGTGACGTACGGCGGCCTTTCGGGCCGCGATCTCGAGGCGATCGCCCAGGGCCTGACCGAAGTCCTGGATGAAGCTTACCTCGAGTATCGGACGGCCCAGGTCGCTTATCTGGGCCGTTTGTTGGATGAGGCCTGCGTACCATACGTCAAGCCGGCCGGGGGCCACGCGATCTATGTTCTGGCGGATAAAGTCCTCCCGCACTTGCCCCGGGACAAGTATCCCGGCTGGGCTCTCACGGTGGCCCTCTTCCGGGAGGCCGGGATACGGGCGGTCGAAATCGGCGGCGTCATGTTCGGCCGGAAGGACCCCAAGACCGGACGGGAGATTTTCCCCGCGCTGGAACTGGTCCGCCTGGCGATACCCCGCCGGGTTTATACCGCTTCCCACATGATCTTCGTGGCCGAAGCCCTGGGCTCCATCGCCCGGAAGCCGGAACGGGTCAAGGGCATCCGCATCGTGGAAGAACCCCCGTTCCTCCGTCATTTCACGGCCCGGTTCGAGGAGATCGATTGACGGTTTCCCTCGCGCCCTGTTGACGGTTCGTTTTCTCTGTTATAATCGGACAGGTACGGGAATGCGGCCATCCCCGTTCGCCGGAGGAGAGCGCCGTTGACCTTTCAATTCTCGCCGTGGTTGCCGGTCCTCCTTCTGGGCGCGGCGATCTCCGCCGCCTTGGCCGTCGCCAGCTGGCGGCGACGACGCTCTCCCGGCGGGTTGTGGTTCGTTTGCTTCCTGGCCGCCGCGGGCTGGTGGCAGCTCTTCGAAGGCCTTCAGCTCCTCGTTGTCCCTCTCGGCCTCAAGATCCTGGCCGCCCAGCTGATGTTTTTCGGGGTGACGAGCGTCGTCCTGTTCTTGTTCCTTTTCTGTTTCGAATACCGGGATTTGCAGCTCTCTCTCCCGCCGGCGGCGCGGATGGTTTTATGGATCGTTCCGGCCGCGGTCACGTTCCTGGCCTTCACCAACTCCTCGCATCGCCTGGTCTGGGCGGCCTACGAGCGGGTGTCCGGAACGCCGCTCGTGATCTATGATTTTCCACCCGGCCCCGTCCTCTGGTTTTTCATCGGGTATTCCTGGGCCCTCCTTCTGGGCGCGACGTTCATTCTTTCCGGACTCCTGCGCCGGTCCGAAAATCTGGTCAAGAGTCAGGCGATCTGGATCATCCTCGGCATCGCCGCTCCATGGGCCGGTAACCTGGTCTATCTTCTGGGACTGGGGCCGTCGGCCGTCGATTCGGCGCCCGTCGGTTTCGTCCTTTCGGGGATCTTTTTTTCCCGGAGCCTGTTTCATTACCGGCTCTTGAATATCACGCCCGTGGCCTACGGAAGCATCTTCGATTACATGACCGACGCGGTGATCGTTTTCGACATGGACCGCAAGATCGTCGAGGCCAATCCGGCCGCCGGGATCCTTTTTCCCGTTTCCAAGGCTGATTACGGCCGGCCGCTCACGAACGTTCTGGATCCCTGGCCCGAGTACCGGGACCGGGTCGCAGCCGTCATCCCCTTGGCCGGTCCCCGGTCCATGCTGAGCCGGCGGGGAGAAGAATGGCTGGAAACGCGGCTGTTCAGCATCTTCGACCGGTCCGGCGAGATTAAAGGCGGGTACCTGATCGCCCGGGACATCACCGAAAGCAAGAAAGCGGAGGAGGAGCGGACGGCGACCCAGGAGCGTATCCAACGCCAGCAGAAGGCCCTCCTGCAGCTGTCCCTTTCCAAGGCCGCGGCGGAGGGGGATTTTCCCTTTGCCATTCGGGAAATCAGCGAGGCGGCGGCCCGGACGCTCGGAATCGAGCGGGCCAGCCTCTGGTTGGGAAGCGCCGATATCGGCCATATCCGGTGCATCGACCTCTATCTGAAATCCCAGGACCTCCACTCGCCCGGACCGGTCCTCGACTCCGGCCAATTCCCGCGCTATTTCGAAGCCTTGGGCCGGGACCGGTTCATCGACGCTTCGGATGCCCGGGCCGATCCGCGGACGAGGGAATTCACCGACGGATACCTGAGTCCTTTGGGGATCGGAGCCATGCTCGATTCTCCCATCCGGGTCGCCGGAGCCGTTGTCGGGATCGTATGTTGCGAGCATGTCGGCGAGTCCCGCCGCTGGCTGGATGACGAGATCCGGTTCGTTTGCGAAATCGCGGACATGGCCGCCCACGCTTTCGCCAGCTGGGAAAAACAAAAAATGGAGACCGCCCAGCGGGAGAGCGAGGAAAGATTCCGGATGCTGGTGGAAGGCGCGCCCGACGGCATCTTCGTCCAGTCCCTGGGCAATTTCGCCTTTCTCAATCCCGCCGCAGTCCGGCTGTTCGGGGCGCATGCGGATGAGGATCTCGTAGGCCGTCCGGTGCTCGATATGATCCACCCCGAGTACCGGGAGCGGGCTCAGGAACGGCTCGAACTGCTCGACGAGGCCCAGAAAAACATCCCCCGGATGGAAGAAGTCTTCCTCCGCGTCGACGGGACGTCGTTTCCCGCGGAAACGGCGTCCGTGCCCATCCGGTACCGGGGCCTCGATGGGATGATGGTCTTTGTCCGGGACATCACCCGGCGGAAAGAAGCGGAAGACGCGCTCCGGGCCTCGCTCGCAGAGAAGGTCGTCCTCATCCGGGAAATTCAGAACCGGGTCCGGAACAACATGCAGATCGTTTCCAGCCTTCTCAACCATCAGGCCGGCGCCTTTTCCGATCCCGTCCTGCGGGGCGCGTTTCGCGCCAGCCGGGACCGGATCAAGGCGATCAGCCTCGTTCACGAGCGGCTGTACCGGTCGGGAGACCTGGCCCGGATCGATTTCGGGGATTACATCCAGAACCTGGTGATCCACCTGTTCCATCTGTACCAAGTCGATCCGGGGCGCATCCGGCATTCCTTCAGGATGGATCCTTCACGGTTTGACGTGAACGTCGCCATTCCCTTGGGGTTGATCATCAACGAGCTCGTCCTCAACAGCCTCCAACACGCGTTTCCCGGCGGCCGGTCCGGGGAAATCTTCATCCGCTTGTCGAAAAACGGGGAGCGTTTTCATACGCTCGAGATCCGGGATGACGGCGTCGGGATTCGCGAAAAAATCGACCTGGGGAACGCCAAGACGCTGGGTTTTCAGCTGGTCGGAACGCTGATCGAACAGATCGGCGGGGTGGTCAATATCGGAACGATGCCCGGGGTGTCTTTCACGATCACCTTCCCGGACCGGCCCGTGGACGACGTGATCGATTAGCGGCGGATTACAGCCGGTAAAACCACATCAGCGGCAGCCAGAGCTGATGTCCGTAGGGCAGGGGCTTGTGATTGACGAGAATCTCCGTCCCTTCCCATTCGTGGACGAGATTGAACAGGTCGAACAGGTCATCGACCTCGGCCGGGGTATAGACCGCCGAATGCCGGATCCAATCCCCTTCGCCTTCCTCCCGGTACGCGGGATTCCGCTTGGCCATCAGGACGGCCTTCGGGTACCGGGGATCGGACCGCCGGCGGAAAACGACCGTGATCCGGAAGGATTTGGCCGACGCGCTCGGATGGAGGATGTCGTCGAGCTTCTCTTGGGCGGCAGTGTCGGCTTCCATGCCGTTATTTTACTCGAAAAAGGAAATTTATTATAGAATACGGCCATGAAGAGGGCCGTCGCCTTCCGCCGTTCACCCCGAAGGAGGACCCCGTGACCGAACCCCGCACCCTTCCCCGACTCCTGGAATCCAGCGCCGCCAAGTATCCGAACAACCCCCTGATGTGGGAGAAAAAGACCGACGTCTACGAACCGACCACGTATGCCCGGATGCGCGAGCGCATCCACGCCTTCGGGGCCGGCCTGATGGCTCTGGGCCTGAACAAGGGCGACCGCGTCGCTCTGATCGCCGAGGGCCGGAACGATTGGGTCATGAGCGAAATGGGCATCCTGTACTGCGGGGCGATCAACGTCCCGATTTCCATCAAGCTCGACGAGCCGTCCGACCTGAAGTTCCGGTTGAGCCATTCGGGATGCCGGTTCGTGATCGTCTCCCAGGGCCAGGTGGAAAAGATCCGGAGGATCAAAAACGACCTTCCGGAGCTCGAAAAAGTCATCGTCTTGGACGAGCTCAAGTCGTTCGAGAGCGACGAGCTGTACGCCGGGGAGGTCCTGAAGAGAGGCGCCGGCCTTCCGCCCGAGGCCCTGGCCGCGTTCGAAAAGCGCTGGCAGTCCGTGGCGGAATCGGATTATGCCAACATCTGCTACACGTCGGGGACGACGGCCGATCCCAAGGGCATCATCCTGACCCACCGCAACTATACGGCCAACTGCGAGCAGTCCCTCGACCTGGTCCGCTGCGAGGAGGACTGGGTTTGTCTGATCATCCTTCCCTGGGACCATGCCTTCGCCCATACCTGCGCCGTCTACACCTTGATGATGCGGGGAGCCAGCATGGCTTCGATCCAAACCGGGGCGACGGGCATGGAAACGCTCCGCAACATCCCCATCAACATCCGGGAAGTCCGGCCGCATATTCTCCTCAGCGTCCCGGCCCTGGCCAAGAGCTTCCGCAAGAACATCGAGAAGGGCGTCCGGGACAAAGGCTCGAAGGTCGAGGCCCTGTTCGCCAGGGCCATGAAAACAGCCGTCGCCTACAATGCCGAGGGGTGGAACCGCGGACGGGGGAAGCAGGTCCTGAAAAAACCCTTCCTGGCTCTGTACGACAAGATCCTTTTTTCGAAAATCCGGGAAAATTTCGGCGGCCGGCTGCAATTCTTCGTCGGCGGAGGCGCTCTCCTCGACATCGAGCTCCAGCGGTTTTTCTACGCCCTGGGGATGCCCATGTTCCAGGGCTACGGCCTGACGGAAGCCGCCCCCGTCATCTCGGCCAACAGCGGCGCGGCCCACAAGCTCGGTTCCTCGGGCCGGGTCGCGACGGGGATCGAAATCCGCATCTGTGATTCCTCGGGCACGCCGCTGCCGCTCGGCGGGCGGGGCGAAATCGTTATCCGTGGCGAAAACGTAATGGCCGGCTACTGGAAGAACGAGCGGGCGACCCGGGAGACGATCAAGAACGGCTGGCTCTACACCGGCGATCTCGGCTATATGGACGAGCACGGGTATCTGTATGTCCTGGGCCGGACCAAGAGTCTGCTCATCGCCAACGATGGGGAGAAATACAGCCCGGAAGGCATCGAGGAAGCGATCATCGAGGGCTCGCCGTACATCGAGCAGTTCATGCTTTACAACAACCAGTCGCCCGCGACGGTCGGGCTCCTCGTTCCCAATAAGGAAGCGATTCTGGGCCACCTGAAGAAAAACGGCCTCTCGGCCCGGACGGCCGAAGGCCAGGCCGCGGCCCTGAAGCTCCTGGACGGAGAAATCGCCAGGTACCGCGAAGGCGGGGTGCTGGCCGGCGAATTCCCGGCCCGCTGGCTGCCGTCGACGGTCGCCGTGTTGGGCGAGGGCTTCACCGAGCAGAACCACCTGATGAACTCGACCATGAAGATCGTCCGGGGCAAGATCGAGGAATTCTACCGGGCCCGGATCGATTACCTGTTCACGGCCGAGGGGAAGACCATCGATAATCCGCAAAACCGGATGATCATCGCCCGGTTCGAGTAATTCGCGCTTCGGCCTCCGGCGCGAAAATTGACAAGAAGAAAAAGGTAAGGTAAAACCCTTTCGTATAGGAGGGACCGATGAAAACATTCCGGATGTTTCGTTTTGTCTTCTGTCTCGTCGTGTTGGGATTCGCCGCGTCGGCCGGTCCCCTGGCCGCCCAGAACCTCGAGGAAAAGGTCCATGCCCGCACCCTGAAAAACGGCATGGCCGTTCTTCTCGTGGAGCGTCATGGGGCTCCCGTCTTCAGCACGATCTACGGATTCAAGGTCGGGTCGGTGGACGAAGTGCCGGGCATCACCGGGACCGCCCACCTCTTTGAACACATGGCCTTCAAGGGCACGCCGCGGATCGGAACGACGGATTTCGCCAAAGAAAAGCCGATCATGGACGAGATCGATCGCGTCGGCCGGGAATGGAGCCTGGAGCTGGTCAAAGGCGACCGGGCCGACAAGGACAAGCTGGCCCGGCTCCGGGCGGATCTCTCCAAGCTCGAGGCCGAGCAACAAAAGTACATCGTCAAGGATGAAATCGACGTGATCTACAGCAATGTCGGCGGCACCGGGCTCAACGCCGGGACCGGGACGGACCAGACAATGTACATCATCAGCCTGCCCTCAAACCAACTGGAGCTGTTCTGCCTGGTCGAGTCCGAGCGGATCCGCAACACCGTCCTTCGCGAGTTCTACACCGAGCGGAGCGTCATCCAGGAGGAGCGGAAGCAGACGACGGAGGCCTCGCCCGCCCGGCTCTTGAGCGAGATGTTCATGGGCGCGGCGTTCATCGCCCATCCCTATAACCACTCCGTCGTCGGCTGGGCCTCGGACATCAATTCCGTCACCCTCGAGGAAGCCCAGGCCTTTAAAAGCAAGTATTACACCCCGAACAACTGCGTCCTGGCCATCGCCGGCGATATCGATCCGGAGAAGGCCTGGCCCCTGATCGAGAAATATTTCGGCGATATCCCGAGGGGCGAGGATCCGCCCGTTCTCCGGACGGTCGAGCCGAAGCAGCTCGGCGAGCGCCGGGTCCGCTACGAGTTCGATGCCGAGCCGCAGCTGATGATCGGATACCATAAGCCCAACTTCCCGGCCAAGGACGACGCGGCCGCTTCGGTCCTGGCCAGCATCCTGTCCTCCGGCCGGACATCCCGCTTGTACAAGGACCTTGTCCAGGACAAGCAGCTGGCCCTCAACGTTTTCGCCGGGGCCGGGAGCCCCGGGGCCCGCTATCCGAACCTCTTCACCTTCAACGCCTCGCCGCGATTCCCCCATACCGTGGATGAAGTCGAGAAGGCCATTCTCGACCACGTCGAAAAGGTTAAAAACGAGCCGGTCAGCGAGCGCGAGCTTCAAAAAGTCAAAAACAGCCTGGAGGCCCAGTACATCCGCTCGATGAGCTCCAACATGGGGCTGGCCATGACGCTCTGCCGGTACCAGCTGCTCTTCGGCGATTGGAAGCTCTATCTCAAATACAAGGACACGCTGGCGGCCATCACGGCCCAGGACGTCATGAATTTCGCCAAGACCACCCTGACGGCCGAGAATCGGACCGTGGCCCAGCTGATCAAGAAGGCCAAAACGAGCTGAGGGAGAACGACCATGACCAAAAGAAAATCCGTTCGGATCCTGGCTCTCGGGCTGGTGGGCGCTTCCCTGGCCTTGGCTGCGGCGGCCCAAAAGCATCCGCGCGACCTCGGGCCGGCGCCGGAGCTCAAGTTCAAGATGACCAAGCCGGCGATGTTCACCCTGTCCAACGGCATCCAATGTTTCTTCATGGAGGACAAGGAACTTCCCCTCATTTCCCTGGAAGGGTTGTTCAAGGGAGGAAGCCTCTATGAGCCCGCGGGGAAATCCGGCCTGGCCGCCCTGGCCGGACAGGTCCTCCGCTCGGGCGGGACGAAAACCCTGACCGGCGACCAGATCAACGAAGAGCTGGAGTTTATCGCCGCGTCGATCGAGTCTTATAGCGGGCGAAGATACATGACGGTGTCCGGGGACTCCCTCAAGAAGGATTTCGATAGGCTCGTCACCCTGTATGCCGATATCATCATGAATCCCGAGTTCCGCCAGGATAAAATCGACCTGGCCCGGAACCAGACCCTGGAATCGATGCGACGGCGCTGGGATCAGCCCATGCAGGTGGCCGGAATGCTCTTCAACGAAAAGGTCTACGGCCCGGGCTCGCCGTTCGGCCGCCGGGCGACCCCGGCTTCGATCCAAGCCCTGACCCGCGAGGACCTGATCGCTTTCCACAACGCCAATTACGCCCCCAATAATTTTTATCTCGGCATCTGCGGCGATCTGACGATGGCCGAGGCCAAGGCGGCCCTGGAAAAAGCTTTCGGCAAGTGGCCGAAAAAGAAAGTCACGCTTCCGGAAGTGGCTTCCCCGGTGGAGACGGCCGATGGAACGATTTATCATGCGGCCAAGGATACGCCCCAGGGCAACGTCTATATGGGGCATCTCGGCATCCCGCAAAACAGCCCGGATCAATTCAAGGTCGAGCTGATGAACGAAATTATGGGGGGCGGAAGCTTCACCGCCCGCCTGATGAAGGAGCTCCGATCCAACCGGGGATTGACCTACGGCATTTACGGCGGAGTGGGGGAAGGCTCCGGAAAGCACCGGGGCGTGTTCCAGATCGGCTCCCAGCTCAAGGCAGCCAAGTTCGTCGAGGCCGTCGAGACGGTCAAGGGAATCATCAAGGATATGCAGGCCAATCCGGTGACGGATGAGGAAATCTCAACTTCCAAAAACTCCCTGATCAACAGCTTCGTTTTCCGTTTCGAGGACAAGGGCCAGATCCTATCCCAATACATGAGCCTCAAGCTCGACGGCTATCCGGAGAACTACCTCGAGACCTACATCGACAATATCCGCAAGGTGACAAAGGCCGATATCCAGGACGCGGCCCGTAAGTACATGGACCCGGCCAAAATGATCCTGGTCGTCGTGGGAGACGATAAATTGTTTGACAAGCCCCTCTCGACCCTGGGCAAGGTCGTCCCCGTGGACTTGAAGGCCCTTCAGGAAGCGGAAAAGGCGAAGTAGGGGGACGGCCTAAAGAAGCGGCGGAATCGGCAGCGATAGCCGGTCCAGGATCTTTTCGCGGATCTCCGCTTTTTTTCGCTCGAACTGGCGCCGGCTTTCGGCCAGAAGCTCCTCGCTTCGGGTGAAATCCAGGGTCCCGAGCTCGGGAAAATCGAACTCGAAAAGCACCGCCGGCGGGTGGGAGGCGAGCATCTGAAGCGTCTCGGTATAAGCCATGATATCGATCGTCCGGGTGACGATGTCGATCAGGTTCGGCAGTTTTTTCCTGTCCTCCGCCTCGCTGCGTTTCGCCGTCAGCCACTGGTCGGCGATTTTCCACCAGTTCTTTTCCTCGCGCCGCCCCGCGGAGAGACGCCGGACGACCTTATCCACCAGGGGAATCCGTTCGGCCGTTGGCTCGTTATGGCCCGCGCCGCGCCCCCATCCCAGGGGCAGGATCCGGCGGAGCTTGCCGATGGCCGGTTGAAGGCTGACGGCGATGATCAAGGGGGCACCCAGGTTTTCGGCGATGTCGATCGGCAAAGGGGAGACGACGCCGCCGTCGAGGAGCAGCTTCCGGCCGATCCGGACCGGGGTGAAGACGCCGGGGATGGAAATGCTCGCCCGGATCGCGTCCAGGAGATTGCCCTTGCGGAAAACGACGGCCTTGCCCGAATCGTAATCGGTGGCGACGATCCCCAGCGGGACCGGAAGGTTTTCGATCCGGGTCTCTGAGGGAATGTACCGGCGGAGAAAAACGAGGATTGTCCTTCCGGAAAAAAAACCGTAGCGCGAGAGGGACGGATCGAAGAAGCGGAAAAAATCCTCCCGTTTCATCGCCTTGAGGTCCCTCCGGACCTGGGGCAGCCCTCCGGCGGCGAAAATGCCGCCGG
>Ga0316628_100003069_pt1 | contig 12706 bp, 10 predicted proteins | sample OWC_Aug_M2_C1_D5_FD_207648 | JGI IMG/M metagenome (GOLD analysis project Ga0316628, IMG submission 207648) | Wetland soil microbial communities from Old Woman Creek delta, Ohio, United States - OWC_Aug_M2_C1_D5_C | ecosystem: Environmental > Terrestrial > Soil > Wetlands | place: USA: Ohio...
GGCTTGCCGGCCTCGTAGCTCGAGTCGATGTCGACGATGCCGGGGACCGAGGCCATGATCTGCCGCACCTCCCCCGCCAAACGTTCGAGCGTAGCCAGGTCGGGTCCCTGGATGTTGTAGACGATCTCGGCGGCACGCATCCCCGAGCCCGACAGGGGCGGCGGCTGATCGACGCTGGCGCGCAGCTCGGGATAGCGCGCGACGATCTGCCGCGCCTGCTCCATCACCCGGTACTGGCTGATCGGACGCTCGCGGATCGGCTTCATCACCGCGACCATCTGGATCGCGGTCACCGAGTCGGTGTCGGGCGAGCCGACGTTGACGGTGAGATGCTCGATGCCCGGCAGCGTCTTCATCTCCGCCTCGATCCGCTGCGCCAGCGCGTCGCTGCGCGCCAGCGAGTAGCCCTGCGGCGTCTTGATGTTCACCTCGAAGTCGCCTTGCTCGTCCTGCGGCATGAAGGCGAAGCCGACGTGGCGGCCGATCACCGGAATCGAGGCGATCGTCAGCACAGCCGCCAGCACCACCACCCAGCGGTGGCGCATCGACCAGCGCAGGATGGCCGCGTAGCCGGCCTCGAGCGGCCGGAAGTACCAGGCTTCGCGCGAGAGCTTCTTGCCGCGCTCGTGGCGCAGAAAGCGCGAGCACAGCATCGGTGTCAGGGTGAACGCGACCAGCAGCGAGACCATGATGGCGCCGGCCATGGTCAGGCCGAAGCTCTTCAGAAACTGCCCCATGATGCCGGGGATGAACGCGACCGGCACGAAGATCACCACCAGCGACAGGGTCGTCGCGCTGACGGCCAAGCCGACCTCGGCGGTGGCCGCGCGCGCCGCCTCGGCCGGCGACATATTCTTCTCTTCGATGAAGCGGAAGACGTTCTCCAGCACCACGATGGCGTCGTCAATGACGATGCCGACCGACAGCGTCAGCGCCAGCAGCGTGAACCAGTTGAGGGTGAAGCCCATCACCCGCATCAGGGTGAAGGTGGCCACCACCGAGCACGGGATCGCCACCGCCGCGATCAGGGTGGCGCGCCAGTTGCCCATGAACAGGAAAACCACCACGCTGGCCAGCAGCGCGCCGATGACGAGGTGCTCTTGCACGGCCTCGAGCGCGACGCGGATGAAGTAGGCCTGGTCGCGCGTCACCGTCACGTCGACGCCCGGCGGCAGGCCGCGCCGGATATCGGCGAGGCGAGCGATCACGTCGTCGACGGTCGCCACCGTGTTGGCGCCCGACTGCTTGCGCACCAGCAGCGTCAGTGCATTGCGGCCGTTGTAGCGCGACAGCGTGCGCGGCTCGACGACACCGTCGACCGCGCGGCCGATGTCGGCGACACGGATCGGAGTTCCGTGCCGCACGGCCACCACCAGTTGCTCGAAGTCCTCCACCCGGTCGACGCGGCCGAGGGTGCGCAGCACGGCCTCGCGCCCCTTCTGCACCAGACGGCCGCCGGGGATCTCCACGTTCTGCGCCGCCAGCGCCTGCGCCACCTCGCCGATGCTGAGCCCGAGCGCCTCGAGCCGGTGCGGGTCGATGATGATCTGCACCTCGCGCTCGCGCCCGCCGATGATCTTGATCGCGCCCACCCCCGGCAGGCTCTCGAGCGGATCCTTGACCCGCTTCTTGGCGATCTCGGTCAGCTCGCGCGGGTCGCGGTCGCCGGAGACGGCCAGGAAGAGCACCGGGGTGACGTCGGGGTCGAACTTCTCCACCACCGGCGGATCGGTGCCGTCGGGCAGTTGCCCCAGCATGGCCCCGATCTTGTCGCGGACGTCCTGGGCGGCCGCCTCGAGGTCGCGTTCGATGCGGAACAGGATGATCACGCGCGAGAAGCCCTCGAGCGTCACCGAGTGCATCTCGTCGATGCCGCTGACGGTGTTGACGGCCTCCTCGATCACCTTGGTGACGCGCGCCTCCATCTCCTCCGATCCGGCGCCCGGCAAGGTCGTGGTGATCGCCACCACCGGGATGTCGGTGCGCGGGAAGAGGTCGACCACCAGGGCGCGGTAGGAAAAGATCCCCATCACGACCAGGGCGGCAATCCCCATCGTGGCGAAGACCGGCCGGCGGACGGAGACGTCAGCGAGAATCATGACGCGCCTTTCCTGGGCGCGGTCGCCGGTCGCCGGACGCGCGCGACGCGGCGGGTCGGAACGGCGACGGACGGCGCCGCCCCGGCGGCCAGCGCGGTCAAGATCTCGTGCGCTCCCGCCCGATACCCGGAGAGATCGTCGCGCCGGTCCGTGGCCCAGCGGGTGACGAAGGAGTTGATGGTGCCGAGCAGCGACATGGCCAACAACGCCGGGTCCAGGCGCGGCAAGCTGCGCTCGCGCACCGCGCGCTGGCAGAGCGCGGTGATGTCGTCGAGGAAACGCTCCATGTGGCGGAAGACGCGCTCGCCGAACTGCGGCAGCACGTTCCAGTCGAGCCCGTGGGTGGCGGTCACGTAGACGCGGAAGGCGCGCTCGTGCTCGCCGAAGTAGGCGAAGATCGCATCGATGGCGGCGTGCAGTTGCGCCAGGCCGCTCGGCGCCCCCGCCACCCGCGCCGCCACGAAGGCACGGATCTCCTCCACCCCGCGCTCCATCAGCGCCGCGTACAAGCTCTCCTTGCTGCCGAACAGGTTGTAGAGCGTACCGACCGAGAGGCCGGCGCGCTTGGCGATCTCGTCGACCGAGGCGCCGTGGAACCCGCGCTCGCCCAGCACCTCCTCGGCGGCCTCGAACACCAGGGTCTGGCGCAGGGCCAACTCGCGCTGTTTGCGGGTGAGTTTGGCGGTCATGAACGCTGGCTCAAAATTTGAGCCTGGGTTCAAATTACCCCGCGAGCGTCTTGTGGTCAAGGCGGTGTTTCGAGATTCCCCGCCCGGTCCAAGTCATGAGCGCGTCCGGAGACGGCCATCGGTCGCGCCGCGGGAGGGCGCCGAGCCGGGCGCTACGGAGTCGACGGAGGCAAGAAGCGCGCGGTCACGACGGAGGCGGCTGGTACTCGAAGGTGATCTGGCCTTTCTTGTCGACGAACTGCGAGCGCGAGATCTGCACGCGCAGGCCCTTGAGCTTCGCCGGGGCCTTAACCCCCGTCAGATCGAAGACGTGGGTCTCGTATTGGCTGTCGGCGCCGATCACCGTGGCGCTGACGCCGAGCTCCTTGGCCATGAACTCGGCGGCCGCCTTCACCTGGTCGAGCGGGATGATGTAGATCGCGATGCGCTTGGTGCCGCCGCGCTCGAGCTGAATCGCGTCGACGCTCAGCTTGCGGTTGAGCTGAGCGCCGGGAAATACCTTGAGCTGCAGCGTGGCGGGATCGAAGATGCGCGCCAACCAAGACTGCGGCCCCTCGACGGCGCGCGACGGCGCCGCCAGCAGGGCCAATGCTGCCGACGCAAGCAACGCCCCCTTCACCGCCGTCGTGATCTCGGTCACCGAGTGCTTCGCGATCATCATCGTCTCCCTCACCGTGTCTGGATCAGCTCGATGCGGTAGCCGTTGGGATCCTCGACGAAGGCGATCTCCGAGCCGCCGTGTTTCATCGGCCCCGGTTCGCGCACGATCCTGCCCCCTTTGGCGCGCAGCTCCTCGCACGTCCTGTAGATGTCGGGGGTGCCCAACGCCAGATGGCCGAAGGCGTTGCCGAGATCGTACTGGTGGGTGTCCCAGTTGTAGGTCAGCTCGACCACGGCGGTCTTGTCCTCGCTGTCGTAGCCGACGAAGGCGAGGGTGAAACGGCCCGCCGGGTAGTCCTGCTTGCGGAGCAGCTTCATCCCGAGGGTGTCGCAGTAGAAGCGCAACGACTCGTCGAGGTCGTTGACGCGGATCATCGTGTGCAACAGGCGCATCGGTTCTCCTCCGTTGTCTGACACTATCCGGGTTCGGGGGCGGCGGTTCAACCCGACGCGCCGACCTCTACGATATTCGGCTCGACATCCTCGTTATCTTCGGTCCGCGGCGCCCGTTTGCGGGGCTGACGCCGTCGGAAGGGAAAACGACAAGCTGGGCTGTCACGAGCCGAGCGCGCGCAGCCAGCGATCCTCGAAGTCCGCCAGGGTATCGGGGTAGACGTCGGCGAAGGCGACGGCGAGGGGCTGGTTGCGCAGATCTTCGACCAACTGCGCCAAGCGGCGCGCGCCGTAGCGATCGATCAGCTCGCGCACCGCCAGATAGCTCTGGGCGTAGGCAACCAGCGCCTGGGAGGACGGCAGACCGATCAACGGGCCAGCGATCTCGCTGAGATGGAAAAGGCGCGCACCGTGCACCACTCCCTCGGCCCAGGCGCGGCGCTCGCCGTCGCGTTCCTCCTCGGCCCACACGGCCAGGCCCTCGTTGAGCCAGGTCGGACAGCGGTTGCCCGACAGTTGTCCCACCACGCTGTGCATGTATTCGTGGCGCAGCAGACGCGGCAGCGCCGGGTCCTCGGGTTGCAGTCCGCCCACCGGCACCTTGATTCGTCCGTCGTAGGCGCCGCCGGCCCACACCGGCGTCTGCGTGATGGCGTGGAAGTCGCGCGCGGCGTAGAGCACGACCTCGGTGCGGCCGTCGGGCGGGTAGGCGAAACGGCGGCCGACGTCGGCGCGAGCGTCCTCCAACCCGTCGAGGACGAATCGCGCCGCCGAGCTGCCCTTGCCATCGTCGAACGTCACGCGGAAGTGCGGGCTCTCCAGCGCCGTGAAGTCCCACTCGGCGTCGACCTCACGGCCGAGCCGCTTGAGCAACGCGTCGAGCTGGGGACTGGTGGCGCCGGCGTCGCGTGCGCGTTGCAGCATTTCCAGGGCATGCGGCCGGTCGTTCTGGCGCAAGTAGGTTTCTCCCAGGGCGAGCCACAGCCCCGGGTCCGACGCGCCCTTCTCGACGGCGCGCTCCAGATCGGCGCGCGCGGCCGAGGCATCGCCCGCCTGCAGGTTGGCCAAGCCGAGCGCCTGGCGCAGGTCGCCGCGCTCGCCGTAGCCGACCGCCTCGCGCAACCGATCGCGCGCCACCAGCGGCCTCCCGCCTTCGAGATCGTGCAGGGCGGCATTGAGAAGCACCGTCTGGAGATTTTGGCGGATGACCGGATGATCGGGAGCGAGCTGCAAGGCCTGGCGCAGCTCCGCGACCGCCGGGTCGTAGTCGCCGTGCTCGGCGGTCCGGACGGCGTCCGCGTTGAGCCGCAAGGCCTGAAGCTGCTGATCGTCCGGACCTCTTTCCCGCCACTCGCCAAGCGGCTGCAACCGCACCTGGGCCGTCGGGATCTCGACGCGCACGGGCTGTGGCCCGGACATTCGGCGGCGCGGACGGGTCCACTGCACGGCGATCGCCAACAGCACCAGCGCGATCAGGCTCAGGCTCACCCAGCGCAAAGGCGGCGGATCGCTGGCCACCGCCGCCACCGAGGCGCCGCCGGCCTGGGGCACCAGGCGGACCTGCGCGCCGCGCACCCGCAACTCTTCGCCGATCTGTTCCGCCTCGCTGCGCGGCAGGTCCTTGAAGAGCAGCTGCGGCACCGGGGTGAAACGATCGATCGGCGGCGGACCTTCGAAGCGGGGCGGCACGGCCGCCAGGTAGTCCAGTACCCGCTCGCGCGCGAGGTCGTTGCGGTACCCAAAGAGCACCAGATCGAACGCACCACTTTCGGTCATGGCCGCCACCAGTGCGGCCTAGTCTATAGAAGAAGCGGGAGGCTCGCCAATGTTCTCAGGGGGCTCGCCAATGTTCTCAATGGACCATCTTCGGCAGATCGGTGGCTTCCTCGATGGGGCCGAAGGCGTCCTCGTAACGGCGGATGTTCTCCTGCAGCGCCCGCAAGATGCGCTTGGTGTGCTCCGGGGTCGCGATCACGCGCGCTCGCAGGTTGGCCACCGACTGCCCCTGGGGCGTGCGCTGCGGCTGGACGAACAGGAAGTCGAGGACGAATTCCTCTTTGCGGTGGCTGATCATCATCAGATTCGAGTACACCCCCGGGGCGGTGGCGGCGTCGGCCTGGATCTGAATCTGGTGCTCGGCGGCGGGCTTGGGCTCATCGGCCATGAGGGAACCTCCGTGGCGGGCTAGCGGCGCGCAATCTGGGCAATCCAGTCGGCGCTGGCGCCGACGATCTCGTCGACGACCTCCTGCGCCGAGCGCTGCATGCGGCGGGGCAGAGCGAACGAGTGATCGCCGCCTTCGATGACGTGCAGGGTCGCTCGCGGCAGCTTCGCCAGCGCTGCTCGCAGCAGATCGAGTGAGCAGAGCGCATCGCGGGTACCGGCGAAGAACAGCATCGGGGCCATGATCGCGCCCAGGTGCGCCACCCGGAGCTTGTCCGGCTGCCCCGCCGGATGCAGCGGGTAGCCGAGAAACAGCAAACCGGCGACGGCCACTCCCTGCGCCGCCAGGTGCGACGCCATGCGGCCGCCCATCGACTTCCCGCCGATGATCAACGTCTGCGGCACCAGCGTGGGATCCGCGCGGATCGTATCGATCACCGCGCGGTAGCACGCCTCCAGCACCGGCGCCCGGTCGGGCGCGCGCCGGCCCTGCTCCGTGTAGGGGAAGTTGAACTTGACCGCAACCAAGCCGCGCTCGGCCAGCCCCTGGTGCACCCCGCTGAGGAGGGCGTTGTTCATGTCGTTGCCCGCACCGTGCGCCAGAACGACGGTGGGCGTGACGCCCGGGCGGTGGCGCTGCGGGTAGGCGATCACGGCCGAGACCGAGCCGCCCTTGTCCCAGTCGATGGCTCGCCGTTCCTTGCGCATGGATTCTCGCGATCGCCGCCGGTCAGGACCGCAAGCGAACCGGTGCCGCCAGGGTTAGCCGCTCTTGGCCGAGGCGGCGGACTCGGTGGGCCCCTCGATCAGGCTGCGCAGCCGGGCCGCCAGCTGCGGCCCTTTGCCGGCGGCCTCGTGCTTGAAGTAGACGAAGACGTCCTTCCAGCGACCGGCGGCCGCCTGCAGGCGCGCCGCCCAGGCCGCCAGCTCGTCATCGCTGTAGTCGGGCTTGCGCAAGCGGAAGTAGCCGAAGCCGGTGGTCGACTCGAACGGCGTGTTCCGGTCGGCCGACTCGGCGATGCAGAGGGCGACGTCGAAGCGGCGCAGGCACTCGAAGACGTCATCGGCGAACCAGCCCTGATTGCGGAACTCGAACGCCGCGCGGAACCCCGGTGGAAGCTGGTGCAGGAAGTCCTCGAGGCGTGCCGTGTCCTTCTTGAGAAACGGCGGAAGCTGGAACAACAGCGCGCCGAGCCGCTGCTTGAGGGCCTGGGCCGCGTCGCAGAAGTCGCTGACCACCTCGGCCGCATCCCGCAGCCGCAGATCGTGGGTGATCCGGCGCGGCGCCTTGAGAGTGAAGGTGAAATGCTCGGGTGTCTCCTTCGCCCAGGCCTGCAGCACGCGCACGGTGGGCAGCCGGTGGAAGGTGTAGTTGATCTCCACCGACGCGAAGTGCTCCGCGTAGTAGCGCAGCATCTGTTGCTCGGACAGGTCTTGCGGGTAAAAGCTCCCCAGCCACTCCTTGTAGCTGTACCCGGAAGTGCCGATCCAGAACGTTGCCATCGATGAGCATCTATCATGCCGTTTACGGGAAGAACAATGCCGATCACGCTCTTGCCGCCGGCGCGGGCACGTGCGTAAGTCAGGGCGGGTATGAGGGGCGCTGCCACAACGGCTCTGGTGCTGCTGCTGACGGTTGCCGCGCTGACCCTGCGGCTGTGGCACATCGGCTTCGGTCTGCCGGCCTGGTATCACCCGGACGAGCCGATCAAGGCGGACAAGGCCCTGGCGATCGCCGCCGGCGATCTCGACCCACACTACTTCTGGCACCCCAGCTTCATGCTCTACACCACCGCCGCCGGGCTGCGGATCGCCGAGCATTGGGGCGCGCCGGCCGATGCGGCACACGCGATCCGGGCCGGGCGAATCGTCAACGCGCTCCTCGGCACGCTCACGATCCCGCTCACCTTCTGGCTCGGCTGGCGCGTCGGGGGGCGCGGCATTGGCCTGGGCGCCGCCGCCCTGCTCGCGGTGGCGCCGCTGCACGTGTTCTGCTCGCACTACCTGAAGGAAGACGTTCCACTCACCTTCTGGGTGGTGGCAACCGCGCTCGCCGCCCTGCAAGTGGCGCGGCGGGGAAAGTCGTCCGACTACGTCGTCGCCGGCCTGCTGTGCGGCGCCGCCATCGCCACCAAGTACACTGGCCTGCTGGCGCTGCTCCTGCCCTACCTCGCGCACCGGGAGCGTAGCGGGCCGGAGCGGGGCCAACTCGCTCGCTTCGGCCTGGCCACGGCAGCCGGCTTCCTTCTGCTGACGCCGTTTGCCGCGATCGACGTCATCGGGTTCGGCACCGGTCTCGCCCACGAAGGCAGCCACGTCGTCACGGGCATGAAGACCTCGGCCCTTTCGCCCTTGCCCTTCTTGTGGACTTTCCACCTGCGCTACAGCATCGCTCCCGGTCTCGGCTGGGCGGCGACCGGGCTGGCGCTCGCGGGGTTCGTCCTCGCCCTCCGACGCGCCACTCCCGCGCACCGCCTGCTCACCGCCTTCGTCGCCCTGGGCTACACGGTTTTCGAGAACTCGCCGTACAAGCCGCCGCCCAACTTCGACCGCTACGTCGTGCCGCTCCTGCCGTTCCTGGCGGTGCTGGCGCTGCTGGCCGTCAGCGAGCTGCGAAAGCGCTCGGCGGCGCTGGCTGCCCTCGCGCTCGCGCTGGCCCTGCTCGAGCCGGCAACGCGGACCGTCGCGCTGCTGCGGGCGGTGGAGCCCGACACCCGCGCCCTGGCCCGGCAATGGCTGGAGTCGCACGTCGCCCCCGGCGCGCGCATCGTTCTGGAGGGCGAGCTGGTGACCGACGAAGGCGCGCCGGTGGTCGCCTATACTCCGCAGCTCACCGGCCCTGACGTGACCTACACCTTCTCGCTCGCTCGCCTGGGGGAGCCGCTGTCGCACTTCGACTATGCGGTGGCGAGCAGCTTCATCTACGATCGCTTCGTTCGCTTCGGCGCCGGCGACTCCGAGACCCGGTCGTTCTATCGCCGGCTGTTCAGCCGCACACCGGTGGCCGAGTTCAGCGCGCCGCTGGGCAGCTACGGCTTCCACAACCCCACGCTGCGCATCTACCGACTGCGGTGACTCAAGCTCAAAGCGTAAAGTTGAAAGCTCAAGACCGGAGATCCTGGTTCTTTCCCTTCCGGCTTTCCACTTTGAGCTTTCAGCTTTCCGCTTTAAGCCTTCGATCCCCCCTTGCCCCAGGGATGCGCTCTGGTAGCGTGCGCCGCGTGATCCCTTGCTTGCGACGTCTCCGGCGGCGGGGCTATGGTGTTGGCGCCGTCGGCACAGCGGCGAGAGCCTGAGCAATGTCCCAGTACGTCCCCGACACGGCCGCCCCGGTGCCCATCGAGCGCTACGAGCAGCTGGTCGCGTACTTCGAATCGGCCTGCAAGCCGCGCAGCGAATGGCGCATCGGCACCGAGTACGAGAAGGTCGCCGTTCGCCGCTGCGACGGAAGAGCGGTGCCGTTCTCGGGAGCGCACGGTATCGAAGCGGTGCTGCGCGACCTCGCCGAGCGCTATCGCTGGCAGCCGGTGCTCGAAGGCGATCGCGTGGTAGCGCTCGCTGGGCCGCGCGCCGCGATCACGCTCGAGCCCGGCGGGCAGCTCGAGCTCAGCGGCGAGAAGTGCGACAACATCCATTGCGCCGAGCGCGAGTTGAACGAGCACATCGAGCAGATCATCACCGTCGCCGAGCGCCACGAGATCGCCTTCCTCGGTCTCGGCATGCAACCGGTCAGCCGTCCGGACGAGATCGAGTGCGTGCCCAAGCAACGCTACCGCATCATGGGACCCTACATGCGCCGGGTCGGCACTCTCGGCCAGCGCATGATGAAGCAGACCGCGACGGTGCAGGTGAACATCGACTTCGGCAGCGAGGCAGACGCGGTCATGAAGATGCGCGTCGGTATGGGTATCGGCTCGTTGCTGAACGCGATGTTCGCCAACTCGCCGATCTCGGACGGGCGGCTCAACGGTTACCTTTCCTACCGCGGCCACATCTGGACCGACACCGATCCCCGCCGCTGCGGCCTGCTGCCGTTCGTGTTCCAGCCCGAGTGGGGATTCCGAGACTACGCCGAGTACGCCCTCGACGTGCCGATGTACTTCATCGTGCGCGACGGCGTCTGGCACGACATGACGCACCTCAGCTTCCGCCGTTTCTGGCAGGAGGGCTACCTGGGTCACCGCGCCACCATGGCGGACTGGAACGCGCACCTGACCACGCTGTTTCCCGAGACGCGCCTGAAGGGTTACATCGAGCTGCGCTCGGTGGACAGCCAGCAGCCGGAGCTGATGCTCGCCGTCCCGGCTCTCGCCAAGGGCGTCTTCTACGACGCCGACGGCTTGCGCGCGGCCTGGGATCTGGTGCGCGACTGGAGCTGGGAGGAACGGCTCGAGCTCTGGCACGCCGGGCATCGGCGGGGTTTGCAGGCGCGGGTGCGCGGCCGCTCGCTGCGCGAGCTGGCCGCCGAGCTGCTCGCCATTGCCGTCGCCGGTCTCGAGGGCCAACGCCAGCTCGATCCGCAAGGAGAGGACGAGTCGATTCACCTCGAGCGGCTGCAAGAGCTGGTCGACCGCGGCGTGTCTCCGGCGGATCTGCTGATCGAGCAGTGGAACGGTGCCTGGGGCGGCGAGATCCATCGCCTGATCGAGAACCGCGCCTACCGCCGCGCCGCGTGATCTCCCGGCCCGCCGCTCGGGTTGACTCTCCCGAACGGCTGCGGCAGGCCAAGACTACCATCATGGCTGTTCCACCCATCGCTGCGCGCCGTTCGGCCAAGGGAGACGGCATCGTCACGCTGCTGACCGATTTCGGAACGCGCGACGCCTTCGTCGGCATCATGAAAGGCGTCATTCTGGGGGTGAATCCGCGCGCGCGCCTGGTCGACCTGACCCACGACATCGAGCCGCAGGATCTGCGGGCGGGGGCCTTGGTGCTGCGCAGCGCGGTGCGCTACTTCCCGCGCCGCACGGTCCACCTCGCGGTGGTCGACCCGGGCGTGGGCAGCGCGCGGCGGGCGATCGCCATCGCGACGCCACACGCCTTCCTGGTCGGGCCGGACAACGGGGTGCTGGCACCGGCGGCGTTGGCGCTCGGAATCAAGCGGGCTCACACCATCGACGTCGAGCGGCTCACCGCCGTCAAGATCCTGCGGCAACCCGTCAGCGCCACCTTTCACGGACGCGATGTTTTTGCGCCGGTGGCGGCCCATCTGTCGGCCGGCCTCCCCGTACAGTCGCTCGGTCCGGCGACCGGCGGCATTGAAGAGCTTGCGCTGCCGGCGTGCCGCACGAGCGCCGGGAAGATCGCCGGTGAGGTCATCCACGTCGACCGGTTTGGAAATCTCGTCACCAACATCGCGGAAGGCGATCTCAGGCAACTGAACGGCTTTTCTCCGGCGCACCTTTCCGTTAGCATCGCCGCCATGCGAATTCGTGGGTTGGTTCCCGCCTACGCTGCGGTGGCGGAGGGAGGGGTGTTGGCGATCATCGACAGCTGGGGCCAGCTGGAGATCGCCGTCCGCGGCGGCAGTGCCGCCCAGCGCCTCGCCGCCGATCGCGGCTCCCCGGTGCAGGTCGCGGTGATCTAGTGCCGTCCCTTCTCCCGCCCGGGATTCCGGGTTCCGTCCGGGCCACGCGTGTTCGATCCGAGATCGATTGATGAGACTGTTTCGCCGCGCTTCTGCCGTTGAGGAGTACTCGTCCTTTCCCACGCCCTGGGCCGAATCGGCCGCGCGGCCGCGGGTGATGCGCGTACCGGTGCTGCATCTGGTCCTGTTGGCGATCACCTTCATCACCACGTCGATGGCCGGCGCCTATGAGGCGGGCGTCGACCCGCTGGCCAATTTCAGCAGCATCAGCGCCGGCTTTCCGTTCTCGATCACGCTGCTGTCGATCCTGCTCGTGCACGAGATGGGGCACTACACGATGTCCCGCGTGCACGGGGTGAAGGCGACGCTGCCCTACTTCATCCCCGGGTTGCCCTTCATGATCGGAACCTTCGGGGCGTTCATTCGCATGAAGTCGCCGCCGCGTTCGCGCCGGGCGCTGTTCGACGTCGGCGCGGCCGGCCCGTGGGCGGGCTTCCTGCTCTCGATCCCGGCCGTCTACATCGGCCTGCGACTCTCCGAGGTGCGACCGCTCGGCCCCAGCGAGGGCGGCCTGGTCTTGGGCGACTCGATTCTATTCTCGCTGCTGAGCCGGCTGGCCCTGGGTGTGACCGGCAACGAGGTGACCATCCTGCTCCACCCGATCGCTCTGGCGGGCTGGTTCGGCCTGTTCGTCACCTTCTTGAACCTGCTTCCCGTCGGTCAGCTCGACGGCGGTCACGTCGCCTACTCGATGTTCGGGCCACGCCACCGCTGGGTGTCGCGGGTCTTCCTGCTGGTGATCTTGTTCCTCGGCACGCAGGGCTGGAGCGGGTGGTTCTTCTGGGCGGTTCTCATCACGATCCTCGGTCTCGACCACCCGCCGACGATGGACTGGTGGACCCCGCTCGACGGACGCCGGCGGCTGGCGGCCTGGCTCACGGTGGCCTTGTTCGTCCTCACCTTCATGCCCGAGCCGCTCAGCTTCAGCGCGCCGCGGCCGGAGTTCGAAGGCCAGAAGATTCCCATCTCGTCGCCGGCCAAACCGAGACGGCGACCACACGGGCTGATTCTGATCAGCGGGCATCCGCGCTCCGGTGGGGCGCCCGCACACGGGG
>Ga0316628_100003070_pt1 | contig 12703 bp, 13 predicted proteins | sample OWC_Aug_M2_C1_D5_FD_207648 | JGI IMG/M metagenome (GOLD analysis project Ga0316628, IMG submission 207648) | Wetland soil microbial communities from Old Woman Creek delta, Ohio, United States - OWC_Aug_M2_C1_D5_C | ecosystem: Environmental > Terrestrial > Soil > Wetlands | place: USA: Ohio...
CCCGTCCGGCAGATTCGAATTCATCTCTTTCTACCATGATACCGGATGCCTGTGTCCTTCTGACGATCGGAAGCGCGGGTTTGTTCGAAAGATTTCCGGGGCGCGGGGCGTTACGAGCGGGATGGGAAGAGAACCGATGAGGGAAACAGCCTCAGCCGGAGAGCGGGTTTCGGGTACTTCCCCCTCGTTTGAACATCACCCGGTAGAAACGATTCGAGGCGGCCTGGAGCGCCCGGTACGCCGACGAGGGAAGCTTCTGCCGCAGGCCGGCGCGCGCCGCTTCCGCCGCCCGGTCCCGGACCAGAAGCGTGTCGCGCTCCTTCATGACGAGGATCCCTTTATCGACCAGGGACCGCAGGATCCCCTCGACCTGCCGGGAGTAGCACACCGCCCCCGTGATGGAGAAGTAGAGCCCCGACAGGAGCACCTCCTTCGACTTCAACTCGCTCAGCGCGGAATAGACCCGGGGCAACCGGAGCTGTTCGTCCCCGTGGCAGGTGAGGCTGATCAGCGCGGTGAGGACGTCGTCGATCTGCGGGATCCAGGGCGCCATTCGGGCGATCCTCCTCCTGCACTCGAGGACTTGCGTAGGTCGATGAAGGGAGGCAAGCAATCCGCATGCCTTGGGATGGCCGCGCAACACGTCGAACGGACGATATTTTTCTCTTTCGATCGGGTCGCAAGGGGAACGGGGATTACAGGATTGGAAGGCGGGGGACGAAGATCGTATTTTTCATAAATAATAAAAAACCCCCGGCGGAATGCCCGCCGGGGGTTTATCGTTCCCGGGTTCTTCACCCGGCGACGTCAGGCGTGATCAGGCCTTGCTGACGTTCGAAGCCTGAGGTCCCTTGGGACCCTGGGTGATCTCGAACTGGACCTTGTCGCCCTCGGCGAGGCTCTTGAACCCCTCCGACTTGATGGCGCTGAAGTGAACGAACACATCCGGCCCGCCGTTTTCCTGGCTGATGAATCCGAACCCCTTTGCGTCATTGAACCACTTCACTGTACCTGTCTCCAAAACAGTCCCCCGAAAAAATGTTCTTGCTCAACCCAGGCAACAAGGCCCAAATCGACCAGAACCTTCATGTTACCACAATCGAACCGGCAATTGATACAACAATTTCGATCGATATTCCGGATCGTGCGAATCGAATCCGGCGCCCCCGGTCCTAGCCGTTCGCCCGGTTGGTGATCGGCATGCGGCGGTCCTTGCCCAGGGCGCGGGGGGTGATCTTGACGCCGGGGGGGGCCTGGCGGCGCTTGTATTCGCTCCGGTCCACCAGCATCACGACCCGCCGAACGACGTCTTCCGGATATCCCGCCGCCACCATCTCCGGGACGCTCATGTCCTTCTCCACGTACATCTTCAGGACCGGATCGAGGAGATCGTACTCGGGAAGGGAGTCGGAGTCCTTCTGTCCGGGCCGAAGTTCCGCCGAGGGGGGCTTGGTCAGCACCCGTTCCGGGATCACGTCCCGCCCGCGGCACGCATTATACCGGCGCGACACGCGATACACCATCGTCTTGAAGAGGTCCTTGATGACCGCGAAGCCGCCGGCCATGTCGCCGTAGAGCGTCGCGTACCCCACGCTCATCTCGCTCTTGTTCCCGGTGGTCAGCACGATCTTCCCGAACTTGTTGGAAAGGGCCATGAGGATCGTCCCGCGGATGCGTGCCTGGAGATTTTCCTCCGTCGTGTCCGCCGGCCGGCCGGCGAACGGCTCCGCCAGCGTGCGTCCGAACGCGGCGAGTGCGTCGCCGATCGAGAGGTCGAGGCAGGGGATGCCGAGATTCGCAGCCAGCGCATGCGCGTCCTCCACGCTCTCCCGCGAGGTGAACGGGGACGACAGCGTCACTCCCAGCACGCGGGAGGGACCGAGCGCCTCCGCCGCCACCGCCGCCACCAGCGATGAATCGATCCCTCCGGACAGCCCGATGATCGCCCCGGGGAACCGGTTCTTCTCCATGTAGTCGCGCGTCCCCAGAACGAGCGCCCGGAAGATCTCCTCCTCGATCCGCGGGATCGGCGCCACTGGGCCGCCCTCGGACGGTCCCCAGAGCCCGCACAGGAGCAGCTCCTCGGAAAACATCGCCGCCCGCGCGATCACATCGCCGCCCGGCGCGACCACCATGCTCCCTCCGTCGAATACCAGCTCGTCCTGGCCTCCCACCAGGTTGCAGTAGGCCACCGGCAGGCCGGTCCGCCGCGCGTGCGACGCCACCAGGTCCCTCCTCTTCTCCCACTTCCCCGCGTGGTACGGAGACGCCGAGATGTTGAGGATCAGGCTCGCCCCCTCCCGCGCCTCCCGCGCCACCGGGCCCCGGCGCACCCAGATGTCCTCGCAGATCGTGATCCCGACGCGGGCGTTCCCCACCGGGAATATCATCGGCTCCGTCCCCCGGCGGAAGTAGCGCATCTCGTCGAAGACGCCGTAGTTGGGAAGGTGCATCTTGCGATAGACGCACAGGACCCTCCCGTCCGCCGCCACGCCGGCGGCGTTCCATGCCCTCCCCTTCCCGTCCATGTCGACGAATCCGGCCACGACCGTCAATCCGCGGGCGCTCCCTGCCACCTCCCGCCACGCCGCGAGGTTCTCCTCCACGAAGGAAGCGCGCAGCAGGAGGTCCTCCGGCGGGTAGCCGGGAAGGACCATCTCGGGAAAGACGACCAGGTCGGCCCCCTCCTCCCGGGCGCGGCCGCAGGCGGAAAGGACCTTGCGGACGTTCCCCGCGATGTCTCCGACGGTGGCGTTGACCTGTGCGAGGGCGAGGCGAAACGGGGTACTCATACCGCCATTCTCTTCGAAAGCGGCCGCAGGGGGAAGCCCCGGATCTCGTGTGGTAAAATCGCCTCTCCCATGGCCTCCCCCTCCGCCCCCCTCTACGATCGCGACTACGTCCTTCTGAACGTCGTGAATTTCCTCTACTCCCTGTACTCCGTGATCTTCATCTTCCTCCCCGCGTACATGTACCGCCTGGGAATCCGCGAGGGAGCGATCGGAGTGCTGATGGCGACGGGGACGCTCGTGTCGGTCGTCCTCAAGCCCGGACTCGGGATGGTGGTGGGAAGGGGAGCGCGGCGGGCCTTCCTGTCGCTCGGCGCCATCCTGGCCGCCGCGTCGACGGTGCCGTGGCTCTTCGTGACCGTTCCGGGGACGCACCTGTTCGCCATTCGAGTGGCGCAGGGGGCGTCCTTCTCCATCTTCACCGCCGCGTCGTACGCCTACATCGCCGCGTCCGCGCCGGCGGCGCGCCGCGCGGAAGCGCTGGGGATCTTCGGGCTCTCCTTCTTTCTCCCCGTGTCCGTCGGCGGGTGGATCGGGGAGTGGGTGATCGGACGGGCGGGGTTCCAGGGTCTTTTCGCCGCGGGGATCGGGGTCGCGTTCCTGTCCGCCCTCTTCCCGCTCGGGATGCGCGAGCCTTCCGCGCGGGAGCAGCCGTCGATCGCCTCCCTGAAAATCTTCCTCTCCCGGTCTTTTTTCGTGCCCAACACGGCGGGGTACCTCTTCGGGGTGGCGTACGGGTCGATCTTCACCTTCCTCCCCGTCTACCTCGTCGTGCGGGGATCGGAGTCCATCGGGGCGTTCGTGTTCGTCTACGCCCTGTCGGTCATCGCAACGCGGGCGCTCGGACGGAAAATGCTCGACCGGTTGCCGCGGGAGCGGGTCACCCTGTGCGCCCTGGTCCTCATGGGCGCGGGGAACCTCCTGATCCCCGCGGTTCCCGGCGACGTGGGCATCGTCCTGGTGGGCGCCGCCGCGGGCGCGGGGCACGGCCTCCTCTTCCCGGCCCTGTCGGCCCTGGTGCTCGACCGGGTGGGGAAGGGCTCGTGCGCGATGGCGATGGCGATGTTCACCGCCGCCTTCGACATGGGGATGGTCACCGGCGCGGCCGCCTTCGGCTTCGTGGCCGAGCGGTTCGGGTACGAGGCGATGTTCGTCACGGCCGCGGCGGTGGTGGGGGCGGGGACCGCCGTCTTCTTCGTCCTGGACCCCGCGTTCAGGAAAGCAGCGCGTCCCGAACCCGCGTCATGATCTCCGGGATATCGGCCTCCGTCCTCCCCTCCGTCGGTATGGGGTCGAACAGCTCGACCACGACGCGGCCGGGGCGAACGTGGATCGAACCCGGGGGAACGATGTCGTGGCTCCCCGACACGCGGACCGGAACGATCGGCAACCCGGACTGAAGCGCGATGTGGAATCCGCCCTTCTTCAGCCGCTGCAGCTTGCCGTCCTTGCTGCGCGTCCCCTCCGCGTAGATGAGGACGGAATTGTTCCCCGCGAGCGCCGACGCCGCGCTCGCGAGCGCAGTCCTGGACTGCATGGCGTTCCGCCGGTCCACCATGATCTGCCCGAGGGACATGAGCACCCATCCGAAGACCGGGATCTTCGAGAGCTCCTTCTTGAAGACCCAGTGAAGGGGATGCGGGATCGATACCGCCAGCGCGAGGGAGTCGATGTGGCTCGCGTGGTTCGACATGAAGACGTACGGGGTGTTCCGGTCCACGCGGGAGAGGCCGCGCGTCTCGACGGTGACTCCGAAGACGGGCAGGAGGATCATGGAGTAGCTCTTCGTCACCCAGCGGAAGATTTTCCCCTTGCGGAGTTGGCCCGGGACCAGCAGACCCAGCGCGATCGCGGGAACTCCCACCACCAATGTGGCCAGGCCGACGGACGCCATCTGGAACACGGTGCGGACCCTCAAGTGTGCCCCCCGTTCTTCCTACCGCGGGGGTACCCCGGCAGCGCGAAGCTCGTGTCGGGGCTGCGCCCCTTTCCCTTGGTGTTGCGCCTTCCCGTCGGGCACACCGTCAGCAGCGGACATTCCGGGCAGAGCGGAACGCGCGGACGGCACACTTCCCGCCCGAGACGGATCAGGTTGAGGTGGAGCGAACCATGGTCCGCGGCTCCCACGTGCGGCTCCAGGGAGAGGGCGGCCTTCGCCAGATCCGACGTGCCCGGAACCAGCCCGAGGCGCTTCGTCACCCGCAGGACGTGGGTGTCCACGGGGAAGGCGGGCATGCCGAAGGAGAACAGGAGCACGATGTTCGCCGTCTTCACACCCACCCCGGGGAAGGAGGTGAGGTACGCCCTCGCCGCGGGAAGCGGCATCTCCCGCAGGAAGTCGAGGGTATAGCCGCCACGCTCCTCCCTGATCCGCGCCAGCGCGCCGAGGATCGCCTTCGCCTTCGCCCTGGCGAGCCCACCCACCCGGATCGCCTCCTCGGCCTCCGGCGGCCGCGCGGCGGCAAGCGCGGAGAGCGTGGGAAACCGTTTCATCAGGCGATCGAACGCGCGGTCGCGGTTGGCGTCCGTTGTGTTCTGCGAGAGGATCGTCAGGACGAGGTTGCGGACCGGGTCGGTCTCGTGCGCGCAGACCTCGGGACGCCCGAACCGTCCGGCGAGCAGGCCGGAAACCTCGCGAAGTCGCGCGGAGAGCCCGCGGCCTCCCCCGGCCATCAGGCCTCCCCTTCTTCCGGGAGGGACAGGACGGCCTCCAGTCCCCCGGGCGTCAGGCGCACCGCGGGCTGCAGCTCCCAGTACTCGATCAGTCCCTTGGCTCGCAAACCGGTCACCACCTCGGAGATCTCCCACGGTTCCAGCCCGGCCTCCTCGTCCAGTCCCTTCAAGGCCGGCGTCGCGCCGGGGCCGAATTCGCGGTAGAACCGCAGCAGGCAACGGAGCAGTTTCCGCTCGTTGCCGGAAAGGGACGGATCGGTCACGTCGTTCCCCCGGCAGGGGGGGGCGTCGGCCTCCCGGATTTCCCCTTGAGATCGGCGACCTCGGCCTCGAGCTCCCGGATCCGCCGCGCCGCGGCGCCTGCTTCCGACCTGCGCCGGAAGATCCCGGGGAGCCCGGCGAGCCCCGTCGAGACCACGCCGGCGGCGAACGCGGCAACGATCACCACCAGCAGCGACGTGTAGCCCGAAGCGGTCATGAACCGGACGACGATGATGCCGGGATTCTGCACGGCAAACGCCGCGACGAGCGCCAGCAGGACCACGAGGACGATAAGCGTCGCCTTCATATCCCTTCCTCCTTCATGGCGTTCAGGATACCTGCCCCTTCCCGTCCCGCTCGGGGCTGTGCAACTCGGTGATCATCCCCCGGATCCGCTCGCACTCGTCGGGACCCGGGCACACGATCTCGCACGGGTCGATGTGGGTCACCACGTGGGCGTTCCCGAGCATCTCCCGGATCTCCATTTCGAGGTGGTCCGCCACCCGGTGGGCCTGCTCCAGCGAATGCTCGCGGCACACCACCACGTGGAAATCGACCTGCATCTCCGACCCGGAGCGGCGCGTCCGCAGGTCGTGCCAGTCCACCACCATCGGCCGGTGCGCCTCGATGAGCGCCGTGACCCGGGCCACCGTCTCCGCCGGGAGTTGATGGTCCATCAGGTCCTCCACTGCACCTTTCAGCAGCGGCACGGCGGCGGTGAGGATGTAGATGCCCACCGCCAGGGCGACCCCCGGGTCCAGCCACTTCCATCCCGTTACCTTGTACAGCACCAGGGAGAAGAGGATTCCGCTCCCGGAGTAGACGTCGGTCCGGAAATGGAGCGCGTCGGCGGCCAGGGCCGTGGAACCCGCGATCTCGCCCCCCTTCCGGATCCGGGCGGAGATGACCCACGACGCGACCACGGAGAGGATCATCACGAGGATGCCGACGTCGAGGCCGACTCCCTCGGGGGCCCTCCCTGCGCGCAGGCGCCGCACCGCCTCCCAGACCACTCCCGCTCCGGTGAGGGCGATGACGCTCCCCTGGAAAAGGGTCGCGAGCGTCTCTACCTTCCCATGCCCGTACGGATGGCTCTCGTCCGCGGGGTCCATCGCCTTCCGGATCGACAGGAGGTTGACCGTCGACATGAAGATGTCCGCCACGTTGTCCAGGGCCGACGCAAGGACGCCGAGGGAGCCGGAGACGATCCCCACGGCGAACTTCATGAGACAGAGAGTAACGGCGCTCCCGAGAGAGAAACGGGCCGTCCGCAGGCGAAGCCGGCGGTTCTCCGGGGTACCGGCCGTGGATTCCGGCAAGGGTGCGTGGTTCCTTTCCCCGGGCGCGGAAGCCCCGGCGGCGGATACGGGCGATCGGACGCCGTTTCCGGCAATCGAGAGTGAAAGGATAGCATATCCTGCCGGGTCCGATTCCCCCCGCCGGCCGGTGCCCGGGGGGCCTCGTGGTACAATGGCCGCATGCTGAAGATCACGGAAATCTTCGCCAGCGTCCAGGGGGAAACGTCGTATTCGGGGTACCCGTTCGCCTTCGTGCGGCTCACCGGGTGCAACCTCCGGTGCCGATACTGCGACACCACGTACGCCTACGACTCGGGGGAGGAGTTTTCGCTCGAAGAGGTCGTCTCCCGGGTCACCGCCTTCGGGCTCTCCCGCGCGTGCGTCACCGGAGGGGAGCCGCTCCTCCAGGAAGAGGCCCCCGCCCTCGTGACGGCCCTCCTCGACCTGGGGCAGGAAGTGCTGGTCGAGACGAACGGCACGATCCCCCTCGCATCGCTCGACCCGCGCGCGGTCAAGATCATGGACGCGAAGTGCCCGTCCTCCGGCGAGGACCGGAAGATGCTGTGGGAAAACTTCCGCCACCTGACGGAGCGGGACGAGGTGAAGTTCGTCATCTCCTCCGAGGAGGATTACCGGTACGCGAAGGAGGTCGCGGCGCGGTATCGCCGCGACACGAAATGGGGAATCCTCCTCTCCCCCGCGTTCGGGCTCCTCGCGCCCGAACGGCTCGCCGGGTGGATGATCGGGGACGGGCTCGACGCCCGGTTCCAGCTTCAGCTCCACAAGCTCGTCTGGGGACCGGACCGGAGAGGGGTGTGAGGAGGTGACGACGGAGGTCAAGCCGCTCGGGATCGCCCTGGTCAGCGGAGGGATGGACAGCCTCGTGCTGGCGGAGTTCTGCAAGAGGGAATCGGATCTCTCGCTGCTCCACGTCAACTACGGGCAGCGCACCGAGGCGAAGGAGCTCTCCTGCTTCCACGCCATCGCGGAGTTCCTGGAGGTCCCCGCCGCGCGTCGCCTCGTCGCGGACATCGGGTACCTGAAGCGGATCGGGGGGAGCGCCCTCACCGACGGGGGAATCGCCGTCCCGGAAGCGGATCTCGGCCGGGAGGGGATCCCCGTCACGTATGTCCCGTTCCGGAACGCGCACCTGGTCGCCATCGCCGTCTCGTGGGCCGAGGTGATCGGGGCGAAGAACATCTACATCGGCGCCGTGGCCGCCGACTCCTCGGGCTACCCGGACTGCCGCCCCGAATTCTACGAGGCGATGAACGAGACGATCCGGAGGGGGACAAGGGAAGGGAGCGGCATCGTCGTGAAGGCCCCGTTCATCCGCCTGCTGAAGAAGGACATCGTCCTGATGGGAAAATCGATGGGCGTCCCCTTCGAACGGTCCTGGTCGTGCTACCTTGAAGGCGGGAAGGCGTGCGGGACGTGCGATTCGTGCGCCCTTCGGCTGCGCGCCTTCGCCGAGGCCGGCGTTCCCGACCCCCTGCCGTACGAGACCCGGCCCGACTACCGGAGGGACCGGCTTTCTCCCTGAAACGGAAGAATCCGGCCTTTCCCTGTTGACAGGGGGAGCGTCCGCCGCTACAGTCTTAGCCCAAAACCCCCGGAGCGGGGCGGATGAATCTTTTCCGTCGCCCGCCCGTCTAAGATAGCAGGAGAGAACATGGCGAATTTCTACGAAAATAAAGGCGACCGCAACGCCGACTGGGAGGATGCGGGAGGGTTCAACACCCACCTGCTGACCGAGTTGCGCAACGCGATGCTCTCCGTGGAAGACGGCGGGAAGCCCGCGGGCCCCGTGCAGGCCGTGGTGGCCGAGTGGATCAAGCGGCTGCCCGCTTTCGACTTCCCCGACGACGAAATCGGGTAGGCGCTAAGGCAGCCCCAGCAGTTCCAGGTACATCTTCCGGATCCTGTCCGTTTCCTCCCGGTACCTTTCCAATCGTTCCGTCTCCAGCCACTGGGGGTCGAAGCTGTCGATCGAGGCGTCCTGCGCAAGCCGCAACCGGACGTCCAGGGAACGGAGGAAGCGATACCCCTCGTCCAGCGCCTTGTATTGTTCAAGGGTGACGATCCCCGCGCGCTGCAGTTCGTAGAGCGCCCGCAGGGTGCTGCGCGCCCGCACCGCGGGGCGGGATCCGCCGTGAAGAAGCTGCAGGTACTGCACCGCGAACTCCACGTCCACCACGCCGCCCCGTCCCACCTTCAGGTTCAGGCGGTCCTCCCGTTCCCGCCCCAGCTCCTGCTCCATCCGCATCCGGAGCCGGTGGATCTCCTCCGCCGCGTTCGGCGGGAGGGGCCGATCGTAGATGAATCCCCGGACCTTCTCCTCCACCCGCTTTCCGAAGGCCCGATCTCCGGCCACGAACCGGCACTTTAGAAGCGCCTGCCGCTCCCAGAGGTGCGCCGATTCCTCGTGGTACCGCTCGAAGGCCTCCAATGAAGAGACCAGGGGACCCGCGTTCCCCGAGGGGCGAAGGCGCGTGTCGAGCCGGTAGACGATCCCTTCCCGCGTCGACGTCGTGAGGATCGAGATCAGCCGCTGCGCGACCTTGGCGAAATATTCGTGGTTGGAAAGCTTCCGGAAGTCGCCGCCGCCCCGTCCGGCCTCCGGGGCGCTCTCGCCCGGCCCCGAGTACAGGAAGAGGATGTCGAGGTCGCTATGGTACGAGAGCTCCTCCGACCCGAGCTTTCCCATCCCGAGGACGCAGAAGGACGCCTCCGCCCCCGTGGCCGCCTCCATCGCGACGCCGAAGCGACGCCGCACCTCCCGGAGCGCGAGGAGGAGCGCGTGGGAGAGGAGGACCTCCGCGAGCGCGGAGAGCTGGAACATCCCCTCCTCCAGCGACAGGCTCCCCGCCATGTCGTGGATGCCGATCCTCAGCGTCTCGAGGTTCTTGAAGCGGCGCAGCTCGTCCAGCTCCTGCTCGAAGTCGTCGCAACCCGTCAGCGCTTCCCCGAGGGCAGTGCGCAGGTCGGACTTCGACTTGACGAGCGCCGAGAGGTCGTTTCGCAGGAACGTGTCCAGGAGCTCCGGGTGGCGCAGCAGGAAGCCGGAGAGGAAGCGGCTGCTTCCGAAGAGGCGCACGAGGGCCTCGATGACCTTCGGCTTCTCGTACAGGAGGGCGTAGAACATCGTCCGTGGGCCGATGGCGGAGAGGAATCGCTCCACGTGGGCCAGCGCGAGGTCGGGGTCGGGGCTTTTCGCCGCGCGGTGGAGGACCTCGGGGCCGATCTTGTCCAGGTAGTGGCGCGCGCGCTGGGGGATCCGGACGTGGGGAGGGCCGTTCCGGAGGACTTCCAGGTTCGCCTGCGCCGCCTCGACGTCGCGGAACCCTAGCCGGGCCAGCAGCGCGGGCGCATCCTCCCCCGAGCGGCCATGCAGGAAGAGCGCCTGGACTTCCGCCGGGATCCCCGGGGACTCCTCCTCCCGTGCGCCTCCGAAGAGGCGGGCGTAGATTCCATGGACCGCCGCCGCATGGCGGTCGAGCGCGGAGAGCAGCGCCGCCGGTTCGGCGAGTCCCATCGCCCGCGCCAGCCGCGAGAGGTCCCCTTCCCGCTGGGGCAGCACGTGGGTCTGCCGCTCCCGGTGCGCCTGGATGCGGTGCTCGAGGCGGCGCAGGAAGTCGTAGGCGGCCGCCAGCGCGTCCCGTTCCTCTTCCGTCACGATCCCCATCCGCGACAGGGCGGAGATCGTCTCCACCGTGCCGCGCCGCCGCAGCTTCGGCTCCTTCCCGCCGTAGATCAACTGGTGCGCCTGGGCGAAGAACTCGATCTCCCGGATTCCCCCGAGGCCCAGCTTCACGTCCCGGTCAGACCGAAGGGACCGCGCCGCCGCGAGGTTGATCCGGTCCTTCATCCCCTTGATCTCCTCGATCGCCGTGAAGTCGAGGTTTTTCCGGTATACGAAGGGGACGACGGACCGGAGGAACTCCTCCCCGAGGGAGAGGTCCCCCGCGACGGGGCACGCCTTGATGAGCGCCGCCCGCTCCCACGTCTGCCCCCACGACTCGTAGTAGATCTCGGCGGAGCGCAGCGAGTTGGCGAGCTCCCCGCGCGTCCCCTCGGGGCGCAACCGCAGGTCCACCCGGAAGACGAACCCGTCCTCCGTCGCCTCCGAGATGATCCGGGTGACCGCCTCGCCCAGCCGGACGAAATATTCGTGCAGCGAAACGGATCGCGCCGCTCCTTCCGTCCCCCCCTGGTCCGTTTCGTAGAGGTAGACGATGTCGATGTCGGAGCTGAAGTTCAGCTCGAGCGCCCCCAGCTTCCCCATCCCCATCACGACGAACCGCGCGGGACGCCGCGTTTCGTCGGGAAGGATCGCGACCGGCGCGCCGAGGCGCGCGTCGAGCGCACGGCGGGAGAAGCGGACCGCCCCTTCGAGCGCCGCGGAAGCCAGCCGGGACAGGTCTTCCGTGACCTCGGGAAGGTGGGCGATGCCGGAGAGGTCGCGTGCCGCGATCCGTGCGACCTCCCGGTGCTTCATCCGGCGCAGGTCGCGCTTGAGCTCCTCTTCCGTCGCGCACCGGTCGGCGGCGGCGACCGCTTCCAGTCCCAGCGCTTCCGGCCCGGGACGCCGAAGGACGCCGTCTTCGAGGAAGAGGAACTCGAAGATCCCCGTGCGCCTGGCGATCTGCTCCGGGATGAACTCCGAGCCTCCAAGCAGCCCCCCGATCAGCGGGAGAAGGTCATTGCGGGCGAACGCCCGCTTCAGGAAGGCACCGGGAAGGGAATCGAACCATCGCGACAGGTTGAGGAAGAAAAGGTCCGGGTCGGGCGCGTGGGCGGCGGCGAGGCAGATGCGGTCCCAGCCCGCATGGTCCCGGGGAAGGCGTTGCAGGAGCTCGGAGAGGAGCGACAGGGTGCGGGCCGTGTCCCGGACTCCGATCTCCCGGAGACGATCGGCCGTGGGGCCGTTTCTCCCGGCGCGGGGAATCGGGTTCAACGGAAAAGTTTCCGGAGGGCGCGCGCCAGGGGCGGCTTGAGGACCCCTTTCTCGGTCACGATCGCGGAAACGCAACGGGCCGGCGTCACGTCGAAGGCGGGGTTGTACACCTGGACTCCTTCGGGCGCGACCCGTCTCCCCATCAGGTGCGTCACCTCGGCGGGATCACGCTCCTCGATCGGGATTCTCTTCCCGGTCGGAAGCTTCGCGTCGATCGTCGACACCGGTGCGGCCACGTAGAACGGAACCTTGTGCGCCTTGCTCAGGACGGCGACGCCGTACGTCCCGATCTTGTTCGCCACGTCCCCGTTCGCCGCGACGCGGTCCGCCCCGACCACGACGGCGTCGATCTTTCCGGCGGCGAAGAGGGACCCGGCCATGTTGTCCGTGATCAGGGTGCACGGGATGCCGTCCTTCATCAGTTCCCACGCCGTCAGCCGTGCCCCCTGCAGGAACGGCCGCGTCTCGTCGACGTACACGTGGATCCGCTTCCCCGCCGCGACGGCGGAGCGGATCACTCCCAGCGCCGTCCCATACCCCGCGGTGGCGAGGGCGCCCGCGTTGCAGTGGGTGAGAACGCTTCCCTGCGCGGGGAGGAGCTTCGCCCCGTGCGCCCCTATCGCCCGGTTCGCCGCCACGTCCTCCTCTAACAGGGCGACCGCCCGCTGCTCGAGCCGGGCGAACGCGGCGGCGGGATCGTCCGGCAGCGACGCGGCTTCCCGCCG
>Ga0316628_100003071_pt1 | contig 12703 bp, 12 predicted proteins | sample OWC_Aug_M2_C1_D5_FD_207648 | JGI IMG/M metagenome (GOLD analysis project Ga0316628, IMG submission 207648) | Wetland soil microbial communities from Old Woman Creek delta, Ohio, United States - OWC_Aug_M2_C1_D5_C | ecosystem: Environmental > Terrestrial > Soil > Wetlands | place: USA: Ohio...
GTACGAGATATTTCCTCGAGAAATCCAGGCCGAACCCGCCCTTTTTCCCCTCGCCCGCTTCGAACTCGATCTGCCACACGCCCTTGATCGGCGACATTTTCACATCCGTGACAATGGCGGCGGGAACGATCCTCTTCACGATGACCTCCGCCTCCTTTTTGCCAAGCTTGTGACACTCGATGCAGGGCTTGTCACCTTTTTTGGCGGGGAACGCGTGCGCGCTGCCTGTCAGCAACGGCATGAGGAATAGAACGGAAACGATGATATGAAGGAACGATCTTTTCATTGTTGGCTCCCTTGTCAAAGTTTGTGAGTCCCGCGGGACCCCGAAAATGCGCCGGTCTGATAGACCCTATCGTAAACCCAGCACGTCCTGCATATCGTACAGGCCCGGCTTCTTGCCGACGACCCACTTTGCCGCGCGTACGGCGCCGCGTGCGAACATGTCACGGGTATGGGCACGGTGGGTCAGCTCGATCCGCTCGCCCATCCCGATAAAGTAGACCGTGTGTTCTCCGACGATGTCGCCGCCGCGTACGGTCTGCATGCCGATCTCCTCGTTCGTCCGCGCACCGGTCACGCCCTCACGATGATAATTGGCGACCTTGCGGTAGTCGCGGCCGAGGGCATTTGCCACAACCTCGCCCATGCGCACTGCGGTGCCGGAAGGCGCGTCCTTTTTCAACCGATGGTGCCATTCGACGATCTCTGCGTCGAAGTCAGGCCCCAGGATCTTCGCCAGATCGGCAAGGACCTTGAAGCAGACATTGACGCCGACGCTCATGTTCGGCGACAGCACGCAGGGGACCTTCTGGACGAGGGCGCGCACCTGATCCAACTGGGCCGCCGTGAAGCCTGTTGACCCGATGACCATCGCCTTGCCCTGCGCAGCGCACGCCTTGAGATGCTCCAGGCTGATCTCGGGAAAAGTGAAGTCGATCAGGACATCACCCGCGGAGACGACTGCGGCAAGGTCATCGGAGATCTTCACGCCAAGGGCGCCGACGCCCGCGGGACCGCCTGCATCCTGTCCCAGGAGCGGCTGGCCTTTTTTCTCAAGCGCTGCGGCAAGCTTCATGCCTTCTGTTGCCGCGAGAACGTTGATGATGCGGGACCCCATTCTGCCGGCCGCGCCGGTAACTGCTGCTTTGATCATGTATCACCTCATAAATCTGCCACAGAGGTCACCGAGGACACAGAGACGATCTTGGACGACTGGTTCCCCTCGATGAACGCTGTGCTCTCTGTGGCAACAGCTTTTGTCGTTAGATCAACCCGTAGTCCTTCAGCGCCTTCTTGAGCTTCTCTTTGTTCGCGTCCATCATGGGGCAGAGCGGCAGCCGGAACTCCTCGTTGATCTTTCCCATCATGGCAAGCGCGGTCTTGACCGGGATCGGGTTCGTTTCGATGAACATGAGGCTGTGGAGCGGCTCCATCTTGTAGTGGAGCCGGAGCGCTTCGTCCATCTTGCCGGCAAAGAAGGCGTCGAACATGCCTGCCGCGTCCCCGGGGATGATGTTGGCGGTCACCGAGATGGCGCCCACGCCGCCGATCGCCAGAAGCGGGAGCGTGGTGAAGTCATCGCCGGAGATCACGTCGAAGTCCCTGCCGCAGAGCCGGATGAGCTCGCTGATCTGCTTCAGGTCGCCCGTGGCCTCCTTGATGCCGACGATGTTCCTGATCTCGCGGAGGCGCGCCACCGTTGAGGGCAGCATGTTGACGCTTGTCCGGCCGGGAACATTATAGAGAATGACGGGGATGTCGATCGTCTCCGCCACTTTTTTGAAATGCTGGTACAGCCCTTCCTGGGTGGGCTTGTTGTAATAGGGCGTGATGAGCAACACGCCGTTCGCGCCCGCCTTTTTCGCGTACGTCGTGAGTTCCAGCGTTTCGGCGGTCGAATTCGAGCCGGCGCCCGCGACCACGGGCACGCGCTTGTTCACCGTCTGCACCGTGATTTCCACGACGCGATGGTGCTCTTCATGTGAAAGCGTGGCGGACTCGCCTGTCGTGCCGCAGGGCACGATCACGTCCGTCCCGTTCTTGATCTGGAACTCTATCAGGTCGCCTAAGGCCTTTTCATCAATCTTTCCGTTCTTGAACGGAGTTACGATCGCAACCATTGAACCTTTGAACATAGTGCCTCCTTAACGCAACAAAAAATAAAATACTTCCACAACGAGGATCGTCTTCGTCAGAAAAAGCCGGACCCGCCCTCGGTCCAGTTTAAATGTATACGTTCCCCTCGCAGACCACCCGCGCTTCGCCCTCGAGGTGGATGGCGCTGAACGTTTCCGCTTCCCGCTCGAACGAGACAATGAGCTTTTCCCGGCCCCAGGTCAGCACTTCGACCGGCGAAGCCACGGCGCCGAGCGAACCGGCAATGAGGGCCGCGGCAACAGAGCCGGTGCCGCACGCAAGGGTCTCTCCCTCGACCCCGCGTTCGTAGGTCCTGATCCGGAGCCGGTGGCGGCCCTGGATCTGGACGAAGTTCACGTTCGTACCCGCGGGCTTGAACAGTTCGTGGTACCGCGTGGTCCTCCCGATCCGGTCCACGTCCTCGTGCTCGAGGTCCTTCGACAGATACACGAGGTGCGGCACGCCCGTATTGATGTAATGTCCCATACGCAGGCCGCTTTCGAGCGGTACGGCGATGTTCATGCGCTGGCCGGTGGCGCCCGTGAGCTGAACCTTCACCGTGGCGGGCTTCACCTGCGCGTGGATGATGCCCGCAAGCGTTTCGAAGTCCATTTCCTTTTTTGCGATCTTCCGGAGGTGCGCGAACCGGGCAGCGCAGCGGGCGCCGTTTCCGCACATGTCCGCCTCGCTCCCGTCCGCATTGAAGAACCGCCATTTAAAGTCCGCTTTTTTTGACGGCAGGATCACGATGAGCCCGTCAGCGCCCACGGAGTAGTGCCGGTGACAGACGGTCATGGCAAGGTCCCTGAGGTTCTTCCCGTTCAGGGCGCCCCGGCGGCCGTCGATCAGGATGAAATCGTTGCCGCTCCCCTGGATCTTATAAAAAGGAATCTTCTTCATGTTTTTCATTCCGCAATGACCTACCCTTTCAACCACCGGGGGACTTTCTCGCCCCGGATGAGGTCGTCGTAGGTCTCGCGCTCACGTACGACGTAATACTCGCTCCCTCTGACAAGGACCTCGGCCACACGCGGCCGGGAGTTATAGTTCGACGACATGGTGTACCCGTAAGCGCCCGCGCCCATGACGGCAAGGAGATCGCCCTGCCGGACCTCGGGCATCTCACGGTCCTTGGCCAGGAAATCACCGGATTCACAGATCGGCCCGACCACGTCAATGGCCGCTTTTCCCGCTGATGCGGGCTCTACCACCGGCCGGATGTCGTGGTACGCCTCGTACAGGCTCGGCCGGATCAGGTCGTTCATGCCGGCGTCCACGATGAGGAATTTTTTTTCTCCGCTGCTCTTGTGGTACAGGGCGGTCGTCACGAGGATCCCCGCATTGCCCACAATGGCCCGTCCGGGTTCCAGGACGACGGTGCATCCGCAGCTGGTGAGCACCGGCTTGATCGCCTGGGCGACCTCTTTCGGCAACGGCGGCGTTTCGTCCTTGTAGGTGATGCCGAGCCCCCCGCCGATATTCAGGTATTTGATATTCATGCCGGCAGCCCGGAGCTCCTTCACGAACGCGACGAGCTTGTCGAGGGCGTCAACAAAGGGCTGAACTTCGGTGATCTGCGATCCGATGTGCTGGTGCACGCCGACCACCTCCACGTTCCGAAGTGTTGTCGCCATCCGGTAGTGTTCAAGCGCATGCTCTATGGGGATGCCGAACTTGTTCTCCTTGAGCCCGGTCGAGATGTACGCGTGCGTTTTGGGGTCGATGTTCGGGTTTACCCGGAGAGCGATCCGGGCCTTGGCGTGCATTTCCCCCGCGGCCGTGTTGATCGCCTGGAGCTCGTCGCCGGACTCGACATTGAACATGAGAATGCCGATCTTGAGCGCGTACTCGATCTCGTCCCGGCGCTTGCCCACGCCTGCGTAGACGATCTTTTGGGGATCGATGCCCGCGCGGAGCGCGCGGAACAGTTCGCCGCCCGAGACGATGTCCGCTCCGGCTCCTTCGCGTCCGAGCAGTTTGAGCACGGCGCTGTTCGAGTTGGATTTCAGCGCGAAGCAGATGAGGTGCGGGACCCCTTCAAAGGCGCTGTCGAAGGCCTGGATGTGCTTCGTCAGGGTATTGCTGCTGTACAGATAGAAGGGGGTGCCGACCCGCTGCGCCACTTTTTTTACCGGAACCCCCTCGCAGTACAGCTCCCCGTTCTTATACGTAAAATCGTGCATGGCAACGCTCGCCTCGGCAACAGGAATTTGATGTTTTTCCGCAGATCATCTCAACTGCTCGATATACGCCTTCTTTTCAATTGAGCCGGCGCTTTCGTTCCCGGACTGGTCCACGGCGGTGATCTTGTAGTAATACGTGTTATTGCTCTTCACCGTCGTGTCCGAGAACGTGGTGCGCAGGAGGAGCTTGCTCGTGATCCGCTCGTAATCCCTGCCGGACCTGGTCGAGCGGTACACGTAGTACCCGGCAAGGTCCCGTTCCTTGTTCTCGTTCCAGGTGAGAAAGGCCCTGTTCACTCCCGGTACGACCGTGAGCCCGGTCGGCCGGCCCGGAGGCGTCATGTCACGCGGAGTTGCCGAGACCTCGTCCGAATCGAGGCTCTCTTTCCATGGCAGCGCCGGGCTGTCCACGGCGCGCACGATATAATAATACGTCCTGCTGTTCCTGGCCGTGGCGTCTGTGAATGAATTCGTTCTGAGCGGCTCCTTGTTCAGCGGAGCCTCCTCGTATCGGCCTTTTTCCGTTCCGCGGTATACATTGTATCCCACGAAGCCGTCGTACTGGCTGCCGTCCATCCGGGTGGTCACCGGCTCCCAGGAGAGAACGACGCTGCTGTCGCCTCCTTGTGCCGCGACACCCTTCGGGACCGCGAGCGAGCGCAGCGGCACGACCCGCACTTCTTCCGACAGGGGGCTGATCCCGCCCCGCGTGCTGACGGCCCGGACCCGGTAGCTGTAGATTTGTCCGTATCTCAGTTGATCGTCGCTCCAGAAGACCATCCCGTTGTGCATTGATGCGGGCGGCAGGTCCGCGAGGTTGATCTCGGCGATCTGACTGTACCTGACCTTCTTCTGGTCCTGCACGATCTCGGCCCGGTAGATACGGAACCCCTGGATATCGGATGGAGCGAGGTCCTTGCCTTCGACATTCCGCGTCGGCAGGGGCCAGGACAGGTACGCCACGACGTCCCTGGTCAGGACCTTGACGTCCCTGACCGCCTCGGGCCTCGGGCTGTCGGGGACGAGCGGTTGTGTTTTTCTGCCGCAGGCGCCCGTACCCGACAGGACCAGCACAAGGCAGACCGCGACGAACCGCTTTGAACGGATCTTCATCTCATTTTTTTCTTGAGCGACTGAAGGCGCTTTTTTAAGTTTGCCGGGGCTGTTCCGCCATACGACGTTCGTCGGCCCACGGACGCTTCGAGGGACAGTGCGTCGTAGACATCCTCGCGGATCAGCGGTGACAGCTTCCGGTATTCATTGAGCGGCATGGTCCCGAGTCCGCATTCCAGCGCTGTCGCGCGCAGGACCGCGTTTCCCACGATCTCGTGGGCCCGGCGGAAGGGCATGCCCTTCCGGACGAGATAGTCCGCGAGGTCCGTCGCCGTGATGAACCCGTCCTCGGCCGCCATCCGCATCGTGTCCCGGTGCACGGTTATGCCCTTGAGCATCTCGGTGACCACGGAGAGCGTGAGGGAGACCGTGTCCGCGGCGTCGAAGAGCGGCTCCTTGTCCTCCTGCATGTCGCGGTTGTACGCGAGCGGCAGACCCTTCATGATCGTGAGGAGCGATACGAGGCTGCCGTATACCCTGCCGGTCTTGCCGCGCGTAAGCTCCGGCACGTCGGGGTTCTTTTTCTGCGGCATGATCGACGAGCCCGTGGTGAAGGCGTCGGCGATCGTAATGAAGCCGAACTCGGCGGTCGACCAGATAACGAGCTCTTCGGAGAGGCGCGAGAGGTGCATCATGATCTGGGCGCATACCGAGGTGAACTCGATGGCGAAATCACGGTCCGAGACGGCGTCTATGCTGTTCTCGCACAGCGAGGGAAATCCCAGAAGCCGCGCGACAAGCGCGCGGTCGATGGGGAGGACGGTGCCGGCAAGCGCCCCCGCTCCGAGCGGCATGACATTCACCCGGCGGAAACAGTCCTCGAGACGGTCGCGGTCGCGGTCGAACATCTCGTAGTATGCGAGCAGGTGGTGGCCGAAGAGCACTGGTTGGGCGCGCTGGAGGTGCGTGTATCCCGGCATCACCACATCCTGGTGCTTGTCCGCCAGTCCCACGATGACCTTCTGGAGCAGGCCGAGGAGGTCGTGTATCCCGGTGATCTCGTCGCGCAGGTACATGCGGATGTCGAGCGCCACCTGGTCGTTCCTGCTCCGCGCCGTGTGAAGCTTCCCGCCCACGGCCCCGATCTTCCGGATCAGCCGCTGCTCGATGTTCATGTGGATGTCTTCGAGCTCCTCGCTGAACGCAAAGGTGCCGGACACGATCTCCTGCAGGATCTCCTCGAGCCCGCGAATGATGCGATCGGCCTCTTTCTTCGGGATGATGCCCTTTTTGCCGAGCATGGTCGCATGCGCGATGCTGCCGGCGATATCGTAGGGATAAAGCCGCCAGTCATAGGGGATCGAGGCGGTGAACTTTTCCACGAGCTCGTTCGTGGCCTCGGTGAAGCGGCCGCCCCAAGGCTTTGCCTTCTTCGCCGCTGTTTTTTTACACGTTCTTGTTTTTTTAGTTTTCATAATGTTTTCAGTGAAGCTCCAGATCCTGACCCGGATAAACGGAAAAGCTTTTTGACAGGATTACAGGATAAAATCGGATAAAAGACATTTTCACATCTGTCAATCCTGTAAATCCAGTTATCCTGTCAAAGGGTTCAGTTTTCCTCTTTAGTTTAAGGGGTATTCTATTCCTTAAATTACTGAACGCATAACCCGGATCATCTCCAAGTCACAACGTCATTAGTGCCGAACGTTACTTCGACCCAGCCCGGTTCCCGATCCTGAGCCGGAGCGCATTCAAGCGGATGAAGCCCTCGGCGTCCTTCTGGTTATAGACCCGGTCCGCCTCGAAGGTCGCGAGCTCGGGATTGTACAGCGAGACCGGGGATCTCCGGCCCACCGTATCGCAGTTCCCTTTGTAGAGCTTGAGCCGCGCCGTTCCGGTCACGTTCTTCTGGGACTCGTCGATCGCGGCCTGGAGCATGGCGCGCTCGGGCGCGAACCAGTATCCATAGTAAACGAGCTCGGCGTATCGGGGGACCAGGCTGTCACGAAGGTGCATGACCTCGCGGTCCATGGTGATGGACTCCACGGCGCGGTGGGCCGCGTGCAGGAGCGTGCCGCCCGGCGTCTCGTACACGCCGCGGGACTTCATGCCCACGTAGCGGTTCTCCACGAGGTCCACCCTGCCCACGCCGTGCGCCCCGGCGATCCGGTTCGCTTCAGCAAGGAGCGCGGCAGGCGACAGCTGCCTTCTATCTATCGATACGGGGTTTCCGGCTTCATATGCCACCTCGACATATTCGGGCCTGTCCGGGGCCTTCTCGATCGGCACGGCCATGGTATACATGTCTTCCGTGGACTCCGCCCAGGGGTCCTCGAGGACGCCGCCTTCGTAGCTGATGTGCAGCAGGTTGCGGTCCGTGGAGAACGGTTTCGCTTTCGTCGCGGTCACCGGGATCTTGTGCTGCGCGGCGTAGGCGATCAGCTCCTCGCGGCCTTTCATGGTCCATTCGCGCCAGGGCGCGATGATCTTCACGTCCGGCTTCAGGGCGAAATACGTAAGCTCGAACCTGACCTGGTCGTTCCCTTTGCCCGTGGCCCCATGGCAGACCGCGTCGGCGCCTTCCGCGATTGCGATCTCGATCTGGCGCTTCGCGATGAGCGGGCGCGCGATCGAGGTCCCGAGCAGGTAGCGTCCTTCGTAGACCGCGTTCGCGCGCAGCATGGGGAACACGAAGTCCCGAACGAACTCTTCGCGCAGGTCGTCGATGTATATTTTGCTCGCGCCGGTCCTGATCGCCTTGTCCCTGAGCGGTTCAAGCTCCTCGCCCTGGCCGATGTCCGCCGTAAAGGCGATCACGTCGCATCCGTACTCTTCCTTGAGCCAGGTGATGATGACCGAGGTGTCCAGGCCGCCGGAGTAGGCGACGACTACTTTCTTGATGTCCTGCTTCAAAAAATTTCTCCTGAATCCGGGTCTCGGGGCTAAGGATCAAGCTTTTCCATGACCCTTGCTACTTGACCCTATTACTTCTGCTCCACGATCTTCACCTTCATGTCGATCCGGTCGTGCGGGTTGTCGTTCGGGTCGCGGGGCTGGGACACGATCTTGTCCACGACCTCGATCCCGCTCTCAACTTCGCCGAACACCGTGTACTGTTTGTCGAGGAAGGACGAGTCCTTCACGCAGATAAAGAACTGCGAACCCGCGCTGTCGGGGTGGCCTGCCCTGGCCATGGAGAGCGTGCCGCGCTTGTGCGGCTTGTCGTTGAACTCGGCCTTGATCGTATATCCCGGCCCGCCCTGGCCGTGCCTGCTTTTGTTCGGGTCCTTGGAGTTCGGGTCGCCGCCCTGGATCATGAACCCGGGGATCACGCGATGAAAGGTCGTTCCGTCATAGAAGCCTTTTTTGGCCAGATCGATGAAGTTTTTCACATGCCCGGGGGCGACGTCCGGGAAAAACTTCAACGTAATATTCCCGAACTTCGTTTCAATGATCGCTTTTGTGCCTGACATTTTTTTGATCTCCTTTTCCGTGACTTTGATGGTTTTCGGCGCCGTTGTCTGGGCTTGCGCTGTGGCGGCCACGCTCATGCACATTCCAAGAACAAGTACAAAAAAAAGCTTCAAGGTTCTCATGTCTCTTTCTCCTTCTGCACATACAACGCGCATATCATATTCAGCTGCTCCAACACCATGTAATCTTTTACCAGAAACCCCGAGGGATGTCAAATAAAACCAGAGGGTTGCAGGCTCAGGCAACGCGCTTTTCCGCAGCTGAAAAAAGCGCGTTGCCATTGACGGTGAGGCAAAACTGCTGTTATACTTAAAATACGGGAAAGCGAGAGGCGCCTATGACGGTACGATCGTCCGACAAAAGAGGCTTCATCAGGGTCCCGTTCAATACCGAGGTGGAGGTACAGCTTCAGGGACGGACCATCCGGTCGCGCGAGGGGATCGATCTCAGCATGAACGGGATCCGTCTGGCCACGGGTGATGAGACCCCGGCCTCATGCTCCCCCTGTCAGGTGAAGATCAGGCTCCAGGCAGCGGAGCACGGACTGCTCATTGCAGCGAACGGGAGGGTCGTCCGGTCCGCCCCCGGCAGCCTGGCGATCGAGTTCGCGGAACTGGACCCGGACAGCTATTATCATCTCAGGCAGCTGATCTTGCACAATGCCGAGGACCCGGAACAGGCTGAAAAGGAGTTCACGGCCCACTGGGGGATCCGGCAGCCGCGTTGAAGTTGATACGGTAACGGAAGGGAAGGACGCGTGAAACCGCGGCGCACCTTCCCCTTCGACCGATTTTCTGATACACTGTGAGAGACATCACGAAAGGAGAGCCAGAATGGTACAAAAAGCAAGCAGCGCGTTGACCGATATGATGCAGCAGGCGATCGCACGCGAGATCCAGGTGAGCGTTCAATACATGTGGCAGCACATCATGGCAAAAGGGCTGGAATCGGCGGAGATCGCCGGCGTGTTCGAAGAGGTCGCGGTCGCGGAGATGAAGCACGCGGAGAAGATCGCAGAGCGCATCTTCTATTTCAATATTGCCCCCACGACCAAGCCGGACCCCATCAAGGTGGGCGGGACGCTCAAAGAGATGCTCGAGTACGACGCGAAGGCCGAGGAAGAGGCCATCGACCTCTATAAGCGGATCATCAAACAGGCGTTATCAGAGGGCGACTCCACCACACGGCTGCTTTTCGAACAGATCCTCGCTGATGAGGAAGGACACCACGATACGTTCACGACCCTCCTCGGGAAATAGCTTTTCATAATTCGACCGTGCCCGTTTTCGCAGGGGCGGCCCTGCGCCTGTGCCCAGTGTTTATGAGTGCTCAGCGCGAATACAGGGTATGGCCGCCCTTCTTGCCATACCCACCAGGGCAACCACATAGGGTTGCCCCTACGTAAAGCAGGTGTTATACTGTCCGCCTCTCTATGAAGATCATCGCAAACATATCCGAAATGCAGTCCCTCGCCGGATCCCTCAGAAAAGAGGGGCGCACCATCGGTTTTGTCCCGACGATGGGCTTTCTGCATGAGGGCCATCTCTCGCTCATGCGCCGGGCGCGTCAGGAATGCGATATCGTGGTTGCGAGCATCTTTGTGAACCCCACCCAGTTCGGGCCGCAGGAGGACCTTGACCGCTATCCCCGCGACGAGGCAGGGGACCGCGGGAAGTGCGGGTCCGTTGGCGTTGATGTCCTGTTCATGCCCGTCGCAGGGGACATGTACCCGGAAAAACCGCCGGTGTATATTGTCGTCGAGGGGATCTCGGACGTCCTCGAAGGCGCGATACGGCCGGGCCATTACCGCGGCGTGGCCACCGTCGTGTCCAAGCTGTTCAATATCGTCAGGCCGCACAAGGCATTTTTCGGCCAGAAGGACTATCAGCAGTGCGTGGTCATCAAGCGGATGGTCCGCGGCCTGAACCTGGACGTGGAGGTCGTCGTGCTGCCCACGGTCCGCGAGCCGGACGGACTTGCCATGAGCTCGCGCAACAGCTATCTCAGCGCCGGGGAGCGGCGGGCCGCCTCGGTGATCTCCCTGGCGCTCAGGGCCGCGGAGCAGACGAGCAAGGCCGGCGTGAACGATCCGGGAAAACTGAAGAACACGATAGAGGCGGTCCTGCATGAAGAGCAGGGCATCGCGATCGACTACATCGAGTGCGCCGACCCCGAGACCCTTGTGCCGCTCCCGTCAGCCGGGAACAGCATGGTGCTGCTCGTCGCGGTCCGCGTTGGGCGAACAAGACTGATTGACAACGTGCTGATTCTGTGATATCAATGATCGGATCTCCATCGTGCTGTTCCTGCCTTGAACGCGTCCTGCGCGTCCGTGCGCGGAGTGAGCGAACATGACCGTGGCAAAAGAAAACAGGCGGCTGCTCGATATCATAGAGACCTCCAGGACCGTCGTTTCCTCCCTCGAGCTCGACAAAGTGCTCTCGATCATTCTGAAGAAGGCGATGGATATCACGAAGACCAGCGCGGGCAGCATCGCCCTCTACACGCCGAAGACCGTGACCATGCGCATGCATGCCCAGCGGGGGTTCTCCCGGGGCTTCCTGGCGAACCACGAATGGAAGGTGAGGCGGGGCGGGCTCACCGACCGGATCCTCAAGTCCCGGACCGTCACCGTCATCAATAACACCACGAACAAGGCGTTCTTCACCAACCCCCTTGCGGTGCATGAGGGCATCAAGTCCCTCGTTTGCGCGCCGCTTCTTGTTTCCCACGAGGTCGTCGGCATCCTGTATGTCGATGATTTTACGCCGAGGAAGTTCCCGACCGAAGACCTCCGGATGCTCGAGGTACTCGCCTCCTTCGCTTCAATAGCGATCAACAACGCGCGCACACACGGTTCGCTCAGGCAGCAGGCGAACACCGACAGCCTGACAGGCCTGTTCAACCGCCGGAGCTTTGAAAACGTCCTGGACCGGGAGTTCCAGCGTGCGGAGCGGCACGGACACGAGTTCTCGCTTGCGCTCGTGGACGTGAACAACTTCAAGAAGTTCAACGACACCCACGGGCACCAGGCAGGGGACAAGGCGCTGACCGCCCTCGGCGAGGCGATCAGAAAAGCGGTACGGAGCACGGATTTTGCCGCGCGGTACGGCGGCGATGAGATCGTTATCGTCCTGCCCGAGACCAAACTGGCGAAGGCCTACCAGCTGTTCTCGAAGCGGATCAAGCAGGAGATCGAGGGCGGGTTCACGAAGATCTTCGGCAAGGGGTTTGTCCTCACGGTCACGATCGGCATCGCGTCGTATCCCCGTGACGGCAGGAACGCCCGCGACCTGATCCTGTCCGCCGACCGGGCGCTGTTGTCCGCGAAGAAGATGAAGCACACCACCAGCATCGGCTGCAGCCGCCCGGTGGCGGCATAGCAGTCTACACCATCACCACCTCATACTGCTCCTGGTGCAGGTTGGGGTCGGCCTTGATCACGATCTTCTTCTGGAATTCCTTCTCGAGCTCCTCCACGCCCTGCCGTTCCTCATCGTACATCATGTCGGCCACCACGGAGTTGACGGTCACGAGGGCCTTCTTTTCCTCGGCATTGGAGAACGCCCTGCGGAGCTCGCGGAAGACCTCGTAGCAGACAGTGCGGCCCGACTTGACGTACCCGCGGCCTTCGCAGTACGGGCAGGTGTCGCAGAGCGTGCGGCCAAGGCTCTCGCGGATGCGCTTGCGGGTCATTTCAATGAGCCCGATGGGAGAGATGTGCGAGATGGTGGTCTTGGCTTTGTCGGAAGCGAGCGCCTCCTGGAGCGCGGAGTAGACCTTGCGGCGGTTGTCCTCGCGCTCCATGTCGATGAAGTCGAGGATGAGGATGCCGCCGATGTTCCTGAGCCGGA
>Ga0316628_100003072_pt1 | contig 12701 bp, 11 predicted proteins | sample OWC_Aug_M2_C1_D5_FD_207648 | JGI IMG/M metagenome (GOLD analysis project Ga0316628, IMG submission 207648) | Wetland soil microbial communities from Old Woman Creek delta, Ohio, United States - OWC_Aug_M2_C1_D5_C | ecosystem: Environmental > Terrestrial > Soil > Wetlands | place: USA: Ohio...
ACCCATGGTCAGGGTCACCTTCACGGATGGGGTGAAGCTCGTCAAGTCCGGGGCTAAGAGAATGCGCCTCACAGCGGTATCCGAGGAGAAGACCATCAGGACCCAGAATGTGGTCGCGGAGGTCAGGGGGACGCTGCGCCCCGAGGAGATAATAGTGGTGGGCGGCCACTATGACACCGTCCTAGAGGTCCCTGGCGCCGGGGACAACGCCGGCGGCACCGCAATCATGTTGGAGCTTGCACGGATCTTCAAGGAGAGGGGATCGAAGAGGACGATGCGCTTCGTGGCCTGGGGCTGCGAGGAACTCGGTCTGCTTGGGAGCAGGGAGTACGCGAAGAGGCTCAGGGAGACGAGTGAGGAGGCTAAGAAGGCGGACGAGGAGGCCACCACGGAGCTCGATAACACGGTTCTCTGCCTTAACTTGGATGTCCATGGAGGTCTGATCGGCACAAACAGCGCCAAGGTTCTTGGTCCACCTGAGCTGACTGCGGCTGTGAAGCTTCTGTCTAAGGAAAAGGGGGTCGTCTTCAGTGTCTCCGAGGCGGTCTACTCCTCGGATGGGACGCCTCTCTCCGCCGTCGGGGTCCCCAGTGTGTCGCTTAGCAGGGATACGCCTACGAACTTGTTGATGCATAGCAGAGAGGATGAGGAGAAGTGGTTGAGCCCCGAGGCGCTGAGGACACACGGAGCCTTCGCGGAGGAGTTCCTTAAACGCTACGTGGCGGAGGCCGCTGCTTGGCCCTTTGAGAGAACAATACCTGAGAAGCAGAAGAAGGAGATTGAGGAGTACTTTAAGAAGGCTGGGAGGAAACTCCCCTAAGCCAGGCTCACCATAATCTTATCCCCACACACAAAATCACGAGCAGATGGGCGTCGTCCTGGAGGGGGAAGGCGCTCTTAACTTGGCGACGAGTCTATGCAGATACTAAAGGGCATCAGTTTCAGGGTTCCACCCAATGCGCGCGCGTTGTACTCTTCACACAAGGATGACTTGTGCGTCAAAGTAATAGAAATAATCATAAAAATAATCGTATTACGTGGCCCGAGCATGCTGCCCTCCGCGGAGCATCTTCTCCCTTATTTGAGCGAGTCTTCCACCCCGCATGAGCATCTCCACCCCACGTGACCCCACATCGAGTTTGACGGCCACCTCATCCCCGCGGGAGACGTTCACAAGCCTCACATTACACGGGTCCCTGGCATCGAGCCTGAGTCTATCGCCCTGCCCGATCATCCCGTAGCCCGCATCGTCTCTGAACTCCAAGGGCATGACCCCGAAGTTCACCAGATTCGTTTTATGGATGCGAGCAAAAGACCGAGCAATGATGGCCTGTATCCCCAGGTACTTTGGGGCTAAGGCGGCGTGCTCACGGGAGCTGCCCTGCCCATAGTTCACTCCAGCTACAAGAAACCCTCCCCCCTTCTGCACGGCCCTGCTGTGGAAGCCTCCGTCGAGCTGCTCGAACACGTATCTGCTTATCTCCGGAATGTTGCTCCTCAGAGGCAGAACCTTGGCTCCCCCGGCTATGATGTCGTCCGTGGTGACATCGTCCCCCAGCTTTAGGAGCACCTCACCCTCAAATGTGGGGGGTAAGGGCTTGAACTCGGGCAGCGGCTTGATGTTGGGGCCTCTCACGACCTCACTCTCTTCGCTGGTCTCCGCAGGTCTGACAAGTAGACTGTCGTTGACGGTGAACCTGTGGGGGTCAACCAGCTTGGGGTACTCCCCAAGGCAACGTGGATCAGTTATCACCCCGCTAAGAGCAGAGGCTATCGCGGTCTCCGGGCTGCAAAGGTACACGGAGGCGCTCGGAGTGCCTGATCGTCCCTTGAAGTTCCTGTTGAAGGTTCGGAGCGAGGCGCCGCCGGTGGGGGGCGCCTGCCCCATTCCTATGCAGGGACCACAGGCACACTCTAGGAGCCGGGCTCCGGAGTCGACTATGTACTTCAGTTCACCACTCGCAGCCAGGTGGCTGAGCACCTGCTTCGAGCCCGGGGACACAGTCAGACTTACGCTTGGGTTTATGGTTCTCGACTTCAGGAGGTGGGCAACCACCCTGAGATCGGAGAGGCTGGAGTTGGTGCAGCTCCCAACACAGACCTGGTCGACCTTCCGCCCCTCGACCTCCTTCACCTCTCTCACGTTGCCTGGGCTGTGAGGTAATGCGATGAGAGGCTCCAACTCCCCAAGGTCTATGCTTAGTCTCTCACAGTAGTCAGACCCATCGTCTCCCCTGAGCTCGGTCCATGCGCCTGGTCTGCCCTGAGCCTCCAGGAATCTTCTTGTGGCTTCGTCGCTGGGAAAGATGGACGTACTCGCCCCCGTCTCTGCACCCATGTTCGCAATCGTGCCCCTCTCAGGCACGGTTAGACCCATGACCCCTGATCCATAGTACTCCAGAGCCTTCCCTACACCGCCTCTGACGCCTAACCTGTGGAGGACCTCGAGGGCGACGTCCTTGGCTGACACGAACGGGGGGAGCTTGCCCGTCAACTCCACACCGATGATCTGCGGCGCCTCCAAGTAGAAGGCCTCGCCGGCCATGGCTGCGGCCACATCCAGGCCACCAGCGCCTATGCTCAGGCAGCCAACCGCGCCCGCCGTGGGGGTGTGGCTATCCGCCCCTAGGAGGGTCTTCCCGGGGGCGGCGAACCTCTCAAGGAAGACCTGGTGACATATGCCGTTACCCGGCTTCGAGTAAACCAGGCCATACTTCGCGGCAAACCCAGCCAGGTACACGTGGTCGTCCGCATTTCTATAATCGTCCTGGAGAGTATTGTGGTCAATGAAACACACGCTGAGCTCCGTCTTGACTCGGGGGACATTCATGGCCTCGAACTCCAGGGCCACCAGAGTGCCCAGGGAGTCCTGCATCAGGGTATGATCTATCCTTATCCCTATCTCCTCTCCGGGGATAATGGAGCCCTCAACCAGATGTGACTCGATTAGCTTTTCAGTTAGCGTCTGCACCTTAACCACTGCTTCTGCCCTGCGTACATGTGTGTCCTCAGAGCAAAAAATGTTGCAGCGACCACCCACAAGAGTTTAAATAAATAGAAACTTTAAGTAAACACAATGGTTACGGTCTCCGTGATAGGCTGCGGCGTCTGGGGCAGAAACCACGCAAGAGTGTTCTCAGAGCTGCCTCACACAACCATGAAGTCCGTCGTAGATATAGACAAGGGCAGCGTATCGGCCCTCGCCCAGAGGTACCACGTCCAGAACAGCACCGACCCAGAGAAAACCTTCAGCGACCCGGACATAGACGCCGTGACCATATGCACGCCCACAGTCACCCACGCAGACCTAGCCCTCAGAGCCATAGAGGCAGGCAAACACGTCCTCGTCGAGAAGCCCATGACAAACACCCTGAAAGAGGCCAAGACACTCATCCGGGCAGCCAAGAAGCATGGCGTCCACCTCACAGTAGGCTTCGTCGAACGCTTCAACCCCGCCGTCCGAGAAGCCATGAGGGTCGTCGACGAGGGCACCATAGGCCGCGTTATCCTCGCCCACACCAGGCGGGTCAGCCGCTGGCCCGTCAGGATCGGAGACGTGGGCGTCATCAAGGACCTGGCAATCCACGACATCGACATAGCCAACAAGCTGTTTCAGGACGAGGCAGCCACCGTGTACTCCAACGCCGGAAGTATCCAGCACGGCTTCGAAGACTACGCCAACATCGTCATGGCCTACCCGGCAAAACGCGCCGCCATCATAGAGACAAACTGGCTCACCCCTCGCAAGGTCAGAACCCTCACGGTGACCGGCACAGAGGCTATCATCAACGTGGAGTACATCAACCAGACCATCACCATAGAGAACGACAAGCAGATCACTCAGCCCATGATCCAGAACGCGGAGCCCCTAAGGCTGGAGCTGGAGAGCTTTATCCACTCCATAATCACCGACACGCCACCTGAGGTGACGGGAGAGGACGGCCTGAAGGCCCTCAAGGTCTGCGAGGCAGCCATAGAGTCCGCTAAGGTAGGCAAAATAGTCTTAAACAACTTGGACACAAGCAGATGCACCTACGTCTGAGGAGACACTGACGTGACGCACCTCGTCGTTGTGGGCATGGGCTACGTGGGCATCCCATCCGCGGTCCTCTTCGCGGACGCCGAAGGCGTCAACGTGACCGGCATACAGAGGAGGACCAAGCGCTCAGGCTGGAAGATCGACTGCCTGAACCAGGGCAAGAGCCCCATAGAGGGAGAAGAGCCGGGCCTGTCCCAGCTCATAGAGAAGGTCGTTAAGAAGGGCACGTTCAGGGTCACAGACGATACCTCCGCCTACAGCGACGCCGACGCCATCCTCATCGACGTCCAGACCCCCGTCGACGAGGACCATGCCCCAAGGTACGAGTCCCTGAAGGAGGTGTCCCGCGAGATAGGGGAGAAGATGAGGAGGGGCGCCCTCATCGTCATCGAGTCCACTGTGGCCCCCGGCACGACCCAGCACACAGTCAAGCCCATCCTGGAGGAAGCCTCAGGGATGCTGGCTGGCCAGGACTTCAACCTCGCCTACAGCTACGAGCGCGTCATGGTGGGCAGGCTCCTCCACAACCTCACCCACATGCCCAGGATCGTGGGCGGAGTCACACCCCTGTGCGCCGGGAGAGCCGCGGACCTCTACAGGAGAATAGTGAAGGCACCCGTCTACGAGACCGACTGCCTCACGGCAGAGACGGCTAAGGTGGTGGAGAACGCCTACCGCGACGTCAACATAGCCTTCGCCAACGAGGTGGCCCTCATATGCGAGTCCCTGGGCACAGACGTCCACGAGGTACGAAGATACGTGAACAGCCTCCCCAACGACCCGCGGGACCCGGACAAGAACCCGCTCAGGATGATGATGGTCCCAGGCGCCGGCGTCGGCGGCCACTGCCTGCCCAAGGACTCGTGGCTGCTGAAACACGGCCTCGACCAGCACGGCAAGACGCACGTGGACCCACAGATCATAGTCCAGAGCCGGATGGTCAACGACGGCATGCCCAGCCACATGGCGGCCCTAATAGAGAACGGCCTGCGGGAGAACGACGTGAGGCTGGGAGACGCACGCGTCGCCATCCTAGGATACGCCTTCCTGGAGAACTCGGACGACACCCGCAACACGCCTGCGTACCCCCTCTACAAGCACCTGGAGCAGCGATGCGGCGAGGTGGTCGTCCACGACCCCCACGTCAGACAGGAGGAGGGAGTCAACCTGACCTCAAACCTGGCCGAGGCGCTGGAGGGAAAAGACTGCGTCGCGGTGGTGACGAAACACAGGGAATACTATGGCATAGACCTCAAGTGGCTTAAGGGCAAGATGAGAACCCCCATAATAGTTGACGGCCGCAACGTCTTCGACCCGAATGAAGCCAGAGAAGCAGGCTTCACGTTCAAGGGAGTCGGGATAGGCAGGTAACACGCCCCGCAATCCTGCACAACGGATGGCTGAGCCCATAAGTCGGAGGCATTTCACAGAAGAAAAAGCCCGACGCAGAAGATGGAATTTTTTTCCGCCTTATAACAGGTACGCCGTTATAAGCCACTCAGAGGAAAACCACGCACAGAGGAATGCCCGCGAAGACTGAGCTACTCCTTCACCGCCACACTTCTCACTTCAGCCTTCTGAGCGTCCAGCATGAGCTCACGGTAGTAGCATTCCAGGCACAGCTCACCCTTGGCGGGGACGTAGCCGGCGAAAAAGGTCAGAGGCTTATCGCAGATTTTACACTTCACGTCGCTTCACCCAGCCACCCTACTAACCTGCACCCAATATTTAACATTATTTAAAATATAAGGTAAATATCTGGGCTTATCAATAAGATTACGTGAATATTGGAGGTCGCATAGCATCTTTTTCATATGTGCGGTTATCTACAACGTAATGTATTAAAATCAAGTTCACCGATATAGCATCCAAGCGGGTGTGTGCACTGTGGAGAAGTTGGCGGTCGATGGCGGCGAACCCGTCTCACCTAAGAAGATCAGCATAGCTAAGCCCATAATCAGCCCGGAGGTCCTAGGCGAGATAAGGGAAATCCTTGAATCGGGGCAGCTCCGGCAGGGCCAGAAGGTCAAAAAGTTCGAGACGCTCTTCGCCGAGAAGGTTGGCGCCGGGTACGCTTACGCCGTCTGCAACGGCACAGCAGCGCTCCACACGGCCTACCTGTCAACGTTGAAGCCCGGCGACGAGGTCATCGTCCCCAGCTTCACGTTCCTGGCCACGGCCAGCATGGTCTACTACAGCATGGCGAGGCCGGTCTTCGCGGACATAGACCCCGACACCTTCCTCATCGACCTAGAGGACGTGAAGAAGAAGATAACACCGAGGACGAGGGCCGTCGTGCCGGTGCACCTCTTCGGCAACGCCGCTGACATACAGGGGCTCCGCGACCTGTGCGAGGACCATAGCCTCGCACTGATCCACGACTCGGCCCAGGCCCACGGCACAAGGTACGGCGGAAGAGACGTCGGAAGCTACGATGACCTGGGCTGCTACAGCTTCTACCCATCCAAGACCCTGACGACAGGTGAGGGCGGCATGGTGACAACCAACGACGAGGGCCTGTACCGGGCGGGCACCCTCCTCAGAGCCCACGGCGACGACGGCAGGTACCACCACGTCGCGATGGGCTTCAACTACCGCCTCACGGAGATCGCCGCCGTCCTGGGCATCGACCAGATGAGGCAGTTCGACGGCTTCCTCAAGCGCCGGAAGGAGTGCGGAGGCTACCTGAGAAAGAACATAGGCCGCATCGACGGGCTTCACCCCCAGAGGGCCACCCCGAAGGCGGACCACAGCTACAGCTACTTCAGCCTCACGATGGACACCGAGAAGTACAGGTGCACCAGGGACCAGTTCCTGAGGGCCCTCGCCGCGGAGAACATAGACTGCGCGGTCCACTACCCCAAGCCACTCACCGGGCAGCCCATCGTAAAGGAGAAGCTTGATCCGGCGCCCTGCCCCGTCTCGGAGGACGTCTCAATGAGGATACTCAGCCTACCCATGCACCCCGCCTTGACAGACGAGGACCTGAAGCTTATCGTGGCGGGCGTGGAGAAGGTGGCCGGCCACTACCTGAAATAACGTCAAGGACGCCCGCTTACGGTGGTAATCCCCTGCACCTTATCCGTGAGTTAATCCTTCTCTGATTCCCACTCCGTCTTCTTCTTCAGGTAGACGGTCTTCGAGTACTTCACGTGCGCCGGGTTGCCGTAGACGACGACGTCAGGGGGCACATCCTGGGTCACCACTGCCCCCATGCCGACCACGGATCGGGCCCCGACGGTTATGCCAGGCCTCAGCACTGCCCCCGCGCACACGATGGCGTCGTCCTCCACCACCACGCCGACCATCTTATCCGACATAGGGTATGGGTCGTTGGTGAATATTGCGCCGGGGCCCACGAAAACCCTGTCCCCTATGCGGGTCAACGGCGGAATATACACCATGCCCTCTATCTTACAGTCTGAGCCGATCTTGACGTCGTAGTCTATGTGGACCAGCGACCCTATCTTGGTGTTGTCGCCTATCTCTGCGCCGTCACCTACGTAGGTGAAGTGCCACATTCGGACGTTTTTCCCTATCTTAACGTTCTTGCCGACGTGCTGAACCACGTTTGACATGGGATAATACATATCTTAAATCCATATAACATTAACTATAGAAAACGTCTCACAAATATGTGATGAAATGAAGATACATAAAGTTAATCTATGACTTAACTAAGATTTATTGTGAGTTAATCGATGAAATTCAATAAATGCGAGTTTGAGCCCAACATTGTATGCGACATGAAGCACAACTGTCTGGACTGCTTAAAGCAGGAGAACATTTGGGCTGAGAACTGGATCAATGGCGCCGAGGAAGCAGAGGCCGAGACAAAGGCAGACAAGGTCATACCAGTTACGGTTCAAAGGTGAAGCACGTCACAGGAAATGGCGCCACAGCCACTCAATTATACATAACGAGGGCGCCCATTCATGTGCACATTATTGGTACAACGTACTAAGCCTCAATGTTTTATGTTACAGGAAAATTAGATCATGTTGGTATTAATACGCTGTTCTAACACACAAATAAAATAATTTCTTCCGGGACAAGCCAGCTGCATCAATCTAACGAACCCATTTCTAGATGATGAAGCCCGCTGCTGTGGGCTTCTTCCACGTACAACGCCTTTTCTAGGACGGCCTCATCCAATAATACACCCGTCTCGGCATCGACGAGCTGAAAGAGGACATCATAGCACTTACCCGCCATATCCTCTGATAGCTCCAGCCCGCCCAGCTCCACGTACTTGTACGCCACAGGCTCGAGTCCGCAGATCTCCATGTCGGCCAGCTCCCACTCATCCAAGCCCCGCTCAGCGTACATGACCTTGACGACGTAGTCGGCGGCCTCAATGTCTGTGTTCACGATCTTCACATTGAAGCTGACCGTATCCCCCGGCTTCTTGGTGAGATGGGTCTCTCCGCCTGCGCCAGCCACGGGTATGAGGACTCCGGCCTTTTGTTCGGCCCCTTCACGGTGATTCTGGTCGAGGAGGTCTTCGGCTGTGAAGCTTCGCAGGGCCCAGGCCTTGCTGGGTTTCACCTTCTTCAATTCCAGGTATCTCCCCTCGCATATGCGCTTCCAGTCAAAGAGCCGGAGTTCGACTGGCTTCTCACGTTCCATTAAAATCGATGCAGCTGCCGTGTTTATCTCACACCCCCGTGAGTAGGGTGGATTCAAAGTGTCTTAACAATTGTGAAGCTGAAGTACAAACCCTGGAACTGTCATAGACATAAGTTGGAGGAGTAGGTATCGTTAATCCTGCCAGGTTTCACCTCTTTTCTAAGTCAGCCCAGCATTGGTCTGGGTGCTCATCAGCTGCTCTACAAAACCTATTGGTTACAATAAATGAGAACGATTATCAAAACCGTTGAATTTGACGTGCACCGACAAAAATGTGGCTTCTAGATCGGTCGCTAAAAAAATGGGCCTCAGGTATGGTTACAACTGTATTTGACGTCTACACACAAACCGAATTAACCATTAAAAGAAAAGTCGAGGTGATGCATGTTCGCTGTAGAGCACTTTGTCGTCTCGTTCTCACTGGGCTTGCTGTTAGCGCTCCCGGTGTACTACTGGACGCGGACCACTGGTACGCCGTCGTCATGGGATGGACCAACAACAGATGGCTCCATTACAGCCTCGCGTCTACTCCGGCTGTTCTTGTACTTCTCAGTATCCTCTGGAGCCTTGTTGCTACTGCACTTACGGTTGGATGGGGTGCTGTAGAGCCGGCGCCGTTGATAGACGCCCCGTTGATAGAGCTACCTCAGCTAAACATTGAGGCACGGGCCACGGAGACACCTGTAGCCATGATGGACTCATCTGAGTAGCCGTGCACTGCGCCCCACATAGTAGAGCACAAAGACGGCAACCACGGCAGCGGCTCCGACAAATAGAATGTACGCGTAACCATCTTGGGAAGGCCGCTCAGCAACCTCAACGCTGCCCATGACCTCATTGTTGGCCTCATCCACCTCAATCACCTCATCGTCTTCGTCCACCACGACCCTCACCGGGTAGACGCCTGGGCCCGCCGGGGTCCACGTGAACTCAATCTCCTCAGAGCCTCCGGAAGGCAGCGATCCCACCCGGGCGCCCCAGATTTCTGCGTCGCCCACATAGAAGCCCACGTTAAAGCCCCCGGAGGCCGCGTCACCGCCGTTGAACACGTTGAACGATAAGGCCAGGGGCTGCCCCACCTCCGCCTTCTCAGGGTAGCTGCCTGAGACGGCGAGGTCGGGCAGGCTCTCAGCGACGTTGAGGGCCCGCGTAAACCCCCCCACCCCCACACTGTGCACGCCGGGAGCGTCAAAGGACAAGGCCCACGAAACGAGTCTGCTCTCCCCTGGGCCGAGGTTAAGGGTCCTGAGTGCCTCAGCCACTCCATCCACCTCAAGCACCACCGTAAAACCAGCGTCAACGCCGCCTATGTTCACGACCTCCGCGGAAACGGTCACCTCTTCCCCCAGCGTGATGTTGTAGCTGCTAAGCGTCAGGCCACGTATCGCCGCCCCCTCTATCAGCGACCTGGCGCCGACGGTTAAAGGAGACCCGCCCAACTCGTCTCGCCACAGCCGAGCCCACACGACGCCCTCACCCAGACGGACCCCCGTGTCCCTGCACTGCATCCAGCCGGAGCTATAATGATACAAACCCAGCTTACCCTTTTCACCTGGAGGGACCGTGCTCGAATCATATTTCACCTCGATGTACAGGGGCCACGTCACCAGGTCCGGGTCCCCTACACTTACATCGATGAAGCCGCCCACCTGGCCGGGGGGTAGATCGTCATCGGGGTGAGGGTTACTGGGGTACCGGAAGAACAGGATGGAGACCGCAGCCGACGAGTTCAGCCTGATGAAGCCCCCCTGGTCGGGCAGGTCCACGACGTAGCCGTCCTCCAGGTACGACTCCATCCACCTGGAGTGGCCGGTGGGGGGGCTCATCACGTGCACAAGTATCGATGCGGGGGAGGTTAAACCGCCGTCATCAGTAACTATGAGGGACACGTTGTACAGCCCAGCCGACCCGTAAATGTGATTCACAGACACTCCTTCGGCCTGCGACCCGTCTCCCAGGTCCCACATGTACGAAACGATGCGGCCGTCAGGGTCGTAGGAAGATTTGGCACTGAAGCCCACCGACTGGCCGACGAAGCACACCCTATCTGGGGACACCACGGGGACGGGAGGCCTGTTGGGGGGCTCTGCCACGTCCAACAACTCAACGCGTTTTCCCGTCAACCCGACATCGTCGACCACGGTGAGAGTCACGATGTACAAACCCGGTGCACTGTAGATGTGGTTGACCACTTTGCCACGGAGCACGGTGCCGTCGCCCATATCCCAAACGTACTCCACGATCGAGCCGTCAGAGTCACTTGAAGAGGAGGCGTCGAAGGTGCCGGCGTTGCCGACCGCAAGTGTGGATGGTAGACTGAAGAGAGCCACGGGGGGGACCAGGGAAGGTAAAGGCACTACAGATGATGCCTCGGAGAGGGTGACGGTGCGCGACATCCCGCCCACATCCACGTTGAACGTCCCTGCGGGGATGGAGGACGTGTCATAGCTGATGCTGTAGTGGCCGTCGCTCTCAACTGTGACGGTTGTGCGGGCCGTCACCTCTATGGTGACCTTACTGGCCCCCGGGGCGGCGTCTCCTTTAACCTGGACATCGTATCTACCCGAAGGCACCTCGCCCTGAGATATGCTGGCTACGCCGTTCGACGCTTCCTTGCTCACGCTTATCCAGATGCCTAACCTCACAGCGAGGACCAGGTTGTTCACGTTGGTGGCCTTCACCGTGAAGGAGTTGGGCCTCTGAGGGACCTCGACCCCGTTCAACTCAAGGAGATACTTTCCGCCGCTCACCTGCAGATCCTTTTTGAATTTGATCTGTATGTCGACCTCTTCTCCGGGGTCGGCCTCAACGTCGACGTTCAACGTGTCTCCTTGGACGGGGTTGCTGGGAGAGACCTCAACGGACGTGACCCCACAAGAAGCCGGATAATAAGAGAGGCACAGCAGAACCAGCAATAATGGAGCCAGGTACCTTCTCATGTTTTCTTCTAGTAACTTAACTGCCACACGTAGATGAGTCTTCACATTGGACGCGTCTGCGCAGCTTCAGCGTCAGCCCTCTTCAGTGAGTTGCTTCACAAGAGCCACATACTCTCTGAATCCTTCACTGATCAGAAACGCTGCTGCGAGAAGCCAGACCGTCAGGTCCCCCAGGTACAGAACCTTGACGACTCCGGGGGAGTATCTCCTGTAATAAGCATAATATTCGAGTGAGAGAACTCCGCAGACTATCCCCAGCACCATCTTGAATAGAGGGTACAGGAGCTCCAGCTTCCCTACCGCCCTCACCTGCGCAGCCATGAGCCTCAATGAGGGGGTAACCTCATCATGTGATAGGGAGATTGTCACGCGTAGGGTAGATGCTCGGTTAAACTAAGAGAAAAGAAAAAGGGATTAAGGAGACTTCAATGTTCTCCTCTTGTTGTATATGTAATAGCCTACACCTGTCACGATGACGACGGCGCCCAGTATCGCGGCCCACGGTACGCTGGGCGGCGGAGGCTCAGGGGCTGCGACGGTGAAGCCGCCTGTGAGGCTCCCTATGCTAACCGCGTAGGTTCCCTCAGCGCTCCTGGACACGGTGAACGTCACGGTGTCACTGGCGCCCGCGTTCAAGGTGACGGTTTCAGTGTTCTCGGTTACGCCATTGATCTTCAGCTCGACCAGCGTTGATCCCCTTTCGCCGCCCGTGTTCTGCACAGCGACGGCGATTGTGACAGTTGCTCCAGGTTCAACGGTTGATGGAGACACCGCGATGTTGCTGAGGGTGAAGGCTGCGGGCGTTGGCGCGGTCTGAACGGTGAAGCTGCCGGCGAGTTCGTTGACGCCGACGCTGTAGGTCTTGGCCTCAGTTCTTGTCACTGTCCACTGCACCGTCTGTTGCTCGCCTGGGGACATGACGACCTTCCGGGTCTGCTCTGTGGCCCCGTCGATCTTCAGCACAATGGTGTAGACTCCGGGGTCCTGGCCAACGTTCTCCACTGCGACGCTGATGGTGACGCCCTGCCCTGGGGCTACGGTTGCTGGGCTCGCACGCAGCGCGCTGAGCTGAAACTCGCCCACCTCTGGGAGCC
>Ga0316628_100003073_pt1 | contig 12698 bp, 10 predicted proteins | sample OWC_Aug_M2_C1_D5_FD_207648 | JGI IMG/M metagenome (GOLD analysis project Ga0316628, IMG submission 207648) | Wetland soil microbial communities from Old Woman Creek delta, Ohio, United States - OWC_Aug_M2_C1_D5_C | ecosystem: Environmental > Terrestrial > Soil > Wetlands | place: USA: Ohio...
TCTGATGGACGCCTCGCGCATCGTCCTCGGCGTCATCGGCGCCGACTGCCATTCGGTCGGCAACAAGATCCTGGACGCTTTTTTCACCGAAGCGGGTTTCCACGTCATCAACCTGGGGGTCATGGTCAGTCAGGACGAGTTCCTGGACGCCGCCATCGAGTCGGATGCCTCGGCCATCCTCGTCTCGTCGCTCTACGGCCACGGCGAGATCGACTGCGAAGGGTTGCGCCAGAAGGCCGTCGAGCGGGGCCTCGAGAGGATCCTCCTCTACGCCGGCGGCAACCTCGTCGTCGGTAAGACGCCGTTCGAGGAGGTCGAGCGGAAATTCAAGGCCATGGGCTTCGACCGCGTCTTCTCGCCGCAGGTCGATCTGACCGCGGTCGCCCGGATGCTCCGAAATGACATTGCAGCGAGGCAGAACGGATGAGCGTCGGCCTCCTGCTCTCCATCGACATCGGGTCGACCTACACCAAGGCCGGACTCTTCCGCTGGGAGAGGGAGGAGCTTCGTCTCGTCGCCCGGTCCGTGCGGCCGACGACCGTTGACGACCTCGGCCGCGGCTTCGCCGAGGTCCGCACCGATGTCCTTGCGGGATGGGCCGGAGGCCGGACCTCTGACATCCCGGTCTATTGGTCCTCCTCGGCCCGCGGCGGGCTCAAGATCGCCGCCGTCGGACTGACCCCGGACCTGACCCTTTCCGTCGCCCGCATGGCGGCCACGTCGGCCGGCGGCAAGGTCGTCCGGGCGTTCTCCTACGAGCTCGCGGCCGATGACCTGGCCGAGCTCGCCGCCGTCGCCCCGGACATCATCCTGCTCACCGGAGGCACGGACGGCGGGAACTCGCGCGTCGTCCTCCACAACGCCGCTCGCCTGGCCGAAACGCCGCTCCCGGCCGTCATCCTCTACGCGGGCAACCGCAAGGTCCGGGAACAGGTGGCCGGCATCCTGAGCGGCCGGGACGTCGTCACGGCCGCGAACGTCATGCCCGAGGTGGGCGTCATCGACATCGAGCCGGCGCGCGAGGTCATCCGGCGCGCCTTCCTCGAGCGCATCGTCGACGGCAAGGGACTCTCCGCGGTCGTCGCGGCGGCGGGACGCGAGCCGATGCCGACGCCGCTCGCCGTGTTCGAGCTCGTCCGGACGATCGGCGAGCGCGTCCCGGATTGGGAGGATTTCGCCCTGATCGATATGGGCGGGGCGACGACCGATTTCTATTCCTACACGGAGTCCTTCCACGGCGGGGATTCCATCCTCCTCCGAGGCCTCCGCGAGCCCAAGCTCAAGCGCACCGTCGAGGGAGACCTGGGCCTGAGGGTCTCGGCCGAGGCCCTATTCCGTTCCGAAACGCCTTTCTTCGAGTCGCGCCTGGGGACGGACGGCGCCGGCATGGCCGACCTCCGCGCCTATGTCGAGTCTGTCAGCCAGATGACCGGCCACCTGCCCGAGGATGGGCGGGGCCGCCGTTTCGACGCCCTCCTCGCCGCCGCCTGCGTCCGGTCCTCGGCCCTGCGTCACGCCGGGACCGTCCAGCGCGTCTTCACGCCCCAGGGCGGCTTCGAAGTCCAGAGGGGGAAGGACCTGCGGCGGGTCAAGCGCCTGGTCGGGTCGGGCGGGTTCCTGGCCGGCGTCGCCGACGCGGCCATCCTCCTCGAAGCCCGCGCGCCCGATGCCGCAGACCCCGACATCCGCCACCTCGTCCCGGAAGCTCCGGCGTGTTACGCCGATGCCGAATACCTCACCCCCCTCCTGGGGAACCTCGCGGCGGACTTTCCCGGCGCGGCCGCCCGCGCCGCCGTCGCCGGATTCAAACCGCTCGCTCTGCGCACGAACTGAAGAGGACAACCATGAAATTGCACCGCATGCCCTGGAAGGATTTCCTGGCCCAGCGCCAGGCTGTCCTCGACACCTGGCCGACGGGCCGGGACGTCGCCGCGATCGAGGACGGATTGCGCTACCAGCGCACGATTCCCGAAAGCAAGAATTTCGCCAAGGCCATGACCAAGGCCAAGGCCGCCGGCCGGACCCTCCTCCAGCCGCGCGCCGGCGTCGCCCTCATTGACGACCACATCCGCCTCCTCCGCTACCTCGAGACCGAGGGTACAGCCGACCTCCTGCCGACGACGATCGACGCCTACACCCGTCAGAACCGGTACGAGGAAGCCGCCCGCGGCATCGAGCGATCGCGCACCGCCGGCACGTCGCTCCTCAACGGCTTCCCGGCCGTCAACCACGGCCGCGACGGCTGCCGCAAAGTCACCGAGGCCGTTGCCAAGCCAACCCAGGTCCGGCACGGAACGCCCGACGCCCGCTTGCTCGCCGAGATCTCGCTCGCCGGCGGGTTCACGTCCTATGAGGGCGGCGGCATTTCGTACAACATCCCCTATGCCAAGAAGGTCGAGGTGGGCCAGTGCCTGCGCGATTGGCAGTACGTCGACCGCCTGACCGGTTATTACGAAGAGAACGGCGTCTCCATCAACCGCGAGCCCTTCGGTCCACTGACGGGCACGCTCGTGCCGCCGTTCATCTCCCATGCCGTCGCCATCCTCGAAGGCCTCCTGGCGCTCGAACAGGGCGTCAGGTCCGTGACCCTCGGGTACGGGCAAGGCGGGAACGTCCTCCAGGACCTGGCCGCACTGGCCTCACTGCGCGAGCTCGCCGACGAGTATTTCCGCGCGGCGGGCTTCACCGATTACGATCTGACCCTTGTCTTCCATCAGTGGATGGGCGGCTTCCCCGAGGACGAGGCCAAGGCCTTCTCCGTCATCAGCCTGGGCGCGTTCGTCGCCGCCGCGGGCAAGGTCGAAAAGACCATCGTCAAGTCGCCCCACGAGGCCATGGGCATCCCGACCAAGGAAGCCAATGCCTCCGGGCTCAAGGCCACCCGCCAGGTCCTGAGCATGATGGCCGACCAGCAGATGACCACCGACAACGCCGTCGTCCAGCGCGAGAAGGAGCTCCTCCGCCGCGAGGTCGGGGCGCTGATGTCCGCCGTCCTGGCCGCGGGCGAGGACGATCTCGTCCGGGGCATCGTCCGCGCCTTCGCCGGCGGGCTCCTCGATGTCCCCTTTGCCCCCTCGATCTACAACAAGGGCAAGGTCCTGCCCGTCCGCGACAACGAAGGCTTCATCCGCCTCTTCGCCAAGGGCTACCTGCCCCTTGGCGAAGACATCATGTCCTTCCACAAGGAGCGCCTGCAGGAACGGTCAAAGGCCGAGGGGCGCCCGGTCACCTTCCAGATGGTGACCGACGACATCTACGCCATCAGCAAAGGCAAGCTCATCGGGAGGCCCAAATGAAGATCGTCAAGGCCCTGTTCGTGCCCGGGTCGTCGGCCTTCTACTTCGACGACCAGATGGCCATCAAGTCGGGCGCCCCCCACGACGGCGCCGTCTACGGCGGCAAGCCGGAAACCCCCGGCTTCCGGGCGGTCCGCGTCGCCGGCGAAGCCGTGTCCGTCCTGCTCCTCCTCGAGAACGGCAGTTGGGCCCTCGGCGACTGCGCCGCCGTCCAGTACTCCGGGGCCGGCGGCCGCGACCCCCTATTCCTCGCGGCCGACTACCTGCCCCTCCTCGAGCGGCGCATCGGCCCGCTCCTCGAGGGCGCAGAGGTCGGGCCCTTCCGGGAGATGGCCGCCCGGTTCGAGGCCCTGGAGTTCGACGGGCAGAGGCTCCACACGGCCATCCGCTACGGCCTGTCCCAGGCCCTCCTCCACGCCCGGGCCCTGGCCACGCGGCGGATCATGGCCGAGGTCGTCTGCGAGGAGTACGGCCTGCCCGTGGTCGCCGAGCCCGTGCCCATCTTCGGCCAGAGCGGCGACGACCGCTATATCAACGCGGACAAGATGATCATGAAGCGGGTCGACGTCCTGCCCCACGCCCTCATCAACAACGTCAAGACCAAGCTCGGCCACGAAGGCGAGCTCCTCCGCGAGTACATCGGCTGGCTCGTCAACCGCATCCGCACGACGCGGACCGACGAGTCCTACGTACCGACGTTGCACATCGACGTCTACGGCACGATCGGCATCATCTGCGCTCTCAGGCCCGGCCGGGTAGCCGACTACCTGGCCTCGCTCGAGCCTGTGGCCGCCGAATTCCCCCTCTACATCGAGGGCCCCGTCGACGCCGGCGAGAAACCCCGCCAGATCGAATTGCTGGCGGCCATCCGCCATGAGCTCAAGGCCAAGGGCTCCAAGGTCAAGATCGTGGCCGACGAGTGGTGCAACACGTACGAGGACGTGGTCGATTTCACCGACGCCCGGTCCTGTGACCAGGTCCAGATCAAAACGCCCGACCTCGGCGGCATCCAGAACACGATCGAAGCCGTCCTCTACTGCCGCAGCCACGGCACGGAGGCCTATCAAGGCGGCACCTGCAACGAGACCGAGATCTCGGCCCGCACCTGCGTCCATGCCGCCGTGGCCGCCCGGGCCGAACGCCTTCTGGCCAAGCCGGGCATGGGCTTTGACGAGGGCTTCATGATCGTCCGCAACGAGATGGAGCGCATCCTGGCCGTGCTCCGCGCCCAGGGCGGGAAGGAGAAGTGACCATGGCCGCCAAGAAAAAAGAGTTCCGCGTCCTCTCGGCGACGGCCATCCTCGGCTACGGATTCCCCGAGGCGTCGTTCCGCGAGGGCATGAAGCGCCGGCCCGACCTCATCGGCGTCGACGCCGGCTCGACCGACCCCGGCCCCTACTACCTCGGGGCGGGGAAGTCCTTCACCAACCGGGCCGCCGTCAAGCGTGACCTCCGCTTCATGCTGACGGCCGGCGTCCGGGGCGGCATCCCCGTCGTCATCGGCACGGCCGGCGGCAGCGGGGCCCGGCCCCACGTCGACTGGTGCGAAGAGATCATCCGCGAGATCGCCGACGAAGAGAAGCTCTCGTTCAAGATGGGCATCATCTACGCCGACATTCCCAAGACCCGGGTCCGCGAGCACCTCGCGAAGGGCGAGATCGTCGGGCTCACCTACGTCCCGCCGCTCACGGAGGAGGTCCTCGACGAGTCGGTCAACATCGTCGCCCAGATGGGCGTCGAGCCCATCCAGAAGGCCCTGGCCGATGGCTGCCAGGTCGTGCTGGCCGGACGGTGCTACGACCCGGCCGTCTTTGCCGCCCTCCCGATCGCCCAGGGCTTCGACCCCGGTCTGGCCCTGCACATGGGCAAGATCCTCGAATGCGCCGCTATCGCGGCGACGCCCGGCTCGGGGGCCGACTGCGCCTTCGGGACCCTTCGTGAGGATTCCTTCGTCCTCGAGTCGCTCAACCCGGCCCGCCGCTTCACCAAGGTGTCGACGGCCGCCCACACCCTCTACGAGAAGACCGATCCCTACCATTTGCCCGGGCCCGGCGGCGAGCTCGACCTGACCGGCTGCTCGTTCACCGAGCTTCCCGGCGGCAAGGTCGAGGTCCGCGGCAGCCGCCACGTCGATTCCGAGCGCTATTGCGTCAAGCTCGAGGGCGTCCGCCGGATAGGCTTCCGGACGATCGCCGTGGCCGGAACGCGCGACCCGATCATGATCCGCGAGATCTCCGGCATCCTGGCCGGTGTCGAATCTCAGGTCAAGGACATCCTCAAGGCCGAATCCGTCGAAGGCCGCATCTATTTCCACGTCTACGGCAAGGACGGGGTCATGGGCGCCCTGGAGCCCGAGCGGCGCGTCCGCGGCCACGAGCTCGGCATCGTCATCGAAGCCGTCGGCCCGACCCAGGAGGCGGCCGACGCCGTCTGCAGCCTGACCCGCTCGACGCTCCTCCACTACGGTTACCCCGGACGCATCTCCACGGCCGGCAACCTGGCCTTGCCTTTCTCGCCCTCTGATGCCAGAATGGGGGAGGTCTTCGAATTCTCGGTCTACCACCTCATGCCCCTCGCTCATCCCGAGGATTTCCCGACCCGGATGGTCACGGTCCAGGGGGGAAAGGAGCCGAAATGAAGCGCAACATCCTCACCGCCGCCAAGGTCGTCCGGTCCAAGAACTCCGGCCCCTACGAGCTGACCCTGGACATCCTGTTCAAGGACCGCGCCCACTTCGACCTCTTTCGCCGCCGCAACATCGTCACCAAGCGCCGCATCGCCGCGCTTTACCGGCGTCCGGTCGCGGACATCCTCAAGATCGTCTACTTCGAGCCGAGCAACGCCCTCAAGGTGACCATGCGCCGGCCCATCCCCTCGGGCCATCCCGGCGAGACAGACATCTACGGCGCCCAGCAGCACGCCCCGCTCCTGCGCCTGACCTATTAGGAGACGGGCCATGATGAAGCTCAGCCAAGGCACCCTCCACCGCGAAGCCCTGCTCTACGCCACCTATTACGCCCCTCGCGGCAGCTGCCGGCTCTACATGGTCGCCGCCGAGCTGGCCCAGAAGTACCTCACACCGACCGACCTCCTCATCGGCATTATGGGCGCCGAAGGCTCGGGCAAGTCGACCCTCATCAAGGGCCTCTTCCCCGGCCTCGAGCTGACCAACGACGACGAGGGCATCAACGTCCGGCCGACGCCGCTCTACGAATTCGACCCGGCCGACCCGTTCTCCGGCCACACCTTCCACGTCGACGCCCGCTACGAGATGGCTTTCCACCAGAAGTACGAGCTGGCCGAGGCCATCTTCAAGGCCATCTCCCACGGCCGTCGCGTCGTCGTCGAGCACTTCGACCTCATCTACGAGGCCCTCGGCCACAACGCCCAGGTCCTCGTCGGCATCGGCGAGGAGATCATCGTCGCCCGGCCGACCGTCTTCGGCCCCTTTCCTCAAGCCATCAAATCCATCGTCGACAGGACGATCAAATACCGGCTTATGGCCCATTCGGCCGAGGACATCACCTGTTCCATCCTCCAGGAGGACTACCACATCCCGTTCCCGCCCCTGCACTCCGACGTCCGCCAGGGCTTCGTCCTCAATTTCCAGGAGCGGCCCGACATCGACCTCGAAGAGCTCGAGAAAAAGGTCCTGGCCATCATCGCCCAGAACGTCCCCCTCTCGCCCTGCGGCGAGAACATGATCAGCATCGGCGAGCGGACCATGCCCTGCACCGGGACGCGGACCCACGTCTCCTCGAGCGGCAAGATCGAGAACTTCCGTCTCCTCAAGGAATTCCGCTACGACCACATCAGCAAGGAATACTATGTCATCGGGCTCGTCGGGAAGAGGGGAGAGGACGCTTTCGAGGACCTCATCGACGTCGAAGGGATCTACGAATGAACATCCTCAAAACTGGATCCGACATGGCCCGCTACCGCAGGGCACGATACTCGGGGAGCATATGGACCGAACCAGGGGGCAGGTTCAATGGCTATACTTGAATCCTTGCCAAACGGCGTCAGAGGAATTAATATGATACCGGAATCTGTAGATTAAGAAATCAGCACGCGAGTCCGAAACCGCCTGACGACGAACACCAGGAATCAAAGAAATGATCTTAAAAGAGCGTTCAAAATGATTCTGGCGAAGCCCGAAATTCTCAACCAGATCATGAACGGCAGAATAAAAATAGAGCCCTATGACGAGAATGCCATTGGCCCGGCCTCAATTGATTTGACATTAGATAACAGCTTGCGGATTTTCAATACCAACCAGCACATCACGCAAGGAGATATAGACTACAGAACGCTGACCAAGCTTGTTGATATTATCGACGGCTACCTATTGGAGCCAGGCGAGCTGGTGCTTGGGATCACAAGAGAGAGGATTACTCTCCCTGAGGACTTGTGCGGGTGGCTGAACTCGCGCTCGAGATTCGCCCGAATCGGACTCATGAGTCATATAGCAGCTCCTTTTATAGCTCCGGGGATTTCCAACAAGCAGATTCTTGAAATATACAATGCCGGACGAAATAAAATAAGATTAATATCAGGAATGAAGATCTGTCACCTTGTTCTTCAGGAATGCAAGGGCACGGCAAAATACACTGGGGCTTGGAAAGACCAAGAGCTGTAGTGCCCGGGGGTACTTACTCATTCTATGTCTCTGCAAGATATTTGACCTCATCCCTCAAAAATGGTCCACCCATAGTATGAGTTTTCTGGCCAATGAGGTTCGAATCCTCTCAGGCGCCCTGCTCAGCGATTGGATGGGGACGTCAATACGATCTTCAGCACGCACCCGTCCGACGAGGAACGGATCGCGGCCCTCGAGAAGATGTGAAGTTGCCGGAGGCCGTCAGGGGAGCTTCTTATAGGCTTCCTTGACAGCTTTCTTGAGTTCCTTGGCCGAGAGCTTGATGCCCTTCTCCAGCTCTTTGCCGGATTCCTTCCCGGCCTTGATCCATTCGTCGAGCTTGACCTTGAGCTCACCTTGCGACTTATCGAGGGCGGCGAGCGACTTGTCGATCTCCGCTCGCGCGCCGAGCTCGACTTTATCGGCCTTGGCCCTGAGGTTGACGAGGTGCGCCCTGAGATGGTCCATCTTGACGTCCATCTTGTTCTTGAACTTGTCCATCTTTGTTGCTTCGGTCGTTTCGGCCATAATCTCCCTCCTTATTCGACCGGTTCTCGTCCGGCCTCTCATCGACACTATAGACCTTCCGCCCGCCGGGAGCAACCCCCGGGGAACGCGCGGGCGGACGCCGCCGGCCTCCGGTCCAGCAGTTGGGATTATGATTTCTTGACACCCGTCCGGGGCCGGAATATCCTTCTTTCAGGAGGGGAAGGGTGGATTCAGAACCCGAGGGCGACGGTCCCATGATCGGGCTGACCGTCTCGCACTACCGGATCCTCGAGAAGCTCGGCGGCGGAGGCATGGGGGTCGTCTACAAGGCCGAGGACACCCGGCTCAAGCGCCCGGTCGCCCTGAAGTTCCTTCCGGATGCGCTCTCCCGGGACCGTCACGCGCTGGATCGTCTCGAGCGGGAGGCCCAGGCCGCTTCGGCGCTGAACCACCCGCACATCTGCACCATCCACGACATCGACGAGCACGAGGGACGACCTTTCATCGCCATGGAGTTTCTTGAGGGCCAGACTTTGAAACGTCGCATCCTCGGAAAGCGGATGGGGGTGGACGAGATCCTCACCGTAGCGCTCGAGGTGTCCGACGGTCTCGAGGCGGCGCACGCCCGAGGGATCATCCACCGGGACATCAAGCCGGCCAATATCTTCGTCACCCGGCGAGGGCAGGCCAAGATCCTCGATTTCGGGCTGGCCAAGCTGGCGCCGGAACGGCTTGCCGGCGCGGATACCCTTACGGCCCTTGAAGCGCTGACCAGCCCCGGCATGGCCGCCGGGACGGTGGCGTACATGTCGCCGGAACAGGCCCTCGGGAAAGACCTGGATGCCAGAACAGACCTTTTCTCTCTGGGAGTGGTGCTGTATGAGATGGTGACGGGAAACCTGCCCTTCCGGGGGGACACGTCAGTCGCGGTGTTCGACAGCATCCTCCATCAGGCCCCGACGTCTCCCGTGCGCCTGAATCCGGATGTGCCCGGCGAGCTGGAACGGATCATCGAAAAGGCGCTCGAGAAGGACCGCGAGGTCCGCTACCAGTCGGCCAGGGACCTGCTGATCGACCTGACCCGGCTGAAGCGCGAGCGCGAGTCCGGCCGAACAGCGGTTGTTTCCGGCGCAGCCGAATCCCTGCGAGCCCCGTCCCTGGCGGTATTACCGTTCATGAATATGAGCGCGGACAAGGAGAATGAGTACTTCTGCGACGGCCTGAGCGAGGAGCTCATCAACGCCCTAAGCAATATCCGGGAGCTCAGGGTTGTGGCCCGGACCTCTGCCTTTGCCTTCAAAGGAAAAGAGATGGACATCCGCGAGGTCGGAGAAAAACTGAATGTAGGCACGGTCCTGGAAGGGAGCGTGCGGAAATCCGGGCAGCGATTGCGCATTACCGCTCAGCTCGTCAATGTCCAGAACGGTTACCATCTCTGGTCCGGCCAGTTCGATAGAGACATGAAGGATATTTTCGACATTCAGGAAGAGATATCGCTGACCATCGTGGATCACCTCAAGCTCAATCTGTTGAAAGGCGAGAAGGAAAAGATCCTCAAGCGACACACGGAAGATCACGTAGCTTATGATTATCATCTGAAGGGACGCTATTTCTGGAATCGGCGCTATGAGAAGGGCATGCAGAGAGGCCTTCAGTATTTCGAGCAGGCCATCGAAAAGGATCCCGGTTATGCTCTGCCTCACGTGGGAATAGCCGACGCGTTCGGAACACTCGGACTCTTCAGTTTTATGCCGCCCCACCAGGCCTATTCGCGGGCCAGGGCGGCGGCGAAAAAAGCCTTGGAGATCGACCCCGAGTTGGCCGAGGTCTACACCTCTCTGGGCTGGATCGCCATGTGGTATGACTGGGACTGGCCGGCGGCTGAAAGACATTTTTTGAAGGCCATTCAGATGAAGCCGGATTACGCTCTCGCCCATCAGTGGTATGGTAATTTTTTATGGTGCATGGGGCGTTTTGATGAGTCCATCCGGGAGAAGCAAAAGGCACGAGAACTGGAACCTCTCGAGCCGATCAACCCCACGCAAGTGGGCTTAGCTCTCCACATGGCGCGGCGTTTCGACGAATCGATCGGAGAACTTCGGAAGGTCATAGAGTCGGATCCTGAGTTTTCGATCGCTTACTGGTTCCAGTCCTTTAATTTCATGGCCAAAGAAATGTGGGCTGAAGCGATCGCCACGCTTCAAAAATTCGTCGAGCTCTCCGCGGAATCTATCATTGCGTTGTCCACACTAGGTTTGGCCTATGGCTCGGCAGGAATGAAGGATGAAGCTCGTAAAATCCTCGAGCGGCTGGGTGAGTTGTCGAAGGATCGCTATGTCGGGTCCCTATGGAGAGCGATAGTGTGGTTGGGACTGGGCGAGAACAATAAGGCTCTGGAGAATCTGGAGAAGGCCTATCCGGAGAGAGAATCCATTATGGCGGGTCTCAAGGTTTGGCCCCTTTTTGACAGCCTGCGCCCAGAGCCACGGTTCCAAGCGCTTCTGAAGAAAATGAAGCTGTAGGGACGAGGTCAAGCGGCATCCAGAGAGGGTGCCATGTTCAAAACGACGCCGAGTTCGGCGCTCAGCTCCCTGACCCGCGTCTTGACCTGAAGGTATTCGGCCCTAATTTGGACTAGCCTCTCGTGCATCCGGGCCTTTTCTTCCCTGTATTTGGCCTCGTTCTCATCCGCCAACCTGCGCACGCCGGCCTGCACCTTCCCGCGCACGCCAGCCAGAGTCGCCTCGTATTCTTCTTTAAGCGCCTTCAGCGTTTCCCCCCCCCTGGCGACATCCGCTCTCAACATGTTGATGAGGCTGGCCAACGCGAATCCCTGCTTGAGCCCGGCGACGAGCTGTCTCACCGGCACGATGGCTTCAACCCTGTAAGCGTTCGTACCGCAGAACGCGAACCCGTTCTCGAGGTCCCCCTGCCGGGCGCTGTTGAGTGCCTCGGAAATGCAGTAGCGGGCTTTCCCGGCACCGCAGCTTTCGAGGCAGCGCGAGGGGCAGCGGAAGACCCTCTTGTCCCCGCGGGCTATCGCCTCCAGGAACGAACTGCGGATCGCCCGGCCCGGCATCCCGACGGGACTCTGGATGATGAGGATGTCCTTTTCTCGGCAGGACAGGTAGGCCTGCTTGAAGCGGAGATCGGCGTCGCATTCGTTGGTCGCCACAAAACGGGTGCCGAGCTGGACCCCCTTCGCCCCGAGTTTCAGGAACCGGTAGATATCCTCGCCGGTGAAGATCCCCCCCGCGGCGATGATGGGCAATGGACGGTTCCATCGCGCCTCGAATTCGCCGAGCGCCTCAATCACTTGGGGGACGATACGCTCCAGCTGAAAATCAGCGTGGTCGATCTGTTCCGGCTTAAATCCAAGATGTCCGCCCGCCCGGGGACCTTCGACGACGACGCCGTCGGGGATGTCGCCGTAGTGCTTTTCCCAAGATTTGAAGATGAGCCGGGCCGCCCGGGCCGAGCTGACTATCGGCACGACCTGGACGCCCGAATCCCGGATAGCGCGGACCGGGATCCCTTTGATCGGCAGACCGGCGCCGAGGAACAGGATGTCGGCCTTTTCCTCTACCGCGGCATCGAGAAGTTGGTGGAAACAGTCGACGGCGACCATGATGTTGACGCCGATCAGCCCGGTCGACTTCCGGCGCGCCTCGCGGATCTCGCGACGCAGGGCGCGGACATTCGCGGCGACGGGATCGTCGTAATAATCGTCCTCGGTCATGCCGATGGCGTTGGCGGCGATGACGCCGACGCCGCCTTCACGGGCGACCGCGGCGGCCAGGTTTGAGAGCGAGATCCCGACCCCCATCCCGCCCTGTACGATCGCGAGTGCGGCGACTTTATTGCCGATCCGGAGCCCGGGCAACGGGTATTTCGAAGCGCAATGTTCTCTTATGTCCGCCAGTTTCGCTTCAAAGGCTGTCAGCAAGCTCATGCAAGTTCCGTCGCTTAAAATTCAGCGTGACCCAAATTTCATCAATACTAGGCTTCTCTGGCGAATATGTCAACTGACTCCGGATCCAGAGGTCGGAGGTTCGAACCCTCTCAGGCATGCCGTTTCGATTCTGCTCTCCCTCTGGCCTCGACAAGATCAGCAGCTTGCGCTGACGGACAGGATCCGCGTCCTTCAGACCTTAGCCCTGTTTCTGCTTGATCCTATCGGCGACCAGGACCCCGGCCGACATGTAATCCTTCGGGGAGAACTCCCGGGCCAGGACCTGGATCGTCTCGAGGGGGGCGCCGATCGAGTCGTGGAC
>Ga0316628_100003074_pt1 | contig 12692 bp, 13 predicted proteins | sample OWC_Aug_M2_C1_D5_FD_207648 | JGI IMG/M metagenome (GOLD analysis project Ga0316628, IMG submission 207648) | Wetland soil microbial communities from Old Woman Creek delta, Ohio, United States - OWC_Aug_M2_C1_D5_C | ecosystem: Environmental > Terrestrial > Soil > Wetlands | place: USA: Ohio...
GACGCTGATGTCCCCCTTCTTAGCCCAGCACCCGCAGAGCGCCCGGGAGCACGCCGATCTCGAGGCGCCGCGCGGCGAGCCAGGGCAGCTCGCCGTCGGCCTCGACCACCAGCGGCTCGTCCGACTCGATCACCACGCGCCGCGCGCGCAGCATGCGCAGCACGGGCTCGCCGGCGTGCCGGCCGAGCATCAGCTTGGGTACCAGGCGCAGGATCTGCGCGCGGCTGACGACGTCGGCGAGCAGCACGTCGAGCAGGCCGTCGTCGGCGCGCGCCTCCGGGCAGGCCCAGAAGCTGCCGCCGAAGCAGCGCCCGTTCATGACCGCGGCGATGGTCGAGCGGTGCGCGAAGGGCGGCGCGTCGTCGAGCTGCACGCGCAGATCGAGCGTCGGGTAGCGCTGCATGGTGCGCGCGATCGCCGCCAGGTAGGCGCCTAGCCCCGTCAGCCAGCGCGGCACCTCGGCGATGTGGCGCGCGACGTGCGCGCCGAAGCCGACGTCCATGCCGTTGGCGAAATAGCGCTCGCCGCCCTCCCCGTCCCGGATCACGCCGACGTCGTGCATGCGCGGCGTGCCGCGCGCGATCGCGGCCACCGCGGCGCGCCAGTGCGGCCGCGGCGCGCCGGGACCGGCGAGCGCGACCATCTTGGCGAAATCGTCGCCGCTGCCGAGCGGCACGACGCCGAGCGCCGGGCGCGCCCCGGCGGGAACGCGCATCAGGCCGTTGACCACCTCGTGCACCGTGCCGTCGCCGCCGACGGCGATCACCGCCGCGTAGCGGCCCGCGGCGCCTTCGGCGAGGCGCGCGGCGTCCAGCGGCTCGCGGGTCTGCGCGACGCGGAATTCGATCCCCGCGACGTCGAGCGCCTCGGCGACCTGCGGCCACCGGCGGCGCACCCGGCCGCGGCCGGCGGCCGGGTTGGCGATGACCAGCAGCCGGTTCACCCGGCCTTGACGACGCCGCGCGACGCGAGCCGCGCGATGTCGGCCGCTGCGTAGCCGAGGCCGCGCAGGATGGCCTCCGTGTGCGCGCCGTGCGCCGGCGGATCGAAGCGCGCGCGCCCGGGCTCGTCGCGGAAATGGATCGGCACGCCGAGGTGGTCCCAGCCGCGCGCGTCCTTGAGCACCATGCCGCGATCCTTGAAGTGGGGATCGTCGAGCGCCTCGGGCAGCGTCCTCATCGGCGCGAACGCGACGTCGCGGCCCTTGAACCACGCGACCCATTCCGCCTTGGTCTTCGTCCTGAATGCGCTGCGCAGGAATTCGCGCACCGGGTCCTGTCCCGGTCCCGGCGGCAGCTTGCACAGCTCCACCAGGTCGGGGCGGCCGAGCGGCTCGAGCAGGTTCTTCGCGAACTTCGCCTCCTGGCCGGCGAGCACCACGAAGTCGCGGTCCTGCGTCTCGTAGATGCCGTACAGCGCGTTGCCGCCGAGCGCGCGCTCCTCCGCGAGCACGGGCTGGCGCCGCTCGGTCATCGCGGTTCCCATGTTGTTCGCCAGGCAGGCGAGCAGGCAGTCGGCCATCGCCATGTCGAGGTAATCGCCCTTGCCGGTTTCCTCCCGGCGGTAGAGCGCCATCAGCACGCCCGCGAGCGTCATCATCGAGGCGAGCATGTCGGCGTTCGCGAGCGCCGGGAGCGCCGGCCGGCCGTCGCCGCCGCGGTTGAGCGACAGCACGCCGGTCATCGCCTCGGTGGCCAGGTCGTGCGCGGCGAGGTCGCGGTACGGCCCGCTCTGCCCGAAGGCGGCGATCGAGGCGTAGACGATGCGCGGGGCGCGCTTCGCCACCTGCGGGTAGCCGATGCCGAGGCGCTGCACGACGCCGGGGCGGAACGCCTCCAGCAGCACGTCGGAGCGCTCCGCCAGGCGCATCAGCACCTCCACCCCTTCGGGGTCCTTGAGGTTGAGCGCGAGGCTCTTCTTGCCGCGATGCGTGTTGGCGAAATACACGCTCACGCCGTCGCGCCTGGCGCCGATGTCGCGGTTGGGCTCGCCGTCGTGCAGCGACTCGACCTTGATGACCTCGGCGCCGTGGTCGGCCATGAACTGCGTAGCGAGCGGGCCGGGGAGGAACAGCGAGAGATCGATGACCCGCAGGCCTTCGAGCTTCATCAGACGACCTTGTGTTCCTTCAACGCCGAGATCTCCGCTTCGCCGTAGCCCAGCTCGCGCAGCAGCGCCTCGGTGTGCTCGCCGAGCCCCGGCGCGGGCCGCGCGGGCAGCGGCTCGCCGAGGCGGAACGGGCTCGCCACCAGCTTGAAGCCGGGGCGCTCCGGATGGTCGAACACCTGCACCCCGCCGCGCTCGAGGAAGTAGGGATTCTCCAGCGCCTGCGCCAGATCGTACACCGGGCCACATGGAATGACACCGGAGAGGCTTTGCAGCCATTGCGCAGTCGTACGAGAAGAAAAAATCTCATCCAGAACGCCGGTCAATTCGTCACGATGCTCGCGCCGCGCGGCGAGGTCGCGGAATTCGGCGCGCTCCTTCAGCTCGGGCCGGCCGAGCCGGTCGCACAGCAGCTCCCAGAAGCGCTGCGTCTGCGCCATGATGAAGATCCAGCCGTCGCGCGTGCGGTAGAGCTGCGACGGCGCGATGTACGGGTGCGCCGAGCGCGGCGCGCGCCCGGTGACCAGCCCCTCGTTCAGGTACCAGGCCGCCGGGTAGTTCAGCTGGTGCATGGCGACGTCGTAGAGCGAGACGTCGATGTCGCGGCCGCGCCCGGTGCGCCGCGCTTCCAGGATCCCGGCGAGCAGCGCGAGCGCGCAGCTGGTGCCGGTCGAGTAGTCGACCACCGACAGGCCCATGCGCGCCGGCGGCCCGTCGGGCTCGCCGGTGACCGAGAGCCAGCCCGCCTCGCCCTGCATCAGGTAGTCGTAGCCGGGCCAGCTCTTGCGCGCGCCGTCGCGGCCGTAGGCCGACAGATGCGCGCAGACGATCTTCGGGTTGGCGCGCGCGAGGTCTGTGTAGGTGATCCTCAGCTTCTCCGGCTGATCGCCGCGCAGGTTGCCCATCAGTCCGTCCGCGGTGGCGGCGAGCTTGAGCAGCACCTCGCGCCCGCGCGGATGCTTGAGGTCGAGCGTGAGCGACTTCTTGTTGCGGTTGATCGACTGAAAGAAGACGCTGTCGTGCTCGCCGAGGAAGTACGGCCCCACCGAGCGCGAGACGTCGCCGCCGCCTTCGCGCTGCTCGATCTTGATCACTTCCGCGCCGAGGTCGGCGAGGTGCGCGCTGCCGAAGGGACCGGCGCCGTACACCTCTACGGCGAGGATGCGCAGCCCGGCGAGCGGCGGCATCAGGCGGGGTTCCGCGCGATGAGCTGCTTGGCGATGATGATGCGCTGCATCTCGTTGGTGCCCTCGCCGATGCACATCAGCGGCGCGTCGCGGTAGTAGCGCTCGACGTTGAACTCGGTGGAGTAGCCGTAGCCGCCGTGGATGCGCACCGCCTCGATGCTGTTCTCGAGCGCCGCCTCGGAGGCGAAGTACTTCGCCATGCCGGCCTCCATGTCGCAGCGCTCGCCGGCGTCGTAGGCCCGCGCCGCGCTCTCCACCAGCAGCCGCGCCGCCTCGCAGCGCGTCGCCATCTCGCCCAGCTTCAGCTGGATTGCCTGGTGCTCGCAGATCGGCTTGCCGAAGGTCTTGCGCACCTGCGCGTACGCCACCGCGTCCTTGAGCGCGGCGTTCGCCACGCCCACGCCGCGCGCCGCGACGTTGATGCGCCCGAGCTCGAGGCCGCCGACCGCGTGGTGAAAGCCCTTGCCCTCCACACCGCCGATGAGGCGGTCGGCGGGAACGCGGTAGTCCTCGAAGATCAGCTCCGCCGAGTCGATCCCCTTGTAGCCGAGCTTCTCGAGCTTCTTCGAAACGCGAAAGCCCGGGCCCTTCTCGGCGAGGAACAGGCTCATGCCCTGGTGGCGCGGCTTGGCATTCGGATCGGTCTTCACCAGCAGCGCGAAGCAGCTCCCCTTGATGCCGTTGGAGATCCAGGTCTTGGTGCCGTTGATGACGTAGTGGTCGCCGTCGCGCACCGCGCGCGTGCGGATCGCCTGCAGGTCGGTGCCGCAGTCGGGCTCGGTGAGCGCGAGTCCGCCGCGCACCTCGCCGCTGGCGAACTTCGGCAGGAACGCCTTTTTCTGCGCGTCGGTGCCGAAGCGCGCCACCGCCGCGGCCATGATGAGGTGCGAGTTGAAGATGCCGGTGAGCGACATCCACACCTCCGAGATGCGCGCGACGATCTTCGCGTAGGTGGAGGCCGGCAACCCGAGCCCGCCGTACTCCTGCGGGATGGTGGCGCCGAACAGGCCGAGCTGCTTCATCGTCTGCACCATCGCCTCCGGGTACTCGTCCTTCTTCTCCAGCTCGCGCGCCTTGGGGCGCACGTCGCGCTCGAGCCAGCGTGAGATGGCGTCCAGGATCTGGGCTTCGTCTTGCGCGTTCATGGGTGGGTGTCCTCGATGCCGTGGCCGCGCTTGGGCACCAGCACCGAGCGCTTGTAGGTCATGACCGTGGTGCCGTCCTGCTTCCAGGCGCGCGTCTGCACCGTGACGATGCCCTGCGTGGGACGCGATTTCGATTCGCGCTTGTCGAGCACCGTGGACTCGGCGTACAGCGTGTCGCCGTTGAACACCGGCGCCGGCATCACGATGTCGGTCCAGCCGAGGTTTGCGACCGCCTTCTGGCTCACGTCGGCGACGCTCATGCCGGCGACGATGGCGAGCGTCAGCGCGCTGTTGACGAGCGGCTTGCCGAACTCGGTGCGCTTCGCGTATTCCTCGTCGAAGTGCACCGGGTGCTGGTTCATGGTGAGCAGCGTGAACCAGGTGTTGTCGGCCGCGGTGATGGTGCGGCCGGGCCAGTGCCTGTAGGTGTCGCCGACCGAGAAATCCTCGTAGTAGCGGCCTGCCGCCACGGCGCCTACTTGTTCCAGACCGGCTTGCGCTTCTCGGCGAAGGCCGCGATGCCTTCGCGCCCCTCGTCGCTCGCCGCGTTGCAGGAGATGACCTCGCCCGCGAGCTTGTAGGCGCCCTCCAGCCCCATCTCGAGCTGGCGGTAGAACAGGCGCTTGCCCGCCGCGACCGCGCCCTGCGGCTTCGACGCGATGACCGCGGCGAGCCGGTCCACCTCGGCGTCGAGCCCGGCGGCGGGCACCACGCGGTTCACCAGGCCGTAGGCCTTCGCCGTGTGCGCGTCGATGAACTCGCCGGTCAGCAGCATCTCCATCGCCTGCTTGCGGCCGACGTTGCGCGCGAGCGCCACGCTCGGTGTCGAGCAGAACAGCCCGAAGTTCACTCCGCTCACCGCGAACTTCGCGCTCTCGGCGGCGACCGCGAGGTCGCACTGCGCCACCAGCTGGCAGCCCGCCGCGGTCGCGGTGGCGTGCACCTTGGCGATCACCGGCTGCGGCAGCGAGACGATCGACACCATCATCCGGCCGCACTTCTGGAACAGCGCCTCGATCTTGTCCTGCGTGCCGAGCGCGCCGATCTCCTTCAGGTCGTGGCCGGCGCAGAAGCCGCGCCCGCGCGCCGCGATCACCACCACCCGCACGCCCGCGTCCTTCGCCAGCGCGTCGAACGCGGCCTGCAGCTCGTCGAGCATGGCGCCCGAGAGCGCGTTGAACTGCTCGGGCCGGTTGAGCGTCAGGGTGGCGATGCCGTCGCGGTCCTCGCGCAGGAGAATCGGCTCGGCGGACTGGGGCACGGCGCTCATGGCGGTCTCCTCTAGTCGATGGCTGACGCCGACTTGGCCCGCTGGCGCAGCACGAATTTCTGGATTTTACCCGTCGAGGTCTTGGGCAGCTCGCCGAACACCACCGCGCGCGGCGCCTTGAACCGGGCCATGCGCCCGCGGCAGAACTCGATGATCTCCCGGTCCGACGCCGCGGCGCCGGGCTTGAGCTCGACGAACGCGCACGGCGTCTCGCCCCACTTCGGATCGGGCATCGCCACCACCGCCGCCGCGAGCACCGCCGGATGGCGGTACAGCGCGTCCTCGACCTCGATCGACGAGATGTTCTCGCCGCCGGAGATGATGATGTCCTTGGAGCGGTCCTTGATCTTGACGTAGCCGTCGGGGTGCATCACCGCCAGGTCGCCGGAGTGGAACCAGCCGCCGGCGAACGCCTCGCCAGTCGCCTTCGAGTTCTTCAGGTAGCCCTTCATGGTGATGTTGCCACGGAACATGATCTCGCCCATGGTCTCGCCGTCGGCGGGCACCGGCTGCATCGTCTCCGGGTCCATCACCGCGAGGCCCTCCTCGACGGTGTAGCGCACGCCCTGGCGGCCGTTGAGCTGCACCTGCTTGTCGAGCGGCAGGTCCTGCCAGTCGGGCTGCTTGGCGCATACCGTCGCCGGCCCATAGGTCTCGGTGAGGCCGTAGACGTGCGTGATCGAGAATCCCATCTTCTCCATGCCTTCGATCACCGCCGCCGGTGGCGCCGCACCCGCCACCATGGCGTTCACCTTCCAGTCGATGCCCTGCTTCATCGCGGCCGGCGCGTTGATCAGCGTCTGGTGCACGATCGGCGCGCCGCAGTAGTGCGTGACGCGGTGGCGTCTGATGAGCTCGAATATCTTTTCCGCTTCCACTTTTCTGAGACACACGCTCGTGCCGGCGTTCGCGGCCATGGTCCAGGGGAAGCACCAGCCGTTGCAGTGGAACATCGGCAGCGTCCACAGGTACACCGCGTGCTGCGGCATGCCCCACACCAGGATGTTGCCGACGCCGTTCAGGTAGGCGCCGCGGTGGTGGTACACCACGCCCTTCGGATTGCCGGTGGTGCCCGAGGTGTAGTTGAGCGAGATCGCCTGCCACTCGTCGGCCGGCCAGGGCCAGCGCCACTCCGGGTCGCCCTCGGCGAGCAGCGCCTCGTAGGTCTGCGCGCCGAGCGGCTTGCCGGCGCCCTCGTACTCCGGGTCCTCGACGTCGATCACCTCGATCCGGCGCGCGAGCTTCGCGAGCGCCGCCTCGATGGTGGGCGAGAACTCCCGGTCCGTGAGCAGCAGCTTCGCGCCGCCGTGCTCGAGCATGAAGGCGATGGCCTCGGCGTCCAGGCGCGTGTTGAGCGTGTTGAGCGCCGCGCCCGTCATCGGCACGCCGAAGTGCGCCTCGTACATCTCCGGGGTATTGGCCAGCATGGCGGCCACGGTGTCCCCCGGCCCGATGCCGCGCTTTGCGAGCGCCGAGCCCAGGCGCCGGCAGCGCGCGTAGGTCTCCTTCCAGGTGGCGCGCCGCGCGCCGTGCACCAGCGCGACACGCTCCGGATAGACGTACGCCGCGCGCTCGATGAACGACAGCGGCGTCAGCGGCGCGTAGTTCGCCGGGTTCTTGCCGAGGTCCTGCTCGTAGGGATTGTTCGTCGCGCCCATGGGCGGAAAGTATACGATTTATACTGGCCGGACGGAGTTGCCTATTGGAGTCCTCTTTATGCACACCCATGACCTGAGTCCCTGGACGCACAGCCACGTGTTCGACGCCGGCAGCCACGCCGCCGAGCGCGGCACCCGGGCGGTGATGTGGATCACCGCCGCGATGATGGTGGTGGAGATCTGGGCCGGCTGGTGGTTCAACTCGATGGCGCTGCTGGCCGACGGCTGGCACATGAGCTCGCACGCCGTCGCCATCGGCCTGAGCGCGTTCGCCTACGCCGCCGCCCGGCGCTACGCGCGCGATGCGCGCTTCGCGTTCGGCACCTGGAAGATCGAGATCCTGGCCGGCTACACGAGTGCCGTGTTCCTGCTCGTCGTCGCCGCGATGATGGCCTTCGCCTCGGTCGAGCGGATGATCGCCCCTCAGGTGATACGCTTCCCGCAAGCGATCGCGATCGCGGCCGTCGGCCTGATCGTCAATATCGCCTGCGCCCTGATCCTGGCACGCGCGCACGAGCATCGCCATGCGCCGCACGATCATCACCACGATCACCACCACGACCTGAACCTGCGATCGGCCTACGTGCACGTGATTGCGGATGCCGCGACCTCGGTGCTCGCCATCGTCGCGCTGGCCGGCGGCATGCTCTTCGGATGGAACTGGCTCGATCCCGTGATGGGCATCGTCGGCGCGATCCTCGTCGCGCGCTGGGCTATCGGGCTGCTGCGCGACTCGAGCCGCGTGCTGCTCGACCGGGAGATGGATCACCCGGTCGCGGCGCGCATCGAGGAAGCGATCGCGGCGCTCGATCCGGCACAGGAGACCCGCATCGCCGACCTCCACCTGTGGCGCGTCGGCAAGGCGCGCTTCGCGTGCATCCTGAGCCTGGTCACCCACGACCCGGATCTCACCCCGGAGCGCGTCAAGTCGGACTTGCGCCGGCACGAGGAGCTCGCGCACGTGACCGTGGAGATCCAGCGCTGCAGCTAGGGACGCTTGCGCGTCCGCCCGGCGCTGTTCAGCGGAGCAGCTTGCGCCAGAGGCTGCCGCCCTTCGCCTGCTTGTCGATGCCGTCGAGCAGCTTCTCGTGCGCCGCGGCTTCTTCGGCGCTCGCGCGCAGCACCACGAGCCTCGAGGTGTCGAAGCGCGCGGCGCCGCCGGCGGACGGCGCGGCGTCTTCCGGCTCCATCATCAGGCTGTCCTGGCCGCGCGTCATGGCGAGGTAGACCTCGGCCAGCAGCCGCGCATCGAGCAGCGCGCCGTGCAGCGTGCGGTGCGCGTTGTCGACGGCGTAGCGCTCGCACAGCGCATCGAGCGAGTTGCGCTTTCCCGGGTGCAGCTCGCGCGCCATCGCCAGCGTGTCGGTCACGGCGGCGGCATGGTCGGCGAGCTTGCCGTGCCCCGCGAGCTCGAGCTCCTGATCGAGGAACTCGACGTCGAAGCCCGCGTTGTGGATCACCAGCTCGGCGCCGCGCACGTAGTCGAGGAAATCGCCCGCGATCTCGGCGAAGCGCGGCTTGTCGGCCAGGAACTCGCGCGTCAGCCCGTGCACCTTCGCCGCGCCCTCCTCGATGTCGCGCTCGGGATTGAGGTAGGTGTGGAAGTTGCGGTCGGTGACGCGCCGGCTGAGCAGCTCGACGCAGCCGATCTCGATCACGCGATCGCCGAGCTTCGCGTTCAGGCCCGTGGTCTCCGTGTCGAGCACGATCAGCCGGTCGGCCATCGCTAGCCTCCTATCGCCTTGTTCGCGAGCTCGTCGGCCCGCTCGTTCTCGGGGTGGCCGGCATGGCCCCTCACCCAATGCCATTCGACCTCGTGCGCGCCCGCCAGCTCGTCGAGCCGCCGCCACAGGTCCTCGTTCTTCACCGGCTTCTTGTCCGCGGTGCGCCAGCCGCGCCGCTTCCAGTCGTGGATCCACTGCGAGATCCCCTTCTGCACGTACTGCGAGTCGGTGTACAAACGCACCTTGCAGCGCCGCTTGAGCGCCTCGAGCGCGCGGATCACGGCCGTCAGCTCCATGCGGTTGTTGGTGGTGTCCGCCTCGCCGCCGTACAGCTCGCGCTCGGTGCCGCCGCTGCGCAGCAGCGCGCCCCAGCCGCCGGGCCCGGGGTTGCCCTTGCACGCGCCGTCGGCGTAGATCTCGACGACCTTGCCGGTCACGTCGAGCGGCGCTCCGGATGGCGCCGGGACTGCGCGACGGCGCCGTTGCGCTGCGGCACGGCCGCGAGCGCGCGCCGCCTGGCGCGCTCGCGCCGCCAGGCCGGGGTCACCACGCGCATGCCCGCGACGCGCTTCACCGCGCGCACCACGTACACCCCGCCCAGGATCGGCCACCAGCGCGCCCCGGCGCGCTCCATGAACTCGAAGCGCGCCAGCCAGTTCGGCTGCGCGAACGGCGGCGCGTAGCAGCCGAACACGCCGCCGTTCAGCTCGAAGCCGAGCAGCCTCAGCCAGTCGCGCAGCCTGAGCAGGCTGATGAAGCGCGCGTCCCAGGGCGCGCCCGCACGGCGCCCGGAAAACGCCTGCCGCACGCGCCACAGCGACAGCGGGTTGAAGCCCGAGACCACCAGCTGCCCCTCCGGCATCAGCACGCGCTCGGCCTCGCGCAGCACCTGGTGCGCATCGTTGTGCGTCTCGAGCACGTGCGGCAGCGCCAGCAGGTCGATGCTCTGCGAGGCGAGCGGCAGCTGCAGCGGATCGGCCGCCACGGCCGCGCCGGGCTCCAGCGCCAGCGAGAAGCGGAACGGGATCCGGTTGCGGCGCAGGAAATCGATCTCCGGCAGGCCGGCCTGGACTGCGCGGAAGCCGAACACGTCGTCCACCGCGTTGTCAAATTGTGCAAGCTCCCAGTCGAGCACGTACCCGCCCTGCGGGGTGGCAAACCACTCGGATAGCAGGGAGCGGACGCCGTTATACTTGGCTGCGCCATCCGCTACGAAGGACTGCCGATCCATGCTCGAGATCGTTCCCGTAAATGCGTTCAGGGACAACTACATCTGGACGCTGCGCAATGAGACCCACGCCGCCGTCGTCGATCCGGGCGAAGCGCGCCCCGTGGAGGATTACCTCGCCCGCGAGAAACTGCAGCTCGCCGCGATCCTCGCCACCCATCACCATCCGGACCATGTCGGGGGCGTCGCGCAGCTGCTCGCGACGCGCCGGGTCCCGGTCTACGGGCCGAAAAACGAGCCGATCGCGACGCTGACCCGCCCGGTTTCCGAAGGCGACACGGTAACCATCCCGGAGCTCGGCATCAGCTTCGCGGTGCTCGACATCCCGGGGCACACACGCGCTCACGTGGCCTATTATGGCGCGGATTCGCTGTTCTGTGGCGACACGCTGTTCGCCTGCGGCTGCGGGCGCGTGTTCGAAGGCACGCCCGCGCAGATGTACGCCTCGCTCTCGAAGCTCGGCGCGCTGCCCGACGACACCAAGGTGTATTGCGGCCACGAGTACACGCTCGCCAACATCAAGTTCGCGCGCACGGTCGACCCGGCCAACGCGGCGCTCGCGGCGCGCGAGGCGCGCGCCGCGCGCCTACGCGAGGCGGGCAAGCCGACGCTGCCCACGACCCTGGGCGAGGAGAAGGCCACCAACCCGTTCCTGCGTTGCCTCGAGCCGGCGGTGGTCGAGTCGGCGAACAAGTACCTCGGCGCGCGGCTCGCCGACCCGGTGCGCGTGTTCGCGGCGATCAGGGAGTGGAAGAACCGCTCGTGACGCCGCCGCACGGCGTCCTGCGCGGCTGGATCCCGGCGCTCGCGCTCGCGCTGCTCTCGGCCTGCGCTTCGCAGCCGGCGCCGCCGGAGCAGCCCGCGCCGGCGGCGCCCGCCGCGCAGGCCGGCCCGTCGGTCGCCATGGCCCAGGAGCAGGCCGCCACCGCCGAGGCGGCGGCGCGCACGCTGGCGCGCCCGCTCGACGCCTCGCGCCTGCCGCCGTTCGACGGCGACCATCAGACGGTGCGCGAGAAGCTGCGCGGGCTGCCGCTCGTCGACCTCACCGTGCCGCCGGACGACCTGTGGCAGCGCGTGCGCCTGGGCTTCGCGATGCCGGACCTCGACGACCCGCTGGTCGAGCGCAACATGGCGTATTACGCCGCGCGGCCGGAATACCTGCAGCGCGTGTTCGAGCGCAGCCGCCTGTACCTGTATCACATCGTCGACGAGCTGGAAAAACGCGGCATGCCGACCGAGCTCGCGCTGCTGCCGATCGTCGAGAGCGCGTTCAACCCGATGGCCTACTCGCGCGCCCATGCTTCCGGGCTGTGGCAGTTCATCCCGCCGACCGGCAAGCGCTACAGCCTGGAGCAGAACTGGTGGTACGACGCGCGCCGCGACATCGTCGCCTCGACCGCCGCGGCGCTCGACCACTTGCAGGACCTGTACGACAAGTACGGCGACTGGCAGCTCGCGCTGGCGGCGTACAACTGGGGCGAGAACGGCGTCGCGCGGGCGATCGAGAAGAACCGGGCCGCGGGGCGGCCCACCGACTTCGCCCACCTGTCGATGCCGCGCGAAACGCGCAATTACCTGCCGAAGCTCCAGGCGCTGAAGAACATCGTCGCCGATCCCGCGCCGTTCGGCATCGTGCTCGACCGCATCCCCAACCAGCCGTACTTCGCCACCGTCGACGGCACCGGCGCGATCGACCTGCGGCTGGCGGCGAAACTCGCGGAAATGCCGGTCGACCAGTTCATCGCGCTCAATCCAGGGTTCAACCGGCCGCTCATCCCGTCCTCGTCCGACGCGCGCATCGTGCTGCCCGCCGACAAGGTCGAGGTGTTCCACGCCAACCTCGAGAACCACGACAAGCGGGCGCTGGTGTCGTGGAAGGTCTATCACCCGCAACGCGGCGAGAACCTGCAGCAGATCGCGCACAAGTTCAACGTGCCGCTCGCGCAGCTCAAGCAGGTGAACGGCATCCGCTCGCGCTCGCTTCACCCGCCGGCGGTGCTGGTGGTGCCGACCAACGGCGCCGCCGCGGGGGCGGCGTCGCTGCCCATCATGTACGCGCCGCCGATTCCGGCGGGCGGCCGGGTGCACGTAGTGAAGCGCGGCGACACGCTGTGGGGCATCGCGCAGCGCTACGGAATTACGGTCGGCGATCTGCGGCGCTGGAACCGGGTCGGCACGCTGCACCCGGGCCAGCGCCTCACCGTGTATCCCCCGCCGTCACATAAGCGAAGTGCCAAAAGCGCCAGCAAATAAGATAGTTATATAACTATCTTAATGTTTTGATCCAACCCCGGCTGCGTCACTTGTATAGCACGCAGGCGACGCCGCGCGTGGGCGACAGCCGCGCCGTCTCGGGGTAGTCCTGCGCGCATTC
>Ga0316628_100003075_pt1 | contig 12691 bp, 13 predicted proteins | sample OWC_Aug_M2_C1_D5_FD_207648 | JGI IMG/M metagenome (GOLD analysis project Ga0316628, IMG submission 207648) | Wetland soil microbial communities from Old Woman Creek delta, Ohio, United States - OWC_Aug_M2_C1_D5_C | ecosystem: Environmental > Terrestrial > Soil > Wetlands | place: USA: Ohio...
CGGGCGCCCAGCTCGTGGAGCAAGCCCTGGAGCCGGGACTCGAGCGGGGACTCGACGGAGCTGCCGGGGGTGGAGGGCACCTCCGGATTTTCGTCTTTCGTTCGCTCCCGGTCAACGAGCTTCTCGGGGATCTCCGCTCGCCTTCGGCTCGCTGCGCGCGGCCATCCTTCGGGCAACGTGCTCGCGCCGACGAGCGGCGTCCTCCGGTCGGCCGCGCGGGCCGGTCAGCTTCCGCGCCCGGATTGCTCGATCACGGCCTCGAAGAGGCGCAGGCGCGGCGGCCCCTGCAGCACGCCCTCCGGCGTGCGCGCCTGGCCGTGCGCCTTGCGAAACGCCTCCGAGCGGGTCCAGGCCTCGAAGGCCGCGCGGCTCTCCCAGGTGGAGTGCGAGACGTACACGCCCGCCTCGTCGCCGCGCAGCAGGAGGAAGCCGCGGAAGCCGGGCACCTGCTCCAGGTACGACTCGCGCTTGCGCCAGTGCTCCTCGAACTCGGTCGCACGCTCCGGGTTCACCTGGAACTGGTTCATCGCCACGAAGACCGCCATCCGCCGCCTCCTCCTCTCCCCGGCGACGTCGCGCCGGTCTCCGGTAGAGTAGGCAGCATGCGGCTCCTCCACACCATGCTTCGCGTGAAAGACCTGGACGCGTCCCTGCGCTTCTACTGCGACCTCCTCGGCATGAAGCTGCTGCGGCGCCAGGACTATCCGGAAGGGAAGTTCACCCTCGCCTTCGTCGGCTACGGCGACGAGTCCGACCACAGCGTGCTCGAGCTCACCTGGAACTGGGGCGTCCACGACTACGTGCTGGGAGACGCCTACGGCCACGTGGCGATCGGCGTGAGCGACATCCGCGCCTGCGTCGAGCGCCTGCGCGCGGCGGGCGCCCGCGTCACGCGCGAGCCCGGTCCGATGAAGCACGGCACCACCGTGATCGCCTTCCTCGAGGACCCGAACGGCTACAAGATCGAGCTGATCGAGACGGCCCGGGGCTAGCGGCGGTGCGAGGGATCGCACGCCTCGCCGCGGCGACGTTGGTCTGTGTCAGCGCCTGTCGCTCCGGTGCCCGGCCCGCGGTGGGTCCCGGGGTGGTGGCGTCGATCCCGCCGCTGGCCGCGATCGCGGCCGAGGTGCACGTGGACCCGGCGGCGGTGTCGTCCTTCCTGCCGCCGGGCGCGAACCCCCACGCCTTCGAGCCGCGACCCGGGGACGTGTCGCGGGCCCGCGACGCGCGGCTCCTGCTGGTGATCGGCCTCGGCTTCGACGACTGGGCGCTGCGCGCCGCCCGCGCCGCCGCGGCGCGCCCGCCGCGCGTGCTGGTGGCCTCGGAGGGCCTGGAGCTGCTGCCGCTGGCGGGAGAGGACGCCCCGGGCGAGAGCGCCGATCCCCACCTCTGGCTGGATCCGCGCTTCGGCGCGCGCATCGGCGAACGGGTGGCCGAGGCGCTGGCGGAGCTCGACCCCCCGCATGCCGCCGACTACCGGGAGCGTGCCGCCGCGCTGCGCCGCCGGCTGGAGGCCCTGGACGCCGAGCTGGCGGCGCGCCTCGCCCCGGTCCGCGGCGCGGGCTTCGTGGCCACCCATGCCGCCTGGGGCTACCTGGCCCGCCGCTACGGGCTGGTGGAGGGCGCCGTGCTCGAGACGGCGCCCGGACGCGAGCCCGGCCCGCGCCAGCTGCTCGAGGCCTCGCGCCTCGCGCGCGTGCGCGGGCTGCGCGCCGTCTTCGCGGAGGTGCAGCTCTCCGACGCCAGCGCGCGCGTGGTGGCCGAGGAGGCGGGGATCCCGGTGGTGCACCTCGACGCGCTCGGCGGCCCGGGCGTGCCCGGGCGCGAGCGCTACGAGGACCTCCTGCGCTGGAACGTGGACCGGATCGCGGCGGCCCTGGAGGGGCATCCCCTTCCCGGGTCGTAGGTCCGGGCCGCCCGACCGGGCCTCGGGCCTTGCCCGCGCCCGGGGGCGACACGTGGACGCGTCGGCCCTCGACGCGCAGCCGGCCCTCGGCGAAGAGGCGGATCGCCTGCGGCACCAGCCGGCGCTCCACGGCCTGCACCCGCGCCGCCAGCGACTCCGGCGTGTCGCCCTGGAGCACCGGCACCGCGCGCTGCAGGATGATCGGCCCGTGATCGTACTCCTCGTCCACGAAGTGCACGGTCGCGCCGCTCACGCGCACGCCGGCGGCGAGCACCGCCTCGTGGACGCGGTGGCCGTAGAAGCCCTTGCCGCAGAAGGCCGGGATCAGCGCGGGATGGACGTTGATCGCGCGGCCCGCGAAGCCGCGCGGCTCGAACGGCGAGAGGAAGCCGAGGCACGCCACCAGGTCCACCGTCTGGCGCGCGAGCTCCGCGTGCAGGGCGTCGTTGAAGGCGCGCAGGTCCGGGAGCTCCTTGCGCGGCACCGCCAGCGCGCGGATGCCCCGCCGCCCGGCGCGCGCGAGGCCGCCCGCGCCGCTCTTCGAGGCGAGGACCAGCACGACCTGCGCGGGCAGCGAGCCGTCGTCGATGCGCTCGCAGAGGTTCTCGAGGCTCGTGCCCTCGCCGGAGAGCAGCACCGCGACGCGCAGCGGCTCGCTCATCCGCCGAACAGGCTCCGGTGGATGCGACGCGTGGCCGGCGACTGGTTCAGGGTGTAGAAGTGGATCCCGGGCGCGCCACGCGCGAGGAGCTCGCGACACTGCTCGGTGGCCCAGGCGATTCCCACCTCCAGGGTGCGCGCGGGGTCGTCGCCGGCCCGCGTGAGCTCCCCGTCGAGCTCCTGCGGGATGCGCGCGCCCGAGAGCGCGGTGATGCGCCGGACGTTGGTGGCGCTCACCACCGGCATGATCCCGGGCACGATCGGCACCTCGATCCCCGCCGCACGCGCGCGCGCCACGAAGTCGAAGTAGTCGTGGTTGTCGAAGAAGAGCTGCGTGATCAGGAAGTCGACCCCGGCGCGCACCTTGCGCGCCAGGTTCGCCAGGTCCTGCTCCGGGCTCGGCGCGCGGGGATGCGTCTCCGGGTAGCAGGCCGCCGCCACGCAAAAGCTCCAGTCCGAGCGAACGAAGGCCACCAGCTCGTTGGCGTAGGAGAAGCATCCCGGCGGCGGGCGGTAGTCCGGCTGGTCGCGCGGGGGATCGCCACCGAGCGCCAGCACGTTCTCGATTCCCGCCTCGGCCAGGCGATCGAGGATCTCGCGCAGGTCCTCGCGGCTCGATCCGACGCAGGTGAGGTGCGCCATCGCCGTGAGCCCCACCTCGCGCTCGATGCGCGTCACCAGCTCGATGGTGTGGCGGCGTGTCGAGCCCCCGGCGCCCCAGGTCACCGAGACGAAGGCCGGCGCGAGGCGCTTCAGCTCGGCGATGGTTCGGTAGAGCCCCGCGAAGCCGGCCTCGGTGCGCGGCGGGAAGAACTCGAAGGAGATCACGGGCCGGCCCCGGCCGAAGGACTCCGAGATGCGCATCGGCGCCGAGTGTACCATTGACGCCCCCGCCGCCCGCCGCGAGACTGCCGCCTCCGGAGGCCCCGCATGTCCATCCTGGTCACGGGATCGCTCGCGATCGACCACATCATGGTCTTCCCGGACCGCTTCAAGAACCACATCCTGCCCGACCGGATCCAGATGTTGAACGTCTCCTTCGCCGTGCCGACGCTCCACAAGAGCTTCGGCGGCACCGCGGGCAACATCGCCTACCACCTGCGCCTGCTGGGGGAGGATCCGCTGGTGCTGGCCACCGTGGGGAGCGACTTCGGCGAGTACGCGGCCTGGCTCGATCGTTGCGGAGTGCGCCGCGCCGGGATCCGGGTGCTCGGCGACGCCTTCACCGCGCAGTGCTTCATCACGACCGACCTCGACGACAACCAGATCGCCGCCTTCCATCCCGGGGCCATGGACCGCGCCCACGAGGCGCCTCTGGACGACGTCGGGGAGCCGATCGACCTCGGGATCGTGGCACCCAACGGCAAGCAGGCGATGCTCGATCACGCGCGCGGGCTGCGCGCGCGCGGGGTGCCGGCGGTGATCGACCCCGGGCAGGGACTGCCGCTCTTCTCGGGCGAGGAGTTGCTGGCGCTGCTCGACGGTGGCTCGGTCTACGTGGTGAACGACTACGAGTGGGCCGTCACGCGCGAGCGTACGGGGCTCGACGAGGACGCGCTCTCCCGTCGCGTCGGGTCGCTGGTGGTGACGCGCGGCGAGCGGGGCTCGTGGATCCGTCAGGGCGGCCGGCGGATCGAGATCCCGCCCGTGCGGGCGGAGCGCGTGGTGGATCCGACGGGCTGCGGCGACGCCTATCGGGCCGGTCTCCTGGCGGGCCTGCGGCAGGGGCGGCCGCTCGAGGTGGCGGGCCGCATGGGGAGCCTGCTCGGGGCGCTCAAGGTGGCGCGGCAGGGCACGCAGTCGCTGCAGGTGCGGCCCGACGAGTTCCGCGCGCGCTTCCACGGCGAGTTCGGCTTCAGCCTCGGATGACGCAGCGCCCGCCGCCGGGAGGGGCCGGGCGCCCGCGCTGGCGCGACCTCGGCTGGTTCGTGCTGGCGGCGGCGCTGCCGCTGCCCTGGGTGGTGGCGCACAATCTCGAAGGGCTCGGGCTCCCTCCCGAGTACACGGCGCTGCTCTCGGGGCTCTCGATCCTCGGCAGCGCCTTCCTGCTCTCCTGGGCCACCGAGCTGGCCGAGCGCGACATCCCGCAGGCGCTCGCGCTCCTGGTGCTCGCGCTGGTGAGCGTGCTCCCGGAGTACGCGGTGGACCTCCACTTCGCCTGGCGCGCGGGCCAGGACCCGAGCTGGGCGCCCTACGCCGTGGCCAACATGACGGGCGCCAACCGGCTGCTGATCGGGCTCGGCTGGGCGCTGGTCTGCCTGATCGCCTGCCGGCGCTCGGGCACCACCGAGCTGGCCGTGCACCCGCGCCAGCGGCTCGAGATCCGCTTCCTCTTCCTGGCGACGCTCTACTCCTTCCTGATCCCGTATGGCGGGCACGTGAGCCTGCTGGACGCCCTCGTGCTCTTCGGCCTCTTCGCCGCCTACGTCGTCGGCGCGATGCGCGGGGAGTCCGCCGAGGCGGAGCTGATCGGTCCGGCGGCGCTGATCGAGCGCGAGTTCTCCGAGCGCGGGCGGCGGCTCTGGGCGCTCGCGCTCCTGGTCTTCGCGGCCTACGCGATCGTGATCTCGGCGAAGCCCTTCGCCGACGGCCTGGTGCACGTCGGACGCAACCACGCGATCGACGAGTTCCTGCTGGTGCAGTGGCTCGCGCCGCTCGCCTCCGAGTCGCCGGAGTTCGTGATCGCGATCCTCTTCGCGCTGAAGCGCCGGGGCTCGATGGGTCTCGGCGCGCTGATCTCCTCCAAGGTGAACCAGTGGACCCTGCTGGTCGGCGCGGTTCCGATCGCCTACGCGCTCTCCTCCGGGACGCTCCACGGCCTGCCGCTCGACGCTCGCCAGACCGAGGAGCTGATCCTGACCTCGGCGCAGTCCCTGCTCGCAACGGTGCTGATCGCCGACCTGCGCTTCGGCCGGCGCGAGAGCGTGCTGCTGATGCTGCTCTTCCTGGGCCAGGCGGTGTTCCCGAGCACCGAGGTTCGCTGGGGCTTCACCCTCGCCTACCTCGTGATCACGGCCGCCGTGCTGGTCTCCGGCGGAGCCGCCCGGCGCCACGCCTTCACGGGGCTGCTGCGCGCCCGCCCGCCCGGCCGGCGCCCGGACTGAGGTCCGCGGTGGCGGAGGTCGAGGTCGTCGTCGTGGGCGCCGGGATCGTGGGGCTCGCCTGCGCCGCGGCGCTCGCGCGTCGCGGCCGCTCCGTCCTCGTGCTCGAGCGCGCGGAGGGCATCGCCCGGGAGACCAGCGCCCGCAACAGCGAGGTGCTGCACGCCGGGCTCTACTACCCGCCGGGCTCCCTGAAGGCCGTGCTCTGCGTGGAGGGCCGCGCCCGCCTGCTCGAGCGCGCGCGGCGGCTCGGTCTGCCCCACCGCGTCCTCGGCAAGCTCGTGGTGGCGGTGCGGCCGGAGGAGGTGGCGGTGCTGGAGCGTCTCCGCGCCACCGGCAGCGCCAACGGAGCCGAGGGCCTGGCCCTCGTCGAGGGTGCGGAGGCGATGCGCCGCGAGCCGTCCCTGCGCGTGGTGGCGGCCCTCGACTCGCCGGGGACCGGGATCTGCGACGCCCATGCCCTGGCGCTCTCCTTCGCCGCCGAGGCCGAGTCGCACGGTGCGGCGCTGGTGCTGCGCACGCGCGTCGAGGGCCTGGAGCGCTCGCGGGCGGGCTGGCGCGTCGCGGCGCGCGGCGCCGACGGCGAGGCGGTAACGCTCGATTGTGTGGCCGTGGTGAACGCGGCGGGGCTCGCCTCGGACGAGCTGGCCGGGCTGGCGGGGATCGACGTCGAGGCCCGCCGCTGGCGCCTCCATCTCTGCAAGGGCGACTACTTCTCGCTGGCTCCCGGGGCTCCGCTGCGGCTCCAGCGTCTGGTCTACCCCGTGCCCGAGTCCGCCGGTCTCGGCGTGCACGCCACGCTCGATCTCGGCGGCCGCGTGCGCTTTGGCCCCGACACCGAGTACGTGGAGCGGCCGCGCTACGACGTGGATCCGCGCAAGGCGGATCGCTTCGCGGAGGCCGTGCGCCGCTACCTGCCGGCGATGCGGGCGGAGTGGCTGTCGCCGGAGATGGCCGGCGTGCGGCCGCGGCTGGCGGCGCCGGGAGAGGGCTTCCGGGACTTCGTGGTGTCGGAGGAATCGGCGGCGGGCCTGCCGGGGCTGGTGAACCTGGTCGGGATCGAGTCGCCCGGCCTGACCGCCTCGCCCGCCATCGCGGAGCGGGTGGCCGAGCTGCTCTCCGCGCTGTAGCGGCGCCGCGACGCTCAGTGAAGGAGCCCGGAGAGCGACGGATCGCGCCGCGCGTCGCCCGCGGTCCACACCACCGCGACCGCCACGTTGTCGCCCGAGGGATTGCGCCGGTGGGCGGCGAGCGCCGTCTCGAGCAGGCGCCGGGCGGCCTCGCAGGCCGCCGCGCCTCGCGCCTCGCGCACCGCCGCCTCCACCGCCTCGGCCACCGCGGCGCGCGGGTCCTCGACGCCGACGCCGCGCTCCGAGAGGCCGTCGGTGGCGAGCACCACGGCGCGCGTCGCGGCGAGCGAGCGCGAGCCGGCGAGCGAGCGGTCGGCGAGATGGGCGGCGCTCCAGCGCTCCCGCCCGAGGAAGCACGGCAGGGCCGGCTCCGAGGGGGCCAACGTGAGCTCGAGGACGCGGCGTCGCTCCGCCGCGAAGACCTGGCTGTCGCCGACGGAGGCGAAGGCGAGCAGATCCTGCGCCGGGCGCACCAGCGCGAGCGCGAGCGTGGTGCGCGCGCGCCGGCGCCCCGACTGGCGCGCCAGCACCGCCTCGTTGGCGGCGACGAGGGCCTCGCGCGCCGTCCGGGGCCAGTCCACGTCGAGCGCTTCTGCCCCGGTCCAGCGCGCGGCGGGACCGTCGCGCAGGCACTCGAGTGCGCTCTCCGAGGCTTCGGCGCCCCCGTGGCCGTCGGCGACCGCCACCAGGATCCCGCCCGCTCCCTCGGCCAGGAGCGCGGCGTCCTCGTTCGGATCGGTGTGCGCGTAGCGCTTGGCCGCGCCGCCGATCGAGAGGGCGACGGCCACCCGCGCGTCGCCGCGGCAGATCGCGGCGCCGATCTCGCGCTGGTCGCGCCCGCGCAGCAGCACGACCTTCACGCGCCGTCCGTTCCTCCCGCGCCGTCGGAGCCCGCGCCCTCGGCGGGCGTCCGCAGCGGATTGCGGGCGAAGAGGAAGTCCTCCACCGGGCGTCCACCGATCAGGTGCTGCTGCAGGATGCGCTCCAGCACCTCGGGCGTGCAGCCCCGGTACCAGGTGCCTTCGGGGTACACCACGACGATGGGGCCGCCGCGGCAGATCTGCAGGCACTCCACCTTCGAGCGGTAGACGTTGCCGTCGGGCGCAGCCAGGCCGAGCTCGCGCAGGCGCCGCTTCAGGAACTCCCACGACACCAGGGCCTCCTCGCGCGGCGCGCAGTTGCCGCCCACGCAGAGCAGGAGATGGCGGGCGTAGCGCCCGAGGCCGCGGGCGCGCACCAGGGGATCCAGGTCGGAGGCAGCCATGCGATTCCTGGAGTATAACGGCCCGGCGCGGGAGGCGCGGATGACGGCGGTCGAGGCCGTGCTGATCGGCGGTGGCAACCGGGGGCGCTTCACCTACGGCGCGTACGCGCTCGCGCATCCCGACCGGCTCCGCATCGTCGCAGTCGCCGAGCCCCACGACGAGCGCCGCGCCGCCCTGACGTCGGAGCACGCGCTACCGCCCGAGCGCGCGAGCCGGGACTGGCGGGAGATTCTCGAGCGGCCCCGGCTCGCCCCCGTCGCGATCGTCGCCACCGGCGACTCGCTCCACGTGGAGCCGGCGCTGGCCGCGCTCTCGCGCGGCTATCACCTGCTGCTGGAGAAGCCGATCGCGCCGGAGCCGGCGGACTGCGTCCGGGTGGTGGAGGCCGCGGAGCGGGCCGGCAGGCTGCTGCAGATCGCGCACCCGCTGCGCTACACCGCGTTCTACGCCAAGCTACATGAGATCGTGTCGAGCGGCCGGTTGGGCCATCCGCTGGTCTTCGACATGAAGGAGCACGTGGCGCACTGGCACATGGCCCACTCCTACGTGCGCGGGAAGTTCCGCAACCGGGAGATCGCGGCACCGCTCGTGCTCGCCAAGACCTGCCACGACCTCGATCTCCTGCTCTGGCTCGCCGGCCGCGCGCCGCGGCGGGTGGCCTCCTTCGGCTCGCTCGCGCACTTCCGGCCGGAGCGGGCGCCGGCGGGCGCGCCGGAGCGCTGCACCGACGGCTGTCCGGTGCAGGCCGAGTGCCCCCACGACGCCGCGCGCTTCTACCTCGGCCCGGACGAGAAGCTGGCGCGCCTCTGGCCCTGGGCCGACCTCGGTCTCGACTCGTCGCGCGAGGCCCGGCGGCGCGCGCTGGAGACCGGTCCCTATGGGCGCTGCGTGTACCGCTGCGACAACGACGTGGTGGACCACCAGGTGCTCGCGATCGAGCTCGAGGGCGGCGTCGCCGCGAGCTTCACGGTGCAGGGGCTCGCGACCCACGAGCGCCGCACCGTGCGCGTGACCGGCAGCCTGGGCGAGGTGCGCGGCGTGTTCCAGGACGGGCTGCTGGAGGTGACGCGCCACGGCTCGAGCGAGACCGAGCGGCATCGCATCGAGAGCTCGGTCCTCGGCCACTTCGGCGGCGACGTGGGCCTGCTCGACCACTTCACCGCCCTGCTGGCGCGGGGCGGCGGCGACGCGGAGCGGAGCTCCGGCCGGACCGCCCTCGACGGGCACCTGCTCGGCTTCGCGGCCGAGGAGGCCCGGCGGAGCGGCGTCGTGGTGGACGTCTCGACCTACCGCGCCGCGGCGGAGCGGAGCGCGCGCGCTTGACGGCCGAGCTCTCGGACCGCCGGGCCCGGGTGCTCCTGCTGGCGGGCGTTCTCGCCGGGGTGGCGCTGGCTGCGGCCGGTGTGGTGCGCTCGGGGGCGCCGCCCGCGCCGCCGGCCGACGCGGTGGCGCTGGTGAACGGGCAGCCGATCACCCGCGACGCCCTGCGCCAGCTCGAGGCGGAGGCGCGGGCGGGACGCCAGGGGCGGCCCCTCGACACCGAAGAGCGTCGGCATCTCCTGGAGCGGGCGGTCGATGAGGAGCTGCTGCTGGAGCGGGGCCTCGCCCTCGGGCTGGCGCGCCTCGAGCCGAGCGCGCGGCGCGCCATCGTGAACGCCGTGGTGACGTCCATCGCCACCGAGGCCGCAACCCGGGAGCCGGACGAGGCCGAGCTGCGCAGCGTCTTCGCCGCGGCGCCGGAGCGCTTCGCGCCCCCCGGCCGGCTGCGCCTCGCGGTGGGCTTCGTGGCCGCCGGGCCGGGAGGGCATCCCGAGGCGGAGGCCTGGCGCCGCGCGAACGAGCTCGCCGCGCGGCTGCGCGGCGGCGGCTCGCTGGCCGAGGCGAGCGCTGGCCTCGGGAACCCGCTGCCGGTGCCGCTCCCCGAGGGCCCGCTCTCGCTCGACCGGATCGCAGAGGCCCTCGGCCCGGCGGCGGCCCGGGCGGTCGAGCCCCTCGGCCCCGGCGAGGTGGCGCCGCCGGTGCGCGGCGCCGCGGGCTACCTGGTGCTCCGGCTCGACGAGCGGCTCGCACCGCACGCGCCGGCCTTCGAGGAGGTACGCGACAGGGTGCGCGCCGCATACCTGCAGGGCGCCGGCGAGCGGGCGGTGGCGCGCTACGTGAAGCGGCTGCGGGCGGACGCGGAGGTGCGCGTGCTCGATCCGGAGCTCCGCGCTCCATGACACGGATCCGGGTCGGCGCGACGCTCTCCCTCGCGCTGCTCGCGCTCCCGTTCGCGGCCGGCGTCGCCCGGGCCCACAGCCGCTCCAGCTCGAGCTCGAGCTGGGAGATCCGCAGCGGGCCGCAGCCCGTCGCGCGCATTACCGCGCGCGTCACGTGGAGCGATCTCGAGGCCTCGATCCCGGCGCTGGCCCGGGTGGGTGGTCCCGGCTCCGCGGAGGCGCTGGCGCTCGCCGATGCCTACCTCCGGCAGCGCTTCCGCCTGGAGGCAGCGGGCACGCGCTGCCCGCCGGTCGGCGACAGCCTGGGGCTTCCGGCGGCGGACCCGACGCACCTGACGCGGGTCTGGCGCGTGGTCTGCTCGAGCCCGGGTCCGCTTCTGGCGGTGGACGACGCCTTCTTCGACGCCGCCCCCGCCCACTTCCACCTGGCGCGCTTCCGACTGGACGAGGGCGAGCCGGTGGAGCGCATCTTCGTGGCGAGCGAGCGGCGCTTCGCGCTGCCCGCGGGCGGGATCGCGCACGGGGCCGCGCCCACGAGCTCCGGCCTCCTCGACTACGTGATCCTCGGCATCGAGCACATCGGGAGCGGCGCCGACCACCTCGCCTTCCTGCTGGGCCTCCTCCTCGCGAGCGGCACGCTCGGCGAGCTCGCGACCCTGATCACCGGCTTCACGGCCGCGCACAGCGTCACCCTGGCGCTCGGTGTGCTCGGCGTGGTGCGTCCTGCCTCGGCCACCGTGGAGGCGCTGATCGGCCTCTCGATCGCGATCGTCGCCCTCGAGAACTTCGCCGAGACCGTCGGGGCCCGCACGCGCCGCGGGCTGGAGGCCGCCCTCGCGCTGGCTCTCGGCGCGGCGGTGCTCGCCGCCCTGGCAGGTCGCTGCGCGGTCGCGCCGCTCGCTCTCGGCGGCGTGGCCCTCTTCTCCGTCTGCTACTTCGCGCTGGTGGCGCGCGCGCGACGGCCGGGCTCCTGGCGCTGGTTCGTGGCCTTCGTCTTCGGTCTCGTGCATGGCTTCGGCTTCGCGGGCGTGCTGGTCGAGAGCGCGCTTCCCGCCGGCCGTGTCCTGCCGGCGCTCCTCGGCTTCAACAGCGGGGTCGAGATCGGCCAGCTCGCGGTGGTGGCCGTGGCCTGGCCCTTGCTGCGCCTGGTCGCGAGCCGCGGCGGCCTCTCGCGCGCCAGCTGGATCCAGCTCGGCTCGACCCCCATCCTCGCCGCCGGCGTCTACTGGTTCGCTTCCCGGGCCTTCGGCTGAGGGGCGGCTACACGCCGCTGCCCTTCGGCGCGCGTGACCCGTCGCCTGCGTCGGCGTAAGATCGCGGGATGGCGAGCCAGCGCAGCGCAGACCCGCGCAGCCCGTCGCGCATCGCGGGTCCGAAGGCAGCGCCCGACGTGACGGCGCTCGTCCTGGCCATCTGCCACGAGGTCGGGAACCTGCTGGCCGCGGCCCGCCTGGCCGCCCATCTGGCGGGGCGCGAGCCCGTCGCACCGGATACCGCACCCGTCCAGATCGAGGACCTCGCGGCCGAGGCCGGCGCCCTGCTGGCGCAGATCCGGCCGCTCCTGGCCAGGCGCCCGGCCCGCACGCGGGTGGCGCCGGAGCAGCTCCTGAAGGCGCTGGAGCGTGCGCTCGCCGATCGCGCGCACGGCGACGTCCGGCTGGAGGTGAAGATCCCACGCTCCCTCCCGGACGTGGACGTCGACCCGGACGCCTTCTATCACGGCCTGCTCACGCTCGCGCTGGGCGCGCTCGAGGCCACGCGGCCGCAGGGACGCGTGCGGGTGTTCGCGCAGCGCGCGGACGGCGGCGTCGGCTTCGTGGTGGAGGACGACGGCCCGCCCTCGGATCCGGAGGGCTCGCCGAGCCGGGGGCGCGGCCTCGCCCTCGAGCTGGTGCGGCGGGTGGCCAGGCGCTGCGGCGGCAGGGCGACGCGGCGACCGCGGCGCCGGGGCACGCGCATCGAGGTCTGGCTCGCCGCCGCGAAGCCCGCGCGACGCGCGTCGCCGCGGGGAGGCCGCGCCGCGCGGCGCGGGGTCAAGCGGCCCGGCGCAGCTCGGACGGGGGGCGCGGCCGCAGCAGGTGGGCCGGCGGCTGGCGCAGGTCCCACACCAGGCCGACGGCGGCCAGCGCGCGCAGCACGTAGTAGGTGAGATCGATCTCCCACCAGAAGAAGCCCTGGCGCGTGCTCGCCATGTAGTGGTGATGGTTGTTGTGCCAGCCCTCGCCGAAGGTGAGGAGCGCGAGGAGCCAGTTGTTGCGGCTGGTGTCGTCGGTCTCGTAGCGCCGGGAGCCGAAGAGGTGGGCGAACGAGTTGATGGAGTAGGTGCAGTGCCAGAGCGCGGTGGTCGAGATCCCGAAGCCCCAGACCAGGCCCGAGAAGCCGCCGATGGCGAAGCAGAGCGCCGCCACCA
>Ga0316628_100003076_pt1 | contig 12690 bp, 12 predicted proteins | sample OWC_Aug_M2_C1_D5_FD_207648 | JGI IMG/M metagenome (GOLD analysis project Ga0316628, IMG submission 207648) | Wetland soil microbial communities from Old Woman Creek delta, Ohio, United States - OWC_Aug_M2_C1_D5_C | ecosystem: Environmental > Terrestrial > Soil > Wetlands | place: USA: Ohio...
CGGAATATTGGGACTTGGGATTCTTGCGGCACTCGCCGCTGCGCGACGCCTATCAAGGCATCGTCGATGCGATCGCCGAGTCCCTCGAATTTTTCGAGTCGATGAGCGGCCTCTCCGTGCATGCAGCCACGCGCTGCGATTTCTACACGAGCCACGAAGGCTTGCACTTGCTGTCCGAACAGGCGCAGACCCGCTATATCGAGCGGCAGAAACGCTGGTACAACCTGTCGACGCACATGCCGTGGATCGGCATGCGCACGGCGAACATCGACGGCGCGCACATCGAGTATTTTCGCGGCATCGCGAATCCGATCGGCGTGAAAGTCGGCGCGGCGATGAGCGCCGAGTGGCTGCAGGAACTCGTGCAGGTCCTGAACCCGCAGAGCATCCCCGGGCGCTTGACGCTGATCCACCGGTTCGGCGCCAAGGATATCGAGCAGCGACTGCCGGAGGTCATTCGCGCGGTGCACGCGACGGGATCGCGCGTGCTCTGGGTTTGCGATCCGATGCACGGCAATACGGAGACGACGGCGGGCGGAATCAAGACCCGGCGTTTCGAGAACATCCTCACGGAAGTGGAGGCCGCGTTCCGGATCCATGAGGAATGCGGTTCCATTCTCGGCGGAGTTCACATCGAACTCACCGGCGAGGATGTCACTGAGTGCATCGGCGGCGCGCGCGGTCTCGCGGAGGCCGATCTTGCACGCGCCTACAAGAGCGCCGTCGACCCTCGCCTCAACGGCGAGCAATCGCTGGAACTCGCGATGCGAATCGCGCAGCGCGCGGCGGCGCGGCGGCGGTCGGCGAAACATCGCAAAAGTGCGTCATAATTCGCAAGGCATGATGCCAATCTATCGTAAATACAATTAGTTAGGGGCTTTTCAAAGAATCATTCTAATTTCGCCGGACGCGATTTTCGAAACCCGGCTTGCCTCGCTGCACCCAGGTGATATTCTCCCCCGGGTACCGCTCCCGCCCGTAAATCGTTGCAGCGCCGAGTTGACATAAGGCATAGCCCCCATATCGCCTGACGGCAGCCCCGCCGCGCCAAAATTTCGGGTCGACGCCAAGGAATTAATGCGCCGTTGCCGTGTCCTATCAGGGCGGCGACGGTTCGGAACCGGTCAGAGTGGCTCGTCTGAAGAATTGAGCCGAGGGTTAGGTTGCGCTCGGGTTAGTCCAAGTCCAGGCGCGATCGACGGCGGGCTACGCGGAACACCGCGTAGCCCGTTTTTTCTTTATAGCCGCTTGAATCCGTGCCATGAACAGCGCCTTTGATCCCGGCTGTCGCCGTTGTCCGCGTCTCGCCGGCTTTCTCGATACGGTGAAGCGCAAACAGGCGGATTATTTCTGCAAGCCCGTGCCGCCGTTCGGCGACCCGAAGGCGCGGCTGTTGATCGTGGGACTCGCGCCCGGCATGCACGGTGCGAATCGCACCGGCCGGCCGTTCACCGGCGATTTTGCCGGTATTCTTCTCTACGAGACTCTGTACAAGTTCGGCATCGCGAACGCGCCTGCGTCCGTCGGCGTCGGCGACGGCCTCGTCCTCGGCGGCGCGAGGATCACCAACGCAGTCAAATGCCTGCCGCCCGGGAACAAACCGCTGCCCATGGAAGTGAAGAACTGCAACGACTATCTGCGCGAGGAGTTGGCGCAAAGCCCCGAGGTGCGCGTGATCCTCGCGCTCGGGGCCGTTGCGCACGCGGCGCTCCTGCGAGCCAGCGGCCTCAAGTCGGCGCAATACCGCTTCGCGCATGCGGCCGAGCATGCCTTGGAAGGAGGGCGCGTCCTCGTCGACTCCTATCATTGCAGCCGCTACAACACGCAGACGCGCAGGCTGACGTCCGCCATGTTCGAGAGCGTCGTCGGTCGCGCGGTCGAACTCGCGGCATGAGCACGGACGCGCACGCTGCGAGCGCCGCGGGCTTCGACGCCAAGGCGTTCGTCGGCGGTTTGCCGGCGCGGCCCGGCGTGTATCGCATGTACGGTGCCGAAGGCGAAGTCCTCTACGTCGGCAAGGCGCGCAGCCTGAGAAACCGCGTCGCCTCCTATTTTCAGCCGGGCAATGTCCACCCCAAGGTTCAGGCTCTGGTCGCGAAGACCGCGAGCATGGAGGTGACGATCACGAACTCCGACACGGAGGCCTTGCTCCTCGAGCTGAATCTCATCAAGAAGCACAGGCCGCGGTTCAACGTGATCCTGCGCGACGACAAGAGCTTTCCGTTCCTGCAGGTGGCGGCGAATCACGACTACCCGCGCTTGAGCCTGTACCGCGGCTCACGCAAGGAGCCGGGCAGATTTTTCGGCCCTTATCCGTCCGCAGGTGCGGTGCGCGAGACGCTGCACCAGCTGCAAAAGCTGTTCCGGCTGCGCAATTGCGAGGACACCTATTTCGCCAACCGCTCGCGGCCCTGCCTGCAATACCAAATTCAGCGCTGCACGGCGCCGTGCGTCGGCTTGATCTCCAAGGAGCGCTACGCCGAGGACGTCGCCGCCGCGGTCAAGGTGCTCGAGGGGCGAAACGACGAGGTCAACCAGGATCTGGCGCGGCGCATGGACGACGCCGCGGAGCGCCTGGACTTCGAGGACGCGGCGCAGCTGCGCGATCAATTGGCGAGCTTGAAGGCCGTGCAGGCGCAGCAGATCGTCACGTCGGATCTGCGGCATGACGCCGACGTGATCGCCGTGGAGCCGGGCAACGGCGAGTATTGCGTCGCGCTGATGTTCGTGCGCGCGGGCCGCAGCCTCGGCAGCACGACATTTTTCCCGAAGGCGCCGTTGGCCGAGCCGGCCGAAGTCCTCGCCGCGTTCATCGCGCAGTATTACGCCGAGCGCGAGGCGCCGGCCGAGATCATCGTCGGCCAGGATTTCGAGGAGATGCCGGTTCTCGAGGCGAGTCTCGGTGCGCGCTCCGGGCATCGCGTGCGCATCGCCTCGTCGGTCAGAGGCATCCGCGCGCGTTGGCTCGAAATGATGCGCAACAACGCGATCCAGGCGCTCAAGATGCGAACGCTCGCGCGCGCGAGCATCCAGGCGAATCTTGCGGAAATGCGCGGGATTTTCGCCCTGCCGGCGACGCCGAAACGCCTGGAGTGTTTCGATATCAGCCATACGGGCGGCACCGACACGATCGCCTCTTGCGTGGTATTCGGCGCGGAAGGGCCTTTGAAGAGCGAATACCGGCGGTTCAATATCACCGGCATCGAGCCCGGTGATGATTACGCGGCGATGTATCAGGCACTCACGCGACGCTATAAAAGAGTACTCGCCGGCGAAGTGCCTGCCCCCGACGTCGTCCTGATCGACGGCGGCAAGGGGCAGTTGGCACAAGCCGCGCGCGTATTCGAAGAACTGGGGCTGAAGGGAGTCATGCTGATCGGCGTCGCCAAGGGCGAGGATCGCCGCGCGGGCCAGGAGCAGCTTTTCTTGTTGGGCCGCGACACGCCGACTATACTGCCTCCGGACTCAAGTGCGCTGCATTTGATCCAGCGGGTACGCGACGAGGCACATCGGTTTGCGATCGCGGGTCACCGGCGCAAACGCGCGAAGCGTCACAGCCGATCGATCCTCGAGGCCATACCGGGATTGGGTCCCGTGAAACGACGCGAGCTACTGAAGCAATTCGGTGGCTTGCAAGGGGTGCTGCGTGCCGGTATCGACGATTTTCTGCAGATTCGAGGCCTCGGTCCGCGCCTGGCGGAGGTGATCTATGAGCACCTCCACCCGGGCCGCTGAACGCAAAGCATGGGTGAACCTGCCGAATGGGCTGACCTGGCTGCGCATATTCATGGTCCCCGCGATCGTGGTGTTGTTTTATCTGCCGTACTGGTGGGCGGGCCCCGCCGCGTGCGCGAGCTTCGCCTTCGCCGGCATCACCGATTCGCTCGACGGCTATTACGCCCGTAAGCTCGGCCTGACCTCGCGCCTGGGTGCATTCCTCGATCCGGTCGCGGACAAGTTGATCGTCGCCTGCGCCTTGGTCCTGATCGTCTCCAAGGATCCGCGCTGGTACATGGTGATCGTCGCGATCGTCATCATCGGGCGCGAGATCGCGGTCTCGGCGCTGCGCGAGTGGATGGCGGAGATCGGCGCGCGCGGCCGGGTCGCGGTATCGGGGTGGGGGAAGATGAAGACGATCATGCAGATCGTCGGCCTGTCGTTCCTGCTGTTCCGCATGAACCTGGACGGCATACCGATCTATCGTATCGGCTTGATTTTGACGGGCATCGCGGCGGTGCTGACGCTTTGGTCGATGATTTTGTACTTGCGTTTGGCCTGGCCGGAATTGCGGGGCAGTTCAACGCGTTAGAGATATATGTCGATCTATACTCCTTGACTCCCGGCGGCGCGGCCCTACAATTGCGCGTCTGTGTCGGGCGGGAATAGCTCAGTTGGTAGAGCGCAACCTTGCCAAGGTTGAGGTCGCGAGTTCGAGCCTCGTTTCCCGCTCCAGATCGTGCAAGAACCCCGGCGCGTCCGGGGTTCAGCGTTTTTGACCTCGGGCTAGGTGGCAGAATGGTCATGCAGCGGCCTGCAAAGCCGTGTACGCCGGTTCGATTCCGACCCTAGCCTCCAAATTGACAGTTCCCGCGGGCGCATCGGCGATGCGCGTGGTGCCCCGGGCCGGAGTCGAACCGGCACAGCCTTGCGGCCAACGGATTTTCATACCTCGACGGCTTTCGCCGCCGCGCAACGCGCGTTCGGGGCCTGGAGTGCGCCATGACCATGGCAGCCGATCGCTCGGGCTGCGGTAGGTCCCCGCCGTCCACTCTCTACACCTGCCGGCCTCTGGCCTTGGCGCCTAAAGCCGGATTGGTTCGGCGTTGCCTCGGGCATTCAAAGCCCAGGGGGTTCACCGACTTTGACGGGATCCGACGGGGCGTTTCCATCCCCGCCGCTCAATTTTTCAAGTCCGTTGCGTCTACCAATTTCGCCACCGGGGCGCGCGCACCAGTCTACCCGACCGCGCGCGAGGCTGCGGCTCGGGTTTTCACCAGGCGTCGCTTCGGTGCGTCGCGGTAGCCTCAACTGGTTGATTTCGCTAAGCTCGCCGCCTCATGAATGCCGACGCAGCCGCTTTGACGGTCGACCAGGTGCATGTTTGGCGCGGCGATCGCCACGTGCTCCGAGCCTTGAGCTTCGGCGTCGATGCCGGACAACTCCTGCATATCTGGGGTCCGAACGGCACCGGCAAGACCACGCTGCTGCGCGTCGTCTGCGGCCTGCTCCGGCCCGAGCAAGGCCAGGTCGCCTGGGGCGGCCGGCCGATCGAGCGCATACGCAGCGAGTACCAAGCGGCCATGGCATACGCTTCTCACGAGGCGGCGCTGAAAGGGGACCTGACGGCCTTGGAGAATTTGCGCTACGCCGTGGGGCTCAAGCGCCGGGTCCGCGACGATGAACTGCGGGCGACGCTCGAGCGGACCGGCATCGGCGCCGGTGCGGATTTGCCTGCGCGCGTCCTGTCGGCGGGGCAGCGCCGGCGCGTCGCGATGGCGCGGGTCCTGGCGATGCGCGCGGCGGTCTGGCTGCTCGATGAGCCGTTCACGAACCTCGACGTCGGCGGATCGGCGCTGATGTCGCGGATGCTCGAGGAGCACGTGGATCAAGGCGGACTGGCGCTGGTCGTCGCGCACCACGAGCTGGAATTGAACCGCCCGATCAGGCGCCTGGAGCTTTCTGCATGAACGTCGGCGCATTCCGCGCGATGCGGCTCATCCTGCATCGGGAACTGAGTCTCAGTTTCCGGCGGCCGGATCAATTGCTGCAGCCGCTCGTGTTCTTTTTGATCGTCACGACCCTGTTTCCGCTCGCGTTGAGCCCGGAAATGTCGCTGCTTCGAGACATGGCTCCGGGTGTCCTTTGGGTGGCCGCGCTGTTATCGTCGCTGTTGTCGATCGATGCGCTGTTCAAAGGCGATGCGGACGATGGAACCTTGGAGCAATTGGCGCTGTCTGGTCAATCGTTGAGTGTCATCGTGATAGCGAAGACCATCGCCCATTGGCTCGTCAGCGGTGCGGCGCTGGTCGTCATGTCGCCGCTCGTCGCCACGGCGCTCGGCATTCCGGTCGATGCGTTTGCGACCATGATGTTCAGCCTCGCGCTCGGTACACTGACCTTGAGCTGGCTGGGTGCGATCGGCGCCGGTTTGACGGTCGGGTTGCGACGCGGCAGCGTGTTGTTGTCGCTGATCGTGTTGCCGCTCGCCATGCCGTTGTTGATCTTCGGCGCCAGCGCGACCGATCGCGCGATCGGCGGGGAGAGCCCCGCCGGCGCATTGTATTTTTTGGCGTCGCTGTGTGTGTTCACGAGTAGCTTGGCGCCGCTTGCGGCGTCCGCTGCGCTGCGGATAACGCTGGAATAAGAGGCTGATGGCAATCATCCATGTGGACCTGGTTTTATAGGCTGGCATCGCCGCCGCACGTCTACCGCACGGCCGCGGCCCTGACGCCGTGGTTCTACGCGGTTGCGGCGGTCCTGATCGGCTACGGCCTGGTCGACGGCTTGGTGTTCGCGCCGCGCGACTATCAACAAGGCGACGCATTCCGCATCATCTACGTGCACGCGCCGAGCGCCTGGCTCTCCCTGTTCGCGTACACGACGATGGCGGTGGCCGGCGCGATCGCCTTGATATGGCGGATCAAAGTCGGCTACGCGGTCGCCGCGGCAGCGGCCCCGATCGGCGCATCGTTCACGCTGTCCGCGTTGGTGACCGGATCCTTGTGGGGCAGGCCGATGTGGGGCACCTATTGGGCCTGGGATCCGCGGCTGACCTCCGAACTCATCCTGTTGTTCCTGTATTTCGGCGTGATCTCGCTGCGCCAGGCGTTCGAGGATCCGGCGCGTGGCGACCGTGCCGCGGCGCTGCTCGGCGTCGTCGGCGTCGTCAATGTGCCCATAGTGCATTTTTCGGTGACCTGGTGGAATTCTCTGCATCAAGGCGGGACGGTCATGAGGCTCGGCAAACCGGAGATGCCGGGCAGCATGCTCTGGCCGCTGCTCGCGATGCTCGCCGGGTTCATGTTTTTCTTCGGTGCCGTGCTCTGCATGCGCGTGCGCGGCGAAGTACTCAATCGGGAGCGGCAATCCACCTGGGTGCGGGAGGCGGTCAAATCGTGATTGGTCCCGGATTTTGGGCGATGGGCGGCTACGCACGCTTCGTCTGGCCGAGCATTTCGCTCGCGATTGGGGTATTGATCTGGAACATCTGGTCCGCGCGGCGCCATCACGCGCGGGCGCTGTTGCGCGCGACGCGCGCCGTGGCGATGGCGAGGAGTGAAGAGCAATGACCCCGCGTCGAAAGCGCATGTTGGTCGTATTCGGCATATTGGGCGGCGTCGCGGCCTCGGTCGCGCTCGCCGTCGTGGCCGGCCGCCAAAACATCAGTTTCTACTACGATCCGACCCAGGTCGCACTCGGCAGGGAGCCGCCCGGCAAAGGGTTCCGCCTCGGCGGAATGGTCGTCAAGGGCAGCGTCGCCCGCAAGCCGGGAGACCTCACGGTGCACTTCGTGCTCACCGATTTCGCGCATCAGGTGCCGGTGACCTATACGGGCGTGCTGCCGGACCTGTTCCGCGAAGGGCAGGGCATCATCGCGCACGGCACGATGGGCCCGAACGGTGAATTCGTCGCCGACCAAGTGCTCGCGAAGCACGACGAGAAATACATGCCGCCGGAAGTGGCGGCGTCCCTGAAGAACGAGCACGGCGTGAAACCCACGACTTGAACGCCGACGGGCGCGGAGGATCGCGATGATTCCTGAGTTAGGCATGTTCGCGTTGATCTTGGGGCTCCTGCTCGCGACGGCGCAGGCCTTTTTCGGCCTGGTCGGTGCATGGCGGGAGAATTCCGCGTGGATGTCGGTCGCGAGGCCGGCGGTCGCGGGGCAATTCGTATTCGTCGCGATGGGTTTCGGCTGCCTCGTCTACTCGTTCGTCGTCAACGATTTTTCCGTCTTGTACGTAGCCAACAACTCGAACACGGAGCTGCCGCTGTTCTACCGCGTCGCCGCCGTCTGGGGAGCGCACGAGGGCTCGCTCTTGCTGTGGCTCACGATCTTGTCGACTTGGAGTCTGGCGGTCGCCGCGTTCAGCCGTGGGCTGCCGCAAAGCTTCGCGAGCCGCGTGCTCGGCGTCCTCGGGCTCGTCAGCAGCGGCTTCCTGCTGTTCACGCTCTGGACATCGAACCCGTTCACGCGCCTGATACCGGCCGCCGCCGACGGCGCGAGCTTGAATCCGATCCTGCAGGATTTCGCGCTCTCGATTCATCCACCGATGCTGTACACGGGCTACGTCGGCTTTTCCGTCGCGTTCGCGTTCGCGTGTGCGGCGATGCTCGAAGGGCGTCTCGACCAATCGTGGGCCAAGTGGACGCGTCCATGGACGCTCGCCGCGTGGATCTTTCAGACGATCGGCATCACGCTCGGCAGTTGGTGGGCGTATTACGAACTGGGCTGGGGCGGCTGGTGGTTTTGGGATCCGGTCGAGAACGCATCGTTCATGCCCTGGCTCGTCGGCACCGCCTTGATCCACTCGCTGTCCGTGACGGAGAAGCGCGGCATCTTCAAGAGCTGGACCTTGCTGCTCGCGATCTTCGCTTTCTCATTGAGCCTGATCGGCACGTTCCTCGTGCGCTCGGGCGTATTGGTCTCCGTGCACTCGTTCGCGACCGATCCCAAGCGCGGCGTTTTCATCCTGGCCGGCTTGCTCGTGACGATCGGCGGATCGCTTGGCCTCTATGCGTGGCGCGCGCCCAAGCTCTACGTGCCCGGGGGCTTCGAATTGTTCTCCCGCGAGTTCTTCATCCTCGTGAACAACGTGCTGCTGGTCTCCGTCGCGGGCTTGGTTCTCTGGGGCACGCTCGCGCCGCTGGTCTATGAGCTGCTCGGCATCGGCAAGATTTCGGTCGGCCCGCCGGTGTTCAACGTGATGTTTCTGGTGCCGATGCTGCCGATGATGGTGTTCCTCGCGGTCGGCATGCATTCGGCGTGGCGCCGGGGCAAGCTCACCGTCGCGGCGAAGCCCATATGGTGGCTGTTGGCCGCAGGGCTCGTTCTCGCATTCGCCGCGCAACGATGGGCCTACGGCTCCGTGCACCTCGTCAGCTTGATCGGCCTCGCTTTCGGGATATGGATCGTATTCTCGTCGCTGCTCGAGCCGGTGCAGCGCTGGCGCCAAGGGCAGAAGATGACCGCCGCGCTCGCCGGTATGACGATCGCGCATCTCGGCGTCGGCATGTTCGCGATCGGCGTGAGCGCGGTCAATACCTACAAGATCGAGAAGGACGTCGCGATGAAGCCGGGGGGCGCACCCTATTCGATCGCGGGCTACGATTTCAAGTTCGTGTCGGCGCACGACGTCGCAGGACCAAACTACGACGCCGTGCAGGCGCTCGTCACGGTCACCCACGACGGCAAGCTCGTGGCGACGCTCACGCCGCAGAAACGGCATTTCGCCGCTCAACAGACCGACAATAGCCACGCGGCGATATCCTTCAACTGGGCCCGCGACCTGTTCGTTGCGATGGGCGACCCGTTGGGCGACGGCGCCTGGAGCATGCGCGTCCAGTACAAGCCGCTCGTGCGCTACGTTTGGCTCGGCGCCCTGGTGATGGCGATCGGCGGTGCGGTCGCCGCGAGCGACAAGCGCTACCGCGTGAAGGCGCCGGCGACGACGGCCGAAGCGATATCGCCGCCGCCGCCGCCGCCGAAGCAGGATCCGGCACCGGGTGTCGCCTGATGCGGAAATGGAAGTTCATCCTGCCCGGCGCCGCATTCCTCGCGTTGATCGTGCTGTTCGCGTTCGGTTTGAACCCGAAGCGCGATCTGCACTATTTGCCGTCGCCCTTGATCGGCAAGCCGGCGCCGCAGTTCGCGCTCTCCGACGTTCTCGATCCGAACCGCATCGTCAGCAACGGCGCGCTGAAGGGCCATGTCTACGTGTTCAACGTCTGGGCGACCTGGTGCGGCGCGTGCCGCGAGGAGCACGAGACGCTGCTCGCGATTGCACGCCAGAACGTCGTGCCGATCCTGGGGTTGGATTGGAATGACGAGCGTGACCGTGCGCAGCAATGGCTGCAGCAGCTCGGCAATCCGTACCAGGGAGTCGGCTTCGACGACAAGGGGCGCGTTGCGATCAATTGGGGCGTCTATGGCGCGCCGGAGACCTATCTCGTCGACCGGCAGGGACGAATCCTCTACAAGCACATCGCGCCGATGACCATGGACGTATGGAACAGGGAATTCCTGCCGCGCATCGCGGCCGCCAGGCGAGGCGGCGCTTGAGCCGCGCGGCCGTGGCTGGGTTCGCGGGGCACGCGGCGGTGCTGATCGCAGGCGTATTCCTCGCGGTTGGCGCGGCGCAGGCGCTCGACGACCATGGGCAGCTTGAAAATCCCGTGCTGCAGGCGCGCTACGAGCACATCACCGAGCAATTGCGCTGCCTGGTTTGCCAGAATGAAACCATCGCCGATTCGAACGCCGCGCTCGCGGGCGAACTGCGCGGCGAGGTGCGGCAGATGCTGGTCGCGGGCAAGAGCGATGCGGCCATCTACGCATTCATGCGTGCGCGGTACGGCGAGTTCGTGCTCTACAACCCGCCGGTCGATGCGCGGACGGTGTTCATTTGGGGAGCGCCGTTCGCCTTGATGCTGATCGGCGGCGTGGTGATCTATCGGGTCCTGCGGACCCGGTCGCGGATGCCGTTGGACGAAGAACAAGAGGCCGGGCCGAAATAATGACTTCATTTTTTATCGTCGCGGCATTGATGACCGCGATGGCCGCAGCCGCGGTCGCATATCCTTTGCGGCGCGACCGCCGCAGCCGCCTGGTCGCCGCGATCGCGACCGCCGTTCTCATCGTCGGCGCGGGCGGCCTCTACAAGCTGTGGTCGACCTGGGATTGGAGCGCGGCGGCGGCCACGCCCGGGAGCGTTGCGGCGGACCCGCAGGTCGCGGCGATGGTCGCGAAGCTCGAACGGCAGATGAAAGACCACCCGGACGACCTGAACGGATGGCTCATGCTGGGCCGGTCATACGTCGCGACCAATCGCCTCGACGACGCGATTCAGGCCTTCTATCGGGCTTACACCTTGAGCGGCGGTAAGAACCTGGAGGCGGTCATCGGCTACGGCGAAGCGCTCGCGATCCGCTCCGGCGGCGAAATCACGCCGCAGGCCGCGCAGTTGTTCGAGGACGCGGTGACGATGGCGCCGAGCAATCCGAAGGCGCTCCTATACGGCGGCTTCGCCGCGGCGGTGCGCGGCGAGAAGGACCTCGCGCGCAGCCGCTGGCAGGCGCTCATCGCGCTGAATCCGCCGCCGCAAGTCGTGCAGATGCTGAACGCGCGGATCGCGGAACTCGGGCCGCCGACCGGCAGCGCTCAGCCGGCCACCGCCGCCGCGCCGGGTGCCGCCGCGCCGGGTGCCGCCGGCCCGGCACCGGCGGCCGCGCCGCCCGCGAGCGTGACGATCCATCTGACGATCGCTCCCGCATTGAAAACCCGCTTGCGCGCGGCCGCGCCCTTGTTCCTGTTCGCGCAGGAACCCGGTGTCCAGGGCCCACCGCTCGCGGTCAAGCGGCTCACGGTCGCGGCGATCGGGACCGACATCGAACTGTCGAGCGCCGATTCGATGATTCCGGGCCGCGTCTTGTCCGCCGGCGAGCACGTGACGCTCACGGCGCGCGTCTCCTTCAGCGGCCAGCCGATGCCGACCGCCGGCGATTTGTACGGCGAATTGTCATACGACGTCGGGCGCAAAGGGACGGCCAATCTGGTGATCGACCGTATCGCGCAGTAGGTGCCCTCGATGAGCACGGCGAAGAATCTGTTTTCCGGGCGGATACTCGTCGACAACCTGATCCCTTATCCGCAGATAAGCGACAAGGATCGCGAAGTGCTGGGCACGATCGTCGAAGCGATCGATCGGTTCCTCGAGCCCAAGCATGCGGACTTCAGGCGCTGGGATCGCGAGGCGGAGCAGCCGGCGGAATTCATCCAGGGACTGCGCGAGCTTGGCCTGTTCGGCCTGATCATCCCGGAGGAGCATGGCGGCCTCGGGCTGTCGAACGCCGGATATGCACGCGTGCTCGCCGAGACCAGCCGCCATGACAGTTCGGTATCGCTGACGATCGGCGCGCACAGCTCGATCGGCATGAAGGGCGTCCTGATGTTCGGCACCGAGGCGCAAAAAGCCCGCTACCTGCCGAAGCTCGCGAGCGGCGCAATGATCGCCGCGTTCTGTCTGACCGAATCGACTGCGGGCTCCGACGCCGCGGCGATCCGCACGCACGCCGAGAAGAACCCGGACGGCAGTTGGACGCTGAACGGCGAGAAAATCTGGATCACGAACGGCGGCATAGCCGATCTCTACACGGTGTTCGCGCGCACACCATCGGATGCGGGCAAGATCACTGCCTTCCTTGTCGAAGCGACATGGCCCGGAGTCGCCCACGGGCACCACGAGGACAAGATGGGCATTCGTGCCTCGTCGACGACGACGGTGAGCTTTACGGACGTGCGGGTTCCCGCGCAGAACGTGCTGGACGCCGAAGGCAGGGGGTTCAAGGTTGCGATGGCGATCCTGAACAACGGCCGCACGGGCTTGGGCGGCGGCTCGGTCGGCGGAATGAAGACCATGCTCGCGCTCGCGACCGCGCAGGCCCATGCGCGCAAACAGTTCGGCCAGCCGATCG
>Ga0316628_100003077_pt1 | contig 12690 bp, 12 predicted proteins | sample OWC_Aug_M2_C1_D5_FD_207648 | JGI IMG/M metagenome (GOLD analysis project Ga0316628, IMG submission 207648) | Wetland soil microbial communities from Old Woman Creek delta, Ohio, United States - OWC_Aug_M2_C1_D5_C | ecosystem: Environmental > Terrestrial > Soil > Wetlands | place: USA: Ohio...
ACCGTGGCAGGCGGACTCCGGGAAGGAACAGACAGCGCTCCCGGAGATCTTGAGGGCATCGAGCGCCGGATGACGGCGCTGGAAGAAAAATTGACAGCCTCACTCCAGCGCGCCGCGAACGTCGAGCTTCTCACAAGCCTGCGCGCCGACGTTGAGCGCGGACTCGCTGCGTACCGCCGAAAGATGTCGGCAGCGCAGGTGGAGTCGCTGGAGAGACAGCTCCTGAAAAAGCGTCTGTTCGAGCACTACGGCGTTCCGCGCTTGAGCCTCTTCTATCTTTGAGATCTCAAATCTGATATTTCAGATTTCAAGTCCATGCCCTTCGAACTAACTCCCCACAAGCTAGTCTATGGCGGCGACGCCTTGGGTCATCATCAGGGCCGGACGGTATTAGTCCCGCGCGTCCTACCGGGCGAGCAAGTTGAAGTTAAAGAGCACCGGACGGCCAAGGGAGTCGTTCACACCCGTCCGATTCGAATCCTATCCGCGGCACCCGAGCGCGTGGAGCCGCCGTGTCCCTATTTCGGCCGCTGCGGCGGATGCCAGTATCAGCACATGGACCCACAGTTCCAAGTAACCGCCAAGCGCGAGATCCTCCGCGAAACGCTGCGGCGCATCGGCAAGATCACTTGGAGCGGCGATATTCCTGTTCACGCCGCCAATCCCTGGAACTACCGCAATCAGGCGGAGTTGAAAGTCCGTCGGCTGCCTGAGGGAAGTGTCGCGCTGGGCTTTTTCGAGGCCGAATCGCACCGCCTTGTTTCCGTCGATGCCTGCCCACTTCTCTCTCCACGGCTGAATTCCCTCCTCGCGGAGTTGCGCAGTCGCGACTGGTCACCACGACTCGCGGTATGCCAGCAGATCGACATGCTCACTGACGACCGCGACGAGCGTGTGGCCATAACCGCTCGTCGTGTCGCCAACCAGGCTGAGGGCGAGAGTCTTCGCGACCTGCTCGCGCGGCTGGCCGGGGTCGTCGGCGTGACAGTCGAGAGCGATGGTAAGCTTCGAACATTTGGAAAGCCCCAGCTGGAGTATATCGTCGGCGAGTTCCGATACGGAGTCAGCCCGGGTTCTTTCTTTCAGGCCTCGCGATTCCTACTTCCGGATCTCGTCAGCGCCGTGGTGGCGGAACAGAGCGGCCGGCTGGCACTGGACCTCTTCGCGGGCGTGGGATTGTTCACGCTTCCGCTCGCGAGCCGGTTCTCTTCCGTGGTCGCCGTGGAAGCGGAGGCGACCGCAGCGCATGATCTCGCGGCGAACGCGCAGGCCCACTCGTGCGATCATGTCCGGGCGGTAGTCCAAACCGCGTACGATTTCTTGCGGCGTTTTGCCCAGAGGGAGCCTGAACTCGTCGTCCTCGATCCACCGCGCGCCGGGGTGGGCGTGCAGTCCCTGAAGCTGCTGGTGGCCCTGCAGCCGAAACGTATCCATTACGTCTCCTGCAGCCCTCCGACGCTGGCTCGCGACCTCGCCTACCTCGCTGCGCACGGATACGGGCTGAGAGGTATTGATTTGTTCGACTTTTTCCCTCAGACTTTCCACATCGAAGCCCTCGCCCGCCTCGATCGGCGAGCCGCATAGCGTGCCGCGTATTCCGAGCGAATCAAGCACCCGGAACTTCCGACTCGCGGCGCAGAACTGCTGACGAAGGTGCAGAACGATTTATTAAGGTCCCCGTTACTTCCGGTCGCCACTTGTTTCGCGGCCGGGATTTTCCTCGCTCGTCCCGGCCACGGCTCGCTTTCGAACCTGGCGATTCTGTTCGCCTGCGGTTCGCTATGCCTGCTTCTCGCCCTGCTGGGCCTCCTCCTCTCGCGGCAGCGCGTGGCCCTCGTGTTCCTGCTGATCGGCTTTACGGCTGCGGGCGGCGCGGCGGCGCGTCTCTTTGAGCGGCGGTTCCCGCCGAACCACGTCAGTTATCTGGGGGCGATGCAGGTTGATCTCGCAGACCCCGTGCGGGTCGAGGGTCGCCTCCTTTCAAGCCCGCAGCGAATTGCTGATGGGCTTCAGCTCGACCTCCGAGCCGAGCGCGTGGAGAGCCGCGGACGAGCCCACGCTGTGACCGGAAGAATCCGCCTCCGGTTGCAGGTCGGCGAGGACGCGGAAAGCGCAGCGGTTGCGGATTCACTCCGCCTTCGTACCGACGATCGGATCAGCGCGCTGGCACAATTGAGGCACCCAAGGATCTACCATAACCCGGGGAGTTTTGACTTCCGCCGCTGGATGGAATCCGTCGGAGACCTCTACTTCGTCGGGAACATCAAAAGTCCGCACCTGATCGAGAAACTGCCCGCGCTGACTTCTTATCCGCTCAGCGCGCTCCTGCAGGGCGTGCGGTCGAGGTTGCTCGCAGAAATTGACCGACTTTACCCCCCCTGGTCGGTTGAAGGCCGCTGCGGGGCCGTCCTCAAGGCCGTGCTGCTTGGTGATCGCTCCTCACTCGATTCCGAGACTATTGAAAACTTCCGCCAGACCGGCCTCTACCACCTCCTGGTGATTTCCGGCCAAAATGTCTGCCTTCTTGCGTTGATCATCGGATACGCCCTTCGGTTCACACCGCTCGGGGAAACGTGGCGAGCCGCTGTCCTACTGACCCTTCTGCTGATTTATGCCGCGCTAGTCGAGCAGAGTGCCCCGACGCTTCGGGCAACGCTCATGATCGCCGCCTACCTGATTGGCAGGACCCTCTACCGTGAACGTTCGCTGCTCAACGCCGTGGGGCTTGCCGCTCTGATTCTCCTCGTCGACCGGCCGGCGTGGTTGTTCGAATCCGGGTTTCAGCTCTCCTTCTCGGCGGCGCTCCTGATCGCGGGACTGGCGGTGCCAATTCTCGATCGTACGACGGAGCCCTATCGGCGCGCGCTTTGTAATCTTCGCGAAGTAGATCGCGATTTGAGCTTGGCGCCACGCCAAGCGCAGTTCCGTCTGGATATGCGGGACTTTGGTGCTGCAATGGGAGAACGACTCCACACTCTCGAGCGCTTCCCGCGACTGGCCCCTGGCCTCGTGACGGCTGCTCTACGGCTGGTGTTGTGGACAGTGAGCATTCTTTTGTTCTCCGCGATCCTGCAGCTCGGATTGCTCCTCCCCATGGCGGAGACATTCCACCGCATCACCTTCGCCGGCATCGGCCTGAATGCCCTGGCTATTCCGCTGATGACCGCGTTGTCGGCCCTCGCTCTGCCGACGATGGCGCTGGCCGCGCTTGTCCCTTCGCTGAGCCCCTGGCTGGGAAAGCCGCTCGCGATGGTGATGCATGGATTGTTCGCCTTGACCGATTGGCCGAACCTGCCTGGCTGGATGTCGTATCGAGTGCCGGAGCCGCCCCTCATTGTTACTGTGGGCTTCATCTTGGCCTTGGTCGCTGCGGGATGGTCGTTGGGCCGGAGCCGGCGAGCAGCCTGGGCTTCCCTGGCTTCGGCGATGGGCCTTGCCATTGTCGTCATGCTCCATCCCTTCTCGCCCCGGCTGCCGAGCGGCACCCTGGAAGTAACGGCTCTAGATACCGGCGGCGGGGATGCCATCTTCATGGTGCTGCCCGACCAGAAGACGATGCTGATTGATGGTGGCGGCTCGCGGATCCGTCAAGGCCGGGAAGGCGCGTTTCGCGGGACACGCTGGGATCCGGGAGAAGACATCGTCTCCCCGTATCTCTGGTCACGGGGCATGCAACGGATCGACGTTGTCATCCTGAGCACTGCGCAGGAAGACCACCTCGGTGGCCTCCGCGCCGTGGTAAGGAATTTCGCCGTGGGCGAGTTTTGGCACGGACCGAACCCCTTGACTCCAGCGTATCTCGATCTGCAGGAGGAGCTGGCGCGGCGTCGGGTTCCCATCCGGCAGCTCGCAGCAGGTGAGCGGATTAGGACCGGAGGTGCGTTGGTGGAGGTTCTCTGGCCGCGGGCGGGGCGACCGCTTCCAGCACGGCCATCTGGCGATGCTTCGTTAGTGTTGAAGATTTCAAGCGGCGAAGCCAGCGTTCTGCTTCCCGGGGATGTCGGTCAAGCAGCCGAGAAGGAACTCGCAACCGCAGGAATGGAACTGCGCAGCCGTATTTTGAAAGTGGCCCAACACGGGGCAGCGACTTCTTCAAGCATCGCGTTCTTGGAAAAGGTCGCGCCTTCGGTGGCCTTGGTGACCGCCGACAACAGAGGTTCCGCCAACACGCTTGTCCCTGAGACGTTCGACCGCCTTCGTTCTATCGGGGCGCAGATATTTCGGACGGATGTGGAGGGCGCAACCACCGTGACGCTGCGGGGCTCAGACCTCGTCGTGCGTCCCTACCGGAACCATTCCGCCGCCCGCGCGTCGGCAACGTTCTCGCCGGCGTCGCCTTCCGGCTTGGTGACTTCGAGTGTCCGATAGAGGGCACCAGAAACTTGCGCTCCGAACAGAACCACCACGGAGGAAACGTATGCCCAAGTCATCAGCGCCACCACCACGCCAATCGACCCGTAAACGTGACGATAGTTGAAAACCGGCAGGAGGAGCGTGAACAGGGATCGCGCCCCTTCCCACAGCACCGCCGTCAGGAGCGCGCTGGGGAATACCTGGCGGAAATGCATCGGCCGGTTGGGCAGCCATTTGAAGAGCACGACAAACATGGCGAGAGTCAGGCTGAACGCTGTGCCAATGATCAGCAGATTGTACCCCAGGGTGAGGAGAGGTGAAGGCAGAGGAATCCGCAGGCCGCCCTGCCGCAGCCAGTTGTGGACGTAAACGTTCACGCCGACCAGCGCCGAAGAGACGAGAATCAGGAAGCCCATCACCAAGGCCATCGTGAGGGCCAACAATTTCCGCCGCAGCCAACTTCTTCCCTGCGCCGCTTCCCAGGCGCGATTCAGGGCTTTCTCGAGCGGAAGAAAAATTCCCGAGGAACTCCAGAGGAGGAGCAGAAAAGAAACGATTCCCACTCTTCCATACGCGCTCGCAATACTCTGCAGGTTCTGGAAGATGAAATCTGCCCGCATGGGCAGGTAACGCTCGAGCACGATGGCGAGCCGGCCGGTGAGTTCGTGATGCCGGATGTAGAGTCCGCTCAGGCCCGTGAGGAGAAGCAGAAAAGGAAAAATGCAGAGGAGGCTGTAGTAGGCCATCGATGCGGAAGTGGCCAGCGAGTCCTCGTTGAAGAACTTCTCCAGCGATTCCTCCAGCACCTGCCGCGCGCGTCCCCAGCGGCGAACCCGGCTGCCTCGATTGGCGTGGCGTGGGGCTTTCGTCATACTACCGTTATCTTGGCGCGAGAAGGAGGAGCACGGGTGCACAAAGTCCCGACTCCCCCTTTGAACCAAGCTTATACTAAGCGGAGGCGGGGCAGATAGAGAATGTTCGCGGGGGAGATTTCCCCAGGGACAGCGCGTGCCGACCGAAGCCGAGATCCTCGAGGAGGCCCGAAAGGTCCGACGGCTCCAGATCGTTGTCGATCTGGTTTCCAATGTGATCCGCCAATCCGAGATGCCGGTCGAAGAAGCCCTCGAAATGGTCGCGTCGACGCGCCGCTACGCCCTGCGGCTTTTCCCCGATAAGGAATTCACCTACGACCTGATCTATCGGCCACGGTTCCGGCGGCTGCTTGCGGAGAAATACAAGATTGTCTGAGCAAGGATGGGCGGCTTTGTGTCGAGTCACCGGCTCGCAGCATGGGGGGCGGGGGGAGGCGAAACCGACCGCAAGGTTCCGGTAATTGTTCCGACGGGCATCGACGCCTTGATGCGCAGGGGCAGGCGCTGCTCATCATCGCTGAACCAGATGAGCATCCGTCCTTTCCTCTTGTAGAGGCCCCCGAAGACTTTGGGCTCGACGCGGAAAGCATAGCGCGTTCCCAGAGGTGTTTGAATCTGCTCGCGAGCCTGAACCTCGACGGTCACCTCGTAGGTCTTGGCGCCGTCGTTGATCGGCAAGCTCAATCGCTCTCCCACGTGCAAGCGCTGCCCGCGCACGTAATAGAAGGCCGTGACGATATCGGTGACACAGGCGGGAATCTCGTTCTCAGCGTGCTTGGACGGGGCATTGGGCTTGCTCAAGTCGAGTTCATCCAAGACGGCCAAGCGCCGCGCGCTGTCAAAAACAATCCGGGTATCCTTGTGGCGGCTCCCTTCATTGGTCTTCTTGCGGATCTCCTGTGAGCAAAATGTGCGAGGGTCAAAGACGGAATGGAATTCATTCTGGACCTTGTAGAGAAGGGAGACGAAACCTTGAGACTGGGCGCGCGTGGTGACCTCGTAGGTCTCGGGCGCGCGGCCGTCCACCTGCGCGAGCGTCGCGGTGACTTCGCCGGCGGGGAAGATGGACCAGGTCACATCATAGGTGAGTGTTTCACCGGGACTGAAGGGCAAGGGAGGTGCCGGATCACTCGCCCCTTGGAGGGCTGCCAGCGCGGCCCACAGCGCAGCCGCGCTCACCACGGTCACCCGGAGTATCTTAATTCTCATCCCTTGAGTTTAGAAGCCCTGCGACGCGGAAAGGCTTCCTGCAATCTCGTCAGGCCAGCAGCATCTTGAGGGCGAGAAAAAGAATGCCAGCCAAATATCCCGTCGCCGCCTGGTACTCGCGATTCTCCGCATAGCGTCGCAAGCAGAAGCCTCTTCCACTCTCAGGTGCCCGCTGCCAAGATGGGAGAAAGAAGGGCACCTCGGAGGCGTACTTCTCGTATGCCTCACCAAACTCCTTCCGCAGGAACCGCTCTTCACGGCGCATGACAGGCCAGTAGATCAGGAGGAAGAGGGCAAAGAACGCCACGCCCAGTATCCACGAACCTCCCGCCACCGCGAACCCGGCGCCCATGATGAAACTCCCGAAGTAGAGCGGATTGCGTGTGTGAGCGTAAGGCCCGCCTGTGGCAAGTGCCCGGTTCTTTACCAGAGAGCCCGCCGCGAAGCCGCGAACCGCGAGGCCTGCCAAGGCGAGGGCTCCGCCCACCGTGAGAAGACGCGGCGACGGCTGCGCAAAAACGAGATAGACAATCCCCAGCGCGAATCCCAGCGGAACTCGCCAGCGTGCCGCCCAGGCAGCATAGCCCTTATCCATGCGCCCTCGAAAGCCGCTCGCGGATGGCGGCCAGCACGGATTCCATCGTGATTCCCTCAATGTACCCTGCAGATCCGTTCCTGCGCGTGTAATCAATCGGGCCGTGATTCCAGAGCGTGATGTCGAGCGGCGAAAACGGTCCGTTCCGCTCCGGATCCGTGGGCCCATAGATGGCCACAATCGGCGCGCCAACGGCTGCCGCCAACTGCAGTGGCCCGGTGTCGCCTCCCAGGAAGAGGTCAGCTCGCCTAACCAGAGTGATGAACTGTGTGATCGTGGAGCGAAAGTAGCGGGCGCGCGGCACGGAGGCGCGTTCCACGATGCTCTGAATCAAAGGCTCCTCATCGGGCGAGCCCGTCAGGATGAATTCGCCGGCGAATTCATCCTGCAAACGCCGCAGGAGCTCGGAGTAATTCTCGGGGGACCAGCACTTGCTCTGCCAACCACCGCCGGGGTTGATGACCATGAACCGTTGCGTTCCCATCGCCGCAAGCTGCTCTTCGATGGAGTGCTCGCCCGTCGAGTCATGCGGCAGGGGGAACTTCCACTCCGCGCGGCCCCGAGGCGCGGCCCCGGCGCACTCGGCCAAGGCCATATTCATTTCGATGACGTGGTTTCGTCCCTGCGGCGAAACCCGGTCGGTATACAAAGCACCCGCCGCTGGCTCACGCAGCCAGTTTTCGGCAAAGCCCAGACGAACGCGCGAACGGCTGAACCAAGCGATGGCCGCCGACTTGTAAAGCCCCTGGAAGTCAATCGCCACGTCAAAAGGGACCTCCCTCAGCGCGGCTGCGCCACGCACAACAGATTCGAGTGTCCGCGCCGAGATGATTTCCTTTCTCCACCCCAAGGTGTCGAGCTTGATCACGCGATGGACGAAGGGATTCCCTTCCACAAGCGCTGCAAATCGCGCCTCGACCGCCCAGTGAACTTCCGCTGGAGGGAACGCCTCACCCAGTGCGGCCACGGCGGGAAGCGTGTGGACGATGTCGCCGATCGAGCTGAGGCGAATCACCAGGAATCGCTGGATGGATTGAGTCATTTCCCACTGAGAAGTGCTGGCGACGAGTGACGAACCGCGGGCAGCTTTGCAGCGTTCGTCAAGTCTCACCCGGCGTCGCTGCGTCCCCGCCGGGCGATCCCCGCCAGGACATCCCGCGTGGAGTGACTCTTCGCATCTCCGACGATGCGGACCACGCCGCCCGATTCGCGCATGACCAGGCGTTCCGGGACGTTTTCCTCAGTATAGTCCGTCCCCTTGCACTGCACGTGGGGACGAAGATCGCGAAGGATGCGCTCCGCCGTGTCGTCGTCAAAGACGACCACGTAATCTACACACGCAAGCGCGGCGAGGAGCTCCACGCGTGCCGCCTCGGGAAGCAGCGGCCTGCCCGGTCCTTTCAGGACTCGTACGGCGCGGTCGCTGTTCACTCCCACCACCAGCACATCTCCCTGTTCTTTTGCTCCCTGGAGGAATCTCACGTGTCCGACATGGAGCAATTCAAAGCATCCGTTGGCGAAGGCGATTCTCTTCCCTTCGCGCCTCAAGCGCTCGCCGAGGGCTTCGACGTCCGAGCGGGAAATGATTTTCGGGCTCAAGCGTTGCGAATGGCCTCCCGGAGTTCCGGGCGCGAGACCGTGGCGGTCCCCCGCTTCATCACCACCAGCCCGCCGGCACAGTTGGCGAGCTGTGCCGCTTGGAGGAAACTCGCGCCGGACGCGAGCGCGAGCGTGAAAACCGCGATGACCGTATCCCCCGCGCCGGTGACATCGATGGCGACGTCCGATCCGAAGACCGGGATGTGCGTCGGATCCTTCCCGGGCTCAAACAACACCATGCCGTCCCGGCCCCGGGTCACCAGAAGCGCCTCCAGGGCCATGCGGCGCAGCAGCCGCCTGCCCAGCCGGTGCAAGAGGCCGAGGTCAGTGCCGATCTTCTGCCCGAAGGCCTCTTCGATTTCCGGCTCGTTCGGAGTAGCCGCCGTAAGGTGAGAGTAGCTGAGGAGGTCGAAGCGCGAGTCAACTGTAATGGGCAGCCGGCGGCGCGCCGCGGGACGCTTCAGCGCGGCGACCTCGCGGGCGTCGGTCGAGCCGTAACCGTAGTCGGAAACCAATAACGCTGAAGCCTTGGCAAGGAGCGAGGCCGCTCGCGAGCGCAGCGCCCGGCGAGTTTGCCGGTCGAGCGGGCGGGCCGGCTCGCGGTCCACACGCACGATCTGCTGGTGCTGCCAGTGCGCGAGTCCCCCGAGAATCCGCGATTTCGTGGGCGTTATATAGCCGCGCCGGCACAGGATATTTCGGGTCGTGACATTCTTTTGCTGGAAATATGTAAGCAGGCCGGACCCCGCTTCGTCCTCACCCACCACGCCCACGGGGACGACCCGAGCCTCAAGGTCGGCCAGATTGTTGACGGCGTTCGCGCCCCCGCCCGGAAGAATCCGCCGCTCGCGCTGCTTTAGGATCAGAACCGGAGCTTCCCGCGAAACACGGGCGATGTCGCCGAGCACGAATTCGTCGGCGACCAAGTCGCCGAGCATCACCACCTGCTGGCGAGGAAAGCCGTCCACAAGCGAGAGCAGAGCCGGTCGGTCGAGGGAGCGGATCTTCATAGAGGGCGAGAGGTTGCGACGCGCCCGCGAGGAGCTGAGCCCGGAGACGCGCTTTCTCCCAGGATAATCTCGACTGCTTCCAGAAGGTTTTTGGCGATTCGGTCGGGGAGACGATCCCAACGATTCCGGTGATGCTCGTATTCGCCGCGCCCGTAGCCCGTCATCACCAGGATCGTGCGGGCGCCCGCGTTGAAGCCCATTTGCATGTCGCGATAGGTGTCGCCCACCACAAAGGAGGAAGCTAGGTCAATCTGGAACCGCTTCGCCGCCTCCTGCACCATGCCCGTCGCCGGCTTCCGGCATTCACATTTGGCCCGGTAGGCTTCGACCGGGCCCTCTGGATGATGGGGACAGTAGTAGACCGCGTCCACCTTGGCCTTCTGCGCGGCGAGCTCAAAGCCGACCTTCTGGTGGACCTGATGCAAGAGGTCTTCCGTGAAAACGCCGCGCGCCACTCCCGACTGGTTCGTCACCACAATCACCGGGCGCCCGGCGCGGTTCAGTCTGCGAATGGCTTCGGCAGCCCAAGGGTAGATTCGCACGCGGTCGAGGTGGTTGATGTAGCCCATCTCTTCCGTGATCGTTCCGTCGCGGTCGAGGAAGACGGCGGGAACTCCGCGGCCCGGCCCTCCCGGGGAGGGCCGCGAGCGGACCCGAACTTTTCGCGGTTTAGCCCGGGCGCTCATGGGTGATTCCCAGTTCCTTGACCAGCCTCAGCGCGGTCATGTAGACGTCGTCGACCGTCACACCTTGCATGCAGCGGAAATCGATTGGACATTCCCGTAGGCCACAGGGGCTGCAGGCCACCGGATGCTTCACCACGCGAGTGCGGGCGCCGACCGGCCCCGTGGCCCGCTCATCGGTGGACCCGAAGATGGCTACCACCGGCAGGCCCAGAGCCGCCGCCAGATGCATCGGCCCCGAATCGTTGGTCACAATCAGGCGGCACTGGGCCTGCAGCGCCATCAACTGCCGCAGGCTCGTTTCCCCCGCCACAATCAGCGGTGTATGCTTCATGGCACGGGCGATTTCTTCCGCCAGCGGCCGTTCCGCGCGCGAGCCGAAGATTAGCACATCGGCATGGAACGCACCAACCAAACGGTCCGCCAGCAAGGCGTAGCGGTGAAGGAGCCAGCGCTTGGCGGGTCCGAAAAACGCTCCCGGATTGAGCCCGACCAGGAAACGTGGGCCCTGCAGCCCCAGCTTGTGTAAGTGCCTCGCCGCCCATTCTCTTTCTGTCTCGTCCAAGACCAGCCGAATCTCGCGGACAGGTTCGGGCAGAGCGATCAGCCCCGCCCGAAACAAGAGCTCCAGGTAGTAGTTTGTCTGATGGCCATACTCGGCCGGAAGCGGCGTCTCGACGGCGTCGGTGAGCAGACTGCTCCGCCCGTCGCGAGCATAGCCGATGCGGACGGGAATGCGGGCGCACCACGCCATCCACGCCGCGTGGAAAGCATTCTGAAACAGGATGGCAGCGTCGAAGCCCTCGTCTCGCAGCGAGCTTACGAATTTCCAGAACCCACGCGTTCCGCGATGCTCACCATCGGGGTTGTAAACAATCTGCCGGTTCACCGCGGGAATCCGCCAGTAGAGCTCGCTGACCCAGGGCTTGGCAACCAACACAATCTCGGCAGAGGGGAAACGCGCGCGCAAGGCCTGAAGGGCGGGAAGCGACATGATGCCGTCCCCGATCCAGTTCGTGGCACGAACCAGGATTTTGCGTGGCTGGGCCAGAAGATTCCCCCCCGCGGATCAGTTCTTGCTACTCATCGCGAGCCTCTCGAGTAGAGCTTTCTCGAATCGCTCTCCCTCGTCGAGCTCAATTTCCGTCGCGCAAGCAAGGATAGGTATTTCGCCACCCCTGAAGGACGAGAGGTTCATCGCATCCTTCTCCGTTGTCACGAGTGCCCTCGCGCCGGACTTCGCGGTTTTTTGCATGATCGGCAGCAAGTCTTTGTCGCGGTAAACGTGGTGGTCGCGGAACGAATACTCCGCCGCCACCACATATCCCCACATTCTCACATCGGCGAAGAACGCCGCGGGATTGCCTGTCGCACAGAGAGCAACGACCCGCTCGCCCTCAAAGGCCCCGGGAAGGCAGGCTCGACCGGTCGCGACATCGACCAGCTCGCGGAGTCGCGTTCGAGAGCGAAACATCGCCGCGCGCGGGTTGATTCGAAGAACGTCCTTCTCGATCGGCTCGTGATCACCCAGTTCGGTCCGCGTGAAGACGATCATCTGAGCACGTTCCAGGGCACCGCAAGGTTCGCGCTGCCGGCCCGCAGGCAGGAGTTCCCGGTCTGAGAGCGGTTGGGTCACATCCAGTGTAACGATATCCACGTCGCGCGCCAAAGCCCAATGCTGGAAGCCGTCATCCAAGAGGTGAACATTCACGTCAAAACGCTCTTCCGCGATCTGCCCGCCACGAAACCGGTTCGCACAAACGACGATGGGAACTTCGGGCAACAACTTCGCAAGCAAGGCGGGTTCATCCCCCACTTCGCGGGGATTCACGTTGTGTTGGCGATCTCGACCCAGCGCGATGATGTCGCCGCCCCGACTGCGGCCATAGCCGCGCGTGAGGATGCTGGGGCGAAAGCCGTGCGCGAGCAGCCGCCGGGCGATGTAGGCGACGAGCGGCGTTTTCCCGGTCCCGCCGGTGGTGATGTTGCCGACGCTGACGACGGGCCGGCTCAACTGCCGGGTCTTGAGCCAGCCGCGACGATAGGCGGCGTGCCGCACGGCGACTCCCAATCTGAATCCCGCGGTCAGGGGCATCAAGAGGCGATTCAAAGGGGAGTCCCCTTCATCGTTGAGTGAGAATGGGTGCCGGCCTGTCCAACCATTCCTTGAGTTGCTCGAGGACGCGCTCCGTCGCACCTCTCTCTCGGTCCAAGACGGCCCGGGCGGCCGCGCCGAGTTTCTTGGCTCGCGGAGGATCATCGAGAAGCTCGAGAGTTGCTGCTCCGAGTTTCGCGGAGTCCGCCACCTGGAGACCAGCCCCGGATTCGAGGAAAAGCCGCGCCATGTCCCGGAAGTTTTCCATGTGTGG
>Ga0316628_100003078_pt1 | contig 12690 bp, 11 predicted proteins | sample OWC_Aug_M2_C1_D5_FD_207648 | JGI IMG/M metagenome (GOLD analysis project Ga0316628, IMG submission 207648) | Wetland soil microbial communities from Old Woman Creek delta, Ohio, United States - OWC_Aug_M2_C1_D5_C | ecosystem: Environmental > Terrestrial > Soil > Wetlands | place: USA: Ohio...
CAAAAGAAAGAGGGATTCCTCGCTTCGCTCGGAATGACGACGTAAGGTAACTTTTTCGCAGACCGCAATCCCCGGCACGCCATAGCCCGGCGCAATTCCTTGCTCAGCGCGCGTCCGGGACGACATGCTTACTTCCCGTCCCTTTTCAAACGCCGGATATCATCCTGCAAATTCGCCATGCGTCGCGCCACCGAGAATACGTACCCGCAAAACACCACCCAGATCGCGATGTAGGCCGCCACCAAGAAATTCAAATTCTTCATTCGCTCTCTCCCATGACGCGGCGGAACGTGAGGCGCGCTGCCCTCGTCCGGCGCCGCGTATTCTTCAACTGTTTCGCGAGGCGTTCATGCGAATTCCATCAACTTCCGAGCGCAGCGCTTCCAGACGATAGCGAATGCGGATGAGCAGCGTCAGCACGCCGAGCGTTGCTGCCCAGCACAAGAGCAGCACCCACCCCATTCGCGGAGCGAGCGAACCGCCGTCGCCGATCACCGGCTGCGGATGCTGCGTCCGAAACCACCAGATCGAGAAATACACCAGGGGAATATCCAGCGCCGCGAAAATTCCAAACACGGCGGAAACCATGGCGCGGCGTTCGGGCTCATCCACCAGCGTGCGCAGGATGAGATAGCTGACAAACAGGACCCACAACAGGAACGACGACGTCAGGCGCGCATCCCACGTCCACCAGATTCCCCACACCGGCTTGGCCCAGATCGGCCCGGTGACCAGCACGATGGTGAAAAACGCCACGCCCACTTCCGCGGACGCCACGCTGAGCCAATCCCATTTGAGGGCGCGCGTGCGCAGGTACGCGACGCTGCCGACAAATACCATGATGAACCCGATGAACCCGGACCAGGCGCTGGCCACATGAAAATAAAAAATGCGCTGGATCATTCCCATGGTGGCCTCGGTGGGAGCCCAGATCAGCGCGCCATAACTGGCCGCCGCCAGCAGCAGAAACACAACCAGGACCGACGGCAACGAGATGGCCGCACCGGCCGGGATTCGCGATTGCGTTTCGGTTTCCATCTCACTCCTCCAGTAAATATTCGCCGACCATCCATGCCGCCGTCAAAAATACCACATCGAAGGATGCCAAAAATGTCATCCACACCAGGGACAGCTCCGAAGGGTCGCGCAGGACGCCGATCGTGGCTTCCGTGCTGGCAATCAACACCGGCGCGAGCACCGGAAGCAGCAGGAGCGGCAAAAGCAATTCGCGCAAGCGCGCCTGCGAGGCCACGGCGGAAAATACAGTGCCCGTGGTGGCGAGGCCAACCGTGCCGAGCGCCAGGACCAGCAAGAGTTGCGGCAGCACGGGAAGGATCGCCGTGTTGTACAGCACCGCGAACACGGGCAGCAAAAGCACTTCCACCAGCAGCAGGAAAAGAAAATTCGCGGCCATCTTCCCTGCCAGAATGCTGAACGGATCGATGGGAGCAAGCCGCAGCGCGGCGAGAGTGTCGTTGGTCTGCTCACGCAAAAACGACGGCTGAAGCATCAGCGATCCGGCGAAAAGAAATGCGAGCCAAAGAAGCCCGGGACCAAAGCGGCGCGATTCCGCGGACGTGGGATTGAACGTGAAGCTGAACAGCACAATGACAATCAGGACGAAGACGAGCGTGGTCCCGAGCAACTCGCGCGAGCGGAACTCGGTGCGAAGTTCCTTGGCGAGAATGACGCCGGCGGCGCGAGTCATGCTCATGATTGGCAGCATCCCGGTTTGAAGGAATGGCGCAAATGCGCATGAAGGTCAACAGTTTCGGAGGTCCGGGCTTCAGCCCGGACGTATAGCAAGATTTTGGAAAGGCTTTTAAGCCCTGAAGCTTCAGGGGCTAAAGCCCCAGGTTGGACAACTTGAATGTCGGGGCTGAAGCCCCGACCTCCTGAAAACCAATTGATCCTCACATTCATTGATCCCCGCATATTTAACTTTCCTCGTCGGTATCGCGCACGGCGGCCATGACCAGAACCTGGTTCGGGTCGCCGCCCGGGCCGGAGTCGTGCGTGATCTTGCCGCCTTCCAAGCGAATTGCGCGCGTGACGGAGGCTTGCGTTTCGTTGCGCCCGTGCGTGCTCATCAAAATCGTGCAGCCGGAAGCATGCAGGCGTTCCAGCGTTTCGCCGAGCCACTGCTGCCCTTCCGGATCGAGGCCCGCGGCAGGCTCGTCGAGCAGCAGCAAGCCGGGAGATGCGAGGAGCGCGCGAGCGATGCCCATGCGCTGGCGCATGCCGCGGGAAAATGTTCTCACCATGTCGCCGGCGCGGTTCGCAAGGCCCACTGGCGCGAGCGCCTGGCGCGCGCGCTCCGCCGGATCGGGCAACGAAAATAGTTTGGCGAAGAAGACGAGATTTTCCTCGGCGGTCAGTTCGTCATACACGAGCGTGTGATGGCCCACCATTCCGATGCGGCTCTTGATTTCCTCGGTGGAGAGCGTTGCGTCCCGTTCGGAATAAGTGACCATGCCGCGCGAGGGCCTGGAAAGCTGCGCCGCGATTTTGAGTAGCGTTGTTTTTCCGGAGCCGTTGTGTCCCACCAGGGCCACGCATTCACCGGGAGAAATTTCCAGCGAAACGCCGCGCAGTGCCAGGCGCATTCCGTAACGTTTTTCGACTTCGCTGAACTGGATTTTCAATCCACTGTGAGGCCCGCCGCTCGGGCCTCCATTCGAGGTAGATGCAGGAGCTGTGGACACGCGCGACGGCTCAGCCCTGGACCAGATCGCGCAGCAATTGCTCGGCGCGACCTCGCTCCAGCGCGTACTCCGCATCGGTAATGGTGCCGGCCTGGCGGCGAAGTTCGATGCGCAGCAAAGTGTCCTTCAGCGAATCGAGATTCGCGTTTACTTCGTCCGCGACTCTTTCCACCGGAGGCGCCGGTGGCGGAGCCTGCGCGGCCTTCGCTTGGGCTTGCTGCGCCGCGCGCTGCGCCTTGCGGCCCTTGGAGGGCGCATTCGGCGCGGGCAGCGGCGCCTCTATGGGCACCGGCTTGCGCCACAGCAGGGCTACACCCACGGCAAAGATCGCCGCCAGGCCGCCCAGCAAAATCCATTTTTCATCGCCAATTCGCGCGGGCGCGGTTTCGATGGTCGAGCCGGCGCCTTCGGTATGCCCGTTGGCCTCATCCTGCTGCGCCCCTGATCCGCCCGCGGATGCATCCGAGGGTGGCGGCGCGGAACCGGACACGGAAACGTCAAACGCCGTTCCGGCCTTGAAAGATTCCTTGGAATAGACATTAAAGCCTTGCTCGGTGCCCGCCGCATTGAATCCCGCGCTGGCAACCTGCACGGTCGGCGGCACTACGAGCAGCACACGCTGCGCGTCATAGGTGGATGATTCCTTGATGGACGCGGCGTTGCCGGGGTACGGAACACTGTAGGAAATGCGCACACCGTTCTGCCCCGGCTGAAAGGCATAGGCAATCGAGTACTTTCCTTTTCCCTTGTCGATGGTGCCTTGTCGCACGGGCATGCCGGAAGGGCCAAAAGTGGAAACCTGGTCGAGTTCCGCGCCGGACGGTATGGTGAACTCAAAATTTCCATCCTGCTTGTAATACGCGGCCGGAGGATTGGAATTGTTCTGGATGGAATATTCCTCGCCGACCATCAATTTGTCGCCATTGGGCTGGAAGACCAGAAGGCGCAGCGGAACTTTTATAGCCGCAGCGTCAGTGGTGGGTTCGTAGATGGTGACGTCGACGGTGGAGGTGCCCGGAGTGAGCGGCTGGTGAAAAAATACGCCGCGGTAGACGGCGCGGATCAGCATGGGGCCCGTACCGATGGCGGGATTATCGAAATGATAAGTGCCCTGCGCGTCGGTCTTGGTGTTGGCCACCACCTGCATGCCGCCCATGAGTTGAATCAAGAGGACTTCGACCCCGGGGGCAATCTTATTGCCATTGGTTCCGTTGTGCACGACGCCGGTGACCGTGCCCGCCTGCGCGGCACTCGCAGCGAGACACAGGCACAGCAGCAGTGCAATTCGACGCAACCCCATCCAATTCTCCCAAGTCTTCATGAACAAAAGGTGTCCTCTAGTGGTGCTATCTTTTAGTGGTGCTATCTTTTGAGTGCGCCAGCGGCTAAAGCCGCATCGATTATGACTGCTTCACGGCACGGCTGAAGCCGTGCCCTACAAAGACTTGGCATTTCTCACGAACGATCTCGAACGCTCACGAATACCCTCAGGCGCGCGGGGGACTGGCGACCGACGGATCCCGGCGCGGGATCGGGGCCTCGTTTCCGGTTACGCGTTCGATTTCCAAAAGGACCTCGGCAGCCTCATTCTCCAAAGAGTCGCGCATCTGCTCGTAATCCTGTTCGGCGTATTTGCCGGCGCGATTCTCGAATTTCAGGTCGCGCAAATTGTCGTAAATCGAATCGCGGCGCTCCATCAACTGGTCCAGCTGCGAGCGGCGCGGTGCGGAATCGCCCGGGTCCGGCTCAATCCAGAAAACGAAGATAAGCGAAGCCAGAGTGAGAATCAGGCAGGCGGAGACCATGACGGCGTCCGGCATGACGATTGCCGCGAACGTTAGAGGAATCACAATTCCTCCGTTTCTCGGTCGGCTTTTTCGCGAGCGCGTTCCCGCTGGATGTCGCGAAACTCGGAAGAAGCGGTTGCGGCGCCGACCGGCGCCGAAGATGCCGACGCGACTCTCGCGATATCGCGGTGCCGCCACAAACGGATCAAGGTCACGACAATCCCCAGGCCAAGCACGAAGGCCACTCCCGGGATATACCAGGCAATGCTGTTGAAGCCCGTGGAAGGCGGCGCGCTCAAAACTTTTTCGCCGTATTCCTGAACGAAATCCTGAATGATCAGGTTGTCGGCTTCGCCCTTGGCGACGTGGGCATCCAGTTCCTTGAGCATGGGCCCGGACGAAGGGCAATTGATGTGATTGCACTGCGTGAGAATCTGTCCGCAGCCGCACATGCACATCAGCTGCGTGCCCAGGGCCTTGGCGCGGTCGGTCTTCTGCGCGTCCAAATGCAGGGGAATGACAGCCGTAGCCATCCCCACAAAGGCGGCGCACACCAGGGCGAGTGTTCGACGGTTCATCATTCCTTGCGCGGCCTCCATGACGACCCCGCATCCGTACCATCCGGCAATTGTGAACGCGCGGAATAAGAAGCGTGAGCGGGCTGCGTTCCCCCAGGCACCGGCGCTGCGTCCGTGGCCTGCGCCCGGGACATCACCATGACCGCCGGCCGGTTGGGTATGAGCGCGAGAATCGTGCCCAGGACGACGACCACGCCGCCCAGCCAAATCCACTTCACCAGCGGATTCAAGTACGCGTGAATCACCGGCAGATTGGTGTCCGGATTGGTCCCGGCAAAGACAACGTAGAGATCTTCCCTGAGCGTCGAGGAAATGGCCACCATGGTGCCCGATTCCTGATTCGACGGATAAAATCGCCGCGTGGGATACAGCATCATGACCGAGCGGCCGCCCTTATCGACGTCGATGGTGGCGCGTTCGGAAGAGTAATTCGGCTGCTGGTCGGAATCGAAATTCTGCAGGTGCAGCGTGTAAGGGCCCAGCGTCATGGACGATCCGGGCTTCATGTCCATCTGCTTGTCCTGGTTGAAGGCCGTGCCGGAGATGCCGATAAACACCAGCACCATTCCAAAGTGGACGACGTAGCCGCCATACCGACGCGTGTTGCGCATGGTGAGCTGCGCCACGGAGGAAATCAGATTGGACCCGGTGCGCGCGGCAATCACGCGAGCGCCGCGAAAGAATTCGGCAAAAATCGTCAGCGTGACGAACACGCCCAGGAGCAGGCATAGGCCCACGTAAAATTCACGCAAACCCAGCGCCACCGCGATGATTGCCGCGATGCATCCGCCGATCAACGGAAGGCCAAAATTCTTTTTCAGGCTTTCCACCGAAGTTTTGCGCCAGGCCAGCAGCGGGCCGACGCCGGTCAGAAACAGCAGAAACATGGCGATCGGTATATTCACGCGATTGAAAAACGGAGGGCCCACGCTGATCTTCGATCCGCGGACCGCTTCGGAAAGCACCGGAAAGAGTGTGCCGGCGAGAACGGCGACGCAGGCGACCAGCAAAATCAGATTATTGAACAGGAAGCTGGATTCGCGCGAAAGCATGGAATCCAGTTGATTGTCGCTGCGCAGATAATCGCGATTTTTGAAATAGGCCGCGAGGCACACGATGATGATGACCAGCAAAAAGCCCCAGAACCAGTGGCCGATGTTGGATTCCGCGAAGGCATGCACCGAATTGACGGCTCCGCTGCGCGTCAGCGACGTGCCCAGGATGCACAGCATGAACGTCAGGAAAACCAGCCAGACATTCCAGACGCGCATCATCCCGCGCTTTTCCTGCATAATTACGGAATGTAGGAACGCGGTGCCGGTCAGCCACGGCATCAGCGAAGCGTTTTCCACCGGGTCCCAGCCCCAGTATCCGCCCCAGCCAAGCACGGCGTAGGCCCAGTGAGCGCCCAGCAGGATGCCCGCGGACTGGAAAGCCCACGCGATCATGGTCCAGCGGCGCGTCAGGTGGATCCACTTCTCTCCCGGATAGCGCCCGAGCAAGGCGGCCAGTGCAAACGCGAATGGAATCGTGAACCCGGTGTAGCCCGAATACAGCGTCGGAGGATGAATGGCCATCTCTGGATATTGCAGCAGCGGATTCAGGCCGCTTCCGTCGGCGCGCGTCACCAGATGCAGGATCCCGCCCGGACCGCTGGCTGCGAACACTTGAAAGGGGCTGGCGATGAAATTATTCATCGTGAGAAAAAAAATCTGCACGCCGGCCATCACCACGCCGACGTACGGCATCAGTTCGGGATGTTTGCCCCGGTAAGTGAACAGAACGGAGAAGACATAAATCGAAAGCAGAAAACTCCAGAACAGCAAGGAGCCTTCCTGCCCCGACCAAAGCGCGGAAAATTTGTAGTACGGAGCCAGAGTGCGGTTGCTGTGCGCGGCCACGTAGGCCATCGCGTAATTGTTGGTGTAAAAGAGATAGATGAGGCTGGCGGTTCCCATCCAGATGAGGGCGCATACAGCGAATCCCGCGTTGCGGGCGGACTTGATGAGCAGAGGACGCCGGGTAATGATGGCGGCGATGCCTCCGAGGATGGCATACACCGCAAAAGCAAACGCCAGAAGCAGCGCGTAAGAGCCGAATATATCCAACTCAGTACCTCATTTCCGGCCGGGTTTAAGACGCCTCGTGCCCCGCTTGCCTTGCGATCATAAATTCGTGAACTAGCATTGACCAATTCCGCAGGTCCAACTACACAGGTTTCGACTAGCTCTTGCCATCCTGATAGGAGCCCGCCGGCCCATTTCCCGTTCCCGGCTGTGACTGGTTGGGAGCAGCCTCATACTTAGACGCGCACTTGGCCTGAACCGTCTCGGCGACAAACCGGCCGTCCGGCTGGACTTTGCCTTCCACCAAGCATTGCGCGCCGTCCTTGAACGTATCGGGTAGCGGGTCGGTGCCCACATAGCTCACCGGCATGCCTTTTCCCTGCTCCATCAGCACAAAATCGACCCGGCCGGAATAGTGCTGGATCGATCCGGTCTTCACATCTCCGCCGACGCGCAGGCGCTGGTGCAGCGCGGAACCGCTGAGCGTGGGGATTTCCGAGATGGTGTGGTAATAGGTCTTGCTTTGCTGGGCCCCCACGTAGGCCAGGCAGGATATGGCTACGATGATGATTCCCGCCCCGATGGCAAACTTCGATTTAACTTTCACGAGGTACCCCCTGCTATTCAATTCCAGAAAGGCCGCTTAGGCTAGATTCTATCACAATCCGAAAGGCGAGTTCAGGATGTTGCGCCAGTCGATAACGCTGTACGCAGGCCAGTAAGCAACCCTGCCCCCGCGGGCAGGCCGCCTGTCTCCGGCACAGCGAACGGCTGGCCGCGATCAAGGAGCAAGAGCGCGCCCAGGCCGGATTTTTCAAGAATTTCGATCATTGCTCCGAGACTGCTTCCGATCAGCGCAATATGTTTTGGTTTGTAATTGAACCGGACACGGCGAACGAACCCCGGCCCAAGAGCGGCGACGGCCGCGGCACCGGCGCCGGCGCTTTGCTCCGGGAGCGGACATTCTGACAGATATGACAGGTAGTATCCCCTGCGCTGGAATTCCGTCAGACGTGCGGCGTCTTCCACGGCCTGATCCCATTCGCGGGCGGCTTCCCGAGCGGGGGTCAAAATTTCGAGGGCATGCATGAGCGATTCAAAATATTCCCTGGACTGCGGAGGCCCGTAAAAGTCGTTCTCCCGACGGGGCATGGGCGCCAGAGCGACCAGCAGCACATTGATGTGCACGGGGCGAAAACGCGTGGCCAGTTCCAGGCGGGCGACGCGCTCAGCGGTGTGTTCAGGAGAAGCCGGGCGGCCGCAGCCATCGCAAATGATCGAAGTCGAAGGACTTGGCATGTATGAAGTTTATCGTACAGCAATCCCTGATGCGATGGGTACGGGAAACATGCAAAATAAAAAATGATTCCAACTCAACCGGAACCTGATCAAGCGGGCGCGATCTACTTGTTGCCAAGTTTTCTTTGCAGGCAAAACTTGAGTTCAGGGCTGATCTCGGTGATCTCCATGCCGGCGCTCATCAGGAATTTGCAGCTGAGCATTTCGCGGGATTGGGCGTCGTCCACCAGTTTCCCGACGACGCGGCAATACTGGCAATCCTGATTCCAGCAAAACCTGCCGTAGGGGATGGTTTCCGGGCTGATATATTGAAAGCAGCGAAGAATCGTGTTTTTTTCCGGGACCTCGAAGGTCTTCCCGAGAATCTTGATTTCCACCAGACGTTCATAAGGTCGAAATACCTGGCTCGTACTATTTCCCGAGGATATTTCGGTCACTTGTTCGTCCGTCTGCTTTGGCATGGCCCCGTCTCCGTTTAACCAGACTAGACGAGATATCGCAGGGCAACAACGGAGATGCGCGAACATGGCGCGAATGCAGCAATGCCGGTTAGGGGGCTTCGGTACCGGGTACTTTGGCATCTGCAGCGCCCGCCTTCAGTGAAGGCGGGCGCTGCAAAAATCTGCTCCCATTCGGTTTTGAACGAAGTTCCTTCAGCTTCGCGTGGCTTCAAAGAACAGGCCCATGCGCCGGAATTTCAGATAACGGCGTTCCAGAAGTTCCGCGGGCGATACGGACAGAAGAGAGCGCAGAGAACGGTCCAGCACACGGTCCAGAAGCGTGGCCGCCGCTTCGTGGTCCAGATGCGCGCCGCCTTCCGGCTCGGAAATAATCTCGTCGATGATGCCGAGTTCGTTCAAGTCCCGCGCGGTAATTTTCAGCGCCTCGGCGGCCACCTCGGCCTTGGCCGCATCGCGCCACAGGATCGAGGCGCAACCCTCGGGGGAGATGACGGAATAGACGGAGTTCTCCAGCATGTGGATGCGGTCGCCGACGGCAATGGCCAGCGCTCCGCCGGAGCCGCCTTCTCCCGTAATGGTTACGAGGATCGGAACCGGGAGGCGCGACATTTCGCGCAAATTGCGGGCGATGGCTTCCGCCTGCCCGCGTTCCTCGGCGTCAATGCCGGGATACGCGCCGGGGGTGTCAATGAAGGTGAAAATGGGGCGGCCGAATTTTCCGGCGAGTTGCATGATGCGCAAAGCCTTGCGATAGCCCTCGGGTTTCGCCTGTCCGAAGTTGAGCGCGACGCGCTGCTTGGTATCTCTTCCCTTTTGCTGGCCGATCACGACGACCGGGCGCCCGTGGTATTTGGCGAATCCGGCGATCATGGCGGCGTCGTCGCCATACGCGCGGTCGCCGTGCAATTCGTGAAAGTCCTCGAACAGCAGGCGCACATAATCCATCAGGTAGGGGCGCTGGGGATGCCGCGCCAGCAAGGTGCGCTGCCAGGGGCCAAGGTGCTCGTAAAACTCGTGGCGCAATTGGGTAACTTCGCCGCGCAGGCGCTCCACATCGGCGACGGGAATTTCCGGCCTGGCCAGCCGCTGCAAGTCTTCCACTTCGCGCCGCAGCTTTTCGATTTCGTCTTTTTGAGATTCTCGCTTCATACGCCGTAATCCAGTGGCACAGGCTTCAGCCTGTGCAGTTTTTCGGTCCTCAGAAAATCAAAAACGGCAGAATCTGAACAGCCTGGGCAACAACTCAAATTATCGTCATTCCGAACCCGCTCCTGCGGGTGAGGAATCCCTCCTCGTCTTGGATCTAAACCGAAGAGGGATTCCTCGCTTCGCTCGGAATGACGCGAAGTGAGGTTGTTTCCGCAATAAGTAAAGAGTGTCCCACCAAACCAGTAAAGCGTGTGCCACCGAATTCGTCAAGAATGGTACCTAGGAACGCGTCTCCAGTTCCACCGCATTTTCTCCGCACAGCCGGCACACTTCGCGAACCAGGTCCTGATCGGGCCGCACGCGCTGATCGGCGCGCAGCGTGGCCACTTCTCCATCGGAAGAAATCAGTTCGAAAGCCACCGAACACGAGCCCGGCTTGCTGGCAAACAATTGTTTCAGTTCATCGAGTTTTGCGGCGTCCAGCGCGGACATATCGACGCGCACGCGCATCGTGCCGGGAAGCCGCTGCGCCATGTCTTCGAGTTTCCGCGCTTCCATCACGGCCAGACGTGTCCCGGCCTCCTCCACGTTCACGCGGCCTTTCAAAATCAGCGGGCCGTTGCTCTTGAACACGGATTCCAGGCGGCCGTAGGATTCGGGAAAGGCGAGAACTTCCAGCACGCCGGTGGTGTCCTGCAGCGTGAGGATGCCCCAGCGATCGCCCTTGCGCGAACGCATGCTGCGCTGGGCGATGACAATTCCGGCCACGGCGATTTCTTCTCCATTGCGGCGGCCCTCGACAGACGCGAGGTCAACGGCTTTCAATTCCGCAAGCCGCGCCGCGTATTTGGATAGCGGGTGCCCGGAAATATAAAAACCCACGGTGGAAAATTCCGAAGCCAGCATCTCGTGCTCGGGCCATTCCTCCATGTCCGGCAGCGGTTCCTCGTGGGGCTCGGCAACCGCGGCTGTGCCGCCGAAAAGTCCGTGCTGCCCGGAAGCCTTTTCGCGCATGCGCCGCTGGGCGCGTTCCATGGCGCGGTCGATGACCGTAAACATTTGCGAACGGCGCGCGCCGAGCGAATCCATGGCCCCGGATTTGATCAGGCTTTCCACGACGCGCCGGTTGAGCAGCCGCGGATCGATGTGGTCGCAAAACTGGTAGATCGAGGAAAAACGCCCGAGCTCCGCGCGCGCTTCGAGAATTCCCTTGACCGTATTTTCGCCGACGTTCTTAATGGCGCGCAATCCGAAGCGTATGGCTTCGCCGACGGGCGTGAAATCCAGATCGCTGGAATTGACGTCCGGGGGAAGCACGGTGATGCCCATGCCGCGCGATTCATTGATGTATTTTACGACCTTCTCCGTGTTGCCCGTTTCCGACGTCAGCAGGGCGGCCATGAACTCGACCGGGTAATGCGTTTTCAGATAGGCCGTCTGATAAGCCAGCAGGGCGTAGGCGCAGGAATGCGATTTGTTGAATCCGTATCCCGCGAATTCCGCCATCAGGTCAAAAATCTTTTCGGCTTTTTTCGCGGGAACTTTTCTCGCCGCGCATCCGGCCAGGAATTTTTCCTTTTGCGCGGCCATTTCGGCGTGGTTCTTTTTGCCCATGGCGCGCCGCAGGATGTCCGCTTCGCCGAGTGAAAATCCCGGCAGGCGGTTGGCGATCTGCATGACCTGTTCCTGATACAGGATGACTCCGGCGGTTTCCTCGAGAATTTCCTTCAGCTCGGGAAGATCGTAGGTCACCTTCTTCTTGCCTTGCTTGCGATTGATGAAATCGTCGATCATGCCGCCCTGAATCGGGCCGGGACGGTACAGAGCGTTGAGCGCGGTGAGGTCCTCCAGCCGCGTGGGCTGGTAGCGGCGGAGAATGTCCCTCATGCCGTGGGACTCAAATTGAAAAATGGCTGTTGTTTCGCCGCGGGCAAAAAGTTTGTAGGTCGCTTCGTCGTCCAGGGGAAGCGTTCCCAGATCGACGTGGACGTTGCGATTCTGCTCGACCATGCGCACGGCGTCGTCCAGGACAGTGAGTGTGGTGAGGCCGAGGAAATCCATTTTCAGCAGGCCGATGTGTTCGAGGCCTTTCATATCGTACTGCGTCGTGATTTCTTCCCGGTTGGACTTGTACAGAGGGACGATGTTGGTGAGCGGCTCGGGAGAAATCACGACGCCGGCGGCGTGCGTGGAGGCGTGCCGCGCGAGGCCTTCCAGGCGCTTGGCCACTTCCATCATGTCGGTGTAGCGCTTGTCGCTTTCGATCTGCGCCTTCAGCTGGGGAGATTGCTTCAGCGCTTCGTCGAGCGTGATGTTGAGTTGCGCGGGAATGAGTTTCGCGATGCGGTCCACTTCCCCGTAGGGCAGGTCCATGGCGCGCCCGACGTCCTTGAGCGCTGCCTTCGCCGCCATAGTTCCGAACGTGATGATCTGCGCGACATTCGAGCGGCCGTATTTTCCGGTGACGTATTCGATCACTTCGCCGCGGCGCCGCATGCAGAAATCGATGTCGATATCGGGCATCGACACGCGCTCCGGATTCAGAAAGCGCTCGAACAGCAAATCGTACTGCATCGGATCGACGTCCGTAATCCGCAGGGCATAGCTGACCAGGCTTCCCGCGGCGGAACCTCGCCCCGGGCCCA
>Ga0316628_100003079_pt1 | contig 12690 bp, 9 predicted proteins | sample OWC_Aug_M2_C1_D5_FD_207648 | JGI IMG/M metagenome (GOLD analysis project Ga0316628, IMG submission 207648) | Wetland soil microbial communities from Old Woman Creek delta, Ohio, United States - OWC_Aug_M2_C1_D5_C | ecosystem: Environmental > Terrestrial > Soil > Wetlands | place: USA: Ohio...
TGCAGGGAGAGGGGATAGTCGGCCTGGCCGTGGAGTAGCTCTTTTCCGTCCACCAGGTAGATGCTGGCGGGGGGGCCGTCTGCCTTTACCGCATCGATGAGGATGACTTGCCTCGCTTCCTGCAGCTGAAAGAGGAAGTCCAAGAGCATAGTTCCCCCCTCGATAAGCTCCACCGACGGCGGCAGAGGGGCATTCTTCAGCTCTCGCAGTACGTGGACACCTACTCCTTCATCCCGCAGCAGGGTGTTTCCAATGCCGCAGACGATGACCTTTCCCTTCCCTTGATCCTTTGTCATATGCCTCGCTTAAAGGAAAAGGGCCGCCAAAAGCAGCCCTTTTCGTCATCAACCATTTTTCAGTGGCCCAATCCCTCCGCCCCGAGGGGGTTGGATAGCAAATGCTCCCGACGCGGGCCGGCCTCAAAGGATTCGAATGACGCGCCCCTGTCCCTTGCCGTCGATGAGGTGAATTGCGCAGGCCAGGCACGGATCGAAGGCTCTCACCACTCGAACGAGCTCGATGGGGTTGTCCGGATCATTCACCTTGGTTCCCATCAGGGCCTGTTCCATGGGGCCGCGGTTGCCCCGATCATCCTTGGGGCTTGCATTCCAGGTAGTGGGAACCACCGCCTGGTAGTTCTGGATCTTCTTGCCCTTGATGGAGATCCAGTGTCCGAGAGCGCCCCGGGGCGCATCGGTCAGGCCCATTCCCTTCGACTCCTCGGGAACTTTCACCGTCACCGAAGATCTCTCTCCGAACTTCAGTTCGGAAAGCCACTTTTCCATGGCGTAGGCTACGACGCGGCACTCTTCGGCCCGGGCGGCGTGGCGCCCCATCACGGAGAAGGCGGCATCGCCTAAATCCCGGAAGCGGACCTGTTTGTCGGCACTTGCCCCCAGGAAGGCATTGGCGTGCTTGCTGAGGACGGGGTTCGCGATCCAGGCGCGAGCCAATGGCCCTACCTCGAGCGGCTTTCCCTCATACCGGGGCGCCTTCAGCCAGGTGTAGCCATTTGATTTGCGGGCGTCCGGCACGGTTTGTCCCTGGCTCGGATTCAGGCCCGAAGTCTCATCCTTGTACCAGGAGTACTTTACGTCCTCCACGATCTTCGCCGGATCCACGGGCAAGAGCTTGCCATCGATGTATACTCCGGCAGGAAAGAGCTTCTGGCTGCCCTCATCGTCCAGGTCGAAGACCCCATAGCAGAGGAAGTTCTTGCAACCCGTCCCGACGCCAAGGTAATCCTTGTAAGCGCCGGCGACCAGGTAAACGGTCGGCAAATAGATCTCATCGATGAAACCCTGCAATTCCCGGAGACGCCAGAGGAAGTTCACCACCTTGTCCGCGTCAGGCATCTCGGTAGCTCCACCGACCACGATGCCCGACGTATGGGGCATGTGGCCGCCGAAGACCGCCAGCATCTGATGGGCCTTGTTTCGCATCTCCAGAGCCTGCAGATAGCGGTGAACCGCTTCGGCATTGGTGGCCTGGTCGAGTCGGTAGAAATCGGCCCCCTCGTAGCGAGGGACAAAGGGGGCGACATCGGGACCCTTGACGTAGTCGAGGGCCGTCAAGTGGAAGAAGTGAAGCAGGTGCGACTGGATGAAATTGGATCCGAAGATGAGGTTGCGGATCAGGCGTCCATTCGTAGGAGGCTTCGCCCCGAAGGCATCGTCCAGGCATTTGGAAGAGGCCGTGCCATGCGCAATCGGGCAGACCCCGCAGATCCTCTGGGCGATCTGGGAGGCGTCTCGCGGATCTCTTCCCTGGAGGATGATCTCCCACCCGCGCCAGAGCGTCCCGGTTGTCCTGGCATCGACAACCTTGCCGCCGTCCACGTCGACTTCTATCTTCAAGTGCCCCTCTATTCGGGTCACCGGATCAACGACGATCGTTCTTGCCATCTTTACGTCCTCCCCCTAGCAAATGGTTTTCACTCGTTCACATACATGGGAGCCAGGGCATCCGGAAACGCTGACTCCACGCAACCGAGACAGATGGCATTCTGGATGCACCAATTGGGGCCGTTATTCCAGCGCCGGTACCAGCAGTCCGCGTTGGTGAAGGGGCCCTTGCATCCCAGCTCGTATCGGCAACCCTCGGCCCCGAAGTACTTGGCAAATTTCTTCTCCTCGTAGTACCCGCGGAAGGGACAATTCTCATGCTGGTTCTTCCCATAGAAGAGGAGGGGCCGGCCATCGTCGTCCAATTTGGGCAGGCCGTAGGACAGAACGTGGGCGAGGGTTCCTACCATCCAGTCGGGATGGGGAGGACAGCCGGAGACGTTGATGATCGGCGTCTTGATCTTCTCTTTGGCGAAGAAATCCCTTACCGAGACGGCTCCCGTGGGGTTTGGCTTGGCCGCAGGAATGCCGCCGAAGGCGGCGCAGGTCCCGAAACTGAGCACTCCTGCGGCGTTCTTTCCCAGTTCACGGGTCCACTCGACCATGGTGATGCCTTTTCCGTTCCGTTCCCCGATGATCGTGTAGAGACCATCCTCTTTGGTGGCGATCGATCCCTCGATCACGAGATAGTAGTTCCCCGCCTTCGCAGTCTTCTCGATGGCGCTGATCGCCTGATCGCCAGAGGCGGCCATGACGTTGGGCTGAAACTTCAGGCTGATGATCTCAAGCAGGACTTCTTTGATGCTGGGATGAACCGTATTCAGCAGGGAAACGGCGCAGCCGGTGCAGGCTGATCCCTGCAGCCAGATGACCGCCGGGTTTCCCTTGACGGCCTTTTCCAAGGCAAAGACCACTTGGGCCAGCAGGGTATCGGAAACGCCCAGTGCGATCGCCGAACCCCCACAGAGCTTGAGGAATTGCCGACGCGATAGTTGCATATCACTGCCCTCCCCTTCATAGGAGTAAGAAGCTGGGGCTCCTTATACTAAACCTCTTTTGAAAAGTCAATATCGAAGAGGAGGGGAGGCGAGGAGGAAACCTTGCTTCGGGATGCAGGAAATGCGGAGAGGCAGGGAGGATATGACTGGCTTGACCGGTTGTTTTGACATGGGGATCAGGAGGCGAAGGGGTGCCCGATCCGATTTTTCTTGACAGAGGAGATGATGGGTGCTATGGATAATGACGAAGTTGCAGGCGTTTTTTGTCGTAGCAGCAAGAGCCGCAAAGACGCTGAATCTTTGCGGTTTTTTTGTTCCCAAAAGCCCTGACGGCTTCGGCGGGCAGGCCCGTCAATCCCGGACGACAATTTCCGGAAAAGTAAAGGAGGAAAAGCAGATGGCACAAGGTAAAGTAAAGTGGTTCAACGACGCTAAGGGCTTTGGGTTCATTGAGCAGGAGAATGGTAATGACGTTTTCGTCCATTTTTCCGCCATCCGCGGCGAGGGCTTCAAGTCCCTGGCCGAGGGGGACGCCGTGAGCTTTGAGGTGGTTGATAGCCCCAAGGGTCCTAAAGCGGATAATGTAGTAAAGCTCTGAAACTGAACCAAGCTGATAAGGAACCGGCGGGAAAACCGCCGGTTTCTTCTTTTCTATGCCTCATAGAGGCGTGTGTCGATTGTACGCAGAGCGACTTCAACCTTCAACCTCAACCCTCCGGCCTCTCTTAGCAATTTCCTTGACGAATAAGCATGTTTGATCTATAAAGACCGGAAGTTGACCTTCCCCGGCAGTCGATACCCTACCTTGGGTAATTAGGCCTCCATCTCCTTTGATATCTCGCCGCCAGAAGTTCAAGGCGTCCAACCAAATCCTGTCAGAGGATAATCTTCTGCGAGTGGAGGAGCCGCGCAAAGGTTCGTAGTCGATAGGTATTGGGTTTTCGCGGCATTATGAAGAAGCCAACACGATCCTGATCCTTCCCGCATTTTCGAAGAATCAGGGGACCTATTTGCAACGATCCAGGTCGTTGTCGGGGACATGAAATTGACGCTGAAACGGAACCCGCAGGAACAGGGAGCAACGACGGTACGCAGGCAGGAGTGAATGACCCATCACGGATTAAGGAATAAAAGGAAAAAAAGGGGGAGTTCAGGATGATTCACCAAGCGAAAGGGAAGAAGTATATGTACGGGGAACTCAGCTGGCCCGAGATGAAGGAAGCCATTGCCCAGCAGCGAGTGGTTCTGCTTCCCGTGGGAACGATCGAGAACCATGGACCCCATCTTTTCTTGGAGACCGATAATTTCCTGGTGACGAACGTCTGCCGGGTGACGGCGGAGCGCATCCCGGAGGAAGTGCTGGTGATGCCTCTGGTGCCCTATGGGTTCAATTGGCATCATATTGACTTCCCCGGGACTATCGGGGTCGACGCCGAGCATTTTATCAATTACTGCCTGGATATCACCAAGAGTGTCGCGTATCACGGCTTCCGTAAGATTCTCATCGTGGATGGACATGGCTCCAACGTGCCTTTCCTCGACATCGTAGCCCGCCGCACCATCCTGGAGACGGAGGCACTTTGTGCGTCCTTCATTTATACCGCTCTGGCGGGGGATTTTCTCAAGGAAATTCGGGAATCGCCCTTTCCGGGAGGAATGGCGCATGCCGACGAGTTGGAAACCTCTCTGACCCTTCATCTAGAGAAGGAGAGGGCCAATATGGCGTTGGCCAAGAAAGAGATAGGGATGCTTCCTTCCGAGTTCATATGGCATGATCTGGGAGGTGGCTCGCCCGTGGCAATGATGGAGTGGTGGAGCAGCTTTTCCGAAAGCGGAGTCTTAGGAGACCCGACCGTAGCGACCCGGGAGAAGGGAAAGGCGATCTTTGAGAAGGTGATCGAGCGCATGGTGGAACTGGTTAGAGAATTCAAGGCGCGTCCGATTCGACCTCGCCGGGATCATCACTGATTTGGATCGAGTACCAGCCGCCCCTTTGAGGAGATGACCATGAAGTGCCTGCATTTGGCTTGGAGGAAACGCCTTTTCTGCCTTCTCTTGATCTTGAATAGTTGTCTCTCCTGGGGATGGATCACGGGAAGCGAGGCGGAGATCCTCGGAGGACCTGCCAATCAGTTAGAGCGGGCCAAGGAATTCTGTGGTCAGGGCGGACCTTATTTGGCAATCGGGCTCAGGATGGGTGAACGAGCCCTCAAGAGGCTCGGAGCGGAAAAATATACGGGAATGATGATCCAGGTGGAGTGCATTCCGAAGGCCCCCTATTGCCTTCTGGTGGATGGTCTGCAACTATCGACTGGATGCACCTTTGGGAACCGAAATATCGAGTTTGTCACATCCTCCGGCATTCACGTGACCTTTACTAACGCCCAGACCAAAGAGAGGGTTACTTACGTGCTGGCCGATGGTCTTCGATCCATGATCGAAGACTGGTCCCGGACCTGGAAGAGCGATGAGACGGTGGCCATCCTTCTTTATGCGGTTCCATCAGAATCCCTGCTATTCAAGGAGATGAAGTGAAGGGTGGATCTGCCTTATCGAGGCGGCCCTCGCTTTGGGAAAAGCCTTGTCAACTGAAGGACTTTTCGGTAATAACTTGGATCTCTTGCCGGTGCGCCGGGAGCGCATCCTGAAAGCATGATTGGAGGCCTTTTATCGAGTACAGGGAGGACTTGTTAGGTAACACGATGGAGCGGGGTTACTGGAAGAACGTGGGTATTAGGGAACGATTTCGCGAGAACAAGTTGGCTCACCAGGAATCAAAGGAGAGGAGGGAAGGGATCTGCTAACCTTTTCGGAGCCGATAGGGTCAAACTATAGTCAAACAGAGTAGCGTTGCGTGGGACATGGAAAGGAGAATATAAGGATGGGGAAAAGCACTTTTGTCTGGGCAGGGGGACTCTTGGTATTTCTTGGGCTCTTGGCAGGTGTCCTCGGGTTGCAGAGTTCAGGGGCTGAACAGGGCTCCGACGCGGCGGCAGTGGCTAACCAGTTTTTGCAGGCTGTCAGCCAGGGGAATTCGGCCGGCGCTTTTGACCTATGCTCGTCCGGATTGAAACGAGGGAAGACGGCAGAAGACTTCCTGAAATCGCCGGAGATCGCACCGATCTTTGCTGGCATGAAATCCTGGGAGACGGTTCAGTCCATAGAAAAAGGGAGTACGGTAACCGTCGTATTGAAGTTAAACCGAACGGAAGGAAATGAGAAGCTCGGTGCGATTGGGATGGGTCTGCTCAAGGTAAGCAGTGGATATCGGGTCCGGGATTTCTCCCTGACTCCTTGGGTCGCTTCGGAGGCTCGCTATCTGAGATACCTGAGCGACCTCTACGCACGTCTGGATAATTTGGATTTGGCAGAAAAAGAGATCGAGAAAGCCTATGCCCTCGACCCCAAGGATCCTAAGGTCTCAGGTTTCCTGGGATATATGTACCTAGAAAAGAAGGCCAAGCTCGAGGAAGCGATGCGACTTATTCAAGCCGCCCACGAACAAGAACCCAATGACCCGGAGTTCATGGATTTTTTGGGCTGGGGGTACCATATTGCCAACAAGCGGCAAGAATCGGTTCAATGGTTTGACAAGGCTCGCGAGACCTTCGAAAAGATCGGGGGTTACCAGTCCAGCCCCGAGTATATCCGATTCACATCCCACGTAGATAAGGCGAAGGCCAAAGGATGGCGGCCCACCCAGACCTAAGAGGTCTCAGCTGCTGAGGTCGTCATGTTTTCAATCAAGGGAGGCAATTCAATGAGAAAGGTGCTATTTTGCACGGTTATGATCGCCCTTTTGCTCGCATTGGGAGCGGGGTTCCTTACCGCCCAGGCGGTGGAGAAGCCGACGGTAGCGGTTGTAAAGGCGACCAAACACGAACTGGTTGCCGAGAGTTGGAAGATGAATTGGGAACGCACCATCTCCCAGGGAGTGAATAAGACCCGAAACGTGGAATACCTGCGCGCCGAGTGGTCGAAGGAGAGCGAGAAGGCCATCGAGGCCATGGTGCGGGATGCGGTCGAGCTTGCGGGGGGATGGCCGGTCAAGCCGGGAGATGTGGTCTTTATCAAACCCAACCTGGTCACTTCCATGTTCTTTCTCTGGTATAGCGGCAAGCTCACTGAAGAGGATTTCCAGGGATGCTTTACCGATGCCCGGATCGTCAGGGCCCTGGCTGTTATGGCCAAGGAATCGGGAGCCAAGAGGATCATCGTTGGGGAAGGGCCCGCATCGGGTGATGGCTGGGCTGCTTTTATGCAGAGCGGCTATGTGGCCATGGTCGAGGATTTGCAAAAGGAAGGCATAAAGGTCGAGCTGTTGGATTTCACCGATGAACCCTACACCTGGGTCAAATCCAAGGGCCTTGCCAATCCGGAATACGCCGTGCCCAAGGTGGTGACCGAGGCGACCTGTATCATTAGCGTGCCAGCACTGAAGACCCATTCCATGGCCGGCGTGACTCTGGGCCTCAAGAATGTGGCAGTGGGGTTGTTGGCCGGTCGCGTATACGGATTCTTCAAGTATGGGGCGCCCCATCAGAAGATCCCGGAGTGGATTACCGACATGTGCTCCATCTTCAAGATCAATTACACGGTGGTGGATGGTATCTGGGGGATGGAAGGAAACGGACCGTTGAATGGAACGCCGATCAATATGGATCTGATCGTTGCCGGGGCTGACCCGGTGGCGGTCGATTCGGTTTGCACGGCGATCATGGGGTTCGATCCGAAGAACATCGTACACATCACGATGGCAGCCCAGAATGGGTTGGGCGTGGCCGATTTGAGTCAGATTGCTGTGGAAGGCGAAAAAATTGCCAGCGTGGCGAAACCGTTCAAAGTGGTGCCGGAGGAGAATCGCTGGCCCTCAGAGTACGGGGGAGTGAAGAACTGGGAGGAGAGGTATGTTGCGGGAAAATGACCGGAAAATAAGCAAAATCGAGGCCTAATGAGATATGAGGCGATCCCTCTTGGGACGCCGGTTCCCCCCAAAAATCTGTTGACAAGAAAGGGGGGGAGTGTTAAGAAGGGATCAACTCAAGCAGCGGCCTTTTTCTCGCTAATTTCTCACCTGTACCAAGAATCACAATAACCTTTTTCTTACAATTCCCGGAGTGGTTTCTTTGCCTTCGGGATTCGCGGCGGAAGGGGGTGAGAAAGGAAACGGTCATTGAGTTCATGATTCAAGGGGAGGGAGGTGAAAAGAGAGGATTACTTGCCAAGGTTGAGGTTATTAGGTTGCCATCAATTGCTGGTGAGATAACGAATCTGAGGAGTGGCCATGAGAAAAGCCTTATTTCTATCGATTTTGGCCGTAATGGCGATGACGCTGATGGCTGGAACAGCATTGGCCAAAGTCGCCATCGTCAAGGCCGATAATATCGACCTTTGCCTGAAGACCTGGAAGATGAATACCGACCGTACCTTCATGCAGGCCTGCGTCCCGGGACACAAAATGGATGTCATCTGCGCCGAGTGGACCAAGGAATCGGAAGCGTATATCGGCAGCCTCACCCGGGAAGCGGTGGAGCTGGCCGGTGATTGGCCGGTGAAGCAGGGCGACGTGGTGCTGTTCAAGATCAACACCGTCATCTCCTTCACCGATTTCTGGAAGATGTGGGGTTATTCGCCCAAGATGTCGAAGGATCCCATCAAGATCCAGTGCCAGACAACGGATGCTCGGGTCGTGCGCGAGCTCTGCAAGATGGCTCATGAATCGGGAGCGAGCCGGATCATCATCGGTGAGGCCTCCAACGCCGGCCATGCCCTGGCGGCCATGCAGGGTTATGGTTATAACCACATGGTGGAAGATCTGGCGACCGAGGGGATCGCTGTAGAGCTGATCGACTTCGACAATCCGGTCATGTCCCCCTACGTGTGGGTGAAGACCCTGGGGCTCTGCAATCCCGAATACGCCATCCCCAAGATCGTGGCCGAGGATGTGGATTGCCTGATCAATGTGGCCCAGCCCAAGTGTCATACTGTGGGCGGCATCACCTGCAGCCTGAAGCTCTGCACCGTGGGTTTGATGGTCGCCCCGGTGTACGGGACCTTCAAGCTGGCGGCCCCGCATCTGAAATATGCCGAATGGGCCGTTGACATCAATACCATCAAGAAGAAGGGTGGATCGGGAAGCATCCTGGTCGATTACACCGTCATCGATGCCCTGTCGATCGGGGAGGCGGAGCAGGGTGCAGTGGGACCGGATACCTTCCCGGTGAACCTGGGCTTGATCCTGGCCAGCCCGGGCGTTCTGGAGCCGGACATCGTGATGACCGCCATCATGGGTTTCAACCCGGCGAATTATGGGCAGTTCCGCCTGGCCGAGCAGTATGGCTTGGGCACGGCGGATCTGACCAAGATTCAGGTGGTGGGCCGGAAGATCTCCGAGGTCCGCGAGAAGGTCAATCCGCCCATGCATGCCTGGAGATGGCCGTCCTCGTCTGGCAGCATCCTGGCCTGGGACAATGCTTATGATCCTCCGGAATATACCGGACCGGCCAAGGCCAAGGTAGGTATCGTCAAGGCCGACAACATGGACCTGGCGCTCAATAGTCAGAAGATGAACACCGACCGGACCTTCATGCAGGCCTGCTGGCCGGGCCGGAAGGGCGATATCATCCGGGTAGAATGGAACAAGGAGTCTGAGGAGTATATCGGCAAGCTGACCCGGGAGGCGATTGAGCTGGCGGGCAACTTCCCGGTGAAGAAGGGCAATGTGGTTTACATCAAGCCCAACCTGGTCAATTCCTGGGTTGATATGGACGAAGGCGGGGTCACTACCCCTGCCGAGTGCCAGGCTCATGTCACCGACGTCCGCATCGTGCGGGAGATCTGCAAGATGGCCTGGGAGGCCGGCGCGAAGAAGATCATCATCGGTGAGGGAACGCGATCCGGTGCCGATTCCGCCTCTCTGGCCCACTGGGGCTATTATGCCGTCGCCGATGAGCTCAATGCCCAGGGCATGAAGGTCGTGATCGAGCCCGTGGGAGAGGCGCCCTACACCTGGGTGAAGACGATGGGCCTCTGCCAGGCCGACTATGCCATCCCGAGCTCGGTGGCCAAGGAAGTGGATGTCCTGATCAACGTTCCCCAGATGAAGTGCCATACCATCGCCGGGACCTCCCTGTCCCTGAAGAACACCACCATCGGCCTGCCGACCCACAAGGTCTATGGCACCTATAAGCTGGCCCTGCCCCATCTGAAGTTTGCGGAGATGACGACCGAGATCAACTCCATCCGCAAAAAGAACGGCAAGGGAACCACGCTGAACGACTATGTGGTGGTAGATGCTCTCTGGGCTGGTGAGGGTAACCAGGGCGGTGCCTGGGGCGGGCCGGGAGAGTTCCCCGTTCCCATGGGCCTGATTATTGCGGGCTCTGACCCCGTGGCGACCGACTGCGTAGCCACCGCGGTGATGGGCTTCAATCCTCACAACTATGGCCAGTATCGAATGGCCGCACAGTACGGTCTGGGCTGCAATGACCTGAGCAAGATCGAGGTCGTGGGCAAGTCCATCAAAGAGGTGCAGGAGAAGCTCTGTCCTCCGATGCACACCTGGAGATGGCCGGCCGAAGCTGACCAGACCCTGGCTTGGGATGAGATCTGGCCGTTGCCCGCAGGTGTCGAATAGTCAGATCGATCTCGTTTGAAGGCAAGGAGGGCTGCTATTTCGGCAGCCCTCCTTTTTTTGTTCTCTTCCTTTTCCTCCCTCGGGAGGCCTAAGCCTGCCGGAACTCATGCTACGTCCATCTCAGGGCCTATTGCCGTGAGTGACGAGGGCGACGGTCCTTTAGGTCCCAAGAGGATTCGTAAGATCATCTTCCCTCAAGCCCGAGGGATCTTAGGGGTTTGCTACGGCACTGTTTGTTTAGACACATAGGGGAGGAAAAAATGGGAATCGGACCCAGTCTCTTTCGCACTTCGAAAAGGATTCATACCGGAATGGGTTGCTTAGCGAATCTTGCCGACGAGATCATTCGCATGTCGCCTAAAAAGATATTGGTGATTACGGACCCGGTGGTGAAGAAGGCAGGCCCCTTTGATCGACTCGAGGCGGTGTTGGAAAAAACCGCTCTCGGTTTTGAGGTCTTCGAGGGAATTGACATAGAACCCACATTGGAGACCCTGGAGGGATGTTTGAAGTCCGTTGGCCACGGGAAATTCGATGCGGTCATTGGGTTGGGTGGGGGAAGCTCCATCGATATCGCGAAGATCACAGCTGCAATATTGACGAATGGAGGCCCTTACCAGAATTACATGGGAATCGAAAAAATCCCTAAGCCCGGCCTGCCCATGGTCATGATTCCAACCACTGCGGGGACGGGCGCGGAAGCGACTCCTAATGCCTTAGTGATTGACAAGAAGGAGAGGGTGAAGAAATCCTTCGTGAGCTCCTATCTGATCCCGGACGTGGCTATCGTGGATCCGGAGCTTACCACCAGCCTACCACAGAATGTTACTGCGGCAACAGGAATGGACGCCTTGACCCATTGTTTGGAGTCCTTCATCTCTCTTCGAGCCACTCCGGTGACCGAACTCTTCTCTTTAGAGGGAATTCGTTGCATCTCCGGGTCATTACGGGAAGCATATACCAACGGAGGGAATACCGAGGCTCGCTATGCGATGACTCTGGGCAGCCTCTATGGGGGAATGGCACTGACGAATGCAGGAACGGTCGCTGTCCACGCCCTGGCTTATCCGATAGGTGGACGGTTCGGGGTTTCCCATGGAATCTCCAATGCCATCATGCTCCCTTACGTGATGAAGTTTAACTGCTTGAGCAGCTTGTCGAAGTTCAAGCTGATTGCGGAGGCAATGGGAGAGGATGTCTTTGGCCTCAGTCAGAGAGAGGCAGCCTTCAAGGCTGTTGATGCGATATTTCAGTTGGCCGAGGATGTAAAGATCCCTCTTCACCTGAAGGATTTGAGTATTCCGGAATCCGTCATCCCGGAAATGGCTGCGGATGCGATGAAATGGACCCGACTGCTGGTGAGCAATCCCCGTCAGATGACCCTGGAGGAGGTTGCAGCAATCTATCGCGAGGCGGCCTAAGTGCTTCGTTTCATAAATGCCGTAGCAAATTCTACCTCCGAAGGGGAGCACTTCCACAGCGGCTTACGCCCCTATGGGGCTCCATCACGCTCCTCTTCGTCGGAAACTTGCACTGGCCTCCGCCGGGGGCGGCTACCCCCTCTGCGTGCGCCTTATCCATTCCCGGAGGCATAGTCGAAATTATAAAGAGGCGCACTGAGTTTTCCAAAGCTGAGGAACGGGAGCAAAGCAACTCTTTCTCCTCTCCTGGTTTGCTTTCAAGGACAGTTTGACCAGGGACTGGGCAGGGCTCGCTATATGAACGATCTGCCTCCTTACAGCCGGCTGATTCGGGATCCTTCTCCGCTTTCTCGGGTTCTCTATCCCTCTCCTCCCGTACTGCTTTGTCCTTGACAAGCCTCCTCCTGGTTGCTATAAAATTCATGCCTTTGGAGCGCCGCGCGGCAAACTGCGAGAATGTTCCGTGTAAGAAACTGCCTCTCCTACTATCTACATTCGCCTGCTGCCCTCGCGGCAAGCTGCGAAGATTGCGCTCGCGATTCATTTTTGGGAAAAGATAGGGATAGCGTATCGTAGCAATTGTGTCGTTTAAGAATGCTATATTATGAAAGTTACTTATAGTAAATTATAAAATAAGTTATAGTAAATATCTAATTATTAACATATAATAATATATTAACGGAGGAAAGGACGCGGTGAAACCCCTCAATTTTGACCTCACGGGAAAGGTTGCACTTGTCACCGGAGGGGGCACAGGTATCGGGCAAGGTATGGCGGTAGCCTTGGCTCAA
>Ga0316628_100003080_pt1 | contig 12690 bp, 6 predicted proteins | sample OWC_Aug_M2_C1_D5_FD_207648 | JGI IMG/M metagenome (GOLD analysis project Ga0316628, IMG submission 207648) | Wetland soil microbial communities from Old Woman Creek delta, Ohio, United States - OWC_Aug_M2_C1_D5_C | ecosystem: Environmental > Terrestrial > Soil > Wetlands | place: USA: Ohio...
GTTGAAAGTAGCCTCCAGACGGGTCACCTTTTCCGTCTGCGCAAACTCCTTTGCCGCGGCAATGCGCTTCTGGCAGCCGTCAAGATCCATTTTTGCGCAACTCGCCCCGCCGGCGTCTGCCTGCTTGTCGGCAAGAGCCGCGTTGACCATTACGAGCAGGTCCTCGTACTTCTTGTCCGGCTTCTTTTTCTTTCTGATTGCGACCTGGATTGCCAACCGCGCATCCTCCAGGCGCCCGGCAGCGAAATCCACGTCGGCCTTCTTGAAGAGGTTCTTGTCCGACATCGATTCGAGGACGGGATTCTGGGCCGGACATTCGGCCGGCAGCGCCAAGAGCAGCGCGCACAGGACCATTGCCACAGCGCCCGATAAGAGAAGTTGGCTTAAACGATGTTTCATAAGTAACTCACCGACGGATAAATGTCGCTATTGTGTCTTCTTGTTCACCTCGAAATACAGACTCTTTATTTTTGGCGAGACGGTCTCCCAGCGCGGCGAATATTCGGGATCTTCCTTGAAGGACTGCGCGAAGCTGCTCGCAGCTGCTTCCTTCTTCTGTTGGTCCCTGGCGCCGGTCACGTAGTAGTCGCTTACCTGGGCGGCGCCCGCATAGAAACGGGCGAACGCGACGACACGCGGCGAGTGCGCGCGCCGGAGAAAACCCTCGAGTCCTTTCTCCGCCTCGGGATATTTACCCTGGTAGAAGGCCGTAATGGCTTCCTCCAGCTCCCGTTCGTCCTGTTCGATCCCCTTCCGTATGCGATCCGCCCAGCCTTTCACCGCGGGATCCGACGGATGGATTGCCTCCGCCTTCTTCAGGTGCTCGCGCGCCGTGATCAAATTTCCTTTGTCGAACGCCCTCCCGGTTGCATTCACCGCGTCGGCGAACAGCTGATCCTGGCTTTTCTTCTGGTTATCCCTCAGCTCCTGATTGATTTCGCTGATCAGGTTCTTCACGTCTTTGTAGTCCGGATTTTCTGAGTGAATTCTGTTCAGGATTGCGAGGGCATCCTGCGAGCGGCCGTTTTCCCGCCTAGAAAGCGCCTTATCATAATCCGACTTGTACTTATCTACCGCGGGCGCGGGAGGAGGAACCGGCACCTGGGCCACGCATCCTCCGGCCTTCTGTTTTTCGTTGTAGAAGTTGAGGTCGCTGTAGAATCGTTTGAAATCAGATGATCCTGCCTCGATGGTGGCCTGTACCTCCGACAACAGCGTGCAGGCCGTCTGCGAGTCGCTCCTGTAAAGGGCAGTACGCACGCGGTCCATCTTTCTCGAAATGACCTGAATATCCTCGATCATTTTCGAGATCTGCTTCGCCTCATCGCCGATCGGACCGGAGACACCCTTGATTTTCTCGGCCTTCTCGCGAGCGAGGAGGATGTTCTTGGCCCGGAAAGCGCCCCACGCATCCGAGAGGGTCCGGGCATCGTCGGAGACCGCCGCACGCCCTGCCTGCACGGCGCCGAAAACCGGCGACGCCAGGAGGCAAAGAAAGGCCAGGCTCAACAGACTCTCAAAGAGTGCCTTTCGAAGACTTCCGGTTCGCATCGCTGACATCTCCTTGACGGGACCGACCCGCTCCTCACTGATAGGCCGACAGGATTCCCTTGATCTGTCCGGCGCTCCAAAAATCGTGTCGAATGACGCCGGTACGCTCTGAACCGATGGTGATGTTCTTCGGTACAACCTGGACGCCGTCAGAGAACTCGAACACATAGTTGCCGGGTACAAGCTCTATCCGAAAGGGTGTGTCCTCCTTGAAATAAACTTCACCCTTCGGCGACTTGATGGTCACGGAGGCCCAGGGAGAAGCATCGACCTGCACCGCCCGGGGTTTTGGAGCGGGCCAGAATACATAGAGCGCGATGCCGATCCCAACGACGAGGACTGCGACCGCCGCTATCCACTTCACGCGTGCAGAAACGCCAACCGCGCGCTTTGTAACCGGGGGCTGGGGGACGGTTCTTGGTGGTTGGGGCGTGACTGTCGGAGCCTGCGGGACCATTCGCGGAAACGAAGGTGTTTTTTCGCGAATCGGAAACGAAGGCGTTTTTTCGCGAATTGGTAGTGCAGGCGTCTTTTCCCGGATCGGGAACGACGGAGTCTTTTCCCGGACCGGGAACGGCGTCAGCTGCGGCAAGGTCTGCGGAGGCGGCTCGGTCACGGTGTCCGGGACCTCCGGGAGGTCGGGAAAGACAGGGATCTCGGTGTAGATGAAGCCTCGATCCTGGAGGGACTGGAGCACGGCAGCCGCTGCCTCTGTTTCAAGCGGAGCCTGCTCGACTACATCCGCGATGTTACGTATGCCGTCGATGACAGCGAGGACGGCCATTTCGTTTTCGTTCGGCACATAATCGCTCTCCGGTTCCGGGATGCGGTGCAAGATCGCGTCCGGGGGGCCGACCTTCAGAATGGCGGCCGTGGCCAGAAGTTCACGGGCATCTTTGGCTTTGGTCGGCATCGGTGTGCGGATCTCGATTCCGCCACCGTAAGGGGCGAGTGCCGCGCGCAGTTCGGACGCGCTCTGGTAGCGTTGTGCCGGTTCCTTGGCGAGCAGTTTCTCGATCAGTTCGGAGAGTCCCGCTTTCAGGTCGCCCCGCACTGCCGAAAGCGGCGGTGGCACGAAGTTCAGATGCTTGACCCCGATGGCAAACGTGTTTTCCGAATAAAATGGGTTCTGCCCCGCGATCATCTCGTAAAGCATCACCCCGAGCGAATACAGGTCCGACCGGTGATCCACGGGCCGGCCCGCGGATTGTTCGGGACTCATGTAAAGAGGCGTCCCGATTCTCGACCCGAGGGCGGTCTTGCCCTGTTGCGAGTCGAGAATGCGTGCGATGCCGAAGTCCATCACGACTACCGTTCCGTAGTGATCGATACGGATATTGGAGGGCTTGAGGTCGCGGTGGATGATTCCGTGCTCATGGGCGCATTCGAGCGCCCTGGTGACGTGCAACCCGATGGTTATCGCCTCCACCGGGTCCATCGGCCTGACGCGTCTCATGCGCTGCTCAAGGTTCTCTCCCTCCACATACGTCATCACGAAAAACTGGAAATCGCCCTTAGTGCTTATGTCGACGACTTTGACGATGTTCGGATGGTTCAGATTGGCTTCTATCTGCGCTTCCCTAAGAAACCGCTCGGCGATCACGGGATCGCGGGCGAGGTCCTCGGCCAGGACCTTGATCGCCCATTTCCCGCCCAGCGTTTTGTGATTCGCCAGGTAGATGTCGGCCATGCCACCGCCGCCGATGTAGTCGACGATCGTGTAGGTGGAGCCTAACTCCTGCTGCAGGCGAAGAGTCTTGGGATTCGGCGTTTTTGTCAGTACCATTTTTCAGCCCGTAAGTCTCGATTGCGGCAAACCATATCCGGAACGTCCCTCCGGCGCGGAGGGACCGGTTTTATACATAGCGACATAAGTGCGCGACAAGAAAAGCGTGAACCGCTAAGACCTCAAAGACCGCAAAGAAAAAGCTCGCGAAGAGCGGCTGCATTTCGGCCGTTGCGGGATACGCGCTGTTGCCCGGCCTCAGATCCTTCGAGGTATTCGCGGTCTTTGTGGTTCAAAAATGGATCACGATTTATGTCGTCATGTATACCTCACCTCGTCAAGCTGCCAGGCACGACCCGGCCCGGCCGTACGAAGACATGCACTCGTCACTTTCACGGCGACGATTTCCCCTTTGCCTGCCTCGCAGCAGCGGCCTTTTTCAGAAGGCTCGAGGCCTCCTGGTTGGATTTATCCGACGAAAGGATTTTTTCGCAGCGACTCATGGCCTTGGTAAAATCCCCCGCGTCAAAATCCCTCTGCGCCCGATCAAGTTCTCTATTCAGAGACGCCTCCTGGCCGGCGGATTTTGATCGGGAGGCCGCCTCGGGCACGCGCGCGATTTCATCCAGCGACGCGCGCAGAATTCCGCTTTCGGCCGGAACAGCCCCCCAGTTCCGCAATTGATCGAGGAAGGCTTGCGCCCGGTCCGCCTCGCTTTTTGCGGCAGCACGATCGGGGAGTGCGCGTTTTGCGAGTTGAGTGTGAGCAGCCGCGATCTGCAGATGCAGGTTTACCGATTCACTCCCCTTCAGGAACCGGGCCACCGTCGTCTCCGCGTCCGCCAGGCGGGCGCGCAGTTCGGCCGCATCGGCCCTGGCGGGATCCGGCATCAGGCTCCGGGCATGCCACATATCGAAGTCCCCGACACCGGTTTCCGCCGCCGCCAACTCGCTCAGCCGAACAAACCCTGAAGCAGGTTTTTTGTCCGTCGAGCGCACGAGCGCCCAAGAGCTCAGGGACTTCGAAGGTATTTTGTCGAGAATCTCGACCGGAGTTCCCCGGGATAAACGCCCGGTGACGGACGCATCTTCGCCGGCTGATTCCCGCAGGAGAGCCGACTCGGCCAGTATCCGGGCCCTGCCGACGACCGGACCCGAGCGCACAGAACCGCCGCTCGAGAGCGCGACAACCGAAGCCGCGATCAGCACGACCAGCACCACTGCGGCGGAGATCGCCGCCAGTTGCATCTTTTTCGGAAGCGCCCTGAACCTGGCCGCCAGTGTACGCGTGGCCCGGCGGAGACTTCGACTCCGGTTCGCCACGGAGTCGCGGGCGATTTTTGTCCATCCGGCCAGTTTACCCTTTGCGCCTTCGGAGGACTTGAGCCCCGGCTTCAGAGCAGAGGCATCAGGCATCGGCGCGTCGCACAGCCTGCATCGCGTGACGCCCGCGGGACTCGACGCCCCGCATACGGCGCAGGTTCTGAGCCCTGAATCGCGAACACCCAGCGGCTTCTGGTCGATCTGGCCGGCCTTTTCGTTCGCCACGGCGAATTCCCCGCCCTGCGGAACCGTCGACACCATGGTCGCGGCCACGTCGACCGCCGGCAATATCATCGTCGCCGCCGCCTCCAGCGATGTCGGGACCATGGTGGCCGCCCCTTCCCAGGAAACCGGCACCATGGTCTCGCTTGCTTGCCGTTCTTGCGGCCGCGTTTCGAGTTGCGCGATCCCCTTTTCCTCCGGTGGCGCCTTTTCTATGGAGGGTGGCTCTGGAGGAGTCGCCTGCGCCGCTGCAGGCAACGGCGACGGAGCTTCGCCGCAAAGGATGGAATCAAACACTTCCTTCTGAATTCTTGCAAGCCAACCCTCATAGTTCGGGTCCCCCTGCCCTATCTCTCGTGCGGTGCGCAAGGACGCGCGCACGGAGGCAAGGTCGCCGGCGTTCAACGCTTCCCGCACGCGGATGCGAGCGACGTGGAACTTTGCGTCGCCCTGCACCTTCTCGCAGGAGGCTACAAGTTCCCCGATGTCTTTGGGGACTTTCCGACCCGCGAATCTGCGGATCAGTTCCTGGCTCAATTCCGCGAGCGACGAGGCCATCTTTTCGACTTTCAGCGCGTCGTCCCCGCTCAGGGAGCTTTGAAGCTGCTTCAGGGTCGCTTTCGTGCTGTCGCACAAAAGGTCCTTCGCGGCCATCGCGTCATCCACGCGTGAACGTAACCCTTTGACGAGGGCGATGCTCTCGGGATTGCTGCTTTCAATGGATTCGAGGTCATTCAACACCTCGAGGGCATCGACGAGATTTTCCGAAGCGAGCGCCTCTTCCAGCACCTTCGCCCGCGACCTGAGACGAATCTCGCGGCCGAGGGCAGCAATGACCGGGTGGTCGGGAAATCTCTCCTCGAGCGGACAGACAATCCTCGAGGCTGCCTCGGTGTCTCCTTTCTGCAGCTTCAAATCCGCCTCTTCGGCATCCTGCCGGGCCTTGATCGAGTCGTCCGAGATCCGGGTGAGAACCATCTCGATGCGTTTGATCTCTTCGAGAAACGAAATAAGGTCCAGGAAATGCAGCTCGGATACCACAGTGGCGGAGCTCTCTGCCTTTATCTTCTCCACCACCCCGAGATCGATGCCGCTCTTTTTCAGTTCGGTCTGAATCCAGGCGGTGCGCAGGAAATCGCCGGCGGCCGATTCGAGTTCCAGGATGCGCTTGCGGTGATTCAACACCTCGTTCCAGAGCCTGGAACATTCGCTTACCATGTCGACCGTCACCTTGCGCAGCTCCTTGGCAAGAATGCCGGCGTTCTGAAATCGCGCACCGGGTTCTTTCGACAGTGCTTTCGAAAAGACTTTGTCGAGGCGCTCGGGGAAATTGGGATTCAAGGCCAATATGGTGCGCGGCGGCTCGTGGAGGATTTTCGACGAAACGTCTTCGCCGTCGAAGGGGTGCGTGCCTGTGAGAAACTCGAAAAAGACCATGGCCAGACTGAAGAGGTCCGAGAGGACATCGGCTTCCTTCCCGAGAAGCTGCTCGGGCGCCATGTATCTCGGAGTTCCGAGCGGTGTTCCGGGTTGAGTCAGGCGCGATGCAGCAATCCGGGCAACTCCGAAATCCAGGAGCTTCGGTCTTCCGGACTTGAGAATGAAGATGTTGCCCGGCTTGAGATCGCGGTGCACGATGCGGTTTTCGTGGGCATGAGCCAACCCCTCGCAGACCTGAGCCATGAAATCGATTTTTGCTTCAAGCGTCATCGATCCGCGACGATCGATGAATCTGCGCAGGTCCTCGCCCGCGAGGGATTCCATCGCGATATAGGAAGTGCCCTGTTGCTCCCCGAGGTCGAAAACAGTCACGATATTCGGATGGCTCAACGCGGCGCATGCCCTGGCCTCGCGATAGAATCTCTGCTTTATTTCCGGATCGGTTTCGCCCGTGAAAATGGTCTTGATGGCGACTTCGCGATGGAGAACCCTGTCGCGGGCGCGATAAATACGCCCCATCCCGCCGCTCGCGATCTCGTCAAGGAGTTCGTACTTCCCAAGCGTCTTCATATGCGATCACGCATCGGAGCCCCAGGCGCGCGCTCAGGCATTACGTGGTGCTTGTAACCCCAAGAGGTTACAACACATAGCACCTCTTGGCCGCAAGGCTATGCCAAATCTAATATTTCGTCAAGAGCTTTATTGGAGCGCACTTAGGTTAGGAAAAAGAAAGCCCGTTAAGCCCAAAAGTAGCCACGGATTACACAGATTTCACTGATTTGCGCAATTGGAGGAATTCGTCGCTGCTTTTATCGCTTTACGTACTGCACCGCAAGCAATGCATCCTCGAGCGAGATGGCGGTCGACGCGCTTTGCACGATGCCGATCACACCCTCCGGGGAGATCAAGGGGGCACCCCAGCCGCTGTAGTCGATCATGCTGGAAAGAGCGATCTTCGTCCCCTTGCGCTCCGCGGAGAGGAGGACAAGGTCGGGGCGGGCCAGATCCCCGCCGGCGCCGGCCGGAAAACGGAAGACGGCAATCCGATTCCAGGCATCTTTCGCCGGGCCGCCGGACGGTTCAGCCCGCGCAACGCGCATCCGTCCCTTGTCGGAGACGAACTCCAGGAGGGCGAGGTTTGCGGGCCCTTCCCTCTTGAGGAGTTTGACGTTTCTCGGCCGGCCGCCCGGCCGGGCAACCAGCAGTGTCTCGGCCTCGGCCCGGGGCTGGTAGGCGATCCGAAGCTGGCCCTTGCTCAGCCGGAAGGCTTTGTCCGGATCGAGGCCGGCTCCTTCTTCGCGCAGTCTTGCACCGGCAGGCCACACCCAGATGTCGTAGCCTTTCTTTTCCACGGTAAAGCCGTCCCGCTGGACGGCTGCTGCGAGTTCCGGGTCATATTTCCAGGGTTCGACAAGCGACCCGGGCAGGAGGAAGTCGGCATCTGAAAGCCGAAATCCCGAACCGGCGCATTCGACAGTTCTTACGCGCCCTCTGGAATCCTTCAAATTGAAGCGCACAATGCTCATCAGGGCCGCGGGAGCCTCTTCCTGCCACAACGTCCGTCGCCACTCGGACACCAGTGAGGCCGTGGATTCCACTCCCGACTCGATCCTCTCTATCGTCTCCGCGGCGGTCGAGAGCGCCCTTCGGGCAATCTCCCGCATTGCGGCACCGCCGGGGAACTCGAACGGAACCAGCCGGGTGAAATTGAGAGAAGTTCGGCCCGACCTCGAGAACAACGCGACCTTTTCGAGCAGGTTGAGCTCCAGGTCGATGTAGAGCGTCCCCTGAACGCGTAACCGGCTTTCGGAAAGCAGGACGTCGAACGGACGAAGATTCTCGAGGTCGCGGAAATAGACGGTGGTGGGCACCGGGCCGGGAAGATCGACCCGCTTGCCTGCATCGAATTGAATCGTCGAGGTGATCGGAGAGGCATACAAGGGCATGTCGTTGAGACGCAGGTCGCTGACGAGGATCTGGCGGGCGCTCGCTCCGCGCGACGCAGTAAATCCCAAAGTGATTTCGAACTGCACTGCGTCCGCCGTTATGCTCTTGAAGCTCACCTTGTCGATGTCGATCGCGAAAGAGACTGGCGGAGCCGTCGGGCGGGCGTGTGATGCCTCATCCACCGATTCCTGTACAGTGCATTGAGCGAGACTCGCTTGAGGCGGGCGCAGAAAAACAAAAGCCACCGCCAAGATACCAAGACACCGGTGAGACAAGGAACCACTTTTAAAATTGTACTTCCCGGTGGACTTGGGGCCTTGGAGCCCTAGTGGTAAAAGCATTTCGAATCCGCTTGCTAAGGCAGAGGAAGAGGAGTGGAGCCCTTCACCTCACGCATCTTCATGTCGACGTACTTGTTGACGATCTTCGGCAGTTCCCGGTCGAGGATTCCGGGAAGCTCGACGTTCAGCCGTCTCACGAATCGATCTTCCGCTTCCCTGATCTTGCCATCCATGAGATCGAGGGCGGACTGTGTCTTTTGGAAACGGGCGTCGAGGTCTTTTGCCTTTTGACTGAGTCTCGGCATGAGCTGCTCGAAGGCGTCCTTCTTCAAATCGCTCAACTCCTGCCGGTTGCGCTCGATCATTCGATTCTGATTGATCAGCATACCGCCCAGGATCACGACCATCACCAGCAGCCCCACAACCAGGTTACGCAGGGCTCCCAGCTTTTTCTCCATGATCACGAAATCCGTTCTGGTGAGTCCTTCCGGGGCAACCGGGTCACCCTCGCTATGAGCCATTTTCCTCTCCTGCATTCTTACGGCGCTATCCGCTCCCGGAACACTCTCGCTCCGCCCGCCAGCCGGGCTCCCCATCGATGGCGTCACCGGGGAATCCGGCGTTGCGACCGGCCTGGCGGCAGGGACCTTGGGCCGGGGCAACTGGGCATCCGACGTTCCGGCGGAAATGCGCTCGCGCGTATCACGTGCTTTGTGTTCACCAACCTGCGCATCATCGTGAACCATCGAAGCTGCTTCACCCGCCGAAACGATCCTTGTGGGCGCATCGTCTCGCGCTTTCTCGGTCGGCTGGACTGCCGGAAGTATCCGGGTTGGACTTTCGCCGATGGCCTGCTGGGATCCCGCAGCCTTGCCGGGAATAACCAGCGCGCTGAAGAACAGCCTCAACTCGGGGCCGTCCGAGCTGAGCCTGACAATATCCCCCGGCGAGACCAGCGCGCGTTCGATCCTTGTTCCGTTGAGGAGGGTTCCTCCGCGCGTTTTCTGGTCCTCCACCCAGCAGCGTTCCCCCTCGAAGCTGAGCAGAATGTGATTCCGGGAAACCATGGGATATTCTTCGGCCGTGAAGACGACATCGCTGCGGGTGTCCCGGCCGATGCGAACCTCCCGTTTTGAGAAGCTCCACTTCCTGTCTTTGCCGACCAATTCGATCTTGAGTTCAGTCATGTCCGTCCTCTCCGATCCTTGGCCATCAGGGCAACCGCAATCAGACCCGTCATGCAGACCGCAAAGAGCGCCAGGATCGCGACGTATGACGGCAATGCATGTCCGGATCGGGGTTCGGGTGCGGCGCCCTTCCCCGTAAGCAGCCATTCGTTTCGCGCGCGGATGTAATCGCGAGCCTCCTTGCCGTCCCCAGGGTGCAGGGTGATCGCCAGGGTGTTGAGAATGATCAGGCTCTCCGGCCTCCAGTCGTGGATATAGAGATCGGCCAGGGCCTCGAGTCCCCATCTCGACACCATGAGCGGCGACACGACGTTGCGAAGGGTCGGACTCATCCCGCGCGTAATGAGATCTGCCGGAAGTTCCTGCATTTCGATTACCCCGGTGTCCTTAACCACGGGGAAAAACGGCTGTGGGGTCCGGACCGGAACGAACAGCCCGGCCAGCAACAGCTGCGGGATCAGCGCCAGCGGGAAAACATACAGAGCTTTCTCGGGATTGCCGGCCAGGGCCGAAATCACCAGTCCAATCAGCGATCCCTGAACGGCCATGAAGGTCATGATCCCCCATGCTTCGAGGAAGTGATTCTGCTGCGCATCGAGCAGGGTGAGAACGGAAACGAAAATTCCGCTCTGTACGATCCCCAGCAGGATGACGTACACGAGCTTTGAGCCGAGATAGGAGAGGATACTCAGATTGCGCTCGCGTTCCCGGCGATAGATCGCCTGCTCGTCCACAATCTCACGGACCGCTCCCGAGCAACCGAGCCAGAGCGCCGAAAAAATCACCATGAACAGCACCTTGGGCTCGTTCGGATTCTGTTTCATCATGCCGACCAGAAACGCCACCGCGAAGGGAGGAATAAGGAGCCCGGCAACCGAGGACCAGTCTCTGAGCCTCAGAGCGAGCTGCCGGTGGATGAGTGTGAGGAGCTGTCGAAAGATGGAGTGACCGCGTTCCTGCGCCGGTGCCTCTGACTTTGCGGGACGTTTGACCGGCGTGGGCGTGCCGGCATCGACCGGTTCCACACCCATGATCTCCCGGAAGTACTCCGACGCCCGGAACCTCTTCGCCCAGTCTTCGGACGATCGTTCCTCCAGCCGCGTAAAGACCTCGGTCGGACGCGAGGTCTTGAAATAACTCAGCATGTCCTGGCTGGGGCCGAAGTAGGCCAACTTGCCGCGAACCAGGACGCCGACCTTGTCGAGCAGGCTGAACGAACTGAGCAGGTGAGTCGTGGTGATCACGGTGGCGCCGCGGTTGGCGATCTCCCGGAAATGCTGCATCATCTTCATTTCCGTGCGCGGGTCCTGCCCGGCCGTCGGCTCGTCCATGAAGAGCAGGCTGGGCTTGCTCAGGAGCTCGATGGCCAGACTCACGCGTTTGCGCTGTCCCCCGCTGAGGCTCCCGATCTGCGTGTCGGCCCGCTCGGACAGTGCCAGAATCTTGATCACTTCGAGCACGCGCGTCAGTATTTCAGCCTCACTGAAATCGTCGGGCAGCCGGAGCCTCGCCGCATAGTAAAGGCACTCCTGGATCGTCAGGGTCCGGTGAAGGATGTCCTCCTGAGGAAGGTAACCCATGATGGCGCGCAGCGCGGCAAATTCCTGGTAGAGGTTCGAGTTGTTGATCATGACGCGGCCGCTGTCGGCGGGATAGGATCCGTTCAGTGCGTACATCAGAGTCGACTTGCCCGAACCTGCAGGGCCGAGCAGGCCCACGAATTCCCGCGGCTCGATCACGAGCGATATCCCGTCCAGCAGCGCGAGAGGACGCCCGGTCCTGTGATCGCGCACGGAGCGGCACAGGCCGAAGGCAAGCAGGCGGACGCCGGCGCCGTCGGATTGCTGGTCGATGTGATTGCCGTCGAACACAAGTTGAATCGCACCCAGCGCAATCCGGTCACGGGCACGAAGCGCATGGCGCGTGATCCGTTCGCCGTTCACATAGGTGCCGTTGGTCGAATTCCTGTCGATGAGCTCATAGCCGCCGTCGCGCCGGGCAATTTCCGCATGGAAAAGCGAGACGGTAGGATGTTCGAGTTGGATCGAGTTTCGCGGATCGCGTCCCAGTGTGCTTACCGGCCTGTTCAGCTCGATATCGCGCAGCACGAGCGTGTGGTGGTGCGGTTCGCGATATAAAAGGAATTGCGTCTCGCATCGCCCCAGCTGAATGAGGTCTCCTTCTTTCAAACCACACTCATTTACGCGTTCACCGTTCACGAAGGTGCCGTGCAGTGATCCGATGTCTCGCAACAGGCCTTTGCCGTCGCCCGTGAGAACCACCTCCGCGTGACGTTCGGAGACCGATGGATGGTCGATCGACACACAATTCGGCCCCACCAGCCGGCCGAGCTCCAGGCGGGTTTCGAGGTTGTGATCCTCGACGGCGTACTGGTCGATCACTCTCTGCAGCCTCGGATGAGCGGCGGGCATCGCCTCGGGTCCCAGATGAAGGGTTTCTCGCGGGCGTACGGATCCTGCGGCCGATTCGTCGGAGAAGGCATCCCCGGCACGGAACGCCGGAGGCTTTGCCGTGGGCGATTGCATGCGGTAGACGAACGTATTGGCCGCGTTCGCACCGAAGCGAATCCGGTCGCCTGTTTCAAGAACCGCCTGTTCCACGCGCCGCCCGTTTACGAAAGTGCCGTTGGCCGAGCAGTTTTCCAGCGCGACCTTTCCCTCATCATTGACCCGAAGGCGGGCGTGGAGGCGCGAGATTTCCGGATCCTGAAGGAGTATCTGATCCTGATCGGGCTGCCGGCTCCTGCCCACGACCAGGCCTTTGTTCGTTATGGGGAATTCTTTCCCTGCAATTTGCGACGAGGTACCAACAAGGGAGTGGGCGATGTTGGTTATCATAGAGTGCGTCGGTCTGCCTTTTCGCGCGCGCCAGCCTGCGGATGGCTGCGGCCCAGATGCCGCCCTCACGCCGGCCATGCTAGCATCGATCGACATTGGAGTAAACGGGAATGACGGCCGCTCGCACTCGCGTCATTCGCGATTGTCGCTCGCGCG
>Ga0316628_100003082_pt1 | contig 12688 bp, 6 predicted proteins | sample OWC_Aug_M2_C1_D5_FD_207648 | JGI IMG/M metagenome (GOLD analysis project Ga0316628, IMG submission 207648) | Wetland soil microbial communities from Old Woman Creek delta, Ohio, United States - OWC_Aug_M2_C1_D5_C | ecosystem: Environmental > Terrestrial > Soil > Wetlands | place: USA: Ohio...
TCCAAAATCCACGATCTGTAGTTGATTCCCGGGGCTGAAGAGACGATCTTACAATCCAATTCTAAGCGACGTCCTGATTGCGCTGCCGCCGAGGCGCCCTGCAAGGCAAAAAGTATCGCCGATGCAAGCAGTTTCAGGACAAATCGACACTCGTGATGCTTGAAGCGCAGCGTGTTCATTTCAGGCTCCTATACCGATCCGATGGGGAGCCGGGCCAAGGTCTGCAACTCGAGGGCACAAGATAACGGAGCCGTCGGGAAGAGGGAGAAGGTCGCACAGAGGAGGAACGCCCCAACCATTTTCAAATTCACCTCTCATTGCTTCCAGGGACTGCCCATACACCCGTATGGAGACTCCCAGTACTCTATACTTTCTTGTACCTTGAGGTGAATCGCGTGTCAGTTCACTTCTGCTCGAACTCGTGAACAAATTTGCTCATCCGATGGCAGTGAGCCTCCACCCGCAGAGCGGGTGGCCTCAGGAGGCCTCCCGGACGGAGGCGATTGCTTGAAAACTGAACCGCAAAGACCTCGAAGAACAACTGACGGCAATTTCTCAGAGTTTCTTCTTCGCGGTCTTTGAGGTCTTCGCGGTTCATCTTTCCTTCCGGTCTTCTTTTGAGACGCGCCGGGACGGCAGAGCTGTTTCGATTCTCACCGCCTTAGGCGGTGGTTTACCTTGGTGAAATCAGGGGCAACTGTTTTGCGGGGCCGAATTGACGTTCGTGGCCCTGTTTCGGTATAACATCCACGGCTCGCGACCTGCTGATCGAGGAGGGCGCACGGGCTCTTGTCCGGCTCATCAGCGCCATCGCTTCGCGATTCGGTGCGGTCGTGTCCGAAAAAGTAGCGGCCCAGGCGGTCCCGCTGATCGGCGCGGCCGGAGGCGCCTCCGTCAACACGATCTTCATCGATCATTTTCAGGAGATGGCGCGCGGCCACTTCATCATCCGCCGCCTCGAACGAACCCCCGAGCCCGAGGCGGTCCGGCGACAGTACCAACTACTGTGAGATCGATCGGATTTCGGGCCGACGTTCGCGTAGAGCTCCCAGCGGTGCTATCCTTTTGGGGTGAAAAGCAGATCGGCTTTGACACTGGCGTTGTTCTTTCTCTTTCCGCTTCTTCTGCGCGGGCAATCCAAAGTTCCGCCCTGGGATCTCTGGACAGACCAGGTCATAAACCAAATCCGGGATCGATCGACGCTCGAACTGTCGGTCTCGCCGCAGACCGATCATGCCGACGTCTTCTTCACGTCCAACCCGTCGGCAAGCTGGTTCGACGCAACACCGCCCTACGCCGAGCACCAGAATGAAAAAATCCGCATCCACGGAATCCTCGTCTCTCCTTCCCCGCTCGGCGGGCCTCGCCCGGCGCTGGTGATCGGTCACGGGCACGGGGGGCACGCGGATCTTCTTGCCGCCCAGGCCGTGGCGGCTCTGGGCTATGTCGCCTTGTACATCGACGGCCCCCAGGCAGGCCTGTCAACGGGGGGGCCCAAGGACGAGAACCAGGCATGGATCTCGGTCGACAAAGGGCCCCAATATGGCTTCCTCTACCACTATTCATACGCTGGAATGCGGGCGCTGACAGCGCTGGAAGAGTTGGCGTCGCTGCCCGGGAATCCGTATAACATCGACGCTGCGCGGTTCGGAGTGCTTGGCGCCTCGATGGGCGGCATTTTTACGAGCCACATCAATGCCGTCGACGACCGGGTCAAAGCGGCGGTCATCATGGCATCGGCCGGGAACTGGCAGCACACGTTGCGCTATCCGAACGCCTGGCTCTGGTTCGGAATCTACGCGGGCACGCGCGACCTCCCCTACAACGGCAGCGATCCGCTGAACTCGATCGAGAGCATCGATTGGGATCCTACCGCGATCACCTTCATGAACTACTTCGACACCATCCGCTATGCCACCCGGCAGCATGCTCCGGTGCTGACGCTGATGGGAACACACGACCAATACTTCCCGCTTCCGAATGCCAACCTGATGCTCCAGGCGATCACATCTGCGGGGACTCGGGACAACTTCGAGAAGCGCCTCTGGCTGGTCCCGAACAAGCCCCACACGTTTGCCGACGGCGTCACGGACTTGCTGCAGCTCCTTCCCGGGTTGAGCGGCTGGCTGAACTATTGCTTCGGCCAGCGTGAGAAGCCGCTGGCCACACCGCAGGTGGCCATGACGAACCTCGGCCTCGGGCTCCGCTTTCAAATCTCTCTGGCGGAAAGCTCGGCGCGCCTCTCAAGTGCCGCGGCCGTGCTTTACGCCGCCACGCGGATTGACTCGACCGTGCTGCCGCTCAACGATTTCAAATCGTACCTGGCGTTGCCAGCAGGGGACCATTTTGAGACGCTGATCCCGTTTGGGGACAAAACGGCGGGCGGCGACACCTTTCGCGCGGACAACGTGATTTATTACGCGACGGTTACGGATAATTTCAGCCTGGGAATATCCGTTTCATCACCGGTCTACAAGGGAAATCGCCCCATGGACCTCTCGACCGATTTTGTTCCCGCGATCGACCCCTATCACGGGATTGCAGTCCCGAGCCCAGCGCCCCTGCATGACGCCGCCGTGAGCATATCGAGCTCTCTGCCGGCCGCCTCGAGTGGGGTTTACCAGGGGATGGCTCTTACGAATCCGACCGATCAGCCACTGGCCGTGCGCGTCGAGGCGCGTACGACGGAGGGAAGGATCGCTGCCGGAGAAGGGCTGATCAATCCCATTTTCATTTCGCTCCCGCCACGGGCCCAGCAGGTGTTCGTAGCCAACGAGTGGTTCGGTCCGGGGATACAGAGTTTTAATGGGAGTTTCCGGGCTGCATGGAGCAACACTCGCGCCGCTTCGCTGGCATTCAGAGGCCTTGTCGCGCCTTCGGAGTTGGATGGAATCGGCCCTGTTGCCGCGGCGGCGACGGATCTCTGGCTCCCGCTCGCGCCGGAGCAGGATCCTGGCGCGACGCGGAAAATCCGCATTTTCGGCGGCGACGCGGCCGCCGGTGTCCAGATTGCGTACCGTGCGTCGAATGGAACCCCATTGACGACCGCCCAGGTCAACGTTCCGGCCGGCGGCACCCTCGACGTGACGCCGCCCACTTTTGTATATTCCTTGCCTGTCTCCGTGGAGATCCGGGCCCTGAACCCGGTTTCGGCCCGCCTCGAGACAAGCGGCGCGCGCGACACCTGGAGCATAGACGCGCGGCCGGTCCCGTCAGCAACCCGTTACGTACAGCCTCACACCGAGTGGTTCGGCACCTATACAACGTGGCTGCTGGTAACCAATCCGTCCAACCAGACTCGGCGCCTTAATCCAGAGGTGCGATGGCCGGACGGCTCGCCGGTGTTGAGCTCTTCCGTAACGCAAACTCTCGGGCCACTGGCGAGCATCTACTTGACTGTCGAAACTGCCGTCGGAATGGCGTCCGGCCAGCCGGCGGGAGCGGGATGGCTCAATCTGGATTCTCCCGACGGCCCCCTGATCGTCACCGCACTCGCGGTGGATCCGAAGGCCGGCGCCGTTGCGGCATCCGCCGTCGATGCTCCAACAAGCGGAGCAATTTCGATGCCGTTCTACGTCGAAAGCGCCGGCTATTGGACCGGGCTTGCCATCGCAAACCCTGCCGATTTGCCGGCGCAGATCACGCTTACGGCGTACGAAAGAGGCGGGCACCAACTGGCGAGTGCGGATGTAACGCTGGCGGCGCGGCAAAGCCGCACCCAATTGGTATATCAATGGCTGGCGGGCCTGCCGGCGGGCACAACCGGGCAGATCACGGTCACATCGAGCGCCCTGGTGCAACTGGTCGCATACTTCGGAACGGATGACAACGCATCGCTCGCCGCAATCCCGCTGCAGGCGATCGCGCCCTGAAATGCGGCACATCACGTTATTGCCCGCGTGCCGTCTTTGCGGCTTGCGAGGACCGCTCGGCGACATTCAAGGCCGCGCTTTGTGAAAGGCAGGACCACGCCTTTGGCTTATGCTTCAGCCGCGGGCGTTGGTCTACCTCGGCAGCCTCTCCGAAAATCCAGCCCTGTCACGGCAGCCTACCGGTCCCCCGAACGAAGCGGACGAGATCTGCTTCGCGGCTGCCGCGACGAGGCTGCTTGAACCTCACCTCCACGAATCAGCCGGGCTACGGCTGGCATTTCGAGATCACAAGAGAGACGGTGTTTGAAAGCTTTGCGTCGGTTTCAACCTTCAATGTGAAGTTCCCTATTGACCCCTCCGCAAAAACGCCTCGTAAACTAAACATGCCATTGACATCGGTTGTCCCCAACCCCTCCATCACCCACGGTTGTCCATTGGTGGTTCCTATGAGGCGGACAGAGGCTTCAGGAGGCGCATCGCTCACTCCCAAGCTCCAGGCAGTTCCGACGCAGTAAGCTGCCGAGTCCATGGTGAGCAGCGATGTCAGAGGTTGGCTGAAGATCGTCGTTGAATCGTCTGCCGAGTTGTTGCCGGTATACTCTTCGCCGCCGCCGGAAACCTCTGCTTTATTGATAACGACCGCGCTGCAGCGACCTGGGAGCGGGGGTACTATGATGATTTGCTTGACCATGAAGCCGAGGTCGGCGGCCGTATGGCTCTCGATGACGCTGCCCGACATCATGTCGAAGCGCGTAGCGGAGGAGCCACACCAGTCAGTGGCCCAGAACGAGGTGCCGGCCGGGTCGAGCGCCGCGCCGAGCCAGCAATGAGTGTCGGCCGGCGCATTGTAGGTGCGAATAAGGTTGCCGGAAGCATCAAGTCGGACAATGACGCTGGAGTTGGCTACGAGCAGTCCGCCACCGGGAACCCGGACGAGCTGTTGCGCGCCGTCAATCGCATCCGGGAGGGGTGCGCGATTGAAGTCCGACATCTGCTCATTGGTGCAGACGTTGAAGCGCTTCACATTGGGGCCCTGGGAAGTGTAGTACATCGTGCATTGGTCCGGATCGAGAAGAATGTGACTCGCGCCGCGATTCTCTACGGCAACGTCATACCGAGCGAGACGATTGCCGTCGGGATCGAGCTTGAAAATACCCGCGCTGCAGTCGGCATGGCCGACGTAGGCGTTGCCGGTTTCGTCGAACACGATGGATGAGGGATTGCAGTCGTAGTCGCTCCCGAAGGATCCGATCAGTTTGCCGTTCCGATCGAACTTCTCGACGTCGTTGCCCGAAAGATCGGTTCCGAAAAAGTGCGTAACGAACAGCTTTCCCGAAGCGTCGAAAGCCATGCCCTTCGCCTGGCCGTCGGTAACGCTTGGGATGGTTTTCACCAGCGTCCAGTCGGGCCGCCGCCACTGAACGGTACCGTCACGCATGGAAATCAGAATGTCGCCCGGCTGAAAAGTGAGGTTGTCTCCCACCTGGCTGCAAATCAGGGGATCATTGGCCACGTTCACCGTCACGGTGATGGGCGGATAAGCGCCTCCTGCTGCCAGCGCATCGCTGCGCGTGCAGGTCGCCGTGGGCAGAGTGCAGTACCAACCCGTTCCGCTCGCGCCCGTAGCCGTCAAACCCGCCGGCAGCATTTCGCTCACCGTTACCGTGCCGTCCGTCGGCCCCGGCCCGACGTTGCTGACCGTGAGCGTGTAGGAACCGGTGCCTCCCTGCTTGAAATCGCCCGAATGGCTCTTGGTGATGGTGAGGTCGGGGATCTGGGGGGTGATCGTCGTCGTGTCACTGGCGGAGTCGTTACTGAGATTCAGCTCGCTGCCGCCCGAAACCGTTGCCGTGTTGATCACGGTGGCCGGAGCATTGCCGGCAACGTTCACGGTCACGGTGATGGGCGGATAGCTGGCCCCTGCTGCCAGCGCATCGCTGCGCGTGCAGGTCGGCGTGGGCAAAGTGCAGCTCCAACCCGTTCCGCTCGCGCCCGTAGCCGTCAAACCCGCCGGCAGCGTGTCGCTTACCGTCACCGTGCCGGCCGCCGGCCCCGGCCCGACGTTGCTGGCCGTGAGCGTGTAGGAGCCGGTGCCTCCCTGCTCGAAATCGCCCGAATGACTCTTGCTGATGGTGAGGTCGGGGACCAGGATGGGTGTCTGTGCGATCGTCGCTGTGTCCCCCGCCGAATTGTTGTTGAGGTTGAGCTCGCCGCCGCCGGAGACCGCCGCCGTGTTGATCACGGCGGCCGGAGCATCGCCGGCCACGTTCACGGTCAGGGTGATGGATGAGTAGCTGGCCCCTGCTGCCAGCGCATCGCTGCGCGTGCAGGTCAGCGTGGACAGGGTGCAGTCCCAACCCGTCCCCCCGATGGCCGTAGCCGTCAAACCGGCCGGCAGCGTGTCGCTCACCGTCACCGTGCCGACCGTCGAACCCAGTCCGACGTTGCTGGCCGCGAGCGAAAAGGTGGCTCCGGCCTGGCCCTGAACGAAGTTGCCGGAGTGGCTCTTGCTGATGGTGAGGTCGGCCGCGGCTGGGGGCGCTGCGCAGTCAAGCACCGCAATGGTATTGTTGATCAATGTAAGCGCACCGGCGCCATTTGCCTGCGCTCCGGCCAACAATCGGCCGGCAACAGCTGCGCCGGTCCCCACCGTGATGTCATCATGGGCCATGATGGTTCCGACGAAGATCGTGCTCGTCTTGAGAGTCGCCGCGCTGCCGACCTGCCAGAAGACGTTGCAGGCCTGGGCTCCGTTTTGCAGGACGACGCTGGCGCCGACTTCCGTGATCAATGTGGACGCGGACTGGAAGATGAAGACAGCATTCGGATCGCCGAGGGCATCGAGCGTGAGAGTTCCCGTCAGCCCGAGTGACGCCGGGGCGCCGTCATCTTTGTAGACGCCGGGCGTCAGGGTCCGGCCGCCGAGGGCTCCGCCGAGAACGGGGGTTGGACTTGGCCGCCCTGCCGCGTCGAGAAATGCGATTCTCAAGTCGGTTTTGGCCGCCTGCGTCACCGCGTCGCCGAAATGATTCGTCCCGCTTAACGTTACGAGGCCGATGAAGCCGGTCTGCGTCGGAGTTGGAAATGACCCAACATCCCCTGTAATCGTAGTTGGACCGGTATTGGTCATGCCGGAGCCCGCCAGGGCCGCGAAAGAGGCGGCCGCTCCAAGGGGTACGGGTCCCTGGGCAGTAACGGTTTCAGCTGTAATCAAAAGGAAAAACGTCGCACCGACGAGGAATGCGCCAAATTTTCTCATAATCACCTTTCATCTTCGGGGGCTGTCCATATACCCATATATATGGCTCCCTGTGCCTTTATATACGTCCGAGTGATTTGATTGTCCGTACACTTCTGCTCAAACGAGTGTTCCGGATTGCTCATGCGATTATCCCCGGGCTCGCGGGGCCGTCCGACGGTTGACGTTTATAGGTGGGCAATAGCCCTCGGGGCACGAGTACGTTCATGACAATCTCCCCGCCGCGGGCGGCGCAAGCTTTGTGATGAATCCGGAAGGGGCGTAAGTGGCCGTGATCACAACCCCGGAAAACCCTCGGCCGGTACCTTCAGCTCTCACTGGGCAGCACGAACGGAGCAGCAGCGAGAGGGTTTTGAATATAGGTTCGTTTTGTTTGTGGGTTGCGCAACCTGCCGGTGCTGTTTGTCGCAATATGTGCGACCATGTTCCGGCAAAAGCTGCCTTGGCAAGAGGCTCCAAAGATTTCGCATATGATCAATCCTGAGTATCCAAAGAACCTAACGGCGCCATTTTCCTCACGGCAGTCGGTATGCAACGGGTGGCTGCGCAGTGCAAACGGAGAACATGGCCGAAGTTCCTTGCTGTCCAAACTGCCGGCAGTCGCATCTCCCGTCACATGATTTCTGTAAAACCGCAGGGCGAGGGGAGAAGAGCCCACCACGGTAAAAAGAAAAATGTCTCGCACTCGCGCGCGGACGGTCCCTCTGTGGAGGAAGAATAGGTTCAAGCATCCACCCGCAGCCAAAGCAACTCCCGAACAGCGAGTCAGTCCCGCAAGGGCTGCCATGCTCGCCGCTATAAAGAGCCTCTGGATTCCCGGCTTTTTCAGAAAGAGGACCAGCAGATATATGCTTCCCTGTCAGATCAGTAAGTAGAGTGCGAACTTTGTTCGGGCCAAGTGCGGAAGAAAGGCGCCACGAAGTGTCTTCTTACTTCGTAGCTTTCTGCAAATCCGACAGAGACGCGCTTTTCGAATTTTGCTGATAGCTGAGATCTATCATGAACGGCGTCACCTCGAAGGGCATCTTCTCCCGGGCCGAATGGAGCGCCGTCGGTTTCGCCTTGATCATTTCGATCTGGTCGTTCCACGGGTTCACCTTGATTCTTCCCCCGAGCGGGAGGGCCGCAATCTGGTCTGTCCTTTCCATCTGCAGGTTCGGTGCGGAGCTCATTACGTCGGCGAAGCGCAGAATTTCACTGCCTTTGGCCAGGCGATCGCCCAGGTGAGGCCGGATAAGGTTCGGTAACGGCTTGGCCCGGTCTTGAACGGCTTTCAGAAAGAGGCCTGCGTTGGACAGTTTGTCCGAATAAGGGGAATGCTTCAGAAGCTCGATTGCTTTTTGGTCTGCAGCGGCTTCCTCGGCGTGATCGCGACGAAACCTGAAATGGGCCAGTATGTCCGTATCCTCGACCATCATTCGGTCGGCGAAAGAATACTTCGTGTCGATCGGCCGTTGACCCAGCACAATGTGGCTGAGTTCATGCGCCAGCATCGTCGCCAGGCTTGCTTCGTCTGGAAGAACGTCGATTAAACCCCGACTGAGGACGATCGTGTGCCCCAAGGTAAAGGATTCAAAAGGAGAGGTCAAAAGAACGCGGCAGCGGACCTCGGGATCCAGTTCGAGATTGTTGGTGATCTCGAGATTGCGAACGACCGTTTGAAGCACCTTATCAACCTCCCCTTCGGCTGCGAGGAGTCCGGCCTTTTCCAGACGTTCCAGCACATTGTCCTCAGCCTGCTGCTCCCAGCTTCTCTGACTCCAAACCGGCGATCTCTGCTCGACTTCCGTTCGGTCGCGCACGCCCGGATCATCCACGACGATGTTGGTAAACTGCTCCTGCCTCCCGGCATGCTTCAGATCGTAGCCCCACAGGCGGACTTGGCCCTTGAACTTCAGCTTTCTCAGGCTCGCAATGCCGTAGGGGAAGTCCGATTCTTCCGTATAAACGAATGCCGGAAGCCACAGACCAGGCGCCATGTTCAGGCGCCAGCTGTCGAAATGGAAGAAGTACCGATGGCCGAACGGGCTAGGTAAGGTGCCGTTGACCCCATTGAGGCGAACGATGGTGTAATCTTGATCCTCGACCCAAATGCGACCCTTGAAGCCGTCGAAACTTTCCTGCGGCTTTATGTCGAAAACCAGACAACGCACGCCGCCCAGAAACTCTCGGCGCAAGTACTTGAACTCGTATTTGTTGGTATTGAAGCTTTCCTTGTCGACGAGAATCATCGCTGCGAACGCGTCCTGCATGTATTTTATTGCGAAGGGGAATTTGAACGCCCCGCTCACGATTTTCAACAGGTTGTCGGCCGGGAGCAGGGATTTGGTTTTCGACCCGCTCGATAAGTCCAGTTTCGCAAGGAAATATTCGTCATTCTTCGGCACGCTGCCTAACTTGGGATCCGGGTTTTCGTCCTGGATATAGATTTCGACGAGCGGATGATAGGCCGACAGCCTTGCGATCAGCGCATTTTCGCTGTTGACCACACGCTTTATCGCTTCGCCGATTGTCCGAGGCTGATCCGGGCGTGGCTGTTCCACTTTCTGCCCCCATGCGATACCAGCATAGAGCAGGCAGAAAAGGATCACTCCTTTTCCAAGGTGCCGAAGTGGACGAAGTAACCGAACATCAAAATCGCGGCAAAACATATGCGACCTCTCACGACAAACGGAAGATGATGTGGACGATGGCCCGGGAATCGACCGACTTGCCATCTTGTTGGGCTGGTTTGAACCGTATCAGCTGCGCAGCTCTTATTCCTTCCTCGTCCAATCCGCTGCCCAGACCTTGAACGAGTCGCAAAACCTGAATCTGGCCGCTCGCCTTGAACATCACCTCGACCAGAACCTCTCCTTCGAGCTTCATCTCGCGAGCCTTCTGGCTGTAGACGGGTTTGGGTTTGTAAACGATCTCCACGGGGCTGATGTCGGGCGAAGCCGCCCGCGTGCCGTGCGGGGAGGCCCCGGTCCCTCCCGGGTCGCCATAGTCTCCAAACCCGCCGCTGCGGACAGCGCCCCTGCCGGAGCCGTCCTTCGAAGTCCCCGCGCCGTCGGGGCTGACCACGCCGTTTCCGAAACGTGCGCTTGCAGTGGTTCCCTGGACACCTTTCCTGCCGCCGGTTCCGTTCCCGCGACCTGGACCGTCGGCAGCATCAAAGCTTCCCATCTGCGGAATCTTGTCGGTGCCTCCGGCGGCCGCCCGAGGCTCAATTCCCGCCGGGTTTCCGAATCCCCCCGTTTGAACCTCCTGCGGTGCGCGTCGAACCGTTCCCTGCGCGGCGGGGTTGGAGAAGACGTTTGTTTGTACTGCAGGCTTCGGACTCTCATTGACCGGCACCGGAGAGGGCGCCGGTGGCGCAACGGGTTCTACCGGGCGCGGCGGGGGCGCCGTCATTTCGATCGGCCTGGGCACTTTCAAATCCGGTGCCGGATTCTTTTCGATCAACGGAACCGGCTTGGGCGGGGGCTTCGGTTGCGCTCTCGGCAATGAGAATTCGTGGGCGGGCGTCTTGACCGGCTTCGACGGTGGCACGTAAGGGAGCGTCATTGGAAGGTCTTGTTCCGGGAGGTGCGAGGCCGACTGGGGGTTTATGTAGACTATTGGCTGCGACAGATGTGCGATGGGCCGAGCCAGTGGGAGAGCGATCAACACGGTTAGAACAAGCGTGTGCAATCCGGAACTAGCTGCCAGTGCCCGCCACGAAAAACGTCGCGAATCGATCGGAGCAAAAAGTTCCAGAGACGGACCGGTCGGCGATTCAATTCGTCGCTTTCCCGAACCCGGATCAAACGAAGGCACCCTCATCTCCCAAGCAGCTCTCATATTGGTACCTTTCGATGCAACACGCATTCCAGCGAACCCGGATCCAGGCTCAGCTATGGCCTGGTTTCGAGAAGTCAACGACTTAGGCGCTTGTGAAAATAAAGAACGGAGACGGTAATGGCGCATTTGAGGGAAAATTTCCCATTTGCATCCGTTCCACTTAAGCCACGTCGGTTCCACTCACGCCACGTCCGTTCCACTTTTTGAATCCGAGCGCCAAGTGCGTTAAAAACAACCAAGAATCACCCAGAGGCGCAGCGCACACGGTGGTTCGCAGAGAGGTGCATTCCACGGTAAACGAGATTGCGCGGCAGCGCCCCGATACGAGAACTTGCTCTGCTTATACATGACGACATAAATCGTGATCCGTTTTTAAACCACAAAGACCACAAAGACCTCGAGGGATCGGAGGCCGGGCAACAGGGCGTATCCCGCGACGGCCGAAATGCAGCCGCTCTTCGCGACCCTTTTCTTCGCGGTCTTTGAGGTCTTAGCGGTTCACGCTTTTCTTGTCGCGCACTTATGTCGCTATGTATATATCCCAAATTGATAGATGAGCAATTCTGACCTGGCGTGTGAGCACTACTGAACTGACGCGCACGATATCCGGAGATATAAGACCCGTGTCTCGAGCTGTCAGCCGGGAGCATGGTGCGGCGCGCATGTCGGCGGAACACGAAATGATCGCTCGAGCCTTTCTCATGGAACAGGAGATTGGGTGCGATGCCTCACGAAGACTTCGCCCTCAACTCCAAATAGTCGAGGTGATCGTTATGAACAGGAAAGTGTACTTGACACTGGTCGCGGCTCTGCTCATTTTTCCCAGCACCGTGTCAGCGCAGAGGCGCGACCGAAATGAAATCAACACGCTGAGGCAAGGGACCAATATCCGGGTCCGTCTGCCGGATAATCTGGATTCCGACAGAAACCGCAACGGCGATCAGTTTGAAGCAGTTCTGGACAGGGACTTGGTCTCGAACGGAAGGGTCCTGGCCCGCGCCGGAAGCGTGGTCTTTTTTAGACTGGTCGATGTGACCGCAGGGGGCGGGGGCCGCAGAGATCGGTCTCGCGTGTCATTCACGCTGACCGGCATTCAGGTCGAGTCCTCGGTCATCCCGATCGAGACCAACACCATTACGATCGGGACTGCGCCTAACAGGAACCAGAGGGTCAACTTCAGAACCCAGCGGAGCACTACCTTCGACCGGCGCGGCAACCAATCCGAGCTGGCGCGCCGCAATGAGCCCGACAGCATCGTGCCCTACCAGGAGCCGCCTCGCGCCGACTATCGAATGGAGCGCACTTCGGATTCCGAAAGAGGAACGCCCGACCACGGTTCCTTTCACTGGCGCGGCCGGGTCGACGGATCTGATTACATAGAACTCCGCCGTGACCGGGTGACCGTACGCCACATGCAGGCACAACCGATCACCGAAGCGAGCTTCGACGTGAGGAGCCCGCTGCCCCAGCGGCCCGTTACCCTGCAACTCAACAAGTTGCAGGGCCGAGGCAAGGTCGTCCTCCACCAACAGCCCTCGGCCGCAAACAACTTTACGGCGAGCGTGTACCTGGAGGATAACGATGGCGGCAATGATTTCTACGAATTCGAACTGATCTGGTGATGAAACGGTGCCCGGCCGCGGCCTGCAATTGACGGCTCTCAACAAGGTGATGCAGGGGATGCAGACGTTCTATTGGAAAGCAGCGGCAGGTTATGGCTGCTTTCCTTCCA
>Ga0316628_100003083_pt1 | contig 12685 bp, 10 predicted proteins | sample OWC_Aug_M2_C1_D5_FD_207648 | JGI IMG/M metagenome (GOLD analysis project Ga0316628, IMG submission 207648) | Wetland soil microbial communities from Old Woman Creek delta, Ohio, United States - OWC_Aug_M2_C1_D5_C | ecosystem: Environmental > Terrestrial > Soil > Wetlands | place: USA: Ohio...
CGCGAGAATTCTCAGTTTGTGGTTTGGCATACTTTCTGACAAGATGAAAAAAGAGTGCTGATCGGGATTTTCTGATTCGACCAAGCGGGACAGCCAAGGTTTCGGTCAAGGCTTGCTGAACGACTGAGGCTGGCACTGTGTCACAAATATACTCGTACGTCGACAGGTGAACCTGGTCCCCGACCGCGTTGGCGACTCTGGCTGTTCATAAAGCGATATATCGACTCGAAGAAGGGCGAACCCTGTCCCAATCGGGCGCTTCTTGACCTGTTGGAGCGCCGGCGACCTCGCATCAAGGGAGTTGCTCCGGGCGCCCAGCTGTACGATACGGGCCGGGCGGGAATACCTGAATTCCTCAAGATCGCAAAGCAAATGGATGAAACCTATCTGTTCATCCAGGGTCCGCCCGGTACGGGAAAAACCTACACCGCCTCACACTTGATTCTTGGCCTGATGAAGGCCAAGAAGAAAGTCGGGGTGTCAGCTAACAGCCACAAGGTGATTCATAACTTGTTGAAGGCGGTTGAGGAGCGGGCCGACGAAGCCGGTTTCTCGTTCAAAGGCGTCAAGAAAGCCTCCTGGAGTTCAGACGAGACTAGATTTGACGGCCATTTCATCGAGAATGCAGAAACAAACGAGGACGTGTGTTTGGCACTGCCGAATGCCCATTTGGTCGCCGGGTCTGCCTGGCTCTTTGCTTCGTTCAGTGGCCATCAGCCGTTCGATTATCTGTTTATCGATGAAGCCGGGCAACTTTCTTTGGCTAACCTCATCGCTGCCGGCACTTCAGCCAAGAACGTCGTTCTCATCGGTGATCAGATGCAGTTGGCCCAGCCCACTCAGGGAACACATCCTGGGGAATCAGGTCTGTCAGTACTCGACTACCTCTTGCAAGGTCGACACACCATTCCGCCTGAAGAAGGCGTCCTGCTTGAAACAACCTACCGGATGCACCCCAAAGTCTGTGGGTTTATTTCTGAGGCGGTGTACGACGGTCGCATCAGGTCGCTGGCCGGCCTGGATACCCAGTCTCTCTTGCACTACGGAGCACCGACAAAGGACATTCCGTCGGCGGGCATCACCTGCCACCTGATAGATCACGACGACTCGGTTCAACGCTCCGATGAGGAAGCCGAACACGTAAGGGAGCTATACCAGAGAATCTTGAAGCTCCGCTATCGTGACAGGCACGGAAAAGAGCACGCTTTCGCGCCAGACAACATTCTGGTGGTTTCGCCGTACAATATGCAGGTAAACAACCTCAAGCGAGTCCTGGGCAACGAGGCCAGAGTTGGCACGGTGGACAAATTCCAAGGGCAAGAAGCCGAAGTGGTCATCGTTTCGATGGCTACTTCGAGTCCTGAAGAGATTCCGCGCGGGATCGATTTCCTTTACAGCCAGAACCGCCTGAATGTATCTCTTTCTCGTGCGAGGATCTGCTCCATCCTGGTAATGAGCCCACAGCTCATGAACGTCCGGTGTGGATCGGTGGAGCAGATGAAGTTAGTGAACACGCTGTGCTGGGCGAGGCAATATGCACTCAGTTCTTGACTGGAAGAATATCGCCGCATCCATGATATTGGTGCGCGACAATGGCCAAGTGTTAGTAAACACGATAGAGAGGAGGCAATCCAATGGCCAACACATTTCATGATTTTGACACTCACCAGACCGAAGGTGGTCGCATTCTCATCACGACGGCGTATCACCGAAATGATCGCACTGAGACTCTGGACTGGTACCAGAGGTTCTATCACTCGAAAGGCTTCCCGCCCTTAGGTCTGAAGCTACAGATGTTTCTTGTCCTCCACTTTTGTCAAAGTAGCCGCACCTTGGAAGCGGCTTTCATGGAAAAGTCCCTGTGGTTCAGAATTGCGAAGGACGGACTTGATGTCCTGTGCATTCCTCTGCAGACATCCAGAGTCACAATACTGCTGCGGAGCCCCGTTACGCCCCCGGGCTGGGAACCCTACCCCTCAGACAAGAGTTTTGTGAAGAAGCAAGTCGCTGATGACGCTGATATTGAGTCCATAATGGGAGTTCTGACAAAAGTACTGATTGGGACAATCCCCAGCAGAAAAGAAGAAGTTCCCACCCTCGTCCCTCAGCCTGTGATGCCTGTGGAGTTTCCAGAGGGAACAACTCAGGCGTCGTCGCCAGTGCAAGTTGCCAACATAGCCGCCGAGATTGGAGAGACCTCACTCGTAGCGGAACAAGCAGGCGAATTCGATCCAGACACCGCAGAGGATGCGCGTGAAAAGACTATGCGGGCGATCGCAGTTCGCCGGGGACAGCCCAGGTTCCGCGAACAGCTGCTGATCGCGTACGGAGGGCGGTGCGCCGTGACAGGCTACGATGTGCCGGACGCACTTGAGGCGGGGCACATCATGCCTTACAAGGGAGCCGACTGGAACCATGTTTCAAATGGACTCCTGCTGCGGGCGGACATTCACGTGCTGTTCGATCTGGGATTGATTGCGATCGACCCGGAAAGCCTGTGCGTAAGGATTGCTGAAGCCCTCAATAAAACCAGCTATGAGGACTTGAAGGACAGACACATCACAATCCCCGCTGACTCCTCGGCTGCACCTAACCGCATGGCGTTGGAGAAACACTTGGCGCAATCACAAGTACTCTGATTAGCCGGCTTCTGGAGAACTCACCTGGAAGCACTATTGGATTCACCAAGATCGCCGAGAAGCTTGGTGTGGCCCCCGTACCATCTGCAAGTTGACTCACGCCGGGCTCATACCGCACGTCAAGCTTGGTGGAGCCCTGAGGTTCAGCGAAGCGGAAATCAGAGATTAGCTTGAGCGGCGCCAGATATCCATAGCTGGGGCGACGGCGCAAACCCGGTCTGACGAATCACAATTTGGGACTAGTTTTCACTAGAAGTCAGGTGCATATTAGGGTTAAGCCGGTAAGCCGGCGTATGCCGCAATTTCAGCCCCTTCTGTTATTTTTCATGCCAGATTGCTGGTCACTGCGCAGTAGCTTGAACTGCGCTATGGGTGGCCAACTAGGGGGCACGCTCAATCGCGCCCACGCAAGAGCCCCCTTCGAATTTGAGGTTAGAGAAGAAGCTAGGTGCCCATGTTGTCAAAGAAAGCAATTGAGGTCCACTTGAAGTCGTCAAACGCTGTCATCAGTTTCCATCTGAGAGCCAAGATGCACGCGCCGTTTATTATCAGGCGTATTGCTCGCGGAAATAACAGGGGGACCCGAACCCCGGACTCGCGTTGTAGCACAAAGAGTTATATGTCATTGTGACGAAATTATGATGCTTTTTTGAACCCTAGATACGCCGAACTTGGAGTTGTTGAGTCAACACGGGAAACGTAGCTTCGTAAGCTTCCATGTTAAATGGACAATTCATAAATTGAGTTCTTGATGGTCTGTTGTTGCGGAGAATCATCATAGAGACTCGACTCTAGCGTCGTCAACTTCCGAAACTATTCAACATAGACTAGTGCTGACAGCAGTTCACCAATAACATGGGAAGACTGGAAATAACACCTCATTCACGCTGACTCTGTGGGTCGTGTTCGTTTTCTCAATGGAGTTGTGGGACTGGCTCGCACTGTTGGCAACAACGGCGAGGTCGAAGTAGCTCTCTACAAAGAGGAACCTCGTGTCATAGTCACTCCCTTGAACTTCTCTTTTCCACTCTCTGAAGCAGTTGTTCCCCAATCTCTCTGCACACAGAAACGTGTGAGATGACATGGCACTGCCGGCCCATGGGTCGCGATCCCCAATTGTGATTCTCTTTCGGGCTTCTTCCAATGCCGCATATTGATCTGGAGACGGGGAGCCGTACGACGTCTTGAAATTGACTTCCTCGTAATAACAAACGCCGCTGGGTTTGACAATCTTCTCAATACAGTAACGCGCGGGATTGTTGTAGACGTCTGATCCCACCAAGAGTGAGAAATCCCAATTTGCGGCTAAAGAAAGTTGCTCGGAACAATCTTCGATGTGACGTAATGTCTCCATACTTTCCTCGAACGTCTCACCTGGAAACCCAATGAAAGTCTGTATACCAACGAAAATGCCAACGCTATGAAGATTCTCATATAACTGTCTAAAGTTCTCAGGGTTGATCCCTTTGTTCATTAGTTCCAAGACTCTCCCATTTGCCGATTCAATGCCAAAGAACACCTGTCGAATGCCACCGTTAAACAGTAATCTGCAGAATTCCGAGTCGAAAGGCCGGTCAGCCCTGATCTCAATGGCTATTTTGACCGGAGTTCCGATCCTTGCTAAAGCTCTTGCGACCTTACCCAGCATCCTCGGGTGGATCGCGTCGTCAGCAAATATTACGTTTCTGGCCCCATAGCTTCTCCGAAACGTCTCCAAATGACCTGCGATGACCTCAGGCGATCTCTCCCTGTAAGGGGCCGTTGCATGGTTGTATGTTGCCAGTCCATAACTACAAAAAGCACATTTTCCCCAATAGCAGCCCCTAACCGCATCATAGGTCAATACAACATCAGGCGTTAAGTAACTTGAAAGATCAAGATCCGACCAATCGGGTATCGGTAGCTTGCCAATATCCTCAAAATGCACGTACTTTGGTACCTCTATATTGCCCTCGGCGTCTCTGTGGACTAGGTTGACGGCTCTCAACGGCACCTGGTGAATGATGTGTTCCGCTAGCCTTACAAGCGGCGTCTCACCCTCTCCTACCACGATAGAGTCGACTTCCGCCATCACCAGATCCAAAACCGTATGAGACATATAGTTGACTATTCTTGTTGGAATGGCTCCGCCGATAACAAAGTGACAATTAGGGATTAACCCCCTGAGCATCCTAATCAAGCTCAGAGCTGGCGCCAGTTGTGAACTGTAGTTGACCGAAAGTCCCACAAGCCTAAGTTGCGACACAGGGACTTTCTTGTGAAGCAGAGCGGCCCATATCTTGGCAAAGGGATTTAGAGCCTCCGGGAGTAATAAGGAACCCTCGTGCTCACACTTGCTATACCCAAATTTCAGCCCGTCAAAGACAGCACCCATCAGGACATTAAGCCCCTCTAAGGAATTGCGCGCTCTATGGTATTTGGATCGATCAGCGAATGAATCCTTGGATTTCATATACTCGCAAGAGGCAGCTATATCTTGAAAGGACAATGATCGCGTTGCCTCCAAGTACAGAAGGCGGCGAGCCTCCTGATATGACAGCGCATTTCTTCTGTTCATTTCAGTTAGCAGCCGATCCCTTTCATCGAATACGTGAGCTAGGACACCTTCTTCATTCTTGTAAAGATGTATCCAACTTACGACATTCAGATCAAGTGCACTACTTTCACTGAATCCTGACGCTCTCAGCATTCCAACTAACGCAGCCAGACTCGCCGGTGGCTGCATCGGATTCGCTGATGGTGGATTAATCACGAGTATATTTGGAAGAGATTCGGTCAATTGCACAGTCTCTCCTAACAAACCCAAATTCTTTCTCCGAAGCCCGATTTCGCGTTTACACGACGAGAATGAACAATCAACTTAGAAAACAGATCTTGATTTGACTGAGAACTGTAAATGTCACAGACGCGTTGTTTTGATGCTGGCAAATCAGGGCAGTTGACTACTAGAGACCTCAAAGCAACATTGGATTGTGAAGCGATCCGCGCTATACGGTGACGTATGTCCTCTTCGCTGCACTCTGCCGCATACGGTAGATCTTCATAGAAGTACACGACATGCCCTAGCTCCTGCAAGCGTAACGCGAGAAGGTGAACCACCGTGTGATCTACATGCTCACCGATTCCGAGAGGAGCTAGGAGCACATCAGCATCATAGAGTAAACCTCTCATCCTCTCCACTATGTCATCAAGTAGCCGCACGTCTTCAGCATTTAACTCTGTGCCACATGTGCTCTCGGCAGAGATGCTGCGCCGGATCGGAGCGTCCAGAAAATCTAACCAAATAGGCCTCTCAGCACTCCTAATCGCGCCAAAATAATTGGCATCTTCTTTCTTCCTGATTCCTGAAACCAGAACAGGATCGCCGCCTGCGCCGCACAAGACATAATCGGATATTGTAAATACCGAAATAGGGCGAATTGCCTCAAAATGTCCCAGTTTGAGTGCTCCACCCAAAGAAAACGCCAAGTCATCAATGTGCGGAGACAAAGCAGCATACCGCATCCTCAAGCCTCCAACTTTCCTCCAGAGGGACACAACTGTATGTCAGGGTGTCCCAAGTTTCTCTCGATCGTTCGACGAAACACCTCTAGTACTGTAAGTGTCACGCCGTTGTCAACAAGTGCAAACTCGCAGTTCTGACTACCTCGTGATAAGCGGCATTCGATCTCCTGCAAGCCGATCGACCTACCAACTGACAGCGAAATTGCGGCAGCACACAGATCACCAGCAGGCTGACAAACACCTAACGGCGATGACTGCCGTTTGGACCCAATGAGATGTTGACTATCACAGAAACACCCTCCCGAGTCCATTACGATGCAGACCTGGCCATCTCTTATGCGAGCCGAGACAGGAGTGGCTGCTATTCCAGCGGTCACTGGATTGCTAACACCACGATTTCTAATGTGTGCAATGAATGAGTCCACAACCTCATCTATCCGTGCCGCTGGCATCACTCCTGCCACAATGGCTCCCGAAATAAATTCCGGCCATTCGGCGACCGCCTGAGATAGCATCCAGGACCAATACCAGTCTTCTCGCGTCAAACTTGCATGTATTGGAGGAAAGTAGTATTGGTCAGTCCAAATAGTAACTCGCTCATCACTGCCGTTTAGCTTGGCCTGGAACAAGGCAAAGTCATCCGAACCGGGAGCAAGATAATAGGGATTGCTCCAGAACGGAATGTTGCGTGACAGTAAGTTGGCAACGTCCACCGCTATGTCCTCGACTAGTTGACCCGGGAGACCGACGATGAGAGAAGCTTTGGCATCAATGCTGTGCTCCCCACACAATCGAATTAAGGATTCAACTCGCTGTAACGACGTGAAGGCTTTCCCTATCCTGTGTAGTCTCGATTCACTGGTCGTCTCCAGACCGATGAAGAGAGATCGAAAGCCAGCGTCAGCCATTAGTTCCACAAGCTCCCTGTCTAGCCTCGCCGCCGCAATTCCGTTTGGCAGGTGCAGGTGAATTGGCAGCCTCAGCTTGCCAAGCTCGTAGCATAGTTTCTTCGCTCGGTCTAGATCGTAGGAGAAATTATCATCCTCAATATAGACATCGCTAACACATGGGTTCGCTGCATAGTGTTGAATCTCTGAAATAACTGAGGCCACAGACCGTGGTCTGTACTTATGACCCATTGTTGCATGTATGCAACAGAACGAGCAACTGTAAGGACATCCCCTACTCGTGATCATTGATACAATGTGGTTATAGCGCTCAAACGGTAGGGGAACGGATAAGGCCATTGGCGACTCGACATCCGCGAACTCGGCCTCAGGCTCCAAAGCAGTCTTTGATACACTTCCCTTCGGGGTACCAGTGTCCACACCAAAAGCCAAACATCCCTTCGGTAAATGCAGCGATACTGTTGATCTGCCAGTGATACTCTCCAAATACTGAACAAGTGCTAATAGTCCGTCTTCGCCTTCACCTGGTACGACATAGTCTACAGAAGGATTCTTCAGAATGTATTGGGATCTTGTAGTGGCGTCTGACGCACCCGCCACTACAATTGTGCGTGACGAAACAGCCTTAGCGATGTCTGCGAGGCGAAATGCAGATTCAGCATTTGGGGTGAACATGCAAGATATACCAACAAGATCGGCCTGATTCTTCCTGAGTACCGCCTCTATTCTGTCCCAGCTGGCTCCCCAGTGTATCAAATGGCGCCATCGTGGATGGCTGCTAAGTCGCTCTCTCTCAATAGGCGACATGTCGTCGTAACGGATAATGTGATTATCCTCTAAATACGCTAGAGAGTCAAAGACAGCGACGTCATACTTCTTATCAACAAGCGCTGAGTAAAGATACAACAGGCCTGTTGGGTAGAACCGACCTATTTCGTGTAGGAAGCCTCGCATAGGAGGTTTGATTAGTAGGATCTTCATGGAGCTCAAAACGCCAATAGAGCAGGCCTTCAAAGACTAACTTGGTCGGCAGAGGGGATTTGTACAACCCTCCTAGATACTCGAGAGGACTCTGCCAAGACCATTTTGCGAATCTCCCCGGGGAGTGTGAGAAACCTAGGACTGAGCAAAGCAAGGTCATGTTCACAATCCTCGAAGTAAGTAGCCAATCCCAAGAGAGGAATCGTTCTCTTATCATCGCAACTCTCCCCGTCGTCGCGGGAGAAGTTGGCCGAGGGACACAACACCCAAGTTGCGCAGCTTGGTGCTTCCGAGGGGGCGCCCAAAAAGAGCATGCTACCAGAGCATCGCAGTATCTCTTTTCGCATTGGTACCACATTGAAGCGACCAAAATAGAGTTTGCCCACGACATCCACCATGTAAGGATAGCTTTTGAAAGCAGCCGTGTCTCCAAATGCAGCCACAAGCTCAACCTCAAAGGAAGGATGCTTCCTCAGGAACCGCTTAAGATTAGCCTGCTCTTGCGCCAGATTGAGGGCCACATCCCTAGGATGCGGGAGATGCCATCCGAACAACTGCGGCTCAAACATAAACCGAAAGCCTCTCTCATACAAACGATAACCCCATTCCTGATCCTCCATACCCCAACCAACAAACGACTCGTCGAAGAGAATTTCGTGTTGATCGACAACTTGCCTCGATACCGACAGATGTCCCGTCCAACATAGGCACCATGATATTGGCGAGTCGTCTAATTGCAGGCTGAGTCTTCTGTCGGGTACTAAGGACTTGTCGTCGTCAGAGATCGAAGAAGAAAGCTTGTCGTACGCCGATACTCTGCCTAGAATAACACGATTTGGACGCGACGGTCTTGCCCGCTCGTGCAAATCAGCGTGCCCAGCAACGACATCGGGATTCAGAACTACATCACAGTCAAGCAGCACCAATATGTCACCCTTGGCGGCTGCAAGTGCTGCATTTCTGAGCGCAGATGTTGACGGAGAGCTACTGTTCGCCACTACGACCCTAATTGGATGCAATCTACCGATATGTTTCAAGTATCGCAGATTCTCGTCTGTAGCGTGAGTGCCAATCACAACTTCCAACCGATGGGCTCCCAGTCTCTGGTTTCCTAGCCCTTGTAGGGTCAGAAGCAGTTGGCTCGGCCGCAAATGATACGGTATACATACGCTGACTAGCATTTCAGCAACATATCAATCCTAAGTGTTATGATCGCCTCCGGTGTCACAAGCAACTCGTCTCTCCAGCGGCTTCCTAAAAGCTGCCGCATCTAGATCTTGCTTGCGCAGATCAACGATTTCACGAAACTCCTTCTCATAGAGTGCCCTATCAGAAAAATACTTAAGCACTTCCTCCTTGTCGAAAACGTAGCTGGGCGTCTCATTAACACTCAAGTGATAGACAACATGGCTATGTAAGTGTGCGTAACCACGCCGCTTCTTCAAGAAATGGATAAGTACTTGGTCTTCCATGTACGGAAAGTCGCAGCACCAAAAGTGGATCACCGATTGCAAATCGGTTCTATTCATCCCGATACAGAGTCCTAGTGCAGCCAACCCTTCTGCTACTCCGTTGCCGTCCGGCTGAGACACATAATACAAGTACTCATCGTTCTTGAGAATCGGCCGTTCGTCATCCGCGTCAAATGCGATTGGAGATACGGCCGCCACATCATAGTAAGTCAAGACCTCCAGGATGGCCTGCAATGTATCACTTCTTGTGAACAAGACGTCGTTGTCGATCGCCACGAGATGCTCATCCTGACCTTGCTGAAGTGCGAAATACTTGATCTCTGAAATAGTTCGTAGTGTCGTTCGGTCAATGGTAATCGTCCATCCTCTTGTCTCAAACACTTTCAGAATCTTCTCCAATGGCTTGTGTCTGAGCAACCCCTCACAGCTTGAATCAACTATGAATAGATGCAGCTTCTCCGAGACTTCCTGCGATATCAGTGACCCTAGAGTCGCAGCCAATCGCTGAGGGCGATCGTGAGAAGCGATTATTACATCCATGGGTCGAACTCCAATCGGCGCGAGAGCCAATCAGGAATCCTGAGGCCCTCATTGACTATCCAGTCATCCATTTCGTGATACTGTATGCAGGAGACGCATAAGCCGCGATCACGTAAATGCTCCCATTCAATTGATGAAATATCCATAACATTGGCCACGCGTGAAGCGCCGAGTTGGTCGAGGCAGCATATCACCAAGTCGCCATTCGCGAGCACCGCACATGAATTAGTGCTGTACCATTTACAATTACGATAGTCGACTTGATGATCATTTCCTGAATAGAGGCCGGGCCAGTCATGGGGTTGATAGAAATCTATGTGCATGGACTCGTCATAGTACGGATGCTTGCTCAGGTTCTTCCTAACATCATCAGGTGACTCGCGAGTTAGTCCATAGGTCACTTCAATTCGGCATGCATTGTCTCGGACGGTCCAGTTCAGTTTCCTGAGGAGGTGGATTCGAAAAAGGGCCTCATCAGGATCCAGAGTTGTTAGTGCAGCTGACAGATGTACGCGAAGATCGTTTAGCCCGGATCGAAATACATCCTCTAAGACTTGTAGATTGAAATGCAGAAGATTAGTCGAAAGGTAGGCATAGAATCCTGCAAGCCTTACGGTTCTAATAATCGACGGTAGTTCCGGGTGAAGAAAGGGCTCGCCACTATGGTGTAGCCAAATCCCCTTGTTTGTCCCGCATTGTGCCAACAATAGAGCCTTTTTCAGGACCTCTTGCGAGAGCACCCGGGGAGGTTCCTTAAACCTCTTTCCGAGGACACTTCGGGGACAATAGCTACACTTGGCGTTACATTGTGAGGTTGTCTCAATCATAAGTATGTTGTATAGCATCACGAAACTAAAGGAAATCGGTGTCTCTGATCAAGCCAAATTTCACTCTTGTCCAGTATAGAGTATGTGAAAACGGCATAACTCGTCTGGTGACACGCAAGGCCTGACAACGTTGGAATCTCCTATTGGAGCTCCTCTAAGATCTGAAGGACCCAAAACAGTTTGAAATTCCTCTTGGCCACAAGTGGCATTGTCTTGTCAAAAACGGTCTTGTGATCTGTTATCCTATGGTGTATACTCTTATTTTGGACTGGCTTAGTGCATAGTCGCTTGCTCATGGCGTGTTGATCTCTCTCGTTGAAGAATTGGCCGATTTGCCCTAAGCCTCACTTAAGAACGAGTTAGTTGGATTTCTACTTCGTGACCGGATTGATAGTCTCTACTTATCCAGGCGATGAGATTACGCTTTTTGGGAATCTCGTTTGTTCCCGGAATTCCGTAAACTGGTCCGCCGCATTGGTGGACCCTGATCCATCTAAGAGCATGAGCACCGAACAGGCTGTGGGGCTCTGGAAATCCTCCTGCAGGCGCATGAACATCACTCCCTGGAACGTGTTCCATTTCAATTCAATCCCCACCGAGAGACTTGAGGCAAAAGCATTAGAGGAATTCCCAAGGATAGATTTGACACAATTTGACTTGGTTGTCATTCCAAACATACTCGATCCAAGCCCACTTAGGCGATTGGTGGCAGCGGGCGTGTCATTGAACTGTGAAACAGTGTGGATGGAGACAAATATCGGCGGCAAAGGTGAATTCTCATCAGTGACTCCAGAAAATTGGGGTAAACTAGCCGCGATTGTAAATGAGTGTTACGGTCCACGCCTTCGCGATTCACAGATTGCCATTGAAGACATGAGGGGATGCCGGCAATATCGACAAATGCGCGGCTCGGACGTGATACGATTCTATCTTCAATTCCTCAGTCTGAATACGTCCGTAGTTGATGATGCAAATCCCTGGGATCTACTTACTTCACAATACGAAGCGGATCGTTATGCGCTGGAGTTGGAGGCTCTCAGTTCCATCGAATGGCTGAGTCTTCTAGAGTGTGGTGCATGTGTTGGTGCATTTACTGGGCAAATTGTTAGCAGATTTCCCGATCGAATCGTCTCTGCATGTGAATCGAATCCACAGTTTGCTCGTAGACTAGATGAGCAACTAGGGAACAAGGTCACCGTGTACTTGCAAGACGTCGAACACGTCTCGTGCAATTGCGACGTTCTTTTCGCGTCTAGTATTCTATATTATTGCAGCTCCATTCCGGAGTCTGTGATCAGTTGCCCCAAGAAATACCTAGTGGTCAGTCACATTAAGACCTACCACGATAAAACACTGAGTCCCTTTATGGAAAGACTAGGTTGGCGACAAGTATTCAAGAGTGAGCTGTATCCTAGAATAGAAGATTTTTGCGGGATTCCGGTTGTCAAAGATGGTACCGAAGTGGCCATCTGGCAAAAGCCAGACTCGATCCAACCGTGACACTTCAGCCAGGGACATCCTGAGTCACCAGAAATCCGGTCGTACGCATCAATAGGCAGAGAAAGACACGAAACGAGTCGGATTGTATCGCATCACATTCACATAATGTCACCATTGTGGGACATATTCCAGTCCAGCATGAGAAACTGTGGCCTTGAGCGTCGGCTTGCTGTGCCTCGTCAGAATGAGTCTGCCAGCAGTACCCGAAGTCGCCATCTGTGGATTCCGTCGATTCACTGTCGTGCGTCATCCGTTCATTGTTCTAAGTTGTTTCAGTACTCGTTCAACATACTCTCTTGTCTCCTTAGGCCAAG
>Ga0316628_100003084_pt1 | contig 12684 bp, 7 predicted proteins | sample OWC_Aug_M2_C1_D5_FD_207648 | JGI IMG/M metagenome (GOLD analysis project Ga0316628, IMG submission 207648) | Wetland soil microbial communities from Old Woman Creek delta, Ohio, United States - OWC_Aug_M2_C1_D5_C | ecosystem: Environmental > Terrestrial > Soil > Wetlands | place: USA: Ohio...
GGTCTCGAGGGTCTCTGTGAGCGTCCCGATCTGGTTCACCTTCACGAGGATGGAGTTCGCAACGTCCTGCCTCACCCCTTCCTCGAGCACCGCCTTGTTCGTGACGAAGACATCGTCACCCACGAGCTGGACCTTGCGGCCGAGCCGCGCCGTGATCCCGCGCCAGCCGACCCAGTCATCCTCGGACATCGGGTCCTCGATGGACGCTATAGGGAACGACTTGCACATATCGGCGTAGACATCAACCATCTCGTCAGGCGAGAACGATTCCATCGTGCCCTTCTTGAAGACGTATTTCGAGCCGTCGAAGAACTCGCTCGCTGCCGCATCCATGGCGAGGAGGATATCCTTGCCTGGCCTGAGGCCAATCTCCTCCGAAGCAGCGACTATCAGCTCCATTGCCTCCGCGTGGGAACCCAGCCTCGGGGCGAACCCGCCCTCGTCACCGACGGCCGTGTTCAGTCCCTTCTTCCTGAGAAGGGACTTGAGGGAGTGGAAGACCTCCACTCCCCTCCTCAGGGACTGCGAATAGGTCCTGCCGATGGGGATGACCATGAACTCCTGGAAATCGAGGTTGTTGTCGGCGTGCGCACCGCCGTTGAGTATGTTCATCATGGGCACCGGGAGCGTGCACGCCTTCCGTCCGCCGATGTACCTGTAGAGCGGTTCGTGAGCATCGTTGGCCGCCGCGTGGGCGTTCGCGAGCGACACGCCGAGTATGGCGTTCGCGCCTAGCCTGGATTTGTTCTTCGTGCCATCTATGGAGATGAGCAGCGAGTCGATTCGGCCCTGCTCCGAGGGGTCCATGCCCTTCAGCTTCGGGCCTATCCGGCGGTTCACGTTGGAGACCGCCTTCTGGACGCCTTTGCCCATGTAGCGCTCCTTGTCACCGTCCCTCAGCTCGACGGCCTCTTTCGCCCCGGTCGATGCACCGGACGGGACCGCGGCCCTGCCTACGACCCCGTTCGTGAGCACGACGTCGACCTCGACCGTGGGATTGCCACGGGAATCGAGGATCTCCCTGGCCTTGACGATCTTGATCTTAGCCATCGTGACCGATGCGGAATCGCTCCCGAGGATAAAAGGGATTGCAGTGATCGCGCCAGGATGCATGTGGACATCGGGACGGCACGCTGTCGCGAACAGAAAAGAAGAAAGAGTGTGGGGGGCCGCTGCCCCCCGATTCCCCCCTATTTTGAGATGTTTGCCGCGCTTCGCCAGGCCTACTCCGTGTAGACGTAGAGCTGCGAGAACGTGTAGACGAACTCGTCCCAGTTCGTGTCGAGCACGAGCGCCATGCTGCCGTAGACGTCCAGCACGCCCGCGTCGATCAGTTGCTGCTCGGTCTCGAGCGGGTAGTACGGGTTCAGCCAGTTCCAGCAGCACGTGAAGTGTATCGTGATGCCGGTGGTCTTCATGATCCCGCCATAGGTTGATGCGACGTTGCCCGTGTAGGCAACGGTCGCCAAGACGCCCGCCTCGACAGCGTCGGTCAGCGTGACGAGTTCGGGTATCTTCTCACCGAGCAGGTTCGCGAACGAGCCGAGGTCGACGAACGGGAGGTGCTCTCCCTGGACCTCGATCTTCGGAGTCTGGGACTCGGCCGATGCTATGGCTCCCCTGTACTCGTCGGAATCCGCGTAGTCGCCCTCGAGCAACTCGGTTGCGAGAGCGTCGACCGCGTCGCCCAGTGCGCCTGCCTTGGACAGGTCGAACAGGGAGAGCTGTGCGTCACCGTAGTACTCGATGCCGTTGCCCGCGCACATGGAGTAGTACTCGACATACGTGTCGACGATGTTCTTGCCGAACTCCACATCGGAGAGCCTCGGCAGCTTCGTCAGGTTCTCGAGGATCTTGTCGTAGGCGTATCCCTGGACCGGTATGAGCGTTATCGATGCGGTCATGTACTTCGCGACATTCCTGTTCTCGTAGACGACCTCTATCATCCCGTTCAGGCACGCGTCGTAGGACAGCATGGTGAGCTCGAAGTCGGCATCGATGCCATCGGTGATGATCTCATCCTCGACGGCCGCGAGCGCGTCAGCGGTCTCGTTCGTGGACAGTCTGTCAGTGTAGACGCCGTTGAGAAGCTCGCTCGAATCGTCGTAGCAGACTCCCTTCCAGCCGCCGCCGTGGTTCCAGAGTACGAGCATGTACTTGTCGGCCGGGTACTTCTCGACCGCGGTCTTCACAGTGTACTGGAGCACGCTGCCGCTAGCCATGTTGAGTTCGCCTGGGCACTCGCCCACAATCTCCTCGCAGTCGCAGTCGTTGATGCCGTTCTCGAGGTCGATGTGGTCAGAGCCCGGCTCGATGAAGTACCAGTGGGTCCCCTCGAAGTACGTCATCGTGTCCATCAGGACGACGATGTTGACGCCGTTCTTGGAGCCGACCTTCTCCATCTCCTCTAGGTCCGCGAGCGCCCAAGACTCGAGGTTGTTGTCGCCGCACAGGTGGACGATGACCGTCCAGGTCGGCGATTCGGTCTCGACGGCTTTGTCGTCGGTGTCCAGGAGATCCTCGAAGAACAACGTCGGTTCTGCCGACGCCGCTATGCTCACGGCCGAGAACGCGGCCACGATCATGATTCCTACAACAAGCACTGACTGAAGGCTTCTCTTCATCATACTCCCCCGATGCTCCGTGTTAGACGATGGACACAAATGTCCATCGACCACTACTGACTAGGCGTCAATTCAGTATTTTGCTATATAACTGTTGTAGTACAACATTAGAAGGGTCCGCCCGATGGAATGCACCCCGCCTGCCATGTAACACAGTCGTGCGTGATGCGTTCTTTCGGCACAGGTGGTAAAAGGTTAATACGCGCAGGCTCCACTGGACAGATGAGGATGAACGGCTTCGATGAGATAGACGGACGGCTCATGACCCTGCTCCTCAAGCGGGGGATCACCGAGCCCACAGAGGCCCAGAGGAGGGCCATGCCACTGGTCCTGGCAGGGCGACATGTGCTACTGGTGGCTCCGACCGGGATCGGCAAGACGGAAGCTGCCATGCTGCCCGTCCTGAACGAGCTCGCGAAGGAGCCACGAGGAGGGATACGATGCGTGTACGTCACTCCCCTGAGGGCCCTGAACAGGGATCTTCTCACCAGGATCGAGGAGTACGGCCAGGCGCTCGGGCTGCGGATAGCTGTCAGACACGGCGACACGACGCAGGCGGAGCGCACGGCTCAGTCCAAGGATCCGCCGGACGTGCTCATCACGACTCCTGAGACGCTTCAGGTGCTCTTCACTGGGAGGAACCTCAGACGCCACCTGATGAGCGTGAGGCACGTCGTGGTGGATGAGATCCACGAGCTTGCCGAGGACGAACGCGGGGCGCAGCTCGCGGTGGCGCTGGAGAGGCTGGTCCTCTTGGCGGGGGAGTTCCAGAGGATCGGGCTGTCGGCGACCGTCGGGTCGGTCGAGGAGATCACCAACTACCTTGCAGGTGTGGGCAGGGAAGTCGTCACCCTCAAGATCTCGGCGGTCAAGGACATGCGCATCGGCGTCGTGTCACCACCCGAGGATCCGAAGGACAAGGCGCTGGCCGACAAGCTCGAGACGGACCTCAAGCACATCGCATGCATGAGGCACTGCAGGGACCTGATCGAGGCGCACAGGTCGACTCTCTTCTTCGTGAACACCAGGGACTACGCGGAGGCCCTAGGGGTGAGGTACCATGTCTGGGACCAGGCGTTCCCGGTCGGAGTGCACCACGGCTCGCTGTCCAAAGACATCCGAGTCCAGATGGAGGACGACTTCAAGTCGGAGAAGCTCAAAGCGATCATATGCACGTCCTCGCTGGAGCTGGGGATTGATGTCGGTTCCGCGGATTTCACGATACAGTTCAACTCGCCGAGGCAGGTGACGCGGCTCATCCAAAGGGTCGGGAGGTCCGGACACAGGCACGACGCCATATCGTCCGGGGCCATAGTCACGACCAAGCCAGGCGAGACCGCGGAGAGCCTTGTCATCGCCCGGAGGGCGATGGTCGAGGAGCTCGAGCGGTTCAGGATCCGCAGCAACCCCATGAGCGTGCTCGCCAACCAGCTCGTCGCGATGACCCTCACCGAGCCGAGGGTGGACAAGGAGCAGGCGTTCGCGACGGTCAGACGGACCTACGCCTTCAGGGGGCTGCTCAGGAAGGACTTCGACGACGTCCTCAGGCTCCTCGCGGAACTGCACCTGGTCTGGGACGATGAGAAGAGCTTCCGGAGGAAGACCGCCGGGATGAGACACTTCTTCGACAACATCTCGATGATCCCCGACGAGAGGACCTACAGGGTGAGGGAGGTCTCGTCGCGCAGCGTCATCGGCACCCTCGACGAGAGTTTCGTCGCCACCTGCGCCGAGCCCTACGCGACCTTCGTGACCAGGGGCAGGACCTGGAGGGTCATCGAGGTCGAGGAGGACGAGGTCATCGTGGAGGAGGTCCACGAGATAGCCGCGACGCCCTCGTGGGTCGGCGAGGAGATCCCAGTGCCATACGAGGTCGCCCAGGAGGTGGGGGCGATGAGGCGGCTCAGGATCCTGGACATCTATCCCGGGGATGACGGGACGAAGGCGGAGGTCGACCGATGGATCCTCTCGCAGGGAGAATCCCCTCTCCCGACGGACAAGCTCGTGACGGTCGAGCAGGGAGAGGGAGTCATCGTCATCAACTGCTGCTTCGGGACCAGGGTCAACGAGACCCTGGCCAAGCTCGTCACGACCCTCCTGACCGCAAGGTACGGCGAGAGCATAGGGGTCCAGACGGAACCCTATGCCATAGTCCTCGAGACGCCGCGCGGGCTCGGCGCCAAGGAAGTCGTCATGACGCTGAAGGAGACCAACCCCGACACGCTGGAGCAGTTCATGAGGCTCATGGTCCGCAACTCCTCGTACCTCAGGTGGCAGTTCGTCCACGTCGCCAAGAAGTTCGGGGCCGTCAGGAAGGACGCGGACTACAAGATGCTCAACATCTCCAGGCTCATCGATGTCTTCGAACACTCGCCCATCTTCGAGGAGGCCCTGTCGAAGACCCTGTGGGAGAACATGGACGTCGACACCGCAGCCCTGGTCCTCAGGAGGATACAGGACGGCACCGTCGAGGTCAGGACGGGCGCGCTCTCCAAGATGGGGGAGGAGGCCATCGGGACGCGGAAGGAGCTCATGCGGCCACGGAGGGCCGACAAGAGCGTCCTCAACGCGTTGAGGGACCGCCTCGGATCCGAGGAGGTGGTCCTCGCGTGCATGAACTGCAGGACCCAGAGGAAGGCAAAGGTCGCGACCCTACCCCACAAGATACGGTGCTCCAAGTGCGACGGAGTCCTGGTCGCTGCCATCCAGCCGTATGCGAAGACGGACCTCGCGGTGCTCAAGAAAGGGCCCGCCGACGAGGAGCAGAGGAAGGTCCTCCGGAGGATCTACAAGAACGCGAACCTGGTCATGGCCCACGGGAGCAGGGCGGTCATGGCGCTGGTCGGAAGGGGCGTCGGTCCCGACACTGCAGCCAGGATACTGGCGAGGTACCACCTGGAGGAGGACGAGTTTCTGAGGGATGTGCTCGAGGCCGAGGTCAACTACGCGAGGACGAAGAGGTTCTGGGACTAGCGGGCCCTCTTCCTCAAGCCGGTGTACTCGAGGCCGACGACGTATTCCTCGGAGCTCTGCTCCCTCGTGGCCCTGGGCCGCTGGACGTGGACCTCGTAGAACCTGCCACCGACCCTTCTGACGAAGCCGTTGCTCATGTCCCCTGAGAACATCTTGGCGACGAAGTTGCCGCCCATCTTCAGGACCCTGGACGCGAACCCGAGCGCGTGCTCGCACAGCTCGATGGACCTGGCATGGTCATAGGAGTAGTTGCCGCTGATGTTGGGTGCCATGTCGGATATGACCACGTCGGCCCCTTCCGGAATCAATTCCAGCAGCCTCTGGACGACCTCCTCGTCCCTGATGTCTCCGTGGATGAAGGTCACGCCCTCGATGGGCACGAACCTCGATAGGTCGAGCGCGAAAACCTGTGACTCGCTCCCGCCGAGCTCGACGGCGACCTGCGACCATCCGCCGGGCGAGGCGCCGAGGTCGACGATGGTGTCCCCTGGGCGGATGAGGTCGAACTTGTGGTCGATCTGCTTCAGCTTGTAGACGGCGCGGCTGCGGTAGTGCTCGCGCTTGGCCAAGCGGTAGAACTTGTCCCTCTTCCGGTCGGCCCTCCACTGCTTCGTCACGGTCAAGGCATTCTGCTGCCCGGCAATATATTGTTTCCTGCGACCGAGGGCAAAAGGTATAGGTGGAGTATGCAATCGCCCACGCGCAAGGCAGGGTTCCAGATGCCAGATGGGATGACCTACGCGAAGGCAGGGGTCGACATCGACCGGAAGTCGAAGAGCATAGCGGCGTTGGTCGGCCACTTGAAGTTCAAGAGGAAGGGGTTCGGGCGGCCGGTGGACCTCCCGGGGCATTTCACAGGCCTGATCGACTTCGGGGAGCACGCTCTCACCCTCTGCACGGACGGTGTGGGCACGAAGCTGCTCGTCGCCGACGCGCTGAGGAGATGGGACACGGTCGGCATCGACTGCATCGCGATGAACGTCAACGACACGATATGCGTCGGGGCGGAGCCGATCGCCTTCGTCGACTACATCGCGATAGACAGGCCCGACGAGAAGGTGACCTCGCAGGTCGGGAAGGGGCTCGAGGAGGGGGCGAGGCAGTCGAACATGACCATAGTCGGCGGCGAGATCGCCGTGTTGCCCGAACTGGTCCGCGGGTTCGACCTTGCAGGGACGTGCCTGGGCATGGTCGAGAAGAAGGCCATCATCACGGGGAAGTCCATCCGACCAGGGGACGCGCTGATAGGACTTCCCGCTTCTGGCGTGCATTCGAACGGGCTCTCGCTCGCGCGAAGGATCTTCGAGAAGAACCGGGTCGGCTACGGACAAAGGGTGAAAGGGCTCAGGAGGACCGTGGGCATGGAACTCCTGACCCCGACCACGATCTATGTCAAGCAGGTCATCGGCATCATTGAGGACCACGAGGTCCACGGGATGGCGAACATCACCGGCGGCGGGCTGAGGAACCTCATCAGGCTGAAAGAAGGGACCGGGTTCGTCATCGAGGACCCGATGGAACCCAATCCGATATTCAAGGTCATGCAGGAGCTGGGGGATGTCTCCGACCAGGAGATGTACCAGACTTTCAACATGGGGATGGGCTTCGCCATGGTCGCCCCGGAGGACGAGGCGGACGAAATCGTCAAGGCAGCGGGAAAGGGGGCGAAGGTGGTCGGGCGCGCCACAAAGGGCGGAGGGATCAAGGTCCCGTCGCTCGGCCTCAGCTACGACAGGTACTGACCTTCACTTCCCCATCAGGGAACCTACGACCGCGCCGAGGGCGGTGCACGTCTCGAGCGAGAACCCGTGACCGGTTATGTCCAGATGTCTTCGGCCCATGTCGAAGACCTCTTTTGGCAGCCCGTGGGGTCCGAGGCCGAACACCAGCAACACGGACCTCCCCGACTTGACGAGTGACCGGATGTCCTGCGCCGATGCGGCTGAGCCCTTCACCGGCTTACGGGTCGTGACGACCACCTCGCCGAGTTGCGGGGGGAAACCCTTGTTCGGGAAATCGAAGCATGAGAACCGGCCCTTGCCAGCGAGTTCGATCAGATAGGCCCCGGCCTCTCCGATCGAAGTCGTCGTGGAGACCCATTGGGCGATCTCCGATGGCGTGCCCAGCTCCTTGTCGTACGGGAACCCGAAGGTGGCCAGGTTGCACTCGAATGCAAGGGCCAGGGGACCGGCACGTGCGAGGACGCGCCTGTGCGCCTCGCGGAACTTGACCGGGTCGTAAGAGTTGAAGAGGCCGATTGTCACGCGACCTGGCATCAGAGAACACCTCTGTGGCCGAACTGGCCACGGCGAACATCGACCCTGTGGATGGTCAAGGAGAGGCCTTCCTCGGCCTCGCGCATATAGCGTACTCGTCCCCGTCGAAGAAGACGTCCTCCTCAGGGAGTTGGTCCTGCAGTTCCTTGATCTTGTCGAGGACCTCGCGGAGGCTGAGCTCAGTGCCGTCCCGCTTGATCTTCACTATAACGCGCTTCTGCATGGACCGATTCACTCATCCTTGCCAGGGGTGGGACATCGTTCTTATTGGACCTGAGAATATAAATACATTTACACTGGGACCGGGCCACATGCAGGGGCGCGCGCGAGCGTGCTGGCGCGCAGCAATCGCGCGCGAGACGGAGGTGGTTCAGTGCCGTCTGAAAACGGGTTCGCTCTCTGCCTTCGATGCCTCGAGGGCGCGCTCCCTCGCATCCTTCGGAACCCTCCCTAGCAGCCTCACCTTCTTGTCGAACGTGTCGATCATCTTCGGCAGGACCTTGTAGATCGGCAGGAGCATCGGGACGAAGATGAGACGGTCCTTGCCGATGCCGAGGGCGTCCAGCTCCGGCCCGAGGGCCTTGATGCGCTGCTCGATGACATGACCCACCTCCCCTCCCTCCTCGTCGGAGAGCATCACGCCGTCCGCGCCGAGGGCGAAGGCCTCGAGTATCTCACGCCTGGCCACGCGCGCGGCAGATGGCACGCGCGTCATCCTGATTGCAGGCGGATACTCCAACCGCGCTGTGCCAGCGGTGTCGGCGGCCACATACGCGAGCACGTCGCCGAAGAAGCCGATAATCCTGATGTCGTCGCCCTCGCCCGAAAGCAGCCCTTCGACTTCCGCCTTGAGCTGGGAGTCGGTGTAGTGCGCTAGGTCGAACACCCTGGTCGGGCACTCCGAGACGCAGGCGCCACAGCCGATGCATGCGATCTGGTCTATCTGCGGCATGTCCCCGACCGATATCGCCTTCACCGGGCAGACCGCCTCACATGCCCCGCACTTGATGCATCTGCCAGCGTCGACGATGAACGCTTTCACGGGGTCGATGGTCATCCTGCCTGTACCAAGGATCTCGATGACCTGTGCCGCGGTGCCCCTCCCGTCGACGACGCTGTCCCTGACGTCGCGCGGGCCGAGCACGACCCCCGCCGCGAAGACACCGGTCCTGTGCGTGGAGATCGGGTCGAGCTTGGGATGCTTCTCTGAGATGAATCCGTCCTCCCCAAGGGGCACCTTGAGCATCCTGGTCAGCTGCTCGGTGCCCTCGGACGGGAGCATGGCCGGACAGAGCACGACCGTGTCATACTCCGTCTCGATTATCTCGCCGAGCGTGATGTCCTCCGCGCGGACGAGTATGCCAGACTTCCCCTTCTGGATGTCCGAGACCTTGCCGTGGATGTACTTGACCCCGAACTCCTCCATCGACCGCGCGTAGAACTCCTCGAAACCGCGGCCAGCGGAGCGGATGTCTATGTAATACACGTACACCTGCATGTACGGGAAGGTCTTCCTGAGGATGACCGCCTGCTTGATCGCGTAATTGCAGCAGACCTTGCTGCAATAGGGGACGCCGGTCTTCCTCGTGCGGGAACCAGCGCAGAGCACGAACGCGACCTTCTTGACACGGTTGCCGTCGGCCTTACGTTTGAGGACCATGCCGGCACCGCACTCGTTGATCATGAGACGCTCCATCTGCGTGGCGGTTATGACGTCCGGGAGGGACGTGTCGTACTCCTTCAACTTCTTGACATCGAACGGGTCGAAGCCCGTGGCAACGATGATCGCACCGACGTCCAGTTCGACCGTGCGTCCCTTGTCCTCGAGGTCTATCGCGTTCGCGGAGCAGACCTTGGCACACGCGCCACACTCCTTGCAGCTCTCGAAATCGATCACGTACGATGCGGGGACGGCCTGAGGGAACGGCTTGTGTATCGCCTTCCGCTCGTAGAGGCACTCCTCGAACTCGTTGGGGACCTTGGCGGGACAGACCTTCTCGCACTTCGCACAGCCGATGCACTTCTTCGGGTCGACCCCCCTGGGCCTGACCTGCACCTTGACCTTGTAGTTCCCCGGCGACCCCGTGACACTGACGACCTCGCTGCCCGAGTACAGGACGACGTTCGGATGGGCTGCCACCTCGACCATCCTAGGGCTGAGTATGCACGGGGCGCAATCGAGCGTCGGGAAAGTCTTGCTGAGCTGGGCCATCCTCCCGCCTATGCTGAACCTCCGCTCGACCAGATGGACCCTATAACCGGAGCTAGCAAGTTGCAGCGCCGCAGATATGCCTGCGATACCACCGCCGATGACGAGAGATTCCTTGCTGACCTCGATCTCCTTGGGGAAGAGTGGCTCGAGCGCGGACGCCCTCCTGACGCCGCCGCGGACCAGGTCCTTGGCCTTCTTCGTGGCCTCGACCTTGTCCTTATGGACCCAGGAACACTGCTCCCTGAGATTGACCATCTCGAGGCTGAACGGGTTGAGTCCTGCGTCACTCACCGTCTTCCTGAAAGTCTTCTCATGCATCTTGGGCGAGCAGGACGCGACCACGACCTTCGTCAACTTCAAGTTCTTGATGTCCTCGGCTATCTGGTTCTGCCCGGGCTCAGAACAAGTATACACATTGTCGCGCGCCACTACGACGTCATCTATCCCTTTCGCGTACTCCGCGACCGACTTGCAGTCGACGACCCCGCCGATGTTCGTGCCGCAATGACACACGTACACGCCCACTCGCTCGGGCTTGTCTTTCTTTGACTTCTGCTCTCCGACCATGGTGGCACCGATGGAATGCCCGGCTGAGTAATTGTCCCTTTTGGTTCATCGAGGAGTGGTGTCGCTGGCTGCAGCGGTGAGCACCCCACCAGGCGCGCCGGCGACGACCGCCCGGAGGCACATTTCTGTGATTCGCGAGAATTTAAATATCCCGTTAAAGCTATTTAGACTGACAAGACTGGCCTTCAAGCTCGTGACGCGGACCGGGTGCGCTCGACCGGCCCCGACGAGCATCCCCCCTATGTGATTTCAGAACGGTTTGTCTCAAGGATTGTGGAGAGCCCGCATGCCCAAGGACGAGAAACAGGAGAAAGCAGGAACGGTCTGCACCATTTGCGGCTACGAATCACCGGCAGGCTCCGACAAGTGCGAACACTGCTACAACGCCCTCGGACCCGGCGCGGCCGACACGACCAAGGCCGGCCAACCTGCTGCCGGGACGGCGGACGACCTCACTGCAATCCCAGGCGTCGGGCATGCGAAGGCCGAGATCCTGAGAGAGGCTGGATACAAGAGCCTCAAGGACGTCCAGGATGCGCGGACGGAGGACCTCGCCAGCATCAAAGGAATCGGCGAGAAGCTCGCGACGAAGATCATCAAGGGTGCGAAGTCCGTGGATGGCGGCGGGAGCGGACTCGCGGACTGGCTGTCCGGTGGAGAGGACGGCCTGTCAAGCTGGCTCTCTGACGATGACAAGGCACCCCAGGAATCCACCGCAGCCGCCCCGCCCGAACCCGGCCGCGACGACTCGCTCGCGAAATGGCTGTCCGGGAGCGAGGATGGACTGGATTCGTGGCTCGACGAACCAGCGACAAGAGCGAGGGGCGCCCGCGCGGTTCACCCCCAGGAGTTGCTCGAGAAGGAGGCGGAACTCATCCAGCTCCGCGAGACCCTGAGGGAGAAGATAGACCTCCTGGACTCCGGAGGGTTCGACGCCCAAGCCGTGGTCGAGGAGCTGGCCCGCACGAAGGCCGAGCTCGATGCCGAGCGGACGGCCAACGTGACCATGGGCGAGGAACTCGACAACGTGAAGAGAGGCAGCATCGCGGTAATCAAGTTCATCAGAGGACAGAAGGGGTCCGGTTCCGAGGCGGACGCGGACAACCTCGCCGACAGACTGGCATCCGAGATGGCCCTCAGGGAGAAGCTCGAGCTCCAGATCATGGAGCAGGACGAGGTCATCAAAGTCCTCAAGGACAGGCTCGAGCAGAAGACCTCGGAACTGCCGCCCGAGGCGCGCGAACTCGCGACAATCGAAGCGGCTCTGGCCGAGAGGGGGGCGCGGATGGAAGCCATGGAGAAGCAGCTCCTGGCCAAGGAGGACGTCATCAAGGACGGCATAGTCAGTTTCGCCGAGGGTTCCAAGGTCACATCGAAGGTGCAGGATCAGATCATACAGCAGACCGAAGAGTTCTCGAAGAAGGAGCAGGACTATCTGGACAGGATTAACGACCTGGAGACCAAGCTCTCGACCATCGAGGTAGAGTCGAAGCACAGGGAGGAGATGATCAGGGCAACGGCCGGCGCCTCTGGCGAGCTCGACCCGACGATAAAGAGGAAACTCGAAGAGGCCCAGATGACCGAGAGGACCCTGATGCTCCGCCAGCAAGAGATCGAGAAGCTGAAGGAGGACGCCAGGATACGCGAGGACGATTTCAGGAAGCTGAAGGAACCCCTCGCGTACAAGGAGGCCGAGATGCTCAGGCGAGAGGAGGACCTGATGTTCAGGGAGAAGCTCCTCCAGGAGGAGCTGAAGCAGGTGAGCCAGCAGAAGGCCGAGCTTACCTCGATGGACGAGCTGACCCTGAAGAAGCGCCTCGAGGAGCTGCAGGCCGAGGTCACCACCAAGGAGGAGGAGGTCCGCTCCAAGGAGAAGTACCTGGCGTCCAAGGAAGAGGAGCTCAGATCGCGTGAGCAGAACCTCATCGGCGATGAGATAGATAAGCGTGAGGCTGACAGGCAGATCGAGGTCAAGGTGGAGAAGGTCAAGACCGGCACCACGAGACTGGACGACCTGCTCCTGGGCGGCATA
>Ga0316628_100003086_pt1 | contig 12683 bp, 8 predicted proteins | sample OWC_Aug_M2_C1_D5_FD_207648 | JGI IMG/M metagenome (GOLD analysis project Ga0316628, IMG submission 207648) | Wetland soil microbial communities from Old Woman Creek delta, Ohio, United States - OWC_Aug_M2_C1_D5_C | ecosystem: Environmental > Terrestrial > Soil > Wetlands | place: USA: Ohio...
GTAATAATCCCCGTCCTCAACGAGGCCGAGGCGATACGCCGAGTCCTCGCCTCGCTCGACGAGGCTGTCCCGGCGGCGGAGGTGCTCGTCGTGGATGACGGCTCCGTGGACGGGACGCAGGCCGTGGTGGCCGCATGGGCAGCGGACCACCCGAATGTCCGCCTCATCGAGAGAAGGGCGGACCGGGGGCTCACCGCCAGCGTGCTCGCGGGGCTTGCGAACACCGCCCGCGGCCGGGTCCTCGTGATGGACGGCGACGGCCAGCATCCCGTGGCGGTCGTGCCGCGCCTCCTGGAGGAGCTGGACGGGCACGCCATCTCGGTCGCGGTCCGCACCACGACGGCCGGCCTCGGCGGCGCCCGGAAGCTCCAGACGCGGGCCGGCAACTGGCTGGCCCGCCACGCCTCCCGCCGGCAGGGCGGGGCCACCAGCTCCGACATGCTCAGCGGCCTGTTCGCCGTCAGGACCTCCCATTTCAGGAAGGTGGTGGAGGCCCGTGGAAGAAAATTCGAGCGGCCGGGTTTCAAGGTCCTCCTGGACCTGCTCCGTTTCTCCGCCCCCGGCACAAGCATCGCGGAGGTCCCGATGGAGCTTGCGCCCCGTGAAGGGGGCGCGTCCAAGCTCCTCGGCGTGCAGGTGGCCTCGTTCCTGCGCCAGCTCGGCCCGGCGGGCCGGCTGCTGGCCCCGGCGGTGACGAGCCGCTTCCTCCGGTTCTGCGTCGTCGGCGCGAGCGGCATCGTTGTGAACAGCGCGGTCTTCCTGGGCCTGCTGTTCCTGGGCGCCCCGGCGCTCGTGTCGGCGGCGGTGAGCGCCGAGACCGCCCTCCTTTGGAACTTTTACCTCAACGACAGGTGGACCTGGGAGAAGCGGGGCGAGCGCTGGCCGGTCCGGCTGGGCCGCTACCACGTCGTCGGCATCGCCGGCACGGCCGTCAACCTCGCCGTGCTTGCCATGCTGGTCCGGGCCCTGGACCCGCTGCCGGCGAACCTCATCGGCATCCTTGCCGCCACATTGCTCGGTTTCTTCGGAAACGACCGCTGGACCTGGGCGCAATCCGGTGAGCCGCGGTCGTCTCTGCTTTCGGACCGCCGGGCGATGTACCTTCTGTCGTTCGTCATCCAGTGCGTCCTGGCCGCCCTTTTCATCCACGACTGGGACGGGTTCGTGTTCGAGCGCTCGGCGCGGGATTTCCTGGGCGGGGTCTCGCCCTACCAGACGGCCATCTCGGCGCCGCCCTACATATTCAACAAGTACGACGTCCCCCCGGTTCCCGAGTGGTACGCCTATCCGCCCTTGCCGCTTCTCATGTTCAGCTCGACCTACGGGCTGGGCCTGCTCTTCCCGTTCGCCACGCCGGCGTTCCTCAGGCTTTGCCTGAAGCTCCCGTTCATTTTCGGCAATCTCCTGCTGGCCCGCGTGTCTGCCCGGCTGGTGGGCAACGATAAGACGCTGGGCAGGACGGAGCTTTTCCTGCTCTTCAATCCATTCCTCATCTTCATCGGGGCGGTTTGGGGGATGTTCGATGCCCTCATGGTGCTTTTCATGGTGGCCAGCCTGCTTCTGATAAGGGAAAAGAAGCCGGCGCTCGCCGGCGCCGCGTTCGGTGCGGCGGCGCTTCTCAAGCTTTTCCCGGTGTTCTTCCTGCCGGCCGTGCTTTTCTGGGCCCAGCGGCGGTGCGGTAACCGGGGCGCCGGCCGCTTCCTCGCGGCCGCCGGGGTCGTGGTCGCCGGCATGAGCTTTCCGTTCCTCATCCAGTCGCCGGACGGGTTCCTGCGGCAGGTCCTCTGGGTCCACCTCCAGCGCCCGCCGCAGGGGATATCGCTCGTGGGCCTGCCGTACTACATGGGCTACCTCAACGATATATTGGGCCTTTCACTGCCGGTGCTTGGGCTGCGGGAGGTCTCGTTGCTCTCCATCGCATTGCTGGTCCCGTCGCTCCTTCTGGCCTATCTGGTCGCCTACCGGGCCAGAAATGAGAGCGATATCCTTTTCGCGTTCGCGGGAATCGCTTTCGCTCTGATGCTCTTCAACAAGGTTGTCAACGAGCAGTACCTGGTGCTGCCGCTTGTCCTGGCCTATCTGTACGGCATGCACCCAGGTTCCACCGCCGCCCTGGCGTCGATGTCGAGGCGCATTGCGTCGGCCCTGACGGCGGGCGGCCTGGTGGCGGGCATCGTCATCGGTTTCCACTTCCTGACGTTCATCCCGCCCGACACCGCGGCGCTGGGCACCCGTTTGTTCGGAACGTTCGCCCTGCCCGTAAATTCGCTGGTGAGCCAGCGCCTGCTCTTCATAATCCCGGCCGTGGTCGCGGCCATAGCCGTGGCCCCGGCCTGGATAATGATGATGGGCGGCATCGAGGAGGTAGCGCGCAAGGGCGTCCGCGAGCTCCGGGCCTCGGCCGGACGTCTGGCGGGCCTGCTGGCCGGAGGCCGGCGCATAGGCGCGGCCGCCTCGGTCTTCTCCGTATTCCTCCTGGTCGCCCCTGCGGCGGGAAGCGCGCTTCTCCTTCCCCGGGAAAGCACCCGGGAGTACCCTGCGCTGGAACCCCTCCAGGACCCGATGGTCGGCGCATACTACTATCTTTGGTGGAACAACCCGACCCATGATCCGTCGGCTCGTGAGGGCAACTGGAAGGACGTCAGCCAGGTGCCGTCCGACGGCTACTACACCGGTTCTCCCGCCTACATGATACGGCACATACACCAGATGAAGACCGCGGGAATCGATTTCGCCATCGTGTCCTATCACGGCTACGATTCGCAGGAGCTTCTGGCGTTCGCCCGGGTGTGCCGGATGGAGGGGTTCAGGTTCGCGGTCATGATGGAGGTGGGCGCCGTATCGGTCAGCTCCGGAACGCCCCAGTCCGGCTACCCGCTCGATTCCGATTCCCGGGATGAGATACTTGCGATGGCGCGGGCCATTCCCGCGGAGGTCTGGCGTTCCCCGTCGTGGTGCCGGTTCGGGGGCCGTCCCTTGCTCTTCGCCTACGACGCGTTCTTCGCCATCGCGGCCAGGGGCGACGGCCGGGACCTGAACCGGAGCTTCGCCGGTTTCTGGTTTTCCGTAAGGGAGACCCTGGAGAAGGAGCGCGGACCGCTCTTCCTGGTCGCCGGCCTGACCGGGGAACAATCGCGTTTCAATCCCGCCCCGGACATCCTGACGACCGGGCCGTTCGATTCCATTTTCCTGTACTCGCCGGCCTTCTCCTGGGCCGCCAACAAGAATGCAACGACAGCGGATAATCTGAACCGTTGGGAGACCCGAGTGGCCAACCTCTCCGGGCTGGACCTGTCGCTGGGCTTCCCGGTGATGCTTTCGGTGATGCCGGCCTACGACGACACGGTCCTCCGCAAGGGCGGGTTCGCGGTCCCCCCGGAGTTCGAGGGGCGGCTCCTGTACGACAGGTTGTGGGAAAATGCGCTGAGCCATGGACCGACCATCGTGGCGGTCACGACCTGGAACGAGTTCTTCGAGGGCACCGCCATCGAGCCGAGCGCGCAGTACGGGGACCTGTACATGGAACGGACGCGCCACTGGAGCGATATCGCAAAGGGGGCGGGATAGGAATGGCCGCCGCCGCAGCCAGCCTCGGGGAGAGGATTGCCGGCACGCTCGCGCTCGCCGAAAGCCGCGGGTACAACCTGACACTGGAGAACCTTTCGACCCGGCTGCTCGGGGGTCCGGCGCCCGTCGAGGAGCTGAGGGAAGCGGTGCTCCGACAAGGGGGGCTGGACTTCGACGGGACGTTCGTCGGCCTCCGGGGGAGGCTCCGCACCGAAAAATGCGCCCGGCGCAAGGAAGCCAACGGGAAATGGCTTCCCCTCGCGCTGACGGTGGCGCAAGAGTACGCCCGCGACCTGGTCAGGCTCTGCCCCCATGTGAGATGCGTGATGCTTGCGGGCAGCGCCGCCTCGGAGGGGTTCTGCCCGGAGGACGACATCGACCTCAACATCGTGGTCCGGGACGGGACCAAGTACACCTCCTACGTGACGGCGGCACTGCTGTCGCTGCAATATTCGCTCCGCTACGGCCGGAAAATCGGGAGCCGCTACATGCCGGGCGTCCCGAAGGTCATCTGCATCAACGTGGTCTGGGAGGACAACCAGGCGATTCCCTTCGCCCGGCGGGACGGGCAGCTGGCCTTCGAGCTGCTCAACTCGGTGCCCCTTTACAACCGCGATTATTACCAAAGGATGCTCGCCGCGAACGCCTGGATGTCGGATTTCTTCCCCCAGATGTTCGCCCAAAACTGCCACGACGGTCCCGGTGCCGTCCCCGAAGCCGAGGCCGGGCACGGCCGGCCCTCCCGGGCGATCGAGCGTATTTCCCGCAGGATGCTCTTTGCCATGCACGGCATCGTCTGGGGCCTTAGAGCCACGCGCCCGGACCTGAGGGAAAGGATGGTCCTGGTCGAGAAGGTGAAGCGGCCCTACGGCATTTTCGACGACCCGCACCCGAGCGCGGAGGAGAGGACATGATGGTCGGGACCGGCCGTGACGCTGTCCGGGCCGCGATCGTGCTTCTGGCGGTCGTACTCCTGCTGCCATCGATGCAGTACCTGTCCGGGTTGACCGGCTTATTCCCCGCGGTCGGCGGCGGACAGGGGAACACCGGCGCGACAGATGGCCAGGGCGCGCGCCGCGGGCAGTTCAACTTCCCCGCCACGGACAACCTGTCGCTGAGGCTCTACAATTCCACCGCGCCTGGAAATGGCAAGCTCGCCGGCATTCAGAAGGGGGCTGTCCTTGTCGTGAAGGGTACCGAGACGATCGGCGAGGGCGCCGGCTTCGGTGCCCCCGTCCTGGACTGGGGCGGGCGGACCTATTTTTCGAAAACGGCGAGGACCGAACCCGTCGAAGGCGGCCTCTCCAAGACCTTCAGGATGGACGCCGTGGAGGTCGGCCCGACCCATCACACCAGCTTCGTTCCCGTCGATCCGGCCGGCGAGGTGGCGGTCATATACACGGTGAACGGCTCCGAGCTGTCGATTGGGGTGAACCTCTCGCGGATACCGCAAAACGCGACATTGATGGTGCTCAACGAGCAGGCAGGGAGCATCTACTGGTATTATACGGACCTGGAATCCCATGACACGGTGGTCGACTTTTCGTGGAAATCGGTGACCGGCCGGTACAATTGCCTGTTGGATTCCCGCGGCAGAGGCTTTTGGGTGGATTACCCGCCGGACCTCCGGAACGGGACGGCGCTCTATCTCGGGCGGGAGACGCGGCCGGCGGGCTTCGACTGGGCCGGACTTGATTACCGCGTCGAGCCGGCGGCATTTTCCGGACATGAGCTCTCCTACACGGTCCGTCTGCTGGGGGGCTGAGGCCGTGAAGGTGCTCCTTGCAAGCTCGTACATGATAAGGTCCGACCCGCAGGAGCGCCGGGGCATGAGGCCGTTCACGCCCCTGGGCCCGCTCTACATCGCGTCGGCGCTGGAGGCGGCCGGCCACGAGGCAAGGTTCTTCGACGCCACGTTCGAGAAGGACCTGTCGGGTTTCGGGAGGGCCATCGATTCCTGGCAACCGGAAATGGTCGGGGTCTATTCCACGTTCTTGAGCAAGCCGGGTGCGCTGGCGCTCGGAGACGTTGCCCGCGCGAGGGGCATCTTCTCCGTGGCGGGCGGGCCCGAAGCTAGCGTCCAATCTGAGCAGTATCTCGACGGGCATTTCGACGCGGTGGTCCGCGGGGAGGGCGAAAGCACCGCCGTGGAGCTGGCGGCCGCCCTCGAAAATGGAGGGGGGCTGGGGAAGATTCCGGGCCTGGTCTACCGGACAGCTGGCAGACCGGTCGCCACCGGCGACCGGGAATTGGCCTGCGACCTGGACGGACTGCCATTTCCGCTCCGCAGAATCGCGGACATCGAAAGTTACCGGAAGGCCTGGAAGGCCAAACACGGGTTCTTCGCGATGAACCTCATGGCATCGCGGGGCTGCCCCTTCGGCTGCGAGTTCTGCTCCCGGCCGATATTCGGCCGGTCCAACCGGGCCCGGAGCGTCCCAAATGTCATGGAGGAGATCCGGCAGGTGGTCGAAAGGTACCGTCCGGAGAGGATTCGGTTCTCGGACGACATACTGCCCCTGAAAAGAAAGTGGACGCTGGAGCTTTGCGCGGCGATTCGCCGGAGCGGGCTCGACATCGGATTCGAGTGCCTTGCCCGGATGGATCTTTTGGACCGGGAGCTTCTGGCGGCAATGTCCGATGCCGGCTTTCGCAAGCTCTACTACGGCGTGGAATCCGGCAGCCAGAGGATGCTCGACGCCATGGGGAAGGGCACCACGGTCGACTGCATTCGCCGTGTCGCCCGGCTGACGAGGGAGGCGGGAATCGAGCAGCACTGGTTCATCATGCTGGGCTATCCGGGCGAGAGGCAGGAGGACGTCGAAAGGACGCTAGCAATGATGGCGGAGTGCGTCCCCGACGAGTTCAGCACCACGCTGGCCAGCCCGATGAAGGGGACGCCTCTCTATCTGCGGGAGGCAAAAGCGCCGGACACTGGCCGGGACGGGCGCCGTCTCCGCTTCATGTGGAACGTCCTTCGGATGCGCGCCCAGATGCGCCTGGCCAGGAGGCTAGGCCCGGCCAGCCCGGTCAGCCGGGGAGCGGCAGGCATCCTCCGTTCGGTGTCGGGCGCATTATCGGGGAGGGGAGGATGACCGCCAATGCCTCCGGATACGATGCCGCCCTTTCAGGCAACCGGGTCTTTTCGTTCTACAGGCGGATATCGCTGTCCGAGCTCCTCGGGGCGTTCAAGCCCGGGGACCGGCTGCTGGAACTGGGCGGCGGCACGGGCGAGGAGGCCGTGGAGCTTGCAAGAAGAGGCATGAGCGTTCTCTTGACGGACGTGTCGGCCTCCCAGGTCCGGTCCGCAAAGGAGCGGGCCCGTCGCGAGGGATTGGAGCGTTCGCTCGAAGCCCGGGTGCTTTCCATCGACGATCTGGAGACGCTGGAAAACGAGCTGGGGAAAGGGGCATTCGACGGCGCGTTCTCTTCGTTCGGGGCCCTGAACTGCGCCCGGGACATCGAGAGGGTGCCGCCGGGCCTCCACGCATTGATAAGGCCGGGAGGGCGCTTCGTATGCTCGGCCATGAACCGCTCCTGCGCTTGGGAGCTGATGTCGGGGCTGGCCACACTCAGACCCGGCCGGGCCTTCCGGAGGCTCCGGCCCGCAAAAGCCACCATCGATGGGGTTCCGGGCGCCCGGTTCACCGTCAGGTATTTCACTCACGGGGAGATGGCCGACCTGTTCCGGCCGCATTTCACGATAGAGCGGCTGAGCGACCATCCCCTTCTGCCGCCTCCATACATGGACGGCGTTTTCCGCCACCTGCCCGGCTACCTGGATTGGGCCTTTGGCCAGAACGGCCGTGCCCTGCGCGGCCTGGGCGACCATCTATTCCTGACGATGAGAAGGCGCGGCCTTGAACGCGGGGGCAGCGGGGCACCGAATCTTGAAATAGGTTTATAGAGGGGGATGTAGACTTGCCGACCATGGCGGGAACCCGGACTGCCCGTAGATTGGCCATCGGACTTCTTGCGGGGCTCCTGCTACTTTTGGCGCTCGCCGGGCCCGCCGCCGCCACGCCGCCGTCGGCCGTGGACCTTTCGTTCGACAAGGCGACCCAGACCCTCCGGGTGACCATAACCCACGACACGAGCGATGTCACCACTCACTATATCTATAAAGTTGAGATCCAGAGGAACGGCGCCGCGTACAACACCACGACGTACACCACCCAGCCCGACCCGCACCGGTTCAGCTACACATACCCGGTCGCAGCGGGCGACGGCGACAACATCACCGTGACGACCACCTGCATCTGGTACGGTTCGCTGGCCACCACGCTCGATGTCGCCACCGGCAAGACCACGAGTAAGGCGGGAGGCTCGGCCTATTCCCTCTGGCCCTACCATGCCGGCCTGATGGCCACGGGCGTCGCCCTCAGCGCGGTCTCCATCTCGGCGAACTACATGAAGAAGAAGCTTTGGTGGTTTCGGGCCCACAACCTACTGGGGGCGCTGGGCGGGGGGCTGCTGCTGGCGGGCCTCTTCCTGGCCGCCTATTTCATCTCTGCCTCCGGCGGGACGCAGTTCCGCGTGCCGCACGCCTGGGTCGGCCTGGCGGCCATCCTGCTGGTCTTGGCCCTCCTGGCCATTGGCCTTGTCTACGTCTACAGGGTCAAGCTCAAGCGGACGGTGCGCAAGCCTCACATATGGATAGGCTGGGCGGCGATGGTGCTGATGCCCTCCAACATCGTCCTGGGCCTCATCCTCGTGGGCCTGATATAAGCGGACGGGCGCATTCTCAGTTCCCGCCACAAAAACCAGATATATGTCCCATGGCGTGTTCATCGGAGATGCCCGGGCAAACCATGGTCTGCCCCTCCTGCGCCGGCCCGATGCGCCCCGCCAGGGTGGAGGACGACCCCACCTGGCTGTGCGACGGCTGCGGCAGCTTCCTCATGCCCCGAAAGCAGTACCAGACGCTGGTGGGCATGACCATCGCCGGCCGCTCCGTCCCTGAGAACGGCGGCGCCCACCGGGCCTGCCCCGGCTGCCGCGGCCCGATGGCCGGCGTCGAAGTCAAGGGAGCCGACATAGATCTCTGCCCTGCGTGCGACATAGTGGTCTCCGGAAGGGCCTCCCTTTCGCTACTGTTCGATGTCTCGCCGGAAAGGCCCGAGGTGGGGCGCACCCTCCTGGACCTGGACGTCTCGCGCAACCAGAGCAATTCCTCGAGGGCGCAGCCCGTGCCCCGGTTGCAGGTCGAGGACCTCTTCATCCTCTACCGCAACGGCATCTTGCTTGCAAGCTACACTCCCAAGATACCCGTGGAGATGGACAAGGATGTTGTGGGCTCCATGCTCATGGCCATCACCGAGTTCGTCCAGACCTCGTTCCGGGGGATGGCAGAGGATCACCCTCTCTCGAGCATCCGGTTCGGCGAGCGGGAGATAGCGTTCGAGCACGGCAGCTACATCGTGGTGGCCCTGACATTGCGCGGGACGCTCGAGAAGGAGGTCAGGATGAGGCTGGCCGCCGCGGTGCGCGAGGTGGAGGCCAAAAACGACTCCGTCCTCCACAGCTGGGACGGGAACCTCGGCGTCCTCGGCGGCCTCGATGGTGTCTTCGAGCCGGTGGTGAGGCAGGTCCGGACCTCCGGGTGACACTCCTTGCCACGTTCATTGGCCGACCCGGCGACATTTTCGAGTGATTTACTAATAACCTAATATACTGGGACCGCATAAAAGGATACTGTAGGGGCAAAACTGCATGCGGCGGAACGCGGGGACGGAGGGCGGGTCTTCCAGGGCGCCGATCTGGCGCCCGTACCGGCACCTCAAGGTCCTGCTCGCCTGTGCCGTGCTGGGCGCGTTGCTTCTCGTACCGATCCTCCAGCCGGGCCGCACGCAACCTTCGGCGGCGGTCCCGGATGTCCCCTCCGGCGATGAAGGCACATCCCCGTCCGATGGCCCTGCGGCCGACAATGCCCCCGCCTGGAAGGCCTATCCCTACACCGACGGCCCGTTCACCTTTCCCGATGACGAGGGCCTCCACCCGGCGGCGCTCGAGGAATGGTGGTACGTGAACGGGCACCTCCTGTCGCCCGAAGGGGACCGCTACGATTTCATGGTCTGCTTCTACCGCCACGGGATAGTCGTGGCCTCCCTTCTCGAAGAGAGCACGGGCACCTACTTCAACCACTCCGAGACCTTCGTGGACATCCAGCGCGAGCAGGGCCGGCTCGGATTGCGCTTCGGTCCCAACGAGCTTTCCCAGATCGACGGCCGGCCGTTCACCTACCAGCTCACTTTCCGCAACCACGATTTTTGGCTCGACCTCACCTTCGAGAGCCGCAAGGCGCCCCTGGCCGTCAACGGCGACGGCCTCATATCGATGGGCCGGGGGCCATCGTACTACTACTCGCTGACGGACCTGGCCACCGAGGGCACGGTCCACATCGGACGCCGGGAAACGGCCGTCTCGGGCGCGGCCTGGATGGACCGCCAGTGGGGCTACTGGAGCCCGGCGCTCGACTGGGACTGGTACTCCATCAAGCTCGACAACGGCATGCAGGTCCTGGCCTACCGGATAATCGACGACGGGGGGCCCATCCGTCTGCTCGTCTCGGCGGTGGACGGCGCCGGCAAGGCCTTCCATGCCGAGCAGACCGGCGACAGCTACCAGATGGTCCTGGGATACGGCGACTACTGGCGCTCCCCGGACACGGGCAAGCTCTATTCCTCGGGCTGGGAGCTCGCCGTGCCCGCCCTCGGCCTGCGGCTCGCCATCACGCCGGCCCTCGACGCCCAGGAGACCCTGTTCCCCGCCGACACCACCCCTCTGGCGCGGGCCAAGCCCTTCTGGGAGGGCGCCTGCCTCGTCGCCGGCCAGCTCGACGGCGCGCCCGTCACGGGTCGGGCGTTCGTGGAGAGCACGCTCGACTACGGCGGCATCTGGGGCGACCTGGTCCTCACGCCCAAGGAGTACGTCCAGGACGGCGACCACAGCCGCATCGTGGTGATGGTCGAGAACCGGGGCGGCCGGTCGATCGAGGACGTAGAGGTCCGTCTCGTCTCCGGGAGCCCTCTCGAGGGCGGGAAGATCCTCGCGACCTACAACCTCAACAACCGCCACAACTCGACGGTCCTTTCCAGCAGCCTGCCCAATATCGGCGACACCCCGCTCTACATCATCGTCGACCCGGACAACCGGATGGCCGAGAGCGACGAGGGGAACAACATGGTCGTCGCGACGCTGAAATAGCAGAGTGCGAGGCGCAAGGAAGGCGCAAGGGGCAAGGCGCGGGGCGCAAGGTGCAACGAGCAAATGGCAAAGATGATTGCGTCTTTTTCCCCTGTCCTCTTCACGAACCCCGCACTGAAGTGCGGGGCTTCAACGCTTTCCTTTGTTGACCGACCCCGGACTCAAGTCCGGGGTATCTAGCTTTCATTTGCGCTCCACCTTTTGCCCTTCGCCTGGTTCCTACAGCTTCTTCTTCCGCTCCTTGAAAAATATCTTGTTCTTCTCGAGCTCGTCGAGTATGGGCCTGTAGACCGAGGGTTCGACGGGTATGTGGACCCCGGGCTCCTTTATCTTCCCCTCGAGGATGAGCCGCACCGCGATCGCGGCCGGGATGCTCACGGTCCGCGCCACGGCCGAGTCCTCGCCTATGATGCCGTAGTCGACCAGCGTGGAGGTGACGAGCTCCTTCTTGCCGCCGGGGTACTCGGCGATGAACTCGTGGTGCATCACCACCATGTCCCGGTCCTCTTTTCCCAGGGCCATCTTCTTCAGCGAAAGGACATTGAGATAATCCAGGGGATTGTTCCGGTCGGCGGGCAACGGCTCGTCCCCGAAGAGGCCCAGCCAGCCCAGGCGCTTGATGACCGCCGAGTAGGGCTCGATGTGCAGGAAATCGGCAGTCGCCCTGGGCAGGTCGGCATCGGGGCCGGCACCCACCAGGTGACGCGTCAGGTCCCCGTAGGTCCGGCCGGAAAAGCCCGAAAGCAGCTGGTCGTTGAGCCAGCCCAGGGCCACAATCTTCCTCAGTGTCTCGCACCAGCCGGTCATCCGGTAGGTGCCGCGATATACCGTGAGGGCGTCCTTGAGGCCGTAGATCTCCCTGTACTGGACCGAGTTGCGGTTGGGGTAGTTCTCGAACGTCCCCACGCCCTCGATGTCCTCCAGCTTGTAGTTCTCGAAGAGCTGCTCGCCGGGGATGTTGACCTCGCGGCCGTCCTGGAGCCACCGGGCCGGATTGCGCGACGCGAGCAGGACGCCCCGCGGCGCCCAGGAGAACTTGTAGCCGAACGGGTTGTTGTTCGATTCGTGCGATGGCAGCGCGCCGGTCATCGAGCGAAAGCTCAGCACCTTGCCGCCCTTCTTCTCGACATGGTGGATGATGCGCATTGCCGACATGTGGTCGATGCCGGGGTCCAGCCCCGCCTCGTTCATGAAGACCAGGCCCCTCTCCCGGGCCGGTCCGTCCAGCGCCTTCATCGCGTCGCTGACATAGGACGTGGTCAAAAGATGCTTTCCGAGCTCCAGGCAGACCTTTGCCGCCACCGGGTGGAACGCCGGCGGAAGGAGGCTGACGACGAGGTCCGAGCCCGTCATCAGCTTCTTCAGGCCATCCAGGTCCTCCGTGGTCCACGCCACGGCCTTGCCCAGCCGGTTCTTCCCGATCAAGGCTCTCGCCTTGCTGACGGTGCGCGTGGCGACCGTCACCTGGATTCTGTGCTTCAGGAGATAGACGACGAGCGGCCTGGAGACCATACCTGCGCCTAGAACGAGCACCCTCTTTGCCATGGACATCCCCTCGGATAGACGCAACTATTCCGTTGTTAAGAATTTTGCGATATACGTGTAATCAGGTGTCAGCGCCCCCTTGTGGACGATGACGGACCGCTTGATGGGCCCCGGGAGCGGGAGCTCGCCGAAGTCCTTCTTCAGGTCGGCCTTCACGATGTCCGGAATGTAGGGCATGAGCAGGTCCCCGAAGAAGATGGAAGACTCCCGGGGAAGCTCCGTCGGAAGGATCTCCACGGCCATGATGACCGGGCCCGTTCCCTCGAAGCCCTCCGATGTCCCGCCACCCTGCGCGCTGTACACGTAGCAGGGCCGGTCCGGCTCCGTGGGCCTGACGGTGCACTCGATGGAGCCCTCGACGTCGC
>Ga0316628_100003087_pt1 | contig 12681 bp, 13 predicted proteins | sample OWC_Aug_M2_C1_D5_FD_207648 | JGI IMG/M metagenome (GOLD analysis project Ga0316628, IMG submission 207648) | Wetland soil microbial communities from Old Woman Creek delta, Ohio, United States - OWC_Aug_M2_C1_D5_C | ecosystem: Environmental > Terrestrial > Soil > Wetlands | place: USA: Ohio...
GCGCGCGCTGCGTTGCGTCCCGGGCATCGCTGTAGCTCAGGACATCCGGCATCTTGATGCCGGGAAACAGACGATTGTCAACTGTGCCGTCGGCGGTATGATAAAAGCCCGTCAACAGCGAATATATATAGAGTGGACCGCCGTCGCGGGCCTTGGCCATCAGCGACAGATCAGGCGGCACAATCCCCAAGCTTTCGCGGAGCATGTCCGGGGCCATATCAGTCAGCAACGGCGCCTTGAGACTCTTGCCGCTGCGTAAGGTATCCAAGTCCTTGCCACTGAACCCCAAGCGCGACAGATCGCCGTATTTCACGTATTTCAGGCTGTGGCAGGCCAGGCAGACGCTGGTGACAATCTCCGCGCCGCGGTGCGCGGCCTCGGGCGTTTGCGGAATGTCGACGGCGGCCAACTCCGCGGCGCCGGTCACGGTCTGAATGACCGCCGCGCCCAGCAACAGGAGCAGACCGAGGCGCGAGCGCTTCATTTCCCGCCGCCTGTCTTATCGTTTTCGCCGGCAAGGAGCGCCTCCAATTCGGGAGGCAGGCCGCGCGCCCTCAACCACGCTTCTTCTTTCTTCGAGACGAAGGGCAAGAGCAGAAATAAGGTGAAATAAACGAAGGTGGCAACGCGCCCCACGCTGACCAAGATGGGGGTGGGAGGATAGGTGCCCACATAACTCAACACCGCCACATCGACGATGAACACATAAAATAACAGTCGATAGAACGGCCGATAGCGCGCGCCGCCCGGCAGCCGCGATCGATCCAGGTAGGGCATGACCGCAAAGACCAGGATAGACATGGCCATCGCCGCCACGCCGCCTAAGGTGTCGGGGATGGCGCGGAGAATGGCGTAGAACGGCAGGAAATACCACTCCGGCTCGATATGGGGCGGCGTCCGCAAGGGATCGGCCGGCACGTTATTGTTGGTGGCGATAAAGAACTCCGGCGCGAAAAATACAAAGGCGCAAAACACCATGAGGAACACGCCCAGGCCATAGAAGTCCTTGCTGGTGAAGTAAGGGTGAAAGGGGATGTTGTCCTTGTCGGCCAAATTGATTCCTGAGGGATTGCTGCTCTTTACCGCATGCAAGGCCACCAGATGAATGAAGACCATGCCGGCGATCAGGAACGGCACGAGATAGTGCAGGGCGAAAAAGCGGTTGAGTGTGGCGTCGCTCACCACGTAATCTCCGCGCAGCCACATCACCAGCTCATCGCCGACCCACGGCGTGGCGCGGAACAAGCTGGTGATGACCTGGGCGCCCCAATAAGACATTTGGCCCCAAGGCAGGAGATAACCCATGAAGGCGGTCGCCATCAACAGCAGCAATAATATCTGGCCGCTCCACCACAACAGCTCGCGCGGCGCGCGGTAGGAGCCATAATAGAGGGTGCGCGCCATATGGATGTAGATCACGATGAAAAACGCCGAGGCGCCGACGGCATGGAGGTCGCGCAGCAACCAGCCGTAATTCACTTCGCGCATGATGTATTGCACCGAATCGAAGGCCAGACGGATGTCCGGCTTGTAATGCATGGCGAGAAACACGCCGCTCGCGATTTGCAATACCAACATGAAGCCGGCGAGAAAACCGAAATTCCACCAGTAGCTGAGATTGCGCGGCGTGGGATATTCGGTCAGCTCGTGTTTGATGAACGAGCTAAAGGGAAAACGTCGGTCTATCCATGCGATCACGCGATTGGCCATGGCGGACTCCCCGGATCGATCAATATTCACCCGATGACAATTTTGTCGTCGGCCACAAAACTGTAGGGCGGCACAGCGAGATTGCGCGGCGCCGGCCCGGACAGTACCCGCCCGCTGTTGTCATAGATGCTGCCGTGACAGGGACACAACCAGCCTTGCCCGGTCTTATTGGGGACGCAACCGAGATGAGTGCAAATCCCCACCACCACCAGCCAATCGGCATGCTTGACCCGCGCGGCATCGGGTTGCGGATCCTTGCCGCCGTTCGACTGCTCCATGGCGGCGATCTCGTCCTGGTTGCGGTGAAAAATGAACACCGGCTCGCCGCGCCAGGCCACGGTATGCACGGCGCCGGGCGCGATGCCTTGCAGGCCCACCTCCGTTACCGCTTCAGATTTGACCGCGCTGGTGGGATTCATGCTGCTGATGAACGGCCAGCACGCCCCCGCCGCGCCCACCGCTCCGAGGATCGCGGTCGTGTTGATCAGAAAATCACGCCGCTCCGGATCGACCTTGTCTCGTTCCGTCATCTTTGAAATTCCCTTTGATCGGCTGCGGCCGGTTTGCATGGAGATAGCAACTCCCAGCGCGCACCGTTGATATCTGCTCCGAAAATTAACTATACACCACTTGCTATCTCTTGATAAATCGACCGCACCAGAAGGTAAAGATCTAAGTGTTTTCCAAAAAACTATCGGCGGCGATCTTCGCCAGTGGGTTATAGGATGAAAACGATCAATCCCAGCGCGCATCGCGCACTTGGATCATTCCGTGATGCACGCGCGTGGGAAAAGTTGCGATTGCCTCATAGGCGGGCGGGACCGTCACCGCGCCGGTTTTGATGCAAAAGCGCGCACCGTGGCGCGGGCAGATGATTTCATCGCCTTCCACTTTGGCGTCGGCCAGCGGCGCGTAATCGTGGGTGCAGACATCTTCGATGGCGTAAAACTCGCCGTCCAGATTGAACACCGCGATCTGCACATTATCGACGTCGACGATGCGGCGTTCACCCGGCGGCAGTTCTTCCAACTTAGCGACATTGACCCAATCAGTCATAATCAGGATATGAAATATGAGCTATGAGTACGCCGCGAAGAGCTGAAGGCTGAAAGCTGATAGCTTCACAACAATCCCGCCTGCAGCTTCGCCGCTTCCGACATGCGGCTCTGATCCCAGGGCGGTTCGAAGACGATTTCCACGTTGGCCTCGGTAACGTTGGGCACGGTCTTGACCTTGCTGGCCACATCCTGCTGCAGGATGGCGCCCATGCCGCAACCCGGCGCGGTGAGCGTCATCTTGATGTCGATGCGATTGCCGCCGTCGGGCAAGGGCGTGACGCTGCAATCGTAGATCAGCCCCAGTTCCACGATGTTGATGGGGATCTCCGGGTCGTAGCAGGTGGCCAGTTGCTGCCAGATCAATTGCTCATCGACCGGGCCGCCGTGTTCCGCGTCGCTCTCATTGAACTCATTTGGAGTGAGTGTCTTGCCCAAGGCGTCGGAGTCTTTGCCGTCGATGCGCACCAAACTGCCTTCGACGTAACAGGTATAACTGCCGCCCAACGACTGGGTGACGGTCACCTGCTGGCCCGCGGGCAGTGTGATATGGGTGCCGGCGGGAATCAACACCGCCTCACAATCGCGTCGCAATAGCACGATTTCATTGCTGCGCATAAGGGCTCACTCCGTCGAAGCGGTCTCGCCTTTGCCGTGCAAGGCCGCCTCCAGGGTATGCCAGGCCAGCGTGGCGCACTTGACCCGCGCCGGGTAGCCGCGCACGCCGGTGAGCACGCTGAGTTTGCCCAGTTGCGAGCTGTCCGCATCGTGACCGTCTTGGGTGATCACGGCGTGAAATTTCTGAAATAAGGCCTCGGCATCGGCGACCTTCATGCCCTTCAGGCGCTCGGTCATCAACGAGGCGGAGGCGGTGGAGATGGCGCAACCCGATCCTTCGAAGCGGATATCGGTGATCACGTCGTTATCGATCTTGAGATACAGGCTGAGTTTGTCGCCGCACAGCGGATTATGGCCGTCGGCGTGGCGATCGGCATTAGCGATCTTGCCGAAATTGCGCGGATGGCGATTGTGATCGAAGATCACTTCCTGATAGAGGTCGCGCAGGTCAGACACGGAACACCTCTTTCACCCTGACGATCGCTGCAATCAAGCGGTCCACGTCGCCGCGGGTGTTGTAGAGCGCGAAGGAGGCACGCGCCGTGGCCGGCACGGCGAAATGGTCCATCACCGGCATGGCGCAATGGTGCCCGGTGCGGATGGCGACGCCCTCATGATCGAGGATAGTACCGATGTCGTGGGGATGCACGCCGTCCAACACGAAGGAGAGGATACCGGCCTTGCGGCGCGCGGTGCCGATGAGGCGCAGACCCGGGATTTCATGGGCGCGCGCGGTCGCATAGCGCAACAGTTCATCTTCCCAGGCGGCGATGACATTCAAGCCGATGTTCGATACGTAGTCGATCGCCGCGCCCAAACCGATGCCGCCGGCGATATGCGGCGTTCCCGCCTCGAATTTGTAGGGAAGCACGTTGTATTCAGTCTTGGCGAAGGTAACGGAGCGGATCATGTCGCCCCCGCCTTGGTAGGGCGGCATCGCCTCCAGCAACGCGGCCTTGCCGTACAGCGCGCCGATGCCGGTGGGTGCATAGAGTTTGTGGCCGGAGAACACGTAGAAATCGCAATCCAAAGCCTGCACGTCTACCGCCACATGAGGTACGGCCTGGGCGCCGTCCAACAATATCACCGCGCCCTGGGCGTGGGCCGCCTGAATAATTTCCCGAACCGGGTTGATGGTGCCGAGGGCGTTGGATACATGCACCACGGCCACCAGCTTGGTACGGGCATTCAACAAGCGATAAAACTCGTCGAGCCGCAGCTCGCCCGCCTCATCGATGGACGCCACCTTCAAGACCGCGCCGGTCTGTTCGCATACCATCTGCCACGGCACGATATTGGAATGATGTTCCATCTCGGTGATGAGTATCTCATCACCGGGCTTGAGGCGCGGCCGCGCATAACTCTGGGCCACCAGGTTGATGGCCTCGGTGGCGCCGCGCACGAACACGATCTCGCGGCGATCGACGGCGTTGAGGAATTGTTTGACCTCGTCGCGCGCGCCTTCGTAGGCGGCGGTGGCGCGCTCGCTCAAGGTATGCACGCCGCGGTGAATGTTGGCATTGTCGACGCTGTAATAATGATCGAGCGCCGCAATCACCTGGCGCGGCTTTTGGCTGGTGGCGGCGTTATCCAGATAGACCAAGGGTCTTCCGTGCACTTCTTGGTGCAGGATGGGGAAATCCCGGCGGATGCTCTCCGCGTCGAAGGCGTTCATGGTTTCCTTCTTGGGTTGCTGCACGCCGCTCATAACGCTCCCCCGCTCCGCAGGTCTCGCGGCAAACGCGATATCACCGCTTGATCGAGATAAGCGCGCAATGCCGGCACCTTGACCTGTTCGATGATCTCGCGGGCAAAGGCATAGACGAGCAGACCGCGCGCGGCGGCCTCATCCAAGCCGCGGGAACGTAAATAGAACACCGCGTCCGCGTCCAATTGTCCGACGGTGGCGCCGTGGGAGCACTTCACGTCATCGGCATAGATTTCCAACTGCGGTTTGGTGTCGGCCTCGGCGTCGTCGGATAGCAGCAGATTTTGATTGACCTGCCGTGCATCGGTCTTTTGCGCGTCGGGATGTACGATCACCTTGCCGTTGAACACGCCGCGGCCGTGGCCGTCCAAAATGCCTTTATAGAATTCATTGCTGGTGCCGTGCGGATGCAGGTGATCGATGCGGGTGTGGGTATCCACATGCTGGCGGCCGCTCGCCAAATATAGGCCGGTCAGCGCGCATTGCGCGCCGGCGGCGGCCAGTTGCACATCGATATCGTTGCGCAGCAATGCATTGCCCAAGGCGGTACTATAACTGTTAAAACGGCTGTCGCGGTCTTGGTGCACGTGAACACCGCTGATGTGTAGGGCCTTGGCGCCCTCCTCTTGCACACGGTAATAAGCAAGGGCGGCGTTCTTGTCCAACTTGATTTCGGCAATGACATTATTGAAATACACCGCATCGTCAAGGGCGAGGTGACGCTCGACCAACGCGGCCTGACTGTTATCGCCCGCCTTCACCAGCAGGCGCGGATGGGCGACACGGCCTTCCTGCGCCGCCGTGGTAATGAACACGATATGAATCGGCTGTTCCATCGCCGCACCGTCCGCCAGGGCAAGATAGACACCGTCATCGGCGAAGGCGGTATTCAAGGCGGCGAAGGGATGGCGGTCGAGCGCCGCCACTTTGCCGAATATATCCTTTAACTCATCCGCATCCTCGCGCAGCACCTTGGCGAGGCTGTTGACAACAACGCCCGCGGGAAGCTTATCCAAACGGGATAAAGCGGGAAAATAACGGCCGTTGATAAACACCATGCGCTGCGCGGCGGATTCGGCCTGCAGCAGCTTGTCGATGTTCTCCATGTCCAACGCCATCTCGCCCGCGGCCTCACAGTTGAAGGCGCGCCTTTCGATAACGTTGGTGCGCGTGTATTTCCAGTCCTCGTCACGAGCCGTGGGAAAGCCGCGCGCCGCGAAGCGCTCAATCGCGGCAAGGCGCAATTCCCGCAACCACGGTACCGAGTGTCCCGCCAAGCCCGCGGCGACCCGTTCAAATTCGGCGGCATAGTGATTTTTGGTTTGCATGACGGCGTTCATATTCACATCGCATCCAATCGCGAACAGCGGATTTAAGCGCGCGCGGCGGCGGATTCGATCCAGCCGTAGCCCTTGCTTTCCAGTTCCAGCGCCAAACCGCGATCGCCGGACTTGACGATCCGGCCGTGGACCAACACGTGCACATAGTCCGGCACGACGTAATCGAGCAAACGCTGATAATGCGTCACCAGCACCATGGCGCGCTCCGGGCTCCGCAAGGCGTTGACGCCGTCGGAGACGATCTTGAGGGCGTCGATGTCGAGACCGGAATCGGTTTCATCGAGGATACCGAGGGCCGGCTCCAACAAGGCCATCTGCAATATCTCGTTGCGCTTCTTCTCGCCGCCGGAGAAACCCTCGTTGACCGCGCGATACAGAAACTGTTCGTTCATCTGCACCAGCTTCATCTTTTCCTTGACCGTGGTCAGAAAATCCATGGCGTCCAGTTCGCTCAAGCCGCGGTGTTTGCGCACCGCATTGACCGCCGCTTTCAACAAATAGACATTGCTCACACCGGGAATCTCCACCGGATATTGAAACGCGAGGAATATACCTTCGCGGGCCCGCTGTTCGGGCGCCAGCTCTAAAAGATTTCGTCCTTTGAACCATATCTCGCCGCCGACCACCTCATAGCCTTCGCGGCCCGCCAAGACATTCGCCAAGGTGCTCTTGCCGGACCCGTTGGGCCCCATGATGGCGTGCACCTCGCCGGCCTTGACCTCGAGGTCGATGCCCTTGAGGATGGACTTGCCGTCCACATTTACTTGCAGATTCTTGATACTCAACATGTCACTCGTCTTCTCTCTCAATAAAGCTGTCAGCTATCAGCCGTCAGCCAAATAAATAAAAAGCTAATCGCTGATAGCTCACAGCTATTCATCATCCGACGCTGCCTTCCAAACTCACGCCCAGAAGATTCTGCGCCTCCACGGCGAATTCCATGGGCAACTCCTTGATCACCTCTTTACAGAAGCCGTTCACGATCATGGACACCGCATCTTCCGCCGACAGCCCGCGCTGTTGGCAGTAAAACAACTGGTCTTCGCTGATCTTGGAGGTGGTGGCCTCGTGTTCCACCTTGGCGCCGGGATTCTTCACCTCGATATACGGAAAGGTGTGGGCGCCGCATTTGTCGCCCAGCAGCAGCGAATCGCATTGCGTGTAATTGCGCGCCCCTTCGGCGCTCTTTAGTATCTTCACCAAACCGCGGTAGGCGTTCTGACCGTGACCGGCGGAGATGCCTTTGGAGATGATGGTACTGCGGGTATTCTTACCGATGTGAATCATCTTGGTGCCGGTGTCGGCCTGTTGATAGTTGTTGGTCAACGCCACCGAATAGAATTCACCCACCGAATTGTCGCCTTCCAAGATGCAGCTTGGATATTTCCAGGTAATCGCGGAACCGGTCTCCACCTGGGTCCAGGCGATCTTGGAATCGGCGCCGCGGCAGTGGCCGCGCTTGGTGACGAAGTTGTAGATCCCGCCGCGACCCTGCGCGTCGCCGGGATACCAGTTCTGCACCGTGGAATACTTGATCTCGGCATTCTTCAAGGCCACCAACTCCACTACCGCGGCATGCAACTGATTCTCGTCGCGCATCGGCGCGGTGCAGCCTTCGAGGTAACTCACGTAGGCGCCCTCGTCGGCGATGATCAAAGTGCGCTCGAATTGGCCGGTGCTGGCGGCATTGATGCGAAAATAGGTGGACAGCTCCATGGGACAGCGCACCCCTTCGGGCACGTAGACGAAAGAGCCGTCGCTGAATACCGCGGAATTGAGCGCCGCGTAAAAGTTGTCGCCGGGCGGCACCACCGTGCCGAGATATTTCCGCACCAACTCCGGATATTTCTGCACGGCTTCGGAGAACGGGCAGAAGATCACGCCCTTCTCGGCGAGCTTTTCTTTAAACGTCGTGGCCACCGATACGCTGTCGAACACCGCGTCCACCGCCACACCCGCAAGACGCGCCCGCTCGTGGAGGGGGACGCCCAGCTTCTCGTAGGTGCGCAGCAACTCGGGATCGACCTCATCCAGACTCTTGGGGCCGTCCTTCTTCTTGGGCGCCGAGTAATAGCTGATGGCCTGATAATCGATGGCAGGATAATGGACATGGGCCCAGGTCGGCTGCTGCATCGCCTGCCAATGGCGAAAGGCGTTGAGCCGCCACTCCAACATAAACTCCGGCTCGTGCTTCTTCGCCGAAATCGCGCGGATGACGTCTTCATTCAAGCCCGGCGGCAGGGTGTCGGATTCGATGGCGGTGAAAAAGCCGTGCTTGTATTCCCGTTTTATCAGGTCATCGAGGGGTTGGGTATTAGCCATAAATCAAGCTCCGTTCTACAATCTCTTGGCCTGGGAGGGTGTCCCCGGCGCGCTAAAGCGCAACGGCTGCGCCATGGGACGCGCCAGTTCCGCCAGCGTCACCCGTTCCAGAGCATCGCGCACCGCGCTGTTGATGCGCTGCCAATTGCCGCGCACCGAACACTGGGGCTCCTGGCCGCACAATCCCGCTGTATCGCTGCACTCGGTGAGCGCAATGGGACCCTCAATGGCCGCGATGATTTGCGCGACGGAAATCTCTTCCGGCGCGGCGGCGAGACTGTAACCGCCCTTGGCGCCGCGATGAGAGACCAATAAGCCGTACTGTACCAAGGCCTTCAATACCTTGCTCACGGTGGGCAAGGCCAAGCCGAGTTCGGCTGCAATCTCATTGGCGCTGTGCAAGCGCTGCGGCTGTCGGGCGAAGGCGGTCATAACCACTGTCCCGTAATCAGTCAATTTTCCTACGCGTAACATTAAGGTTGGCCGTCAGTCGAATATATTGGACTATTTTGGTACTATTTTTATCCGTCGTCAACACCAGCCTAATTCAAGAAGGCTGTGCAGCAATTAAAACCTTGCGAGATTGCAGCGCTCCGCAAACACGGGTAGCGTACTGGTAAAGCCCTTACGCAATTAATGTGATGATCGCCAAACCCCTGACCGGCCGCACCATCGCCATTCCCGAGACCCGGGAACTCGATCTTTTCGCACAAATGTTGGAAAGCCGCGGCGCCGCCACAATCCATTGCCCGCTGGTGGCGATCTTGGACGCGCCGGACCCGACCCCTATCTTGGCCTGGCTAAACCGCTTCATTGCCGGCGAGATGGATGATTTCATCCTGCTTACCGGCGAAGGGTTGCGTCGTTTGTTAAGTCGCGCCGAACGGAGCGGGATGAGAGAGGCATTTATTGCCCGGCTCGGCTCGGTACGGAAAATCACCCGGGGACCGAAACCCGACCGGGCGTTGCGGGATATCGGTCTGCGCACCGATCTCGCCGCCGGCCAACCCACCACCGAAGGAGTAATCGCAACGTTACGACAAATGGAATTGCGTGGACATCGCGTCGGCGTACAACTCTACGGTAGCCATCAGAATACGCCGCTCATCGCATATTTGCGGTCAGTGGGGGCGGCGCCTGATCCGGTAGCGCCTTATATTTACGCCTCGAAAGCCGAGGATGATCGCGTCCTCGCCCTGATCCGCCGATTGTCCGCCGGGGAAATCGATGTCATCGCCTTTACCAGCGCCCAGCAAATTACCCGTCTTTGCGATGTCGCAAGGGAGAATCGGTTGGAAACATCGCTCAGCCGGGGATTGGCCCGCACCAAGGTCGCAGCCGTCGGTCCGATCGTGGCCGAGACCTTACATCAAAATAATATACGAGTGGATATGATGCCGAAGGAAAGTTTCTTTATGAAGCCGCTGGTGAATGAGATTGTCGCCGCCATTGGTACAACAGCCGGCTGATCGCGCTTTAATTAAACAAACTTCTGAGTTCTTGCAGCTCTTCCCGCGCCGCCTCCAGAGTCGAGACGCTTTCCTCGGGGGTGAGACCCAATTTAGCGAAGGCCGGGATTTTGGACCAGTCCGTCTGGGTAAGATGGTGCTTTGTCCCCAAATAACTATGCAAATTGGCGACGATCACCACGTCGACATAGGTGACATCCGCACCGCCGCTCCGCCATGCATCCTCATGCTGAGACGCCACCGTCACCAGCTCCGGCGAAAAATTCCATGCGTCCATGATAACCGGGCCGATGATGGTGTGAAGATGTTTAATCACTTCTTCCAATGCCTCCGGATCGTTCACCAATTGTGGATAGGCCTCGGCGCGACGCAGAATGGGCAGGACGCCGATGTCATGAATCAATCCGCCTAGCAAGGCCTGATCCGGTTGCAGCTTCGTGAAGCGGCGGGCGATCACATAACTCAAGGTGGCGACCTTGGCGCTGTGAGTCCACAAAGCCTTCAAGCGTTGCTTGGTGTGTTGAGTGCCCTTGGCTTGATAAAGTTGCTCCATAACCAAGGCGGTGACCAGATTGCGCACTTGCGCGGAACCCAAGCGGGTCACCGCGTTTTGAATGTTTTCGATCTTCTCTTGTCCGCGATAAAGCGGGCTGTTGACCATCTTCATAAGGCGCGCCGTAAGCGCCGCATCGGTGCCGATCAGACGCGCGATTTGGCGCGTGTTGGCATTCGGATCATTGACCAGTTTTCGTACCTGCACCGCCACCTCGGGTAACGACGGCAACACCACCCGATTTCGGTTGATATCCTCGAGGAAGCTGGCCAGAAATTGTTTTTCAACTTTCACGCGTGTAACCGCCCATCACCAAATTACCCATTGTATCGACATCCATGCCCCTTCCTGGAGCCCACGCTAGCGATGCAATGCGCGGCCCGCCACAGCCAGGGCGGCCTCGTGGATCGCCTCCGACAAGGAAGGGTGGGCATGAACGGTGCGCGCGATGTCTTCCGCCGCGCCGCCGAATTCCATTACGGTGACCGCCTCGCTGATCAATTCGGAGGCCAGAGGGCCGAGAATGTGTACGCCCAAGATGCGATCGGTTTTGCTATCGCTCAATATCTTCACCATTCCCGTGGCATCGCCCATGGCATGGGCGCGTCCGTTACCCGCGAATGGAAAAGTGCCGACACGAAAATCCGTATTGCCGGCCCGCAACTGCTGGCTGGTCTTGCCAACCCATGCAATTTCCGGCCAGGTATAGATCACCCAAGGAATAGTCTCGTAGTTCACATGACTACTCTGGCCGGCGATGCGCTCAGCCACGGCCACACCCTCCTCGGATGCCTTGTGCGCCAACATGGGACCGCGCACTACATCGCCGATGGCATAGACAGCGGGAAGATTGGTACGGCAGTACTCGTCGACGACGACAAAACCTTGCTCATCCAAAGCCAATCCCGCGCCCTCGGCATCAAGACCCTGAGTGCGGGGGCGCCTCCCGGTCGCCACCAATACGCGATCGACCTTCAGACTCTGCTCACCCTCGGCGTCCTGGTAGTTAACGGTTACCTGCCTCTTGTTCACGCTGAGCTTAGTCAGTTGGGCGCCCAAGCGAATATCCAGGCCTTGCGCGCTGAGTTGACGATGGGCCTCTTTGGCCAAGTCTTCCTCCACCCTGCCGAGCAGAGTCTTGCCGCGATTCAATATCGTCACCTCCGCGCCCAGGCGCCGCCAAACGCTGCCTAGTTCCAAAGCGATGACGCCGCCGCCGATCACGGCCATCTGTTTCGGCACCTCGCCGAACGCCAAGGCACCGCTGGAATCGACAATGCGTTCCCCGTCGAAAGGCACGTCCGGCAGAGGCGTCGGCGTAGATCCGGTAGCGATGATGATGTTTTTGCCCTCCACCAGCATCTTCTCGCCGCCGTGATGCAGGATCTCCACTTGATTCTTTTTAAGCAAACGGCCTTGCCCTTGCAGCCAGGTGATCTTGTGTTTGAGAAAGAGGATTTCGATACCGCCGGTCAAGGTGCGTACGATCTTTTCCTTGCGCGCCTGCATGGCCGCGATGTCCAATTGCACACCTTTGACAGCGATGCCGTGGGCAGCCAAGCCGTGATGCGTATGATGATAGAAATGGGACGAGTCCAGCATGGCCTTGGAAGGGATACAGCCCACGTTAAGACAGGTACCGCCCAACGCCGGCTTGCCTTCTTGGGTCCGCCAGTCATCCACGCAGGCGGTGAGCAAACCCAATTGCGCGCAGCGTATGGCGGCAACATAGCCGCCCGGCCCGCCGCCGATCACCACCACATCAAATCTGTCCATGGCCTGTCCTTACACCTGGAGCAATAAGCGAGCCGGATCCTCCAGCGCTTCCTTGATCGTCACTAAAAATCGCACCGCTTCATGGCCGTCGATCAAACGGTGATCATAAGAAAGCGCAAGATACATCATG
>Ga0316628_100003088_pt1 | contig 12679 bp, 10 predicted proteins | sample OWC_Aug_M2_C1_D5_FD_207648 | JGI IMG/M metagenome (GOLD analysis project Ga0316628, IMG submission 207648) | Wetland soil microbial communities from Old Woman Creek delta, Ohio, United States - OWC_Aug_M2_C1_D5_C | ecosystem: Environmental > Terrestrial > Soil > Wetlands | place: USA: Ohio...
CGGGGAGTTGGCGAAAACCCGCCCGGCGAGCACCCACCTGACCGAGTTTTATTTATGGATCTCCGTCGGCGGCCTTCTCGGTGGAGTGTTCAACGGATTGATCGCGCCGCTGGTCTTTAACCGGGTTCTCGAGTTTCCTTTGGCGCTGGTGCTAGTGGCGCTTCTTCGCCCGGTCCCGAGCCCAGCCGATTCAAAGCTGAGAGCACGGGCGCTCGACTTCGTTTTGCCCGTGGCACTGGGTGCAACCCTGGTCGCGGCAATTTGGGGACTGCAGGACCGCGGGTTGAAGCAGAGCGCGTCATTCCTCTTGCTGGGATATGGGCCGGCCATGCTGTTGTGTCTCAGCTTCGCCAGGCGACCGATTCGATTTGGATTGGGACTTGCCGCCGTGATCCTCGCGAGCACAACTCATACTGGGCCTTACGGACGCGTCTTGCACATCGCACGCAGCTTCTTTGGAGTTCACCAGGTCAGCATCGACCGGGAGGGAAAGTTTCGCCGCCTCATCCACGGAAGCACAGTCCACGGAATGCAAAGCCTGGACCCGGCGCGCGCCGACGAGCCGCTCGTGTACTACTTCCAGACCGGTCCGGTCGGTCAATTCTTCGCCGCGCTTGCGGGGACGGACTCCGTTCACAAGGCCGCCGTGGTGGGCCTGGGAACGGGAACCTTGGCGTGCTACGGCGTGCCTGGCCAGGAGTTTACTTTCTTTGAAATCGACCCTGTGGTCGAACGGATCGCGCGCGACCCTCGGTATTTCACGTTCCTCCGGGACTGCCCCCCCAGGATTAACGTCATCCTGGGTGACGCGCGCCTCTCGCTGAAAAACGTGCCCGATCGGAAATTCGATTTGATCGTCGTGGATGCGTTCAGCTCCGACGCCATCCCGATGCACCTTCTGACGCGCGAAGCGATGCAACTCTATCTCACCAAGCTCACCGATTCGGGGATCCTCGTCTTCAACATTTCGAACCGCTTCCTCGATCTTCACCTTGTCGTGGCCAATCTGGCGCGCGACGCGGGCCTGGTCTGCTACTGCGAAGACGACCTGCAACTCAGCGAGGTCGAGGAGAAGCAGGGGAAATTTGCTTCCAGTTGGGTGGTGATGGCTCGGCGGCCGGAAGATCTCGGCAAACTGCTTCAAGACACGCGTTGGGCGCCGCTTCCCGGGGAGCGCGGGGCGCGAGTATGGACCGATGATTTTTCCAACATCCTGAGCCTGATCCGCTGGAACTAACCGGGCAACTGCAAAGTCTTCACGCGCGCATGAACCCTGAAGCAAGCGTGCATTGCTGGCCTGGGGATTTCAGCATATAATCAACTTCGGTTCTGCTTCTGGCCGTTCGGTCCGCTTGACGCCCGTCCTGTGATGTATCTTGTCTACAGCGCCTTGTTCAGTCTCGGTGTGATATTGGCCGCCCCGTATTACTTGTGGCGGCTGCGGGGACGGATCATTTCCGCCGCTAGTTGGCGCGAACGGTTCGGATTCCTTCCCGCATCATTCCGGCAATTTGAGCGGTCAGCAATTTGGATCCACGCCGTCTCCGTGGGTGAAACCTTGGCGGTCGCGGGCCTGGTGCGCGAACTTCAACAACGTTTCCCGGAGCACAAGGTCTTCCTGAGCCACGTCACGCCGGCAGGGCGGGAAGCGGGTGAGTCTCGCCTGCCGGGACTTGCAGGCCGGTTCTTTCTCCCACTCGATTGGAGCTTCTGCGTCCGGCGCGCCATCGAGCACATCCGGCCGGCAATGCTGGTGATCGCCGAGACGGAGCTGTGGCCCAATCTATTGCGCACCGCGCGCGAATCCGGGGCCAAAGTTATCTTAGTCAACGCCAGACTCTCGGATCGTTCGTTCCGCCGATATCACCTGGTTCGCCTGTTCGTCCGGCGCGTCCTCGAAAATGTTGACCGGGTCTGCGCCCAATCTCCAACCGACGCGGAGCGGTTTATGGCCTTGGGCGCCAAGCCCGAGCGCGTGGTATCGGCGGGAAATCTCAAGTTTGATGGCTCGCCTCCCGGCGCCAAGGAGATCGCTCGCGCTTTGGGGAATGTGCTCAAGCTGGCACAACGCCGCCCCGTTGTCGTTGCCGCGAGCACAATGGCCGGCGAAGAAACATTACTACTTCCGGCCTGGGCTGAGATTCGGCGTCGTCATCCCCAGGCCCTGCTGATCCTCGCGCCGCGTCACCCGAACCGATTTGAAGAGGTCGCTCGCCTCCTGGCTCAGAAAGAGATTTCATTCGTCCGCCGGACAAGCCTGGAGATGGAGGAAGTAAAACTTGCCGCGCAACTCGCTTCCGCCGAAGTTCTCCTGCTCGACACGATTGGAGAGCTGGCAGGAATCTTCGGTTTGGCGGACGTGGTTTTCATGGGGGGAAGTCTGGTTCCGACCGGCGGCCACAATGTGCTCGAGCCCGCGTGGTGGGCCAAGCCGATTGTGTTTGGGCCGCACATGCACAACTTTCGCGACATTGCTCGGCTCTTCTTGCAAGCGCACGCTGCGATCCAGGTGCCGAACTCCGCGACTCTCGCGCGGACGATATTGGGACTTCTCGCTGACGGCAACCGCCGGCACCAACTTGGCGAGGCAGCGAAGCGAACTCTCGACCAGGAGTCCGGAGCGACGCAGCGTACTCTCGATCACATCGCGGACCTTCTTGATGCGGGAGTTCACGCGCGCGCAAGAGGATGAGGAACGGACGACCGTGAATCGATTCCTGACACCGCTGGCGGCAGGCTTCAAGCTTGGGCTGGCGATCCGCCGCGCGGCTTATCGCCACGGCTGGTTCAAGACTCACCGCCTGAACCGTCCGGTGGTGAGCGTGGGAAACCTGACCACCGGCGGCACGGGGAAGACGCCGCTGGTGCGCTACATCGCGGAACTCTTGCTGAAACGCGGTTGGAAACCAAGCATTCTCACGCGCGGTTACGGCCGTCGACGCGGGCCGCACCTGATTCTTCTCGAGCCCGCCACAGCGCGGACGGCGGATCCCCGCGAAGTCGGCGACGAACCCGCACTTCTGGCCCGGGCGCTGCCCGAGGTCCCTATCGTTGTCTGCGCCGACCGGTTTTGCGCGGGCTGCGTGGCCGAAATACGTTGCAACGTCGCCGTTCACATCCTCGACGACGGATTCCAACATTGGGCGCTGGCGCGCGACGTTGATATCGTTTTACTCGACGTGACGCAGGAACTCTCTGATCAAGCCTTGCTTCCCGCCGGGCGCCAGCGCGAGCCGCTTTCCGCCCTCGGGCGCGCGCACATCGTTGTGCTGACGCGGACGGAACTGGGCGATCCCCAGCCGTTGGAAAGCCGCGTGCGGCAAGTTAATCCGAAGGCCGCGATCTTCCACGCGAGCACCAAGCTCTCAGAGTTTGTTGACATCAACAACGGCAGAGTTTATCCGCCTACCGCCTTCCAAGCTGAACCAATGCACGCGTTCTGTGGAATCGGAAATCCCAAGGCCTTCTTCACGGATTTGAGGAAGTGGGGAATCGGCCTCACCGCGGAGGATTCGTTCCGCGACCATCACGTCTATGGTGGGGATGAAATTGGGCCTATCATTACGCGTGCCGAAGCATCCGGTGCGAAGGCCATCGTGACGACAGATAAGGACGCTGTGAATTTCACGCCCATGAAACGAGGACCCATCCCGTTTCTTGCTTGCATCGTCAAGATTGAGATTCACGAAGCCCATGAGTTCGAGAACACGTTAGTCTCACGCCTGGAAGGTGCGGAGGGAAAGAATTGATTCAGCGCGCGAGCCAGCTCACCAACCCGCAGAAGATCATGGTTCGCGCCACCAACTGGATTGGCGACGGCGTGATGTCGCTGCCCGCCCTCGAGGCGCTGCGGGCGCGCTTCCCCACTGCTGAAATCGTGCTGGTGACCAAGCCCTGGGTGAACGAGCTTTACTGGCGGCTCCCTTCCGTGAACCGGCAGATCGTTTACAAACCCGCGAGTGAGCACAAAGGTGCGAGCGGTTTTTGGAAATTCGTCCGAGAGCTTCGCGCGGAGAAGTTTGATGCCGCAATTCTCTTCCAGAATGCTTTCCACGCCGCCTGGATGGCCTGGTGCGCGGGCGTGCCGATACGTGTGGGTTATGCACGAGATGGCCGCAGTGCGCTTCTCACCGACGCCGTGGAAGTTCCCTCGCCCTCTTCCTACGGCCACCAGATGTATTACTACCTCCAACTCCTCTTTCGCGCCGGGATGATCGACAGACCAGAACCCATCAATCAGATCCGCTTGGTGCTCGACAACACGGAAAAGGCCTGGGCTGCGAAGCATCTTCAGAAGCTGGGCCTGAGTGGGCCGCGTTTTCTGGTAGGGATCAACCCGGGAGCGTTTTATGGGCCGGCCAAGCGCTGGCTGCTCAGCCGCTATGCGCAGCTTGCCGACCGCCTGATTGGTGCATTCCACGCCGATGTGCTAATCTTCGGCTCCGCCGCCGAACGCCCGCTGGCGGAAGAAATTGCGCGAGCCATGCGCCACACGCCGCTGCTTCTGGCGGGCGAGACGAGCCTGCGGCAGTTGATGGCCTTGCTGGCCCAGTGTCACCTGGTCGTAACGAACGATTCCGGTCCCATGCACCTGGCGGCGGCGCTGGGATTGCCACTCGTCGCCATTTTCGGCTCGACCGACGAGCGGGCTACGGGGCCGGTCAGCCTGCGCGCGCGCATCGTCAAACATCCGGTGGCGTGCAGTCCGTGCGGGCTGCGCGAGTGCCCGATCGATCTCCGCTGCATGCAAAGCGTCAGCGTGGACGACGTCTACATGGCCGCGCTCGAATTGGTGAAAGAATTGAACATTACGCATGAGTCCTCGTCCTGAGAAGCAAATGATCAAGCCACGCTCCAGCGCTCCGGCCGCGCCGCGCCGGAGATTCTTCGCCGCGCCCTCGCTATGATGATCAGCCGCACGGACCGCGCCAGCCTGCTTTCGATTGTGGAGAAGTTTCCCCGGCAGCGCATTATCCTGCTGGGCGACTTGGTGGCCGACGAGTTCGTCTATGGGGAAATCGCACGCGTGTCACGCGAAGCTCCAGTCCTGATTCTGAAACAGCGCCAGAAAACAATTGTGCCCGGCGGGGGCGCGAACGCGGCGAACAACCTGGCGGACCTGGGAGCGACGGTCACTCCGGTTGGCGTCGTCGGTGACGACGAGTCGGGAGTTGCGTTGCTCCAGTATTTCCAGCAAAAAGAAATTTCAATTCGATCGATTCTGCGGATGCGGAACCACCTCACTCCCACCAAATCACGCATCCTCGGAGGGCTGGCCCACTGGCAACGGCAGCAAATTGTGCGCGTGGACCGCGAACCCTCTCAACCCCTCCAGCACGAGCTCCGGCGGAAGCTGAGCCGCAAGACAGCTTCGCTCCTCGCTCGAGCTTCGGCGCTGCTTGTTTCCGACTATGGGTACGGTACCACGGACGCACAGGAGGTTGAGTTTCTCCGGCGCCGGGCGCGCGCGCTGCCCTTCACGCTCGACTCGCGGTTCGATCTGCTGAGCTATACACATCTGACCGCCGCGACTCCTAACGAGCCTGAGGTCGAAGAGGCTTTTGGAGAGAAGGTTGGGAACAACCTCGCCATTCTGCTTCGACTGGGGAAGAAGTTGCTTCGACGGCAATCGCTTGAGGCCCTCCTTGTGACGCGCGGCCGCGATGGCATGGTGCTGTTCGAACGCGGGCGGAAACCGATTAACCTTCCAGTTTTCGGTTCCGACCAGGCCGTCGACGTGACCGGAGCGGGAGACACCGTCGTCGCGGCGCTCACGCTGGCGCTTGCGGCTGGCGCGCGCATCTTTCATGCCGCGCAACTTGCCAACTGCGCGGGCGGGCTTGTGGTGATGAAGCGTGGAACCGCGACGGTAACTGCCTCTGAATTGAAGGAGGCCATCCGCAACGCGTGAACGAGAAGATTCTCCCCCGCGCTTATCTGGTTGGTCTCGGCGAACGCCTGCGCCGCGAAGGCCGGCGAATCGTCCTCGCCAATGGATGTTTCGAGCTGCTCCATGTGGGCCACGTGCGCTACCTGCAGGACGCCCGCGCTGAGGGTGACGTGCTGGTGGTGGCGGTCAACGGCGACCGCGCGGTTTCGGGATTAAAAGGCCCGGGAAGGCCGCTCCTGCCCGCGGAAGCGCGCGTGGAGTTAGTGGCGGCGCTCGAATGTGTGGATTACGCCGTCGTCTTCGATGACCTGACGGCGGAGGGTGTGCTCCGCGAGCTTCGGCCGCATGTGCACTGCAAAGGGACCGACTACACGGCGGAATCGGTGCCCGAGCGCGCGGTGATGGAAGAGCTGGGCGGGACCGTGCGCATCGTCGGCGACCCCAAGAGCCACTCGACTCGCGATATTCTGGCGGAGATTCGCAAGCGCTCGAATGCAGTGACGAGTGACGAGTAAAGAAAAGGAGTCAGAAGTCAGGAGTCAGAAGTCAGAATAACGAAAACATGGTTGGCGATGTCATCCTACTTTTGATTCCCTGGCTCGCTCGCGCGTGGTTATTCCGACGCCTGACTTCTGGATTCTGAATTCTCTCTCGCCCCAGCCGCTCAACCATGCCAGCTTCGGATCCTCGATTCCTGATCATTCGACTGAGTTCCATCGGCGACATTGTACACGCGCTGCCGGCGGTGGCCTCCTTGGGCGGAACGTTTCCCGAGGCCGAAATCCACTGGGTGGTCGAGACGTGCCACGCGGATCTCCTGGCTGGAAATCCCTTCGTCCGTCGGCTGATCGGTCTCGATACGCTCGCGTGGCGCAAGAAGCTGTTGTCCGGAAACACGCTTGAATCCATCGCGCGCGGCCTGGGGGAGCTTCGCAAGGCGGAATACGACGCGGCTCTGGATTTCCAGGGACTCTACAAGTCGGCGTTAATCGCGCGGCTCAGCCGGTCGCGCGAGCGCATCGGCTTCGCGGAACCTTGCCTGCGTGAACCTGCTGCGGGCGTATTTTACACCGAACGCGTCACGCCGCGCGGGGCCACGCATGTCATCGAAATGAATATGTCCCTCGTCGAACATTTGGGAGCGCGTAGCGTCGCTCGCGAAGGCTGGCAATTTCCATTGCCGCGCACCGAGGCGGACGATAAGTATGTTGAGCAGCGACTGGCGGCGTCAGGGTCGAGCGACTTCATGGTCATCAATCCCGGTGGTGGGTGGAAGAGCAAAAGTTGGGCGCCGGAAAATTATGCTGAGCTGATTCGGCTGCTTGCCGGAGATATTGCAGGCAACTTCATTCTGACTGGCTCAAGCGCGGAAGAACCGTTGATCCGGGAGATTATTCGAGCCGCCGCTTCGCCGCGCGCGAGGTACTTCCCTTCGACCATCATTCAGTTCATCGCCCTGGCGCGGCGTGCGAAGTTATTTGTCGGAGGCGACACGGGACCACAGCACTTGGCGGCAGCGGTCCGGACTCCCATCGTCGCTCTGTACGGTCCAACTGACCCGGCGCGCAACGGGCCATTTTCCGGCGCCGACATTACGCTCTGGAATCGCGGGCCGATCGACCACACGCGCCGGAGGCCGCAGTCGGGGCATCTTTCGGGAATTTCCGTGGAGTCCGTGAGGGCGGCCATTCACCAACGCCTGGCGAGGGCGCATGAATAGCGGCTACGCGGCTTGGGCGGCCCGCTGGCGGGTCCCGTTGGGATTCGGGTTGGGCGTTGCCTTCCTGGTGTTCGCCCAGCCGACCCCGCGCTTTCTTGCTGCAGGCGCAATCGTCGCCCTGGTTGGGCTGATCGTGCGCGCTTATGCGGCAGGATGCCTCGACAAGAATCGCAGCCTGGCTGTCAGCGGTCCATACGCTTACACACGTAACCCTCTCTATCTCGGCAGTTCCATCATGGGCTGCGGATTTGCCATTGCCGGACACTCATGGCCCTTGGGGCTGGGTTTCATCGTTCTGTTCGTAGCCGTGTACTGGCCCGTGATGCTCCGCGAAGAAGAATTCTTGCACCAGCAGTTTGGCGAAACCTACGACCGCTATGCGCAAGCTGTCCCGTTCTTTCTACCAACGGGGCGCCATGCGCCGGCTTCGGGAGAATCCTTCCAGTGGACGTTGTATCGTAAGAATCGCGAATACCAGGCGAGCGCGGGGTTTACAGCGGGCATAGTTTTTCTCGTGCTCAAAATGATGTTGAATTAGCTGCCGGGAGGTTCCCTTTCAGGGAATCGGTGCGTCTAACTTCGATATGGGAATTCGACTCCTCAATACGGTTGGGATCGGGTCGACCGCGTTGCTTCTGGCCGCTGTGATCCCGCGCGCCGCGCAGCAACCGGCGGCGTTGCCCTTCAGTCCCGGTGAGACGCTCACGTTTGATGTAACGTGGTCGGTCTTCCACGCCGGTCAGGTAACCGCCACGCTTGCCCGTGTTGAGGGCCGCTCGCCCGAGACTTACGAAGTTGTCGTCACGGCCCGCTCGCAGGGTTTTGTGTCAGTTCTCTATCCGGTCGACGACGAGCTTCATTCGCTGTTCGATCCCCGGACCCTTTGCTCGATTCAAATTCAAAAGAAGATCAACGAAGGCCGAAGGCACCGGGATACTCGAATTGTGTTCGAAGCCGCCAAGAAGCTGGCCGTTTTGGATGAGCGCGACCCGCGCGACGCTGCCGCTCCGCCCAAGCACGCCGAGAACGAGATTCCGGAATGTGTTGAGGATGTCGTAACGGCCTTCTATTACGTTCGACAGAAACCTCTGCAGGTGGGCGATCAGATTCACCTGCCCATCAACGACGGGGCCAAAACCTACGACGTCAGTGTCGAGGTCCAAGCCCGCGAGCAGATTGAGACTCCGCTCGGCCGCCGTGCGGCATTCCGAGTTGAACCCAAGGTCTTTCGCGGTCTCTACAAGCGGCCGGGACGAATGCTCATCTGGTTCAGCGACGACGGCGAGCGCCTCCCCTTGCGGATTAAGGCATCCGTTTCGATGGGAACGATCACGGGGACGCTGAAGTCCGTCTCCCCTGTCCCGCCCAGCACGACGACGGGCCGCTAGCGCCCGCACCGAATCTCTGACCACTTCCCTAGACGATCCTGTACTTTTCGGAAAGCAATCGCCGGAAGCGCGGCTGGTAGATGAGGTCGTAGGCAAGCTGCTTGTCGGGAAAGAGCTGGAGTGCGTAGAGGCGCGTGTTGGCAACAAGGTCGCGGGCCTCATCGAGCGGCAGGTCGGTCTGTGAGATCACATTCATCACCAAACCCACGACCATCTGCAAGCGCCGCACCTTGCGGTTTTCGTCCAGGATGTCAGCCTCAGTCGACACACTCACCCCGCCAAGCTCGTTTGTTTTCGGAACAAACTTCTCCATCACCCCGGCAGTTATTATAAGCTAATGCCAGTCGGAGATCGCTGAGTTCACGGTGGAGCCCGCGCTGGGGCGAAAGACCTACTCGCGCACAATGGCGACGAAAGTCTTAACGAAGGAACCGAAAGCCCGCATCCGTCGATGGCGGCAGGCTCGCCAGGTTCTCTCGGAGTCGCTGCGGAACTTCCTGCATGAAGACTCCATGGCTGTATCCGCGTCGATCGCCTACCACTGCCTGCTCTGTATCTTTCCATTCCTGCTACTGATGATGGGATTGAGCGGATACTACGTCAAGCACCGGGAACTGGCGGGCCGCCTGACGATTCTGCTCGGGCGTTATCTCCCCATGAATCCCGACTTCATCCTGCTAAACCTGGAAAGCATTTCGCGCGCCTTCGGGCGAGTGGGATTCTTCTCATTCGTGCTTTTGCTTTGGGGTTCTTCGGGTATCTTCCTGCCGCTCGAGAAGGCTCTGAACCGCGCCTGGGAAGCGGATAAGGAGCGCACCTGGTTGCGGCGCCAGCTGCTGGCGCTGGGGATGGCCGTGATGGTCGGCCTCCTGGTATTGCTTTCGTCTGCAGTCGTGGGAGTGAATATTTATATTGATGAGTGGATGCGGCGGGGAGGGCATTTGTTTCCTTCTCCGATTATTGCCTTCACGTATCGCTTCCTGGTGATCGTTTCCACTTTCAGCTTGACGCTCTTGATGTTCGTCGTACTTTTTAAGGTTCTGCCCAATCGCCCGATGCGTTTCAATCAGGTCCTGCCGAGCGCGTTGCTGACGGCGGTTTTCTGGGAAGGCGTCCGCTCGCTCCTGACCCTCCTGTTTCCCCTTTTCAACTTTGGCCATATTTATGGGTCCATCGGTGTGGTGGTCGCTTTGATGACCTGGGCGTATTTTTCTTCGGCGGTCATGCTCTTCGGGGCCCAGGTCTCGCGCACCCTCTATCGCACATTAAAGGTCAACGGGATACCTTCCAGCCCATAAACGTTCATTCCCCCGGCCGGCCGTAGGCGTGAGAGGCCAACCGGGAGCCCGTCAGATCCGCGCTGACCGCTCCCTCGAGATCCGTCTGGAGAGTGCGCGCGCCCGCCGCCTTCAGCCTCTCGAGTGTCTCCACTGAAGGGAGACCGGCTTGGGTCCCGCCTTCGCTACCGATCAGCGCCACAGAAGCTCCAACGCACGTCAGGAATTCGGCGCTTGAAGAACTCTTCGAGCCGTGATGCGCAACCTTCAACACCGTGCTTTTCAGCCGCGCCCCGGACTTCACGAGTTCTCGTTCAACCTCCTGGCTGATGTCTCCGGTCAGGAGGACTGCCGCCTCGCCTGTTGATACACGCATCACCATGGAGTCGTCGTTGGAGGGCGCGGAGCTGACCGGACGTTCGCGGGGCGGCCAGAGAACCTCGACCGATGCTCCGCCCAGCGAGACCCGGTCACCCGCAACCCTCTCACGCGCCGTGATTCCCTGTCGCTCCAGCTGCCTCATCAGCGCATTATACGCGGGTGTGGATGGGGTCGGGCCGTGCCAGAACTCACCGACCTGGAAATTCCTGATTACGGCGACCAGGCCTCCCATGTGGTCGGAGTGGGCGTGACTAAGGGCGACGACATCAATCTTTTTGATTCCCCGCGACCAGAGATAGGGTGAGACGATGTCTTCCCCCGGATCCCAACGCCGGCCGCGATACGCACCGTCACGGCCCGAGTCCATCCGGGAGCCGCCTGCGTCGACGAGCATGGTTGAGCGATCCGGCAGCACCAAAAATATGGCGTCGCCACTACCGACGTCGATAGCCGTCACCTCAATTCCCCCGCCGGGGAGTCGCGGCGCAAACGGATGCCATGAGATGAGCCCACCCACCAGAGCCAAGCCCCCCAGCGACACCCAAAAGGCCCGCCGATGCCAGCCCAACAACCAAGCCGTGGTTACAAGCAGGAATGCAAAGCTCAGCGAAACCCAAAAAGGCGGCTCTGGAACACGGTAGGAGAGCCACGCAGGCAACGCGGGCAGATCGGTTAATGCGAAAAGTCCGTGCATAATGAGCGCCAGAACTTTGCCGGGCCACACGGCCAACCAGGGAAAAACCGCGCTCAACAACATCGTCGGGACCGCAATCGCGAGCAGCACTGTCATCACTGGAATGGCCAGGGCATTCAACCCGATGCCCGCATAGGTGACGCGATGGAAAGTCTCCGCCATGGGGAGCAGCAGTCCGAACTGGAGAACTGCCGAGAAGACAACCAGCCCGAAAGCCCACAGTGCAACTTTCAATGGACCTGCCACCACGGCAGTCGCCACCGCCGGGTGGCGGCCGAGAAAAGGAATTCGCGATCTTAGGGCCGCGGCTGCGCTTCGAACATCCAATCGAAACTGCGCTATTTGTGCTGGAATGTTGATGTCACGGTCTGTGTCCTGCAATTGCCCGAAGGCGCGGCGGAAAGGCTCCGTGGTGCGCTCAAGGATGGGCACGGCCAGTGCGGCAATTATCAATGCCGCCGAAAAGGAAAGTTGAAACCCCGACTCGAATAGCCACGCCGGCCTATGAACGAGCTGGATAAGTCCTGCCAGTCCGACGGCATTCAATAAGGAATGTTCCCGGTAGAAGAATCGGCCCAGCAGATAGGCGGAGATCATGAGCGTGGCCCGAAGCGTGGGGGCGCGTTGTTCCACGAGACCGGCATACACGAGCAGCGAGGAAAGCAGGAGAGCCGATCTCCACGCTTCCCCCAGTCGCATGCGGCGAAGTACCGCTCCTGCTATCATCGCCAGCAACCCCACGTGAAGGCCCGCAATCACCAGCAAGTGGTAGAGGCCGGTCTTGCGAAAATTCTCAATCGTGTCGGAGTCGAGCGCCGAGCGGTCGCCGAGAAGTACCGCTTTGAGAACCGCGCCGCTTCTTCCTTCAGCGGACCAGGGTGGATACAACCGGTCGATCCCCTCCAGCAGCCTCTGACGCGCCCGCTGGAATGTCAGGGCCAGGGTGAGAGTGTCACGCACCGCCAGCTTTTCCACCAGGTGCGGACTCTTGACGGCGCCAACGTAAGTAATGTCTTCGACAGACTCCATCCAGCGCCGGAAATCAAAGCTGCCGGGGTTTTGATAGATGCGCGGATGGTGCAGCCGAACCAGGGTGCGAATGCGCTGACCATACTGAAGGCGCAGCGATTCGGCGAGAGCGAGAGTTTCCGGATCGTCGCTCGACTGCAATCGCAGCCGAACTTTTCCGGTAAGGGGATACATCCGGCCTCGGCTTTCGAGAGAGTCAACATCCAGGTCGAACTGAAATCCGTCGGGAGAACGGGTCGCGTTCGAGACGAGGGGGCCCTCCAGTCGGACGGGATCTTCGAGGTCGACTCCCAGCGTCGC